>Ga0098069_100846_pt1 | contig 10080 bp, 8 predicted proteins | sample 27_taG_FD_92584 | JGI IMG/M metagenome (GOLD analysis project Ga0098069, IMG submission 92584) | Marine viral communities from Cariaco Basin, Caribbean Sea - 27_WHOI_OMZ | ecosystem: Environmental > Aquatic > Marine > Oceanic | place: Caribbean Sea: Cariaco Basin | collected 2014-11-09 | reverse complement strand
GCAACCGGCAGGTCTGGATGTAACGAACAGCCACAGTGTTTCCTCGTGGTTCAGTCAATCGGGCCGCGCATTCTATCACGGGCCCGCCCGCTTGGCGTAGTCTCGGCACTGTCGCTCCTCCGGAGTGGTCTTGGTAGCCAACACTTACGAGCGCGGCGGTCCGCCAGATCAGGCTTTATCGGCGACCCAGTGGCCACTGCGGCCGCCTTTCTTCTCCAGCAGACGCACGGAATCAATCTCCATGCCACGATCGACCGCCTTGCACATGTCGTACAGCGTCAGTGCCGCCACGCTTGCCGCGGTTAACGCCTCCATCTCGACACCGGTCTGGCCGGAAAGTTTGCAGCGGGTCAGGATATGTACAGATGCCCCGTCGTCGCCCGGAGTCAGTTCAACTTTCACAGACGTCAGGTTCAGCGCATGACACAAGGGAATCAGATCATGGGTTTTCTTTGCGGCCATGATACCGGCGATGCGGGCAACAGCCAGGACATCCCCTTTGGGATGCTCACCCTCAATAATCATGTTCAGGGTTTCCGGCGCCATGCGGATGGTAGCTTCAGCGCGGGCCTCGCGTTCGGTGGCCGCCTTGTCGGTCACGTCCACCATGCGGGCTTCGCCCTTGTCGTCGAGATGGGTCAGTTTACTCACGGTCTCTCCCGGAATCGGTTGTGCAAGATGGTGAAAAATGCAGGAACGACAGCATAACAGACATGGCCACGGCGTCGCTGACAAGTGTCAGCTTTGGGGCCACCAGAAGCGGATACCGGCGATGCCCTGACCGCCCCGCTGGCGAGCCTCGCGGAGATCGCCGGGCGACAAACCGCCCAGGGCAAATACCGGAAGCACCGCTTCCGACACCAGGTCGGCAAAGACCGACCATCCCAGGGTCGGCGCACCCGGATGGCTTTCGGTCGGCTGGACTGGCCCCAGGGTCACATAGTCCGCTCCGATAGCCGTCGCATGATCGATTTCCTGCCTGTCATGGCAGGAAACCCCCAGCCAGACATCTTCCGGAACCGGTCTGGCCGAGAGCTTGGCCGCCTCGCGCCAGGGCAGGTGCAGCCCATGGGCGCCGGGTATGGCGCGGAATACCTCCGGTCCACCGTGCACAATCAGTGTAGCTCCGGTCTTTTCACAAACCGGCAACGCGTTCGCCGCCAACTCCCGATAGGCCAGCGGACTCAACGCCGGAGCCCGGAGCAGTACCAGCGGTGGTCGAGCGGCGCTCAGCCCCTCCTGCAGGTGCGCAAGGGCTGGCTCCAGGCCATTCTCGGAACCGGTGATTGCCAACTGCCGGGGCAGACGCAGAGCGCGAATGATCGGCCGGTTGGCGGCGGGGAAATCCTCATCCCGAAGCTGCTCCGGGGTCAGCCATTCCACGGGCTGCCCCTCACATCCCCTTGCTTCGCCCTCGGCAGCGCTGGTTTCCCAGACGTCCAGGAAAACCCGCTTGTCGCCATAATCGTGCCGAATACCGATAACAGGCTCCAGGGAACCCGCCGGCACGTGAAGACCGGTTTCCTCGGCAATTTCGCGCACAAGCGCCGCCTGAACCGTCTCGCCAGGCTCCACCTTGCCACCGGGAAACTCCAGTAAGCCCCCCTGGTGAACGTGGTCTGGCCGTCGGGCGATCAGCACCCGGCCATCACGGACGATGACCGCCACAGCAACGTGAACCTCTTTGACCGGCGTCTCTCTGGCAGACATGCTCAGGTACGATACTCGGCGTTAATAGTCACGTAATCGTGGGAGAAATCGCAGGTCCACACGGTTTCCCGAACATCACCCCGCTTAAGGTCGATGGCAATGGTGATCTCTTCCCGATCCATCACGGCCTGCCCGCGGGCTTCCGAGTAATCCTCGGCCCGGCCACCGTTGCGGACCAGGCAGACATCGCCCAGATAGATTTCAAGGGCATTGAGGTCCAGTCCTTCGACACCGGCGCGACCAACCGCCGCCAGAATCCGGCCCCAATTGGGGTCCGAGGCGAACAGTGCGGTCTTGACCAACGGCGAATGCGCCACGGTATAGGCAACGTCCAGAGCCTCCTGCTGACCGGCCGCTCCGCTGACGTCGATGGTGACAAACTTGGTTGCTCCTTCGCCGTCGCGGACAATGGCGTGGGCCAGTTCCAGATAGATTGCCTGCAAGGCCTCCCGCAGCTTCGGCAGCGCCGCGCTGGAGGCCGTGATCTCGGGGCCGGAATACTGGCCGCTGGCCATCAGCATGCAGGCGTCATTGGTAGAGGTGTCGCCATCGATAGTGATGCGGTTGAAGGACTTTTCCCCCAGTTCCGAGGCAAGCGTCTGCAGCAGTTCCGGCGCAATCCGGGCATCGGTGGCAATAAACCCGAGCATGGTCGCCATGTTCGGGCGGATCATACCCGCACCCTTGCTGATGCCAGAGATGGTGACCGTGTGACCGTCCAGCTCCACCTGACAGGAGGCGCCTTTTGGGCGGGTGTCCGTGGTCATGATGCCGCTGGCGGCCTCTGCCCAGCGGTTCTCGGCGGTGTTCGCCAGGGCGTCCGGAAGGGCGCCGACAATTTTCTGCACCGGCAGCGGCTCGCCAATCACGCCCGTGGAAAACGGCAGGATCTCGGCTTCGGCAACGCCCGCCTGGCTTGCCAGAGCCTGGCAGCAGGCCACCGCATCCCGCATGCCCTGCTCACCGGTGCCGGCATTGGCATTACCGGTATTGATCAGCAGATACCGGGGCGAGGTCTCGGCCAGATGTCGGCGGCTGAGAGTAACCGGCGCCGCGCAGAACTGGTTTTTCGTGAAAATCCCGGCAACCCGGCTTTCCGGGGCCAGCTCAAATACAACCACGTCCTTCCGTCCCGGCTTCTTGATGCCTGCACTGGCTATACCGATCTTAACCCCCGCCACCGGGTGAAACTCAGGTAAGGTTCCCGGACCTACCGCCATTCTGCCACTCCTCTTGTCTGGGGTTGCGCTCGAAGTACCGCACAACCCGCTGGAAACGAAAAAACCCGCAGTCCACCAGTCGTGGCTGGCAGATTGCGGGTTCCGATGGTGCAGTCAGTAGTCTGTATTAGCTGACCTTGCCATGACACTGCTTGTACTTCTTGCCGGACCCGCAGGGGCAGGGTTCATTTCGACCCACCTTGCGCTCCTGTCGAACGAAGGTTTCGGGGGTCGACTGGCGGGAATCGTCAGCGTTGCCCTCGCCCTGACTCTGGGCCGTGGCGCTGGTCTCATCGTGGCGCAGGCGAGCCTTGGCAAGCTCTTCTTCGAGTTCCTGCTTGCGACGGCGCTCGACTTCTTCCATTTCTTCACGGCTCTGGACACGAACATGGCAGAGTACGCGGGTGACGTCCCGTTTCATGGTATCAAGCATGGTTTCAAACAGGTTGAACGCCTCGCGCTTGTACTCCTGCTTGGGGTTCTTCTGGGCATAACCCCGCAGATGGATGCCCCGGCGCAGATGGTCCATGTTGGAAAGATGCTCTTTCCAGAGGGTATCCAACACCTGCAGGAAGACCTGCTTTTCGAACTTGCGCATGGCCTCTGAGCCGGCGATTTCTTCCTTGGCTTCGTAGGCGGCGACAATCTCGTCCAGAATCTTCTGGCGCAGGTTTTCCTCATACAGCTTGTTATCTTCTTCCAGCCACTTCTGTACTGGAAGATCAATGGCCATCTCGGACTGGAGCTGTGCTTCCAGACCAGTGATGTCCCACTGTTCGGGCATGCTCTGGGGCGGGATGTATTCACTGATCAGCGAATCGACAACGTCCTCCCGGATGGTCTTGACCATGTCCGAGATATCGTTTGAGGACATGACCTCATTACGCTGGTCGTAGATGACCGTCCGCTGATCGTTGGCCACGTCGTCGTATTCCAGCAGCGTCTTCCGCATATCGAAGTTGCGGCCTTCGACCTTGCGCTGGGATTTCTCGATCGCATTGGTCACCATACGGTGTTCAATGGCCTCACCCTTTTTCATGCCCATTGCCTGCATCAGGCTCTTGACCCGGTCAGGTGCGAAGATACGCATGAGGTTGTCTTCCAGGGACAGGAAGAACCGTGAGGAACCGGGATCGCCCTGGCGACCGGCACGGCCACGAAGCTGGTTATCAATCCGGCGGGATTCGTGACGCTCGGTACCAATGATGTGCAGGCCACCGGCCTCAAGAACCTGATTGTGGCGCTCGGTCCATTCCGCCTTGACCCGGGCAACCTCCTCTTCCGAGGGATTCTCCATGGCGGCGACTTCGTGCTCCCAGTTACCGCCGAGTACGATATCGGTACCACGACCGGCCATGTTGGTGGCGATGGTGACTGCGCCCGGCCGGCCCGCCTGAGCAATGATATGGGCTTCGGATTCGTGCTGCTTGGCGTTCAGGATCTTGTGTTCGATCCGCGCCTTCTTGAGCAGCATGGAGAGTAGTTCTGAGGCCTCGATAGACGCGGTACCCACGAGGATCGGGCGCCCTTCGGCGGTGACATCCTTGATCTCATCAATGATCGCGTGGAATTTCTCTTCCTGAGTCAGATACACCAGATCGTTGTAGTCAGTCCGCTGAATCGGCTTGTTGGGCGGAATGACCACCACGTCGAGGCCGTAGATCTGACGGAATTCGAAAGCTTCGGTGTCTGCGGTACCGGTCATGCCGGCCAGCTTGTCGTAAAGCCGGAAATAATTCTGGAACGTCGTGGACGCGAGAGTCTGACTTTCGGCCTGGATCTTGACGCCTTCTTTGGCCTCAACCGCCTGATGTAGGCCTTCGCTCCAGCGGCGCCCCGGCATGGTACGGCCGGTATGCTCGTCCACGATGACCACCTGGCCGCCCTGAACAATGTAATCCACGTCTTTCTGGAACAGATGGTGGGCCCGCAGTGCCGAGTGCACGTGGTGCAGCAGGCTGAGGTTGGCCGCTGAATACAGGCTCTCTCCTTCCTTCAGAAGGCCACGCTCAAGCAGCAATTCTTCAACTTTCTCGTGACCGCCCTCGGTCAATTCCACCTGGCGGGATTTTTCGTCGATGGTGAAGTCGCCGGTAGGCTCACCCTCTTCAGGCACCTCACCTTTTTCCAAGCCCGGAATCAGCTCATTGATGGCCTGGTACAGTTTTGAACTGTCCTCAGCCGCACCCGAGATGATCAGCGGCGTTCTGGCCTCATCGATCAGTATCGAGTCCACTTCGTCCACGATCGCGTAGTTCAGCCCGCGCTGGACCTTGTCCTCGGTACTGAACGCCATGTTGTCACGCAGATAGTCGAAGCCAAATTCGTTGTTGGTACCGTAGGTAATATCCGCCTGATACGCCGCGCGCTTTTCTTCCGCCGGCTGGCCCGAGGCCACTACACCCACCTGCATGCCCAGGAACCGGTAGAGCTTACCCATCCACTCGGCATCACGGCGGGCCAGGTAATCGTTCACGGTAACCACGTGGACGCCTTTGCCGGGCAGCGCGTTCAGATACACCGCAGCAGTGGCAACCAGAGTTTTACCCTCACCGGTTTTCATTTCCGCGATACGGCCTTCGTGCAGGGTGATACCACCGATCAGCTGGACGTCGTAATGGCGCATTCCCATAACGCGACGGCCTGCTTCACGCACGGTCGCGAAGGCTTCAGGCAGCAGGGCGTCGAGGGATTCGCCTTCATCAAGCCGGCGACGGAACTCCGCGGTCTTACCTTGCAACTCGGAGTCGGACAGATTGCCATACTGCTCTTCAAGCTCATTGATGCGTATGACAGATTTACGCATTCTCTTGATTTCTCTGGCGTTTTTACTGCCGAACATCTTAGTTGCAAGCTTTGTGAACATAGACCACTGCTTCTTTGATTAAACGGAGGAAGCCGGCATTCTAACCTTATTTTGTAACAGGACAAAAGGCAGGCCTCACACAGGCGCAAGAAGTCGCCGGTGAGGCACCGGATTCACAGATAAAAACCGGCCCAGAGCCGGTTGACGGAGAGATTGTGAAAGCTGCGGCGCCGGGACCGGATCAGCGGCTGGCACGCTTGATGTAGGTTTCCGGGTTTTCAGACTTGCCATTCCGGATGACTTCAAAGTGCACGTGAGGCCCGGTGGAACGGCCTGTGCTGCCCATCAGCGCGACTACCTGGCCCTTCTGAACAACATCACCCACTTCCACTTTGATCGTCTTGCAATGAGCATAGCGGGTGATCAGACCATCGCCATGATCGACTTCAACAAGGTTACCGTAGCCATAGCGCTCGCCGGCATAGGTCACCACACCGCCCGCAACCGAGATAATATCGCTGCCATCCTTACCGGCCAGATCAACACCGGCATGCCAGGTCCGCTTGCCGGTAAACGGATCGGACCGGTAACCGTACTTCGAAGACAGCCAGCCCCAGGTGATCGGACGGCCTTCCAGGTACAGCTCATCTTCGAGCCGCTTGCTGGAGGCCAGCTGGTCGAGCAACCGCAGTTGCTGCTCGCGGTCTTCGATTCGCCATTCCATTTCCTCAATCATCCGGGTCAGCTCAGGTGCGGAGAAGGAATCCCCGGACAAGGCATCCTCCGGGCCACCCACCGCAGCAGGCTGATCGAAGTTGAATTCATCGCTGGCCACCAGGCCGGATTCCACAAAACGCTGGCCCAGGGCATCCAGGCGCAATAACCGGCCCTGAATCTCGCCCAGGCGCAGAGTCAATGCATCTACCTGTTGCTGGACGTTCTCTTCAATGTTGGCCAACTCCGCCTTCTGCTCTGCCAGCTTCAGCTGCCACTCGGCCACCAGGTCGGCGTTGGTGGGCTCCCTGGCCTCTACCTGCTCAATCGCCGTCTGGTAACCGGCCCAACCCGCGGCAACCAGCAGGGAAAGCACCAGAAACAGCAGAGCAACAGCAAGCGTACTGTTGATAGACAACACCCGGGATTTTCCGTGGTGTTTGCCAACGAAAATAATGTTCATATCATCATCAGGTTTCATCGTTGAGCCGCAACCGCATCCTGTAGTGTTGCGCCCCGGAAAAATCCGAAGGGGGTCTGCCATCCTTTGGCAACAGCTACATACTGAAAAAATTGCAGCGCCCGGTAGACATACTCATTTATCACAATGTAAAACGAGTGTAATACAGGCACTACGCATAAACCGTGCCGAAGTGTAACCAATCGTAAACGGAGCCGTCGAGTAAAAACGCCGCCATGAAACGCAAAAGCGAGCAAAAAATGACCTTCGACAAGCTGGGCAAGACCCCGGTACTCAAGGATCTAGTGGCAAAGGCCGAACTTCACCGACAGGCAGAGGCAGAAGTTCTCGCAGCCCTACCGCAGGATCTGGTTAAGGGCACACGCTTTGTCAGCTGCAAAGACGGCGAACTGGCTCTGACAGCCGAAACCGCCGGGAAGGCCAGTCAGATCCGGTTCCGCCAGCACGAGATCATGGAAAAGCTTAGAGAGAACGAACTCTTCCGGTTCGTCTGGAAACTGAGGGTCAAGGTTGCGCCGCCACGATTCCGGGAAAAACCGGTGTTCAAGAAAGAGCCCTTGAGTAAAGAAAATGCCCGGCTCCTCAAAGAGGAAGCCGGGCACACGAAGGATAAAGCATTACGCGAGGTTCTCGAAAAACTCGCTAGCCACGTCCGGGATTAAAGCGTCCGGCTTTAACCCGCCGCCAGCACGGGCTTCATGTAGGAAATCGGGGCAGTGGCCTCATCATCAAAGGTAACCACTTCCCAGGCATCCTCTTCTGCCCTGAGCTTGCGCAACAGCTTGTTGTTCAGATCGTGACCGGATTTGATACCGCGGAACTCACCAATCAGGCTGTTACCCAACTGATAAAGGTCACCGATGGCATCAAGCAGCTTGTGCTTCACGAATTCATCGTCATAGCGCAGACCGTCTTCGTTGAGGATCTTGTAGTCATCCACAACGATAGCGTTATCCACACTGCCCCCAAGGGCGAGGTTCATGGCCCGCAATTTCTCGATGTCACGCATGAACCCGAAGGTCCGTGCGCGGCTCACTTCCTTCACAAAGGACGTGCTGGAAAAATCGACGGTGGCAGTCTGGGCGCGGCCTTTGAACACCGGGTGATCAAAGTCGATACCGAAGCTGACCTTGAAGCCTTCGAATGGCAGCAGGGTCGCTTTCTTGTCACCTTCCTCAACCGTGACCTCACGCTTGATGCGGATGAAACGCTTGGGCGCATCCTGCTCGGCAATGCCGGCGGACTGCAGAAGAAACACAAATGGACCGGCAGAGCCGTCCATGATGGGCACTTCCGCGGCGCTAAGCTCGACGAAACAGTTATCAATCCCGAGACCAGCCATGGCCGAGAGCAGATGCTCTACCGTCGCCACACGGACACCGTCTTTTACCAGCGTCGTGGACAGCATGGTCTCACCCACATTTTCCGCAGAAGCACGAATCTCGACCATAGGCTCGAGATCGGTACGGCGGAAGATGATACCGGAGTCCACCGGGGCAGGCTTGAGGGTCAGGTAGACCTTCTCACCCGAGTGCAATCCCACACCGGTGGCACGGATGGTGTTTTTAAGTGTCCGTTGTCTGATCATCGGTACATAATTCCGTCACAAAAAGGCGATATTCTAGGCAAAAATCTGCCCGGAGAATATCAGAAAATAAGACTGAATACCATTTAACCAATCCGTTGTTGCTGAATGTTCATACAGCACGCAACCCATGGCAATCAGTGCACGTTTTTACCGGTTTTCGGGTTCCCTATTTCGCACGGGAACAGGAACCGGATCACAATTGCACGAGATTATCAGTCAGCCTGCCGACGGAGGAATGCGGGAATATCGAGATAGTCGACACCCTGCTCCTCGCTGTCCTTGCTCTGGGCGATAGCCACGTTTCCATTGGAAACGGCCCGGCGACGCAGAACAGCGGGACGGTCCAGCTGGTTGTAATCGGTTTTTCCATCCAGGGTGCGGGTATTGTCCACAACCTTGGTGGGCTTCTCACGATCACCGCCCAGACCGGTCGCAACAACCGTCACCTTCAGTTCGTCGGTCATCTCAGGATCAATGACGGTACCGACGACAACGGTGGCAGAGTCGGAAGCAAACTCACGCACAATGTCGCCAACCTCGGAGAATTCGCCCAGGTTGAGGTCCATACCAGCGGTGATGTTGACCAGAATACCTTTGGCACCCTGCAGGTTGATATCTTCCAGCAGCGGGCTGCGGATGGCGGCTTCGGCCGCTTCGCGGGCACGGTTCTCGCCGGTAGCGCGGGCGGTACCCATCATCGCCATACCCATCTCAGACATAACCGTTTTCACGTCGGCAAAGTCGACGTTGATCATACCGTTACGGGTAATCAGGTCGGCAATACCCTGCACTGCACCCAGAAGCACATCGTTGGCTGCGGCAAATGCGTCCAGCAGGCTGGTTTTCTTGCCCATAACCGCCAACAGTTTTTCATTGGGGATGGTGATCAGGGAGTCGACGCTCTCCTCCAGCTCTTTCAGGCCGGATTCGGCAACACTCATGCGCTTGCCGCCCTCGAACATGAAAGGCTTGGTGACAACGGCAACGGTGAGAATACCCAGTTCACGGGCCACTTCCGCCACGATCGGCGCAGCACCGGTGCCGGTACCACCGCCCATGCCGGCGGTGATGAACACCATATCAGCACCCTTGATGGCTTCGGCGATGCGATCGCGGTCTTCCAGGGCGGACTGACGACCAACCTCAGGATTGGCGCCGGCACCCAGCCCCTTGGTGATATTGCCACCGAGCTGGATGATCTGGCGCGCATCCATATCGGTCAGCGCCTGTGCATCTGTGTTGGCGCAGATGAATTCCACACCTTCGATGTCGCTGTTAAGCATATGGCGAACGGCGTTGCCGCCACCACCGCCTACACCGACGACTTTAATGACAGCGTTTTGCTGGACATTATCGACGAGTTCAAACATTTCCCCTACTCCTTCGTGCTGTTTTCAGCCCTTGTTCCGGGCTGTTTGTTCGAGATTGTGTTTTCGAGATACCTTCGTGTACTACCCGCCCGGCCCCGTCAGAAATGACCGGTAAACCAGGCTTTCATGCGCTCAAACAGCGAGGGTGCATCTTCACCCTTGAGCACCGGTGCCCGCCCCAGATCCATCTG
>Ga0098069_100845_pt1 | contig 10082 bp, 12 predicted proteins | sample 27_taG_FD_92584 | JGI IMG/M metagenome (GOLD analysis project Ga0098069, IMG submission 92584) | Marine viral communities from Cariaco Basin, Caribbean Sea - 27_WHOI_OMZ | ecosystem: Environmental > Aquatic > Marine > Oceanic | place: Caribbean Sea: Cariaco Basin | collected 2014-11-09 | reverse complement strand
CTTTTTCGACCAGCTCGGCGCGACCTTCCCGCGCGGCATTGGCGCGGTAAATGGTCAATATCATGTTCATACTGGTGTCCATGATGCGCTGCCCGAGCGTGGGTTTTAGGTCGCGCGGAAAATTGCGAGTTACCCTCAGTAGCATTTCGGCTAGCTGGTAGGTGGTGGCGTATATCGGCGTCTCTTTGGCCTTCATTGCGTCCTTGCCTTGATCGTCATGGGCGGTGTCACCACCGCCCTAAAGGGTTAAAGGGTGAAGTGTTAAAGGGCAATTCTCCGGACGGCGCGCACTCGGCCACTGTAGTCCTTGTAGCTGAGGCCCTGGTCGCCATTGTTGAAGCTCTGGCCCCAGGCGTAGCTGGCGTCACGCTCCGTGCTTGACCAGTAGTAGCTGGCCTCGAAGGCGTCTGGCCCGCCTGTCTTAAAGCTGTCCGGTGTTGATGCGCCACCCGGTGCAAATCGCTCTTGAATAATATCCAGCTCATTTTTTGACGGCGGGTACCAATCGTTATGGCCGTTTAGACCCGCACCGGCATTGCAGTTTTCCTCTACCCATTGGAAAGATGGGAATTGAGCTAGGTTATTAAGCGCCAAAATAGCGTTATGGTTTGCGCGACCATCGGCGAGGGTGCGCGGCGGCACTCCGTCGGTATTGCTAACGGCGGTCTGCGACGTGCGCCACATCATCGTGCCAGCACCCATCTGCACGCTATCGCCGCCGCCGTCCGAGACGATCAGGCCGTAGGTTTGGCCGTCGTAATCCGAAACGATGGTTCCCGCGACGTACCCGCCACCGTAGGGCGCGCCGATCTCACTTTCAAAATCAGGCACGAAGCTAGCCGCCGTGGTCACGCTGATGGGTGCGCCCCAGGCTGAGTCGCCATACGTCGCGCCATGGTGTCGCGGCTCGATGGTATAAGTGCGTCCACCCGGCTGCAAAATACCCTCGGGAATAGTGATGCTATCCAGTTGGCTGGTGGAGCGGTCGAGCAGGTAAACGACGGCTCCGGTGTCGTCTTTCACTCGCAGCGATGTAGCCGCATGCGTGTCGCTGCCATTTACCACGCTGAACGCTGATAGCTCAATCACCGGCTGCTCTGGAATGTCCGTTGCGCCGTCTAGTGGCGATGTGACGCTAGGCGCAGCCACGTAGGTATTGGCGGTACTAAAGCGCGTGCGCGGCGATCGCTGCCCCCACTCGCCTTCGACGTTGCGATCTTGGTATTGCCATTCATGATTGGCGCCAATGCTGATGGGTGTGGCCACCGTGTGCGACACGACCGGCGTGCCACCTGTGGGCGTTTCATCGGCCTCATAAATGGGTGCATCGCCACCGGCCTCAAATACCCAAAAGCGGCGGCGCTCTTGCGGCACGCCATACAGCGGGTAGTAGGCTCCCCCAGTGAGCGTGGGCGTCGCGGTTACGCCTGTCGCGCCTTCTGCTGGGCTCACGTTCTCAGGGCGGCGCGTTACCCCAATGGGTAGCGCCGTAATCACGGCCACGCGGCTTACGCTGCCGCTAACGCGAACGCGAGTGACGTTGCTGGGAATATCCCAACTGCCGTCGGCACGCTGAGTGAGGTTTTGCCAGGCGCTTCCTGTCCAGTAGCGGGCGCTGAGACCTTCGCCCTGTGCGTACAAATAGGCACCGCGATCCATATCGCTTAGCTCAGGGGTGGCGTAGTCGTTGGGCGCGATTCGGCTTAACGCTGAACCGCTGGCCACCGTGCTGATCAGCGTTGCATTTAGCGTGATGCGCGTTGCCGATAGCACCTGCTTAACGCGCACCGTCTGCACGTTGCCAGCGTCATTAATGAAGTAGTGCTGCCCGGGCTGCACGCCGTCAGTGCTTTCCAGGTCGATAGAGTCATCGCCGCCCACGGCGCTGGTAACAACAAACGTCGGCACCTGCTCGCGACGCTCGACGAATACGCGCTGTGCACCGTATTCGACCAGGGCATCAAGGCGATCCGATAGGTTGATCGGGTCGCTGCCGAGAATGTCTGCGACTTGCCCCTGGGTTTCTAGGATCTTGGCACGAAGCCAGTGGTCGTTTTTCAGCAGCGCTAGATTCTGAGGGTTCCAGGTGTCCGGGTGCGCAGGGTCAGTTTCGGTGATGGCTCGCAGCTCTTCGCTGAAGCCGGGCTCAGCGCCTGGAATTAGGTGGTCGGCCATGGTGCCTCCTTAAAACTGTAGGGTTAGGGTGGTTTCGATTTCGGTACCCGGCTCTAACTCAAGCGGGCGGAATGCGCGGCGTCCTGCGAGGTCGCCGTCGCTGTCAATAATGGCGATCTCGCGCACGGCGTAGCCCTCTACGTCAGCGCCGCGAAGTGTGGCAAGCACGGTTAGCAGCGTGTCTTGTGCGGTTGCGCTATCCACCGGCTGGCGGTGCACTTCGCTACCGAGGGCTTGATCGTCATCGCTAGCCGGGTCGCCGTTGGCGCCCCAGGCAGCATGAGTAATGCTGGGCGGCGCGGTACCTGCTGCCACGGCGGCGGCGACTTTGGCGCGGAACTGTTTGTTGGCGGGTATGACATCGCTCATAAGCGGATCTCCGTTTTGATGCGGCGGTCACGCAGCACCGCGCGGGCAGTGGTGCCGATGCTGTCGAGGGTTTGCATGCCGCCCAAAGTGCGAGCACCGTTTAGCAGCGGGCGGCGGCGCTGGGTGAGTCGCCCAACGGAAAGCGGCCAACTGCCGTCTAGCATCCGGTGGCCATCAACCACTTCGTTTAGCCTCCAGGTGCCGTCGAGCCGGTCGACCTCGACTTCGTCGAGCGTCCAGTGGTTGTCGCTCTTAGCCTGCATGCCTATGGCAGTGCGCTGCTTGACGCGCGTGGCCACCGCTCCCCAGCCATGATTTAGCGGCTCGCCGGTGGGTGATTGGCCGGTGAGCTGCCAGCTACCATCAAGGCGCTTGGCTTCGTTGAGCAGGCGCGGTACGTAGCCGCCGCTAAGTGACCAGCAGCCGCTAAGCAGCCGTGCGCGGTGCACCTGTTCGCCACGGCAGCCGGTATAGCGCTGGCTAATGCGAATTTGTGGGGCGGATAACCAGATCCGCGCGTCGAACTCTGCGGCGTAGCGGTAGATCAGGGCGATCAGTTCGGAGCGCACCGGGGCGCTGGCTTCGACACGGCGGCGGAGGCGGCGCTGGCTTCGTGCAGTAAAAGGGGCGTCATTGATGTTGAACGCTAGAGCGTATTGCGCCCAGTGCGTGGTCACTACGCGCGGGGCGTTTGCGACCTGCATGCTACGACCGTCCAGCGCCCAGGCGCCGTCGAGCAGCAAGCCACCAGCATCGAGCCATTTCTGGCGTTGGCCGGTGTGTTCGAGCAACTCCACGTCGCTATAGCCGAGCACTTCCAGGGCGCGCTTGACTGCCCACACGGTGCCGCGCTTGCGGCGAATAGGGATAGCTTCATCGATAGCATCGCGCTTTTGCTGTTCTTCCCACTGGCTATCCCAGTCATCGACGCCTACTGCCCAGGCGAGCCACGGCAGCATGTGGGCGGGCTGATCCTGCGCGCTCCAAATGGTGTTTAACGGCGCGTCCGCCCGCTCGATCAGCGCATCGCTTGCTTCTATGCGGCGCTCTAGCGGCGTGACGCTGGGCGGAAGCAGGCTAGCCATTAACTACCACCTCAATAGCGGTGCAGTAGGGCGCTTCGCTGGCATCGCCGCCGATGTCCTGTAGGGGTGATGCCATGGTGACGCGCTCGACGCCGGGCACATAGAGGCGGGATTCCAGCGCGCCCGCGACAATCACTTCGCCGAGGGCGTGCCGCTGGTTGACGTAATCACGCGCGGCGGCGATAGCCTCTTCGTGCACTACGTCGGCATCGGGTCCGTTGCGTAGCTCAAGCGTGGCGGCGATTGCAAACGGCAGCACCGTTGCGCTTGTAACTCGCACGGTATCGCTTAGTGGGCGCACGTCATCGGCATTCAAGGCGCTCTCTACCGCTGCAATTAGGGCGGGCGATGCTTCGCCATCGTCTTCGCGTGAGAGCACATAGACCTGCACCAATCCCGCCAGCGGGCGCACGGCGTCTGCGTCTTTAACTTGTGGATCAGCACCTAGGGCGTAGTAGCGGTAGGCGTTGCGGCCACCGGCAGTGCTGAATGCGTCATGTGCCAGCAGAATGCGACGCAGATAGTCGGGGTCGCTTTCCATGACCGCTTCCACTGGTGGCGTGGCGCCGGGGTCGGCTGCCTGCAGAGTAAGGCGCTCGGTCATGTAGTAGGTGACACCGATGTGATCCAGCTCAGGACCTTCGGCGTAGGCGAGCATTAGCGCGCGGGCGCGCTCATTGTGGCGCTGCCTTAAAATCAGCTCACGATAGGCGGACTCTTGCAGGAATTTGACCAGGGGCTCGCTTTCTAGCTGCAGTGTTTCTGTCAGCTCTTGGCGATCGGCTTCCGGCGTTAGCTCGATTAGTCGCGCTTTGCGCTCTTCAAACAGCTGCTCAAAGTCGAGCGGGTCGATGATCGTTGGAGCGGGCAGTTTTGATAGATCGATGGGTGTGCTCATCAGCTCACCTGCATGCCGTCAAGGTTGATTGTTTGCCCGGTCGGCAGGTATTCGCCCTGCAGATCCAGCACGACATGGCCAGGCGATGCGCTGGCCGCGCGAACGCGAGTGAGCTTGAAGCGTGGCTCCCAGCGCGCTACGGCTTCTGCGGTGGCCGCATAAAGGTCGATTAACGTGGCGTTATTCATGGGTGCATCCACCAGCTGATAGAGGCGTGATCCATATTCGCGACGCATCACCCGAGTGCCGATAGGCGTTGTCAGGATGTCGCGCAGCGATTGCCGCAAATGGTCGATGCCGGAAAGAGCGCGCCCGGTCTGCGCATTGATACCGTTCATGCTAGGAAGGATGCGCCAGTGGCGAGCGACCCTCCGCTGGCGGTGGTTCTAGCGGGTTATTGAACCTTATACGTGCCCGACGATGAGCCGCCAGCGACAGGAACCTCTGCGTTACTCTGCACCTCGTCGACGACAGCGTTTGCTACGGCCTCGGCGAGCTTATTAACCCATGAATGCTCGCCGGTGGCGGTCGCGCCTTGCGCCTGCATTTCGCTGACAATGCGCCCTTTGAGCGCGCTTTTACTCAGTGCCATGACTATTTCCCCGCAGTGACTGTTGAGGATCCATCGCCGTGAGGGTTACCCGTGAAGTGGCAAATGTGCGCCGTGGTCACAACCGAGCTGCCCTGGTTGTGGTGAATGCTTTCGGCGTCCACGGTCGCAACCCCCGCCACGGTCGCCTTCATGTCGCCACCCACATTGGCCGTCAGGTCGCCTATCACCTCCAGGTGAATATCACCCACGCAATGAATCAGCAGTCGGCTTTTTTCGCTGTCGTACTCAAGGCGCGTACCGTCCGGCAGCCAGCGACCGATTACATCAGGATTACTGGAAGGCGCGGGGTGGGCGCGCTGGTTGATAGCAGGCAGCACGACGCCCTGGGCAGTCTCGCCGCTTGGCGACATCACCATTACCTGCTCGCCAACACTTGGCGCCCACCAGGTGCGGTCCTCACTTGCGCTTGGCGTCATCCAAAGCAGCCATGCCGTTGTGATCTCGCCGACCTGGACGCGGCACCGTGCCCGCTCGGGGTCTACTTCGGCGACAGTGCCGATCATCAGCAGATTGTTGAGGCGGCGCTCAAGCTCGTTTATTCGACGGTCCTGGTTCACGCGCCCTCCTCGCCGTCTTGGCGTGTATAGAACTCTTCATTTTCAGCGCCGATCAGGGGCGAGACGCCCACCCATACTTCGCTAGGCGGCGCACCGTCATCGATCCATTCATTCTCGCCAATGTGCACAACCTGCGCCCACTCGATGCGCCAGACATGGTATTGATCAAGCTCCGGAGAAAAGGCGTCCGGCTCGCACACCATCACGCGAGCGCCCTCGATCGGTAGTCCCCACTGGTTGTGCTGAATGAAATGCGCCAGTGCTGCGGCGTTGCTGCGGATCAAGCGCCCCTGATTGGCACCACGAAAACCGACGATGTAGCGCAGCTCGAACTGCAGCTCAAGCGCCAGCTGGCCGGTACCGGGATCATCGTCCGGCGCCGCAGTCATTTCAGTAAGCTCTATCAGCGCCGCCGGCGCGTTGATGCGCCGCTTGTCGTCGGGGTAGTCCTCAACGGTTTGCAGGTGAGGGAACGCGCCAGTAATGCTGGCAATAACCGCTTCATGCAAAGCGTCGAGTGAGATCTCGGTATCAGCGTTCATGCTTCGGCTCTCAAGTAGTTGACGCGGCGCTCAAGATCGGTACGGAAGTGGCGCCAGAATATTTCATTGAGCTTCCAGAAGATCTCATCTTCAACAAACACATCGGCGCGATCCTTTACCGGCAACTGGGCTTCGCGGATCGGCAGGCGAGATTCGCGCACGCGCTCAAGGATGGTTCGCTTACGGGCATAGCGGCTAGCGCCCGCCCACCCTTTCGAGAAGCTTTCAGCGCCAGCAGGGCCAGAGTAACTGGCGCCGCCGGTGCGACTGGCGGTAATGCGGCCCTTGAATTCAGAGACAGGCAGATCATTAAGCCCGTACCACAGCCGCACCTCATTCATGCCGCCTTGGCGCTTGATGCGCAGCGTCTTCAAGCGACGACGTACAGCAGCGGCACGCGCCAGTCCTAGGCGAGACTGGAGGCCCTTGCTGGAAAGCTTGCGCAGCGTGCTTGCAGTCCGTGTCAGCGCCCGGTTGTAAGAGATTCTAATCTCCTTGGTTGTGGCGCCGAGCTCCTCGGAGACTCGCTCCAGGTCGTCGGCATCAATATCAAACTCAAGCATTGTTTCTCACTGCAAGGTCGAGCAAGGCCATGCCGGTACCGTCGCTCTGTGGCTGCCCCATCACGTCATAGGTGACGCCATCGACTTCACAAATGTCGCCACGCTGCACGCCAGGCACGTCAAGCTGCTTGCACCAGACGCGAGGGCGCTCGGTATCCATCACGTATTCGCCCAGCTGTGCATCCATATACTGATCTTCATAGATGCCGGACAGGGTAAGCACTACGCCATCGGCGCGAGTTATCGTCACCGCCGTGGCAAACTCCTCTTCGTCAAGAAAGTCGTTGAGATCTTCCCAGTCCGGCGCAGGCATTACTCGGCCTCAGCGGCTTCGATGGCAGTGATCAGCTCAGCCTTTTTCATCTTGGCCACGTTTTCGATGCCGTACTCCTCAGCAGTGGCCTTGAGCTCGTCAACCGTCAGGTCTTCAAGCGCAGGAACCTCGGTGTCGACATCAGTCTCGATGATGTCGCCTTTGATCGGCTTTGCCTTGCCGCGCCGAATGAGCGCCTTCGCATCGGATTCCGGCACACCCTCAACCGTCATGCCCGGAGTAATCATCTTGCCCGCCGACATAAAAGCGCTGGTGCAAGTAAGGGTAATGAGTTTCTTGCTCATGATAGATTCCTTGTATGGCGACAGGCCCACACAGCGCGGGCCTGTCAGTCACTCAGCGGTGGTTAGGGGCCAACGAAACGGCCCAAGCAGAAGGATTCGACGCGGCGCGCCACCATATCAACATCTTGGAATACCACCAGGCGCGTCCCGCCAGACTTCGACAGGCTGTAAGGGTCAACGGTGAGATCCAGGCCGCCCCACATGCCGATAATGAAGTCAGCGAAGTTGCCGAAGAACAGGTCGCCCGCCTGAATCTGGTTGGTCACCTCAGTGCCATAGCCATTAACCGTGTTGCCCTGCTCCCAGATCGTGCTGCCATTAGTGCCGTCAAACTTCTCGGTGGTTTTGAAGTGGCCGCGCATCATGCTGTTCATTACGTAGGCCATGGAGTTCACATCGGCGTTATCCGCCGCGATCTCCGATTCCATCTGCACTGCCTCGCCATAAGTCGGCTTGCCGGTCGTCGCAAGGTTGACAGCGTTAATGCCGGTCGTGTTGGCGATGCCGGTCGGCTCATTGCCGCCTGAGCCGTAAAAACCTGCGTAGTCGATGGCTAGCGCTACAGCGGTGGCAAGATCATTGCGCACCACGCGCTCCGCGTCAGGCGTTGACTGCAGCATCAGGCGGCGCGTGATGTCGGTGTAGGCCGCGACCGTCTTCGGCGACATGGCGATTTGCCCGATGGTCGGAGTGCCTTCTTGTGCATCCTGTCCTTCGCCCAACCAGTACGCAGTAGCGCCGCCTGTTTGCTTGGGAATCTCGACGTTACCCACCAGTCCGCTCATGGTGGTCGCGAGGCGCATCAGCGCGGTGCGATTACGCAGCATTTCGATAAAGCTGCCCGCCATGAACTGCGTATCGACCAAGCCTTCGCCGGTAGTTGCGCCAGCTGGGGTGTCGGCAGCGCCGCCAGCATTGAATGCGCGCGATAGTACGTCATCGGGAATCAGGATCCCGCGCGCCTGCTTGTTGTACTGGCGCTCAGCTTCTTGCGAGAGCTCAAGCTCAAACGCCGCATCATCCTGTGCGCGTTTGTCTTGTGGGTTGGCCAGGGCGCGCACGACTTTCATCATCGAGTAACGCTTGAGGTCTTTGTCCGTCATACCGAGGCTGGCGGATCGCTCCTTTTGCTTGCCGTTATCTTCGACTGGCTTGGAGCGACGTTCGTGCATGTCCTTGAGTAGTGCACGCTGGAAGTCTTCGGGGCTCTTGCCTTCGGTAACGAAGCGCGTCGCGAGCTCGGCGTTTTCGTACTGGCGACCCATGTCCATGATCGCCTTGACGCGAGCCTGCTCGGCCTGGACGCCTGCGGTGCGAGCTTGAGCCTGGGCGTCGCCGGCGCGCTCGATCATCTCGCGCACTTCGACGATATTGCCGTCAGCGTCGACCTTGGCGCGAACCAGGTTGCCCTTTTTGTCGCGCAGAATTTTTTCGTTCATCTCGCCTTCCTTCTGGTGTGTTCGGGATGCGCCAGCAGCGCTTTTATCATCGTTACTGGCAGTATCAGGGGCGCCCCTGCCCGGCTCCGCTGGCGGTGGTTCCTGCGAGCGCCCTACGCCCACCGAAACATCCGCCGGCACGGAGACGATGCTGATCTCGTGCGGCTCCCAATCGGTGACGCGCACCATGTCGGCCATGCCAGCGCGCTCCTCGACCTCAACCTTATGGATCGTGTAGCCCACGGATACATGCCGACGGATACCGTCAACTACGTCCTGCCACACCTCAGAAGCTCGCGCGCCTCGCCCGAAGCGCACGGTTGCCCGGCCCCGCCGGTCGGCTCCTATCGTGACAGACTCCACCACACCCACATGATCATCCCAATCGTGATTGACCAGGACGGCACCGCCGTCCGTTAGGCGATCTGTGCGCATGGCGCCTGAAGAGTGATCCAGCACCTCGATGCCAAACCACCGCTCAACCTCTGCTTCGCTTGAAAACGCCAGTTCAACAGTGCGCTTCTCCTCGTCGATAGCGCGCACCTCATGCACGGCCATATCGCGTCGCAAGCTATCGCTTTGTATCTTCGCCAGTTGCTCGGCAGTCGCGGCGCGCGTCTGGTGGCTCCCCTTCAGGTCCCGAGCTTTGTCGGGCTGCTGAGGCGGTGCCGGACGATGTAATCGGTCGCGAGTATCCTGCTTATCCTTCATCTGGGTTTTCTCCTGCGGCGCCGGTAGGCGAGCCGCCGCTGTTGAGTGTGGGGTCGCCAAGCGTTGCGTCGACAATCGCCTCGGGTATGCCAGCATCGATCATGGCTTGCCGATCGCTTGCCCACTGGCGCCAGACAGCGCGCGGATCGCCTCCGCGCTCCCTAATCACTTGCGATGGGCTTTTGATCTTGTTGGCAATATCTCGCGCGGCTGTCTTGCTGTCCTTGTCGGGGTCTACCCAATCCCAGCGGCGCGCTTGCCACTCATGGGCGCGGTACTTTTCGATGCGCTCGGGGCGCAGCGTTGCGCCGCTTGCGGTTACCTCGATGCCTTTGAGCAGGGCGCGCGGCAGCCACTTCTGAAAAATCGGCTCCGCTAGCTGCTCGATCAGCCACTCTTGCAGATCCATCCAGTTATCGCGCTCAGCAATCAGCCCGCTGCGCATGCTGGAGAAGTTGACGCCCTCAAGATCGTTCGCCAGCGCGTTGTAGGAAACGCCGAGCCCGGTAGCG
>Ga0098069_100844_pt1 | contig 10088 bp, 9 predicted proteins | sample 27_taG_FD_92584 | JGI IMG/M metagenome (GOLD analysis project Ga0098069, IMG submission 92584) | Marine viral communities from Cariaco Basin, Caribbean Sea - 27_WHOI_OMZ | ecosystem: Environmental > Aquatic > Marine > Oceanic | place: Caribbean Sea: Cariaco Basin | collected 2014-11-09 | reverse complement strand
CACAAAATTCTCATAGAGTTGCTGGTCCAGGTCATTGCGGTCTACCTGGATGAGGATGGTGGGATTTTTCATTTCGGGCATTTGCCGCAGGATCCCGGTAAGGATGGCCATCGAAATGCTTTTACCCGATCCCTGCGTGTGCCAGATCACTCCCAGCCGGCCGTCACCGTTGGGTTTTATATTTTCTACCGCAGAGTCTACCGCTTTTTTGATGCCCCAGTACTGGTGATATTTTGCGCCTTTCTTGATTATTTTTCCGTTGTGGTCTTCGTGGAAAATGAAGTTTTGCAGGTAATTTAATAATGTTTTCTTCGGAAATAATCCCTTCAGCAAGGTCTCCAGCTGAAGTTCCTGTTGCTGCTGAAGGTCATCCCCGTGCAGACTTTTCCACGGAGCAAACCACTTCAGGGAAGAGTTGTACATCCCGTGCAGGGTTTCCAGTCCATCTGAAACTACCGTGATGGCATTGTAATCAAACAGCTGCGGAATATCCTGAAAGTAATGCCCAATTTGCCGGTGCGCGTTTTCCACGCCCACCTCGGGATCAAACATATTCTTGAATTCAAAAACAATGAGCGGAAGTCCGTTGATGAAAACGAGCAGATCTGTGCGGCGGCTGTTCTTGCCAATGATCTTTACTTCATCTGCACACACAAAGGTATTTTTCTCGGGTTCCCTGTAATTGATAGGGTAGAGGTGCCGGGCCTGTTCTTTGCCCGAAGCATCTTTCCAGGTAATGGAAACCCCCTGGGTCATTTTAAGATGAAAATCGCGGTTGCGGTGATCGAGATCCATTCCCTGGTGCTGGGTAAATGCTGAAAGGGCTTCATTAATGGCAGTTGCCGGAACGCCGGGATAGGAGCTCACTAAAAATTCCCGAAGATCCTCCTCCAGCACCACCTTTTTGAGATCCCGCTGCAGGGAATTGCCTTCCTTGTAAGTGTACCCCAACTCCTGAAGGCACTCTATGGCTGCCTTTTGCACCGTGATCTCGATCATTTGTGTCATAAGACTTCAGATAACGTTTTCTCCGCATCTTTTACGCGGACTTCCCCGCTGATGAGTTTTGGTAATAAGGTATCGCGGAGTTGGGTTAGTGTTTGGTTTTCTTCTTGATTTTGAAGAATTTTACTGAAAATTGATGTAGTCATTTCAGAAAATTGCTGAAGAGTTTCCTCATCAGGTTTAAGAATTTCAATTTTTGAAAAGGTGGAGGTATTCATATTTAATGTTGCTGAACCGCCACTCGCTTCATTTAGAAACCTTTCCTTTAATGAAATCATTGTTGAATATAAGTAATACCGATAATTTGTCTTCTCCGGAATTATTGAATTGATTTGTTGATTTGTATGTGAGGGAAATGCATTAATGGTAACTAATCCTACGGTTGCAATACAACTAACATTAATACAACCCGAAGGCAATAATTTCTTTGCTTGAGTTTGATTTCCTTTTTCAGATATTTTTTCTAATGTTTCAGTAAGAAATACATTACCGTGCATTTCTGGTATTTTTATAAAAGGGTAACCACCTATATGAGTAAAATTATCAGGATCTTTTTTAGAGGGAGTTTTACCGCAGACAACCTGGCCAAATGCATTTATGGATTTCACTTCCCATTCCTTCGGAATTTCTCCCAATTCTGAATCTACAAATTCCCCTTCCTGAAAAGGCCCAAAATCTACAAACCAGTGCTTGTATAAAGCCATTGCCATTTCTTCCAAAGTTTTGTTCATCCGGAGGTTGAGCTCGATCTTATCGTCTAAAGCGGAAAGGATGGAGGCTATGGATTTTTGTTCTTCGAGAGGAGGAACAGTAAATTCTACTCTTTGAAAGGTGCCGAGATTAATATTATCCTGGACAGATCCAATTGAATGAGTTTGAATCTGTTTTTTGAAGAATTGCATTAGGTACTCTACAAACTCAATATCACATTTGTCTTCATCTGCAACAAATCCTATAATACTGTCAGGGAAACAAGCAGGATAACTAAGAATTGCCGTTTCTGCTATATTCGCTGCAATAGTAATACACATTGTATTTTCCGGCCAAAGCTTGCTTTGTGCTAACCCAGCTACCGAATAGGTTTGTGTATGTTTATTTAACCTGTGGTTAGCAGCCTTGACATCTCCGGTTTGTATAAATGGAAATTTCCCACCATACAAGTGCGAAGCATCTCTGGGCCTGTGTTTGGATTTCCCTCTTGCGATCGTACCTAAATCTGTAAGTTTATATGTTTTCCAGTTTTCCGGCATTAGTTGATATTTTTTTTATACTTTTCTGGCAACGGACTTCTATAATCTCCAATTTAGTACTTCGTCCAATGGATGTCTCATTTCGTTATTTGAAAATAATCTTTTCTCCTCAATTAATGACTTTTCTAATCTATTAGTAATCTCAGAGATATATTCATTTAAACTCTTAGTTCCTCGTATGATATATGCAACTTGAAGAAAATCAGGAAGACTATTTTCAGCAATATCTTTTAATGTTAATACTGCAAGTTTAATTCTATTGTCTTTAATTCCTTCTTGTAAATCTTTATCCAAGATTGCGGAATGACCATATCCAATTTCAAAAGGAACCCATTGCGATTTATATGTTTTCTCAGAAAGAACCACTAACATATGAGTGCTTTCTCTAATGCTTTTTTTAATGCTTTCTGTAATTAATTCTGAATTTCCTTGAGCTGCAGCTTGTTGTAAATCTTTATCCAATTCATCTAAATAGTAATCAATTTCAGCTTCTTTTAAATATTCGGCTATTTTTCTGCATTCACTTTTATCTTCTTTTTTGTGACTAAGAAAAACACAAGGTCTTTCTTTGACATCTTTGGATTCATAAGACCAAAAAAGTTTGTCATATACATCTGCTTTATTATATCCTTTTACCATTAGTTTCTCTTTTGAGCAAGCCAAAGTGTATGTTCTCTGGAAATTGCGTTCTCAGAATCTAATACAAATTCAGCTAATTCATTATCTGAATTGACATTACCAAACGAAGCTTGGATAAAATTTAATTCTTGTGCAGCTGTTGTATATGCCTGCTTTAATTCTTGATGTTGTTTAAGCTGTAACCAGCTTAAAGCCGATGCAGATATTGTAGTAAAAAAGCCAACTAAATTCCAATTAGAATCTGGAAATTTGATTAAAAAAACTATACTTATAATTGCAACAAGTTGAGAAAAAATTATAACTAAGAACCAATAACTATATTTCTCTTTATTAAACTCAGCTTTATTTGCATACCAATCCTTTTGGTCATTTATTCTATTTTTAATGTAAAAATCCTTCCTTTCTAAAGTGTTTAAATTTCGAACCTCCCACATCTTGTCTGTAATTACTGGAAGGACGATAGTTTTGGCATTTAAAGATTCGTTTAACTCTTTGAATTCATTGCTAAATTCTTTTATTCTTAAAATAAATTTTTCTTTGACAACTTCTTTATCAAGATTTACTTCGAAACTTTCAGCACAGGTTATGAATCGCCACGTTAATGTTTTACAAGATTCTGCTAATGCTCTCCCTTGATACCAAGTATCTTCAAATTTCATTGTTCGAATTATTATCGTTAAAGTAAAACTGACCAAAAGGAAAATTCCAGAAATAACATAAACAAAAAGTTTAGGGTCTATCTCTTGATAATTAAATATTGCGAGTGCAGAAGCAATAATCATTGAGATTAAATCATAGGCTATTATTCCTTTATAATTTTTTTGAGCTTTTAATGAAGCAGCATCTGAAGCTTGATACAAACCAGGAAAGTCTTTTTCTTCCATTAATTAATCGTTTAAGCCAAGTGATGAGTAAACAGAGTCATTATAAATTCTACCACCGTTGGTGCTATTTGTAGTTCTTTTTTTAAACTCAGTAGGAAAGTTGTCCAATGCATATTTTATAATTCTCATTTTAAATGGAATATGAACAACATATGTATTTCTTATAATTGGCGGGCAAGTACTGCTATTATATTTTCTATCTCCATTCAGGTTTACGGCTATTATTGGAATATTCAAGTTTTGGGCAACTTCTAATTCCCATCTAACATATTTGTATAAATTTTTAGTTGATTCGCCAATCAAGACTATTACTTGACTTGCATTTTGAAACCTCTTTCGAAGTTTATCTTTGATGTAAACTTCGTTACTTGCATTATTTGTTAGAGTATATTCATCGTGAGCATTTTCAAAATCAAAATCGATATGCTCCAATGCTTTCCAACCTTTCATCCTTGCATAAGCCCATTTGTCATTATCTCCGTCAAAAATTATGTAAGTTTTGTTTTTATGTCCCATTTATTATTTTTTTAGCAGGTATTCCGCAATTAGTTTTGTCCTTTGTTGCCCGTTAACTTTTGTGGCTTTAATTAAAATATATTTTCAATTCTAAAACTTCTTCCCAAAACAATTTGCTCGATAACATCATCGGTGCTTCATAATTTGCTTCATACCGCTCAAGGAATTCCTCAGATAAATCTTGTTTTATGAAGGCATTTAATTCATCAAGAATATCCGATATTTTACTCATTTTTAAAGTCGTAGAAAAATTTGCGTCTAATTCATCATTTATGTAATCATTGGCTAAGGCTTCATCAATTTCATCAGAATGAACTTGAGAACGAATAGTTATTTCTTTTGAAGAATAAGTTTTAAAAATGATTCCAATTATGATGGGATGAAATTCATTAAGTGCATTATGTAATTTCTGTCCAAGTTCTTCAAATTCGTCAAATTGGGATGTGTCAGAATACTGCTTTACAATACTATTCACTTCCTCTTTGTTCTTCGCTTTTTTTAATTCCTCAACTAATTTTTGTAATTCTGCTTTTTCTTCAATGATTCTAGAGAGGGTCGTTTCTAAATCATCATTTTCTTTGAGAAGTTCATCAAATTTTTCTCTGTCCATAGGTGTAACAAAAGAGTTGTTTTTTAAGTAGGTTTTGGTCTTTAAAACAAATTCTTTCTTCTTCGCAGTCCATCTGTCACTTTTTATAAGCTTGTTTGGGATATCTAAGGTTTCTTGAACTAAGTCTTTTATTCTATCCAGACTCTTTTCATCTAGTAAATTTTCAAACTGAACAGGTTCTTGAATTACTCCAACCGACTTATAATTTATTGGTTCAACAATTAACGGAATCACATTAGGTGCAGCTACCCAAGCTGCACCCATTTCATTCATACAAACCTCACTTTCCTTGTAATTTGGTGTAATCAAGAGAAAATTTAATTGGGCTTCTTTGAGTGCAGTTAAAATTGAATCTCTCCAATCCGTTCCAGATTTTATTTTGGTTCCATCAGTACTTGTGCAAAAAATTTTGTCAATAGGAATGCTTAAGGCGCCGTGAAGAATCAAGTCAATAAAATTATCCGCTATGGTCTTATCTTTTGAGGAATGACTTATAAAAACGTCTTTTTTTTTATTCATTAATGATTTTTTTGAAAATTAATGGCAACGTCAAGTATAAAACATTGCGAGTTGGCGAGCGTGATTGTCCGCAGGACAACACGCCAAGTAAGCGAGCAGGATGTTTCCATTCCACTGATTTAAGTATTTTAAATTTTCATATATTGATGTAGCCAGTATTTTATTTATCCTGATTAAGTAAAAAATCATTGAATTCATTTAAACAGGGATTTACTATTGCATAATAAGTCCAGCTGTATTTACTGTGCTTGATATTGTCGTTAAGCATTACAGCACCTATATCTTCTATGTGTTTAAATACTTTTTTTGTTATTTGTCTTAAATAAGAATAAAGTTCGTATTCAGAGTCTTCAGAATTTAAAATATTAGGAAGCATATTGTCGTTATCAGAAAATCCTTTTTTTGGTATTTTTATATAAAATTTTCTATCATTTTTTCGAGAAATAAGTATTTCTTTTCCTTTGTGGATTATTAAATCTCGAATTGTTCTTATCTCATTTAAAACTGGATTTATATTTATTAGAAAATTATGTATTTCTAAAGGTAGTTTGCCAGTGTTGTTTTCTTTTTTTGTGAATGATATTAATGAATTAAGAGAGTCAATGTCTGGCACAACTTTCAATTGCTTTTCAGTAAGGGAAATTCTAATTATATAACTAATGAAATCTAGCAGACTTCTTAAGTTTGTAAAATAATTCTCGAGAATTAAAGAAGAATACAGATATCTTTTTGCTGTGCTGATCTGTGGATTATTCAGTAATTCGTTTAGTAAGCAATAATTTATCGATATATTTTGTAGATCGCTTGTATAGGCTTGAATAGCAGCATTTATTTTACCTATCTCACGAGCTCTTTTTTCGGTCAAATTTCCAATAGCATTATCTTGTCTGTCAAAGTGTTCTTCTATCCAAGAGTATGAAACTGTTAATAATAAGGAAGCGTAGGAATCCATTCCTACAACCCAACCCTCTCGAGTTGACATAACTACACCTTTAATGATTGGATTTTCTTGCACTTTCTTTTTATGTTGGCTAAAACGAGTTCCGGCTTGGGAAACTCGAATTTATCAGTTAAACATATTAATAAAAGGTAGTCAAAAATGTCATTTTTGACAGGTATTCTACAATTTGTTCTATGTTTTGTAAGGCATAGTTTTATACTTGTCTTTCAATAGTTGTTATAATTCCTTTGACTCTCCTAACCAGGTTTTTAGCATCTGATAAGGATATCTGATCCTGTGTAGAGATATAATTCGTACCATCAAAATCTGGGTATAAGCATTTATTTCTAAGGCTGTTTAAAAGAATTGCTATTGTAGCAATCGCTTTTTGATTAGGTAATCCTTCTCTTCTTGCATTTAGTACAAATAAATTAATTTTATCTTGATGTCTTCTTGGAATTGTTTCTCCCCTGTAAGAGTTGAATGCACCACCTACACTTTCAAAAGCGTGATAACTTTTGAAACCTAAGACTTCTTGTATATCAATATTATTGGTAATGTGTTCTTCGCAGCTAGAGATATATCGGTTAGCTACATCTAGGTATGCTTCAGTTGCGGTCATAAATAAGAATTCCGTTTTTTATTTTTTTCGAATAATATTGTTCTCTTTCTAAGAAATAATTTTTAGGAACAGAAATGATATTTGGGAGTAAACCCATTTCTAAATAAAAGTCCGAAAATGCTTCCGCAACTTCTAAAGTTGGATTAAAAAACTTTCTAAATGTTCCAATTACATAGACATCAAAGGATTTTTTCCTTATAAATTTATAAGGCTTCTTATTATTATCAAGAATTTTAATGATAATAAAATCAACAGTATTCGATGTTAAATTTTCTTTTCCTTCTCTGATAGAATTTGATAACCATCTAAATGGTTCAATGTTTTCCAATTCTACCTGATTAATTGGAGTAGTGTAGTAATTAATTATTTCTCCATATTCCATTTAAGATTGAATATTTCTTTAAAATTATGCACGAAAATGCACTAAATAAATGCTTTATATTTTCTCAAAATTAGCTTTGATCTTTTCCTTCAACTCTTCCCCTTTTTCAAAATGCTCCAGTAACTGGGCTTTAAGTCCCTCCATTTTATCTTCAAAAGGAATTCCGTCGTCTTCTTCGGCTTCGGTCCCAACATAAATACCCGGCGTTAATTTATAATCTTGTTTTTGAACATCAGAAATTTCCGCCGCTTTAGAAAAGCCATCAATATCCTGATACCCTTCGACTCCGCTCAGGGTGACATTGCGCCATTTGTGGTAGGTTTCAGCAATTTTATTAATATCATCATCACTAAATACCCGCAGTTTCCTGCTAGCCATTGTGCCCATTTTTGAGGCATCCAGGAACAGGATCTCGTTATTGCGCTCGCGGTGGGTGCCGTCTTTTCCGTCGCGGTTCTTGCTCAGGATAAAAAGACAGGCGGGGATCCCGGTGGTGAGGAACAGCTTATCGGGCAGGCGAACTATGGCATCTATCATAGAATTGTCTACCATATGCTGCCGCACGTTTTTCTCTCCTTTGTTGTTGGAGGTCATTGCGCCGTTTGCCATTACAATTCCGGCAGTTCCCGTGTCGCTTAAATGGTGCCAGAAGGTTTGCATCCACATATAATTGGCACTGCCATCTGTAGTGAATTCTTCTTTGGGACCAAATAACCGGGGATCGCCATCGGCCAGATCTTCAGGATGCCAGTTGCTCACATTAAATGGTGGATTGGCAATAATATAGTCGGCTTTCAGGTTTGGGAATTTGTCATCGAGCAAAGAATTCCCCAGTTTGATATCAAAAGAAAGGTCCCGCAGCATCAGGTTCATCAGGCAGAGCCGTAATGTTTGTGCAGTCATTTCCTGTCCGTAGATCGCGATGTCTTTTTTGTTTCCGCCGTGTTCTTTGATGAACTTCAAACTCTGAACAAACATACCGCCACTCCCACAAGCCGGATCAAAGATGCGGCCTTTGTAAGGTTCTAATATTTCCACCAGCAGCCTTACAATACTTCCGGGCGTAAAGAACTGTCCCGCACCCGAACCTTCAGCCATTGCAAAGCGGCCGATGTAATATTCATAGATTCGGCCCAGGATATCGCTTTCGGGATTTTCCTTTTCAGAAAATTTAGGGTGGGAGAGGAGGTTGATGATTCCGCCGGTTTGTTTGGGAGATAATTCACTCCGCACAAAGATCCGCGGCAAAATATTCACCAGCTGGGGGTTGTAGCCCGTTAACAGTTCCTGGATCACATCAAAGGCATCATCAACCTTCACCTTGATATCATCCTGCTCTGCATTGTCCTTTAAATATTGCCAGGAAGCGGTTTCGGGAATTTTAAACGTATTCCGGGAACGGTATTCATCCCGGTCTTCAAGGACGTAATTGATCTCCTCCTTATCTGTTGTATAATATTCAGATTCAGGATCATTAAGCTGCTCCTTCAGTTCCTCGCGCACCACTTCATAGCGTTCGCTAAGGTGCTTTACGAAAACAAGGGGAAGGATGTAGTTTTTATAGTTATTCTCAGATACCGCGCCGCGCAATTCGTTCGCCGCATCCCAGAGTTCTTTTTCAAAATCAATGTCTGCTTTTGCCATTTTTGGATGGAAAGGTTTGGTTGTAAAAACCGGATCAGGGTAGGGAGGAGATCCGGAGTGGGAAAGTTAGTTAATTTTTTAACATCTTTGAGTCGTCCGATGTGTTTTTCTTTGGAACACTTCAGAAAAGTTGCGATGAAAAATGATTATTCCGTATGAAAAACATTTTTTTTAAGTGATAAATAATGAAAAATGATTTTTACCCAAGATAGGAAAGGAGGAATTTTACTTTTATTCTCAATTAAAATATTTTGTAGAGGTTAAATATGATCTTTGGAATAGTAAAGTAGTTCGAAAAAGAGGCATTGTCGATGTGGATCTTCTTCATCGGTTTATCAGAAAAGGCAAATAATCTAAAGAGGTGCCTCCGGCCAAAAATCTTTTGGAGAGCAACAAAGAACTTTTGCGATTTCATTCAAATGCTGAATATTATATTTCGCTGTTTTAGAAGGGGCTTCAATGTGTGAAATAAATGTATTATTCTTTCCTAATGCTAAAGAAAGTTGTTCTTGAGAAAAACCTTTCTTCAAACGGATTTCTTTCACCCTCTTTATAATATAATACTCAATTTCTGTCAAATTTCAGAATAATCAGAAAAACAAAGGGGCAACTATTTTTAAATTTTAACAATGGACTATAGTCCATATTCCAAAAGTTTTATATATTGGTCTCAGATTAATATATTTGCGAATCTTCTAAAATATTAGAAGCACTTCGCTTTGAGTCTCGAACAGAAAACTGGTAATTTTCAAGACCACGAGACGATAAGTGATGATGCTCACGACCCGGGCGTGGGCTCACTTATACGTGGTAAGGTATACCAGTGCCTCTGTTCGTTAAGTTGAGTATCCACGCCTTTCTTTATCCAGGCATAACATCTTCTCAACTTTATCAAAGCCCTTGTTTCTTCAAGCACAAGAAGGTTCTCAAAACATTATTACAACTTTTGCCTTGACGGGATTAGCCATTGTTAAGGTTCATTGACGGGAGCTAGTTTAGCCGTTAGTCCCGGTGGGTCACCATAACTGCTACCCCTATGTTGCAGTGGTGACGGGTGGGTGGGAAAAATTCCCCCAT
>Ga0098069_100843_pt1 | contig 10134 bp, 7 predicted proteins | sample 27_taG_FD_92584 | JGI IMG/M metagenome (GOLD analysis project Ga0098069, IMG submission 92584) | Marine viral communities from Cariaco Basin, Caribbean Sea - 27_WHOI_OMZ | ecosystem: Environmental > Aquatic > Marine > Oceanic | place: Caribbean Sea: Cariaco Basin | collected 2014-11-09 | reverse complement strand
TGTGAATTTTGGAGTTTTTGAAGAAAACATTACTTTTTTAAAACACTTATGGACGGCCCCACCCGTCCATAAGTTTTTAACTTTCTAAAATCTACCCCAACAAATTTTAGAAAACGAATTAAGATACAGTCATAAAAAACGACTTCTCAGCCATTCGTTATCAATAACTTATATCTAAAATTCTAAGATAAAAATACAAAAAAAATTAATATATAAACAATTCCGAAATTAATTTAATGTTTTTTTGACGATAACTTAATTTAGAACTGAAGATGCGGATAACGCTTTTGGAGTGTTGAAACTTTAGAATTCAAATTTTTTAGAAATTTACGATGCGCTTCAGAATTGAGATTAAATGGACGATGTGCTAATCCTTTTTGGATATTTTCTACTTCATTTAAAACCGAAAGAGAGTCTTCTGAAAACCAGGTTACTGTAAATCTTTTCCAAATATAGTCTATGGCTATTGGAGAAGGATGCAACATATCTTCAGTATAAAACCGATAGTCCCGAAGTTCATCCATCATCAATTCATAAGATGGAAAATAATGGGTTTTCTTGCTTTCTTCGCAAACCTTATGAACAGCGGTAATTAAATGTGCTTTGCTACGCTGATTTTCAATAAATCCGTCCTTAATATGCCGAACCGGAGAAACGGTGAAAATCACTTCAGCATCAGGGTTTATTTGGTGTGCGTCTTCCAGAATCGCATTTAAAGCTCGCTCAATTTCTTCTATAGATTGTAATTCTTTCCTAAAAGATTTCTGGGGAACTTTATGACAGTTGGCTACGCTCTCTTCTCTTTCTAAATGAAAATAGCTCCATGCCGTACCCAAAGTAATTACCAAATGTGAGCTTTGCTGAAGAAACTCACGTGCATTTTTTAATGCGGAATTCAGGTTATTTAATAAAACCTCAGCATCAGGATTACTTAATGAAGAATGCGCATCAAAACAATGCCAGCGTTCCTGATGCTGAAAAATATCCTTTTCGGTATAAATCGCATCTTCCTTAAGTTTTCGAAAAAACTTTGCAATGGCTAAAGGATGAAAAAGAATTCCAAAGGGATTCTGCAAATTTTGCAGCTTATAGAAATCCAGTTTATTGCCGATATTTTCTACAAAACAGGATCCGATAAGAAAGATTTTAGATTCATAATCTATCTTAGGCTCAGCCTCTTTTATAGGTATTTTAGTCCTGAATTCCATAGCATTATATAAAAGCTGTCTGAAAAGGTTTTAAAACCGTCATCTTGAATTTATTTTATAGCCTCTCCCGATTTTTTATCGGGGATCTAATATCCTAGAATTACAAAATATTAGAAGCTGAAACAAATTCCGCTTGACGAAAATAGACTTTTCAGAAAGCCTCGTGCTTTATTTTAAATAAACCTGTGCTTCTTGCAGGGCCTCGTTTATTCCTTCCGGTTTTTTACCGCCGGCAGTTGCAAAAAATGGCTGGCCACCGCCACCGCCCTGGATATATTTGCCCAGGTCTTTTACAATTTTCCCTGCGTGCAGGTCTTTTTCTTTTGCCAGGTCTTTAGAAATATAGCAACTTAAAAGTGCTTTTCCATTTTGCTCGGTTCCGAATAATAAAAATAAATTTTCAAATTCATCCCCTAATTGGAAAGCAAGGTCTTTTATTCCGCCGGCATCCAGATCTACTTTCTTTGCAAGGAAATTCACTCCGTTTATTTCTGAAATTTCAGACTTTAATTCACTTTTTAGATTTTTGGCTTTATCCTTTAGTAAAGCTTCCACCTGCTTTTTTAAAGCTGCATTTTCATCCTGCAAAGTATTCACCGCTTTTACCGGGTCTTTTGCATTTTTCAATTCGGCTTTTATTTGCTCCAAAACCTCATCCTGATTGGCAAAATAATCTTTTACAGCTTCGCCGGTAATTGCTTCAATCCTTCTAATTCCAGAAGCAACCGCACCTTCAGAAGTGATTTTAAAATGCCATATTTCTGAAGTATTCTTTACGTGGATTCCACCACAAAGCTCCATAGATTCTCCAAAACGAATGGCACGAACAGCATCCCCGTATTTCTCACCAAAAAGCGCCAAAGCGCCCTGGTTCACAGCCTCCTTAAACGGAATACTTCGTTGCTCTTCTAAAGGTAATTGCTCGTTGATTCGCTGATTTACCAGTTTTTCAACCTGCTCTAATTCCTCTTTATTCACTTTACTGAAGTGAGAAAAATCAAAACGTAAGTAATCACCTTTAACCAGAGAACCTTTTTGTGCTACGTGAGTTCCCAAAACTTGCCGAAGGGCCTGATGCAATAAGTGCGTGGCCGTATGATTAGCCGCGGTAGCCGAGCGATTTTTTGAATTTACAATCGCCTTAAAATTATCTTTTGGATTCTTAGGAAGCGATTTAGCAAAATGAACAATTAAGTTATTTTCCTTTTTTGTGTCGGTAATTTCTATTTTGTTGTTTTCACTATCTACAAGAAAACCTTTATCTCCAACCTGTCCCCCACCTTCAGGGTAAAACGGGGTTTGCGAAAGCACGATCTGGTATAATGTACCTTTTTTGCTTTCCACTTTTCGGTAACGGGCAATTTGAGTTTCGGTTTCTAAATGATCGTAACCTACGAAGGCTTCAGCACTTACCGGGTTTATTTCTTCCCAGTCTCCGGCAGTAACCTGGGTTGCCGCACGAGACCTGTCTTTTTGTTCCTTTAGCTGAACTTCAAATTCCTTTTGATCAAGATCAAATCCGCGTTCGCGTAAAATTAGTGCAGTTAAATCTATAGGAAAACCAAAAGTATCATAAAGCTCAAAAGCCTTTTTCCCTGAAACAGTTTTTCCTTTAGTTTCTGAAATTATATTTTCCAGCAAAATTAAGCCCTGATCCAAAGTTCTTAAGAAAGATTGTTCTTCTTCCCTAATCACATTTTCACATAAAGTTTTTTGAGATTTAAGTTCAGGAAAAGCTTCGCCCATTTGTTTGCTTAGCACTTCTACTAACTTATAAATAAAAGGCTCTTTGGTATCTAAAAACGTAAAGCCATAACGAATGGCACGTCTTAAAATTCTTCTAATCACATAACCTGCACCGGTGTTTGATGGGAGTTGCCCATCGGCAATAGAAAAAGTTACCGCTCTCACGTGATCGGCAATCACCCGAATCGCGATATCGGTTTTTTCAGATTTTCCGTAAGGAGAATTGGTGATCTTTTCCAGTTCAGCAATTAACGGCGTAAAAACATCGGTATCGTAATTAGATTGTGTGCCCTGTAAAACCATACAAAGACGTTCAAAACCCATCCCGGTATCAATATGTTTTGCCGGTAATTCTACTAAAGAACCATCGGCTTTACGGTTAAATTGCATAAAAACCAGGTTCCAGATCTCCACTACCTGCGGGTGATCTGCATTTACCAGTTCTTTTCCGGGCTTCTTAGCTTTTTCAGCTTCAGATCGAATATCAATATGAATTTCAGAACAAGGTCCGCAAGGTCCCTGGTCTCCCATTTCCCAGAAATTATCCTTTTTATCGCCGTAAACAATGCGATCTTCAGGAACAATCTTTTTCCAAAGTTCCAGGGCTTCGGTATCCAATCCTAATTTATCCTCTTTGCTTCCTTCAAATACAGAAACATAAAGGTTTTCAGGAGCAATTTTAAAAACTTCGGTAAGTAATTCCCAGGCCCAGTTTATGGCTTCTTCTTTAAAGTAATCCCCAAAACTCCAATTCCCTAACATCTCGAACATCGTGTGATGGTAGGTATCCATTCCCACTTCTTCCAAATCGTTATGTTTTCCGCTTACGCGAAGGCATTTTTGGCTATCGGTAATACGCGAGCTGGAAGGCTCACTATTTCCTAAAAAATACTCCTTGAATTGAACCATCCCCGCATTGGTGAACATAAGTGTGGGATCGTCTTTTAGCACCATGGGCGCTGAAGGAACGATTTTATGGGATTTGGATTTAAAAAATTCTAAAAACTGGTTTCTTATTTCCTGAGATTTCATCTACTTAATCTAATCTAAAATTATTAATTGTGTTGGTGCTGAAACAATTTCCTATATTTGTTCGTTTACCAAGCTAAACTTAGCACGGTAATTGCTAAGTATTGTTGGCAAAAATAGCATAAATTTGACTCATGTCGAAGGTTAAATATTATTACGATAGCGAGACGCAATCCTATAGAAAAATCGAGCGCCGAAAAGGCCGCCGCACAGGGATTGTATTGCTTAGTATCTTAGGATCTTTCCTGGCCGGTTTTATCTTACTGGTTATTTATTTGAACATTCCGCAGATTGAAACCCCTAAAGAAAAAGCGCTAAAACGCGAACTTCAAAATATGGAGTTACAATACGGCTTACTGAATAAAAAAATGAGCCAGATACAAAATGTACTGGCGAATATTGAAGATAGAGACAATAATATTTACCGGGTTTATTTTGAAGCCAACCCAATTCCTAAAGAGCAAAGACTTGCTGGATTTGGTGGTATAAACCGTTATAAAGACCTGGAGGGTTTTGACAATTCTAAACTGATTATTGAAACCAGTAAACGAATGGACATTCTCACAAAGCAGTTGGTAGTACAATCTAAATCACTTGATGAAATTGCCAGTTTAGCGAAAGAGAAAGAGAGTTTATTATCTGCCGTGCCCGCGATACAGCCTGTAAAAAATGAAGATTTAAGCAGAATTGCTTCCGGTTACGGTTGGAGAACCGACCCGTTTACCAAAGTAAGAAAATTCCATCACGGGATGGACTTTAGCGCCCCTCGTGGCACCCCGGTTTATGCCACCGGAAATGGGCGTGTAGAAAGAGCAGATAACCGCTCTACGGGATACGGCAACCATATAAGAATAGATCACGGCTATGGCTACACCAGCCTTTACGCCCATTTATATAAATATAATGTACGGGTTGGCCAGCGGGTTCAACGTGGGGATATTATTGGTTACGTAGGCAGTACGGGCAGGTCCCAGGGACCTCATTTACATTATGAGATCTTTAAAGATGGCAACCGAATTAACCCGATTAATTTTTATTATGGAAACCTTTCGCCCGAAGAATTTGACAAGGTTCTGGAAAAAGCACAACAAGAAAACCAATCCCTGGATTAATGCATCTTAATTTACCCGATAAAAGATATTACGGCATTGGCGAAGTTGCAGAAGCCTTTAAGGTAAACACTTCCCTAATTAGGTTTTGGGAGAAAGAATTCGATGTAATTCAGCCTAAAAAAAATGCCAAGGGAAATCGCAAATTCACACCCGAGGATATTAAGAATTTAGAGCTTATTTATCACCTGGTAAAAGAGCGCGGATTCACCCTGGAAGGTGCCAAAACACATTTAAAAGAAGAAAAACATAAAACCCTTAGCAACTTCGAAATTATTCGTAAGTTGGAAGGAGTAAAAGCAAAACTAATCAACCTTAAAAATCAGTTATAAAAATGAAAAAATGGTTAATTCCTGTTATAGTAATCGTAGTTCTTGGGATAATTGTTTACAGCCTCACGGCGGGAGTAAATAACACCGCAGTAGAATATGAAGAAAATGTATCTAAGAATTGGGCCGATGTGGAAAATGCCTATCAGCGTAGAAGTGATCTTATCCCGAATTTAGTTAGCACAGTAGAAGGTTCAGCCGATTTTGAACGAGGAACTTTAACCGATGTTATTGAGGCGCGCGCCAAAGCTACTTCGGTAAATGTTGATGCGGGAAATTTAGATCCGCAGCAAATTCAGCAATTCCAGCAGGCTCAGGGCGGATTATCTAATGCTTTATCCAGGCTTTTGGTCTCGGTAGAAAGATATCCCGATATTAAATCGAATCAGAATTTTCTTCAATTACAGTCGCAATTAGAAGGAACTGAGAACCGAATTAGCGTTGCGAGAAATCGCTACAATGAAGCGGTGAGACAATACAACACTTATATTAGAAAATTCCCGAATAATATTTTTGCCGGAATGTTCGGTTTTGAAAGAAAACCAGCTTTTGAAGCAGAAGAAGGTGCAGAAAATGCTCCAGATGTTGAATTTGATTTTTAAGCAAAATGAGTAAAGTAGAGGATTTTTTAAGTAAAAAGGACGAAGAGGAAATCATTGAAGCCATTAGAACGGCAGAGAGCCATACATCTGGCGAAGTAAGGGTTCACCTGGAAAAAACCACTGGCGAGATGGATATTTTTGATCGCGCTATGGAGGTTTTTCATATGCTGAAAATGGATAATACCAAACACGATAATGGCGTGCTGATATATGTTGCCGTAGAAGATCATAACTTTGTGATCTACGGCGATAAAGGAATTAACGATGTTGTTCCAGACGATTTTTGGGAAAGCACCAAAGATGCCATTGTAGAAAAATTTAAAAAAGGAGAATTTAAGCAAGGCCTGGTAGACGGAATTTTAACCGCAGGCCAGCAGCTTAAAAAACACTTCCCGTATAGCGATGAGACCCGGGACGAACTCTCCAATGAAATTTCAAAAGGATAAATGCCACGATTCACTAAAAGATTCCAACTAATATTTTTGTTTTTCCTCGTTTTCTCGGGGTTTATATATGCACAACGCGATGTTCCTCCTAAACCAGCTGAAGAAACGAGCGTATATGACGAGGCTGATATTTTATCTTCTTCGGAAGAAAGCCGATTAAAACAGAAATTGGTTAATTATGCAGATACTACTTCAACCCAGATAGTAATTGCTACTATAGAATCCTTGCAGGGCGAATATGAAGGAGTTTATGCTGCAGAATGGGCCCAGGAATGGGGAATTGGACAAAGCGAAAAGGATAACGGACTTTTAATTCTTGTTGCTGAAAATGATCGGAAAATCTGGATCACTACTGGTTATGGTCTAGAAGAATACATGACTGATGCCCGAAGTAAACAAATAATAGAACAAATTATTCTTCCTGAATTTAGAAAAGGTAGTTATTATAACGGCCTTGATGCGGGAACTACTGCTATTTTCCAGGTCCTGGCCGGTACTTTTGAAGGCACACCACAAAGGCGTAGCCAATCTAATGGAATACCCGTACAGCTTCTTGTAATGGGAATTATCTTGCTAGTAATTATTGTTTCCCTTGCCAATAAAAATAAAGGCGGAAGAAACGGGGGCAGAAGAAGTGCCGGCAGCACTTTTTTAGATGCTATTATCTTAAGCTCTCTAGGGCGTGGAACTTTTGGCGGAGGCAGCTCCGGTGGAGGTTTTGGCGGCGGAGGCGGCTTTGGTGGCGGTTTCGGCGGTGGAGGCTTTGGCGGCGGTGGTGCCGGTGGAAGCTGGTAATTTCAGTTGGCAGTTTAAAGTTTGCTGCGTTTTCAACCGAAAAACCTATAAAAATAAAGACTGTTTGAAAGATTTTAGTTCCGTCAAACTGAACTTGTTTCAGCTTGTAACTTGATTTTCATATTAGATCCTGAGACATGTTCAGGATGACGATTCAACCAAACATCTCAAGCAGTCTTTTTCACTTTCAGATAAAATTCAATTACCTTCCTCTTCTATTATTATTCGGGTCTTTTCCGCCAAACTTGCTTATTTTATACGTAAAACTTAGCATAAAATATTGTTCTAAAACTAGCTCTTGTGTATCCTGAATAAAATCGTCTCCGGTAAACCTTCTGGTTGCTATATTTTGATCCAGTAAGTCGAAGACTTTAACTTTCAACGTTCCATTATCTCCAAGGATTTCATAGCCTAAACTGGCATTCCATAAGTAGAAAGAATTCTGAAATCCTGGCGAAGCATTCCCAATAGACTGGTAGGCGATATCACTTCCTATCACAAATTTCTCTGGCCAGAAAGAGGTAAGCGCCAAAGAAATATTTTGATTCTTATAATTCTCTTCCCTGTTATTAAAACTGTATTCAGCATCTACAAATTCTACGCTATAAAAAGGCTCCAAAGTTACCAGGTCTCTAAAATTATATTCTACACTTAAACTTGGCGTTAAATTTAAACTTTTAGAGAAATAGCGTTGCTCGTTAGTGAAACCTATATTTTTATTGAAATTCCCATAAATTCCACCTCTAATTTTTATGGAACTTTCTTTTTCCAGTTTAAAGGTTTTATCCATACTTCCACCACCAAAGTAATTATAAGCGCCGTCTACATTTGTGTAAGTAGTAGTTCTCACTAAATCCTCATCTACAGTACTTCTGGTTACCACCTGGTCATTGGTGAAGTTTCCTCCTAAATAAGCATAAAACCCTGAACGCGTTTTAAAATCGAAATTATTAAAGTTGATATAAAACCTATGTCTTAAAGCCGGTCTAAGATCTGGATTACCGGTAATAATGTTTAGCGGATTTATAGTATTGGTAACCGGCTGTAATTGCGTAAGCGAAGGTGTATCCCACGAATTATTATAATTAAAATAAATAGATTTTCCCTGTGATAAACTATACCTAAAATAGGCATTGGCAAATACATTTTCGTAAGTATTATCTATACTGGTTTCCGTAAAAAGATCCCTGTTTTTTAATCGGAGACTTTGAAAACCTCCAGAAAGACTGGCTCTTAATTTTTCATCATTATAAACAAGACCTAAGCTTGGGCGATGTTCAAAAGATTCAGAAACAAAATCATTGCTTAATTCATCGTTAAGCAAAGTATAATCACCTTCTTCGTTTACATCGTAAACCAGGCGCTCGTTTCGGCCATCTTCCTTATCAAAATTATAACTTACATCCAGCATTAATTTTTCAGTAATAGGAAAACGGGCACCTAGATCAATACCATAATTGTTATCCTTATTTTCTTCTGAAATTAACTGATCCTGAACATCGGTATTTACCAATTCTCCTTCCTGGTTATAGATCTCCCTTTCTGAAAAGAAATTATCATCCTGAGAACGGGTGTTATTTTCATTATTGAAACCGAGGCTGTAATAACCTCCATTTTCACCGAATTTACGTGTAAAATTCAATCGATTAGAAAAATTTACGCTATGTACTTCAGAATAATTATCGGTTGAAGCCGTGTTTATTGGGGTTCCATCTTCTTCAACAGATTCTGTAAAAGACTGGTTAGAAGAGCGACCGCTATTGGTATTAATATTTGGTCTAACCGAAATTCTGGTTAAAGTATCAGGCTGAATTTCAAAACCTAAACTAAAACGGTGATTATTATTAAGTCTATTACTACTGGATTCTGAATTGTTAAAGAATCTTCTATTGGGTAGAATATTTTCTCTTTGGGTTTTGGTTTCGGTGATATTATCGGCCCGGCTATAAAAATAATTAGAAGAAAGTTCGGTTTCCTGCGGCCATTCGTTTACTAAACTAAAGCCGGCATTATCCGATTTTGTAATCCCATTTCCTGATCCAAAACTATTACCGTTTATACTAAAGTTCCCGCCACGACTCCTGGTTATGGAATAGGCATTACGGCCCATAGCATCGTAGACTTCATCAAATGAAAATCCGGAGGAATTAATGTTGTTTGAACTCGCTAAAAGACTAACACGGAAATCATTTTTAAAATAATTTCCAATTCCGCTCGATTCATAACGATCATCGGTTCCGCCGCCGGCAGTAAGCCTCGAGAAAAATCCGCGGTTTTTATCTTCATCTATGGTGATATTGATCGTCTTATTTTCAGCATCACCTTCTTTTCCGGTAAATTCTTCAGATTTGGTTTTACTATCCACCACCTGGAGTTTATTAATTAATTCCTTTGGGAGGTTTTTAGTAGCAATTTTAGGATCATCACCAAAAAATTCTTTTCCGTTTACTTTAATTTGAGAAACCGGGGTGCCGTTTACCGTTATGCTTCCATCGGTAGCTACTTCTACCCCGGGAAGTTCTTTTAGTAATTCTTCCAGGTTCGCATCTTTACGCGTTTTAAACGAAGCCGCATTAAATTCCAGGGTATCTTTTTTTATCGTTACCGGAGCTCGAGAAGAAGTAATGGTTATTTCATCTAAAGCATTATCGGCCACCTGCATTTTTATCGTACCTAAATTGAGTTTTTCATCAATTTCTAATTTCTGGCTATAGGTTTTAAATCCGGCATAGGAGATAAGTAAATTAGCGACTTCGAGACCGCCATTTCCGGCAAGTTGGAATGCCCCGGAATTATCTGAAATAGTATAAGTAACCAAACTACTGTCTGCAGGTTTTTCCAGGTAAACCGTGGCTGATTCAAGCGGTTCC
>Ga0098069_100839_pt1 | contig 10201 bp, 6 predicted proteins | sample 27_taG_FD_92584 | JGI IMG/M metagenome (GOLD analysis project Ga0098069, IMG submission 92584) | Marine viral communities from Cariaco Basin, Caribbean Sea - 27_WHOI_OMZ | ecosystem: Environmental > Aquatic > Marine > Oceanic | place: Caribbean Sea: Cariaco Basin | collected 2014-11-09 | reverse complement strand
TGCAGCTCGAAGGGCTCGACCAGAACCATCCCAAGGCACGCGAAGTGCGCAGCCTGGTCGGCGAACAGCTGCCCGAAATGATCGACAGCTACCGCCGCATTCCCGCGCATCTGCGCACCGAGCAGCGTGCCGGGGCGACGCCCGACGAGCAGCTGACCGACAGCCTCGGCAAGATCAGCGGCGAAATCGATTCGATCACCCGGCAGCTGGCCGAAGGCTCGCTCGACGACCTGGCGATCAAGCACCGCTATCTCGATTACAAGTTCGGCGAAGCGGGGCAGACCAGCCCGCAGCTGGAGGACAAGAGCTGATGCGCGTTCCGCTTTCCCACGATCTCGGCAAGGACGAAGTCCGGCGCCGCCTGCAGTCGCGCAGCCACGAAATCGGGCAATATGTGCCCGGCGGGTTGGCCGACGTGACCACGAGCTGGCCGAGCGAAGACCGGATGAACCTGGCCGTGAAGGCGATGGGCCAATCGATCGACGGATGCGTCATCATCGAGGAGACGCAGGTGATCTTCGAGGTGAACCTGCCCCTGGCGCTGTCCTTCGTCGAACCGATGGTCGCCAATGCGATCCGCCAGCAGGGCCAGAAGCTGATCGCTCCCAAGTAACCCGCCCGGCGTGCGGATCATGCGAAAACCTGTTCGGGAACCATTTCGATCGCTGCGCGCTTTCCGTTCTGGCGGGGCTTGGCCGATAACCAATCGTTGAGGCCTCTGCTCTTAGCTGGGGGTGAAACGTTTGATGAGCGAGGCCGCTCGTATGCCGGCAACCGACGCGGTGGGTCGCACCATCCGGGAAATTCTTAAGGAGGGGACCGCGGCCGAGCATGATATGCTCGACGCCCGGCTGGGTTCGCTCGTCCTCGCCGATCGCGATGGCTACGCGCAGTTCCTGGACATCCAGTACCGGGCACGGCGCGGTGTCGAGCGCTGGCTGGAAGCCCGCGCCCTCGGCGATCCGCCGCCGCCGCAATCCGATCTCGTCGCGCGGGACCTGGCCAGCCTCGGCCAGGCGATCCCCGAGGAAACGCCCGATTTCACGGCTGCAGTTGACGAGGACACGCTGGGGGTATGCTGGGTTCTGGCCGGATCGGCGCTGGGCAACCGGGCAATCCTGATGCGGCTGGCAAAGGCGCAGGCCGATGTTCCCACCGCCTTCCTCGCCGACCCGCGCATGGGCCAGTACTGGCGCAGCATGCTCCCGGCCCTCACCCGTCCTTGCGACAGCTGCGAGCATGACAGCGTGCTGCGCGCCGCACGTGCCACATTTACGCATTTCAACCTAGTTGCGTCGCAGTGCCTCGCACTTAAGGCAGCGTAATGCATTCGACCGACGTCAATCTGAGCAATTGCGACCGCGAACCGATCCACCAGCTGGGCCGGATCCAGAATTTCGGCGCGCTGCTCGCGCTCAACTCCGACTGGTTCGTCGCTCACCGATCGACCAATCTCGAGACGATCCTCGGCGCTGGCCGGACGATCGAAATCGGCGACCGGTTGAGCAGGCTGTTCGCGCCCGATGCGATGGACCAGTTGCGCAGCGCGGCCGCCGCGCTGACTTTCCCCGACCAGGTCGAGCGGATTTTCGGCCTTGCGCTGTTCGACGGCGACTGCCTGTTCGACTGCGCGCTGCACAGTTCGGGCGGCAATACGATCATCGAGATCGAACCGCATGCCGCAGGCGTCCTCAACCGCCAGCTGGCCGTCCTGCGCCCGATCATGGCCCGGCTGGAGAAGCATACCGAAGTCGAACCGCTTGTCGCCGAGGCTGCGCGCCAGCTGCGCGCCGCGCTCGAGATCGACCGCGTGATGGTCTATCGCTTCCGCGACGATCTTTCGGGCGAGGTCATCGCCGAGGCGGCGCGCGACGATCTCGAGAAATTCCACGGCCTGCGGTATCCGCGGTCGGACATTCCCGACCAGGCCCGCGCGCTCTACGTGCGCAACCGCTTCCGGATCATCGCCGATGTCGAGGCCGAACCCGTCCCGATCGAACCCGGTCTCTCGCTAGAAGGCGAACCGCTCGACCTGAGCATGAGTTCGCTGCGCGCGGTATCGCCGATCCATATCGAATATCTCAAGAACATGGGCGTCGGCGCCTCGCTGTCGATCTCGATCATCATCGGCGGCAAGCTGTGGGGCCTGTTCGCCTGCCATCACTACGGCCCCAAGCTGCTGCCCTATTCGCAGCGCACCGCGGCGGAGCTGTTCTCCGAATTCTTCTCGCTGACGCTCGACCGTACGCTGGCCCGGCAGACCGCCGAACGCCGCGAACACGGGCGGGCGATGCACACGCAGCTGATGCGCGACGTGGCTGCGGGCACCCCGCTGTCGGCCAGCCTGCCGATGATCGAGCCGGTCATCCAGCAGGCCATTCCGCACGACGGCGCGAGCATCTTCGTCGACGACCTTTACGATTCGCGTGGTTCCGCCCCCAACGAAGAGGAATTCCGCGCGATCGTATCGAGCCTGAACGGCGCGGCGACCAGCCGGATTCTCGCCAGCGAAGCGATCGCCGACCGCCTGCCGCGCGCCGCGCGTTTCGCCGATCGGGCGGTGGGGGCGCTGATCATCCCCGTCTCGCGCACCCCGCGTGATTATCTGGTCCTGTGGCGCAAGCCGCTGGTGCAGACCGTGACCTGGGCGGGCAATCCGGAAAAGCCGGTCGAGATGGGCCCCAATGGCGCCCGGCTGACCCCGCGCAAGAGTTTCGAGGCGTGGCAGGAGACCGTCGAGGGCCGCGCCGAGAAATGGTCCGATGCCGAAATCGAGATTGCCGAAAGCCTGCGGGTCACGCTGCTCGAGATCATCCTGCGGTTGACCGACGAAGCGGTGACCGAGCGCGCCCGCGCGCAGCAGCAGCAGGAATTGCTGATTGCCGAGCTCAACCACCGGGTGCGCAATATCCTCAATCTCATCCGCGGCCTCATCAACCAGTCGAAGAACGATGCGCGCAATATCGAAAGCTTCGTCGAGATCGTCGGCGGCCGCGTGCGATCGCTGGCCTCTGCGCATGACAACATCACCAAGGGCAATTGGTCGCATGCCCCGTTTTCCGAGCTGATCGAGACCGAAGCGCATGCCTATCTGTCGGACCAGCGCGACCGGCTCGCGCTGATCGGCCCGGAGGCGATGATCGCCCCCGAAGCCTATACGGTGCTGGCGCTGGTCATCCACGAGATGATCACCAATTCGGCCAAATACGGATCGCTCAGCGACAGTTCGGGCATGCTCGAAGTGACCGTGACCCGGCAGGACAATGGCGATCTCTGCCTCGACTGGCGCGAACGCGGCGGCCCGCCGGTCAAGCCGCCGCAGCGGCGCGGCTTCGGCAGCACGATCATCGATCGCTCGATCCCGCACGAACTCAAGGGCGAGGCCGAGATCAACTACCGGCTCAGCGGAGTCGAAGCCCGCTTCTGCATTCCCTCGCAATATGTCGAATGGCGCGCCGCCGAGGGCTACGAAATCGAGCCCACCGCCACCAAGAAGGAGACCGGCTTGGCCGATGTTCCCAATACCGTCCTGCTGGTCGAAGACAGCATGATCATCGCACTCGACGCGGAGGATTGCCTGAAGGAACTGGGGGTCGAGAACGTCCGGGTCGAAAGCTCGGTGGCCGCCGCCCTCGACGCGCTGGCGAGGACCGAGCCCGAGCTGGCGATCCTCGACTACAACCTGGGTAAGGAAAACAGCGAGCCGGTGGCGCTGAAGCTCAAGGAACTGGGCGTGCCGTTCTGGCTGGCAACCGGATATGGGGAAATGCAGGACCGGCTCGAGGAACTGGGGGCGGCGGGCCTGCTCACCAAGCCCTATGGGCGCGACGAACTGCTGCAGGTGATCGGCAGCAAGACCCAGGCCTGAACCCGCCGCGGCGCGGCGCGCTCAGTTGAAGAAGCGCTGCTGGTAATAGAATTCCGCAGCCACCGGGTTCCCTGCACGATCGCGGGCGGGCTCGAAGCGCAATTGTTCCAGCGCCAGCCGGCAGACGGTGGCGTCGGTCTCGGGAAACGGGCTCGGGCGATAGATGCTGCAGCGGGTGGCGCGTCCCTGCGCCGATACGCTCAGCCGCACGATAACCGATTGGCCGATCCGCGCGGCACGCCCGCCGGGCGGCACCGGGAAGGCGCTGGCATCGGTGATCGCACGGACCAGCTGCGGCTTGGTGGCCGCACCCCCGCCCTGCCCGCCGCCGCCATCGCCACTGCCGGTGCCGTCACCCGTGCCTGATCGGCCCGTACCGGCCCCCTCCTCGGTCGCCCCCGACGTATCGGCAGTGCCGGTGGACGACGCACGCGGAGAGGGCGGATCCCGGCGCACCGTTTGCGGCGGCGCGGTAACCGCATCGGGTATTGCCTCACGCCCCGGATCGCCCTGCGCGCCTTCCGGTTCCGGCTCCGGCGGCTCGCTCGGCTCCTCGGGTGCCGAGACGGTGACGGTAAATGCCGAGACCACCGATTGCTCGACCCCGGTGACGGCGCTGGGCGCAAGCGCCCTTGCAAGCAGGTAGAACAGTCCCAGGTGGATCACCGCGATCAGCGCGATCACCCAGGGGTTCAGGCGCTTCCTGGTCTGGGCATAACGGGTTGCGGGTTCGGCCATCGTTCCCTCATGGCAAAGCCGCCCCACCGGGTCCAGCGACCCCACGAAAAAGGGCGGCCCTCCGAAGAGGACCGCCCTGATCTTGTTCGACGCTGCCTCGCCGGCTGCGCCGATCGGCTTAGTAGCCGAAGATGAGCGACAGGCTGGCCGCGCGCGGCGCGCCGATCTGGGCGAAACCGAAGTCGTCGAGCGTGCCACCGAAGAAGCCGATGTAGTACTCGTCGAACAGGTTGGTCACGTTCAGCTGCAGCGCCACGTCCTTGCCGAAGGGGTTCTGCGTGATCGTCCAGCGGACATCGAGATCGACCAGCGTGTAGGACGGCGTCTTGGCGTCGAAGGTGAACGGCGTGCCGTCTGCCAGTTCGCCGTCGATCGGCAGGTTGGTGTCGTTCAGGTACCGCGGTCCGGTGTGCTTGACCTGCGCACCGAATTCGAAGTCGCCGACTGCGACCTGGCCACGAGCACCGAAGGAGTACGTCGGCGTACCCGATTCCGACTTGCCGCCGGTCGGCAGGAAGACCGGAGCCCCGCCGGGACCGAAGCCATCCTGCACGTCGTCCTTGATTTCGGAGTCGTTGTACGAACCGAAGACGTAGAGCAGCGAGTTGAAGGTCGGACGCCACGAAACCGAGCCGTCGACCCCGTACTTGTCAACGCGGCCAAGGTTGCGGAACACGTTTTCGCCTTCGCCATCATTGGCTTCGGGGTCGAACGCGACTGCGAGGCGGTTCTCGTAACGGGTGTAGTAAGCGCCAAGCTGCGCTTCCACATTGCCGCTCCGGAAGCGCAGACCGAGGTCGAAGCTGTCCGTCGTTTCGGGAACCGGCCGCGCGATGGCGCTGTCTGCGAAGTAAAGCGAGTCGTAGAGCGGATCGGTACCCGGAACCGACAGGCCCTTCGCATAGTTGGCGAAGACCGATGCATCGGGCGTGAAGTCGAAGGTCAGGCCGATGTTCGGAAGCAGCTTGTCGTAGTTGTAGGTACGCGACTGCGGTGCAGCGTGATCGTCGTTGAACGACGCGTCGACGTAGTTCGAAAGGTCCTGGCCCGGTGCCGGGCAATCGACGAAACCGCCTGCCGAAGTGGTGAAGCAGTTCTGGTTCAGCTCGCGCTTGAAGAACGGTGCACGAAGGCCGAGCACCGTCGTGAGATTGCCGAACTCGCCGCGATATTCACCCGAAACCTGGTGCAGGATCGCGTAGGACAGGCGGTCGCGCTTGTTGACCTCGTTGCCGTTCACGTCGAGCAGCGGGGCATCGATCGAGAACACATCAATCGGCTCGCCATTGGCCAGCATCGCGCTGATCTGGCCGGTCTGGCGGTGACGTGCGCGGTCCCAGGTGTAAGCGACGCGAACGCGGTGATCGTCGTTGATGTCGTAGATCAGGTTGGCGACAACGCCGTAGCGGTTGGTACGCGTCTGGCTGGGATCGTTGCCCGCGATTTCGTCGTCGAGGTCGCCGTCGCCGTTGAGGTCGCGACCGAAGTAGTACCCGCCGTTGAAAGCGCCGGTGTAGGAACCGCCGTTGACCGTGAAGAAGGATTCACGAAGATCGTCGGGGCCGCCGCCATTGGCTTTGACGTACTGATAGCTCGGGTCGAAGGTGAAGGTCAGCGCATCGGTGATGCTGAAGCGCGAAGCGCCGCGGATATTGCCCGTGTCGGAAGGGTTGTAACGGCGATAGAATGCCGCGCCACAACCGTTGCGGTCATCATAGTCCACCGACTCTCCGGGGCTCCCGACACCGCCTGCGACAACGCGCGGATCGACGGCGCAGGGGAATTCGCCATTGTCTTCGTAGATCGAGAAGCGGCGGTCTTCGGCACCGGGTGCGAGCAGCGATTCAAGGCTTTCCGAACCGGCGAAGTTGTTGCGGTTGACGTTCCAGTGACCCGACACCGCGATGAAATCGCCATTCGAACCGAGGTCCTGCCAGATGCGCCCGTTGAACTGCGTCTTGTTGATCCGGCCGTACGGATTGTAGGGCACGCCGTAGGTGGTGTAGCTCGCCGAAACGAAGGCCTTGGTGCCGATGCCGGTGATGTCGCCGGTATCGATCATGCCGAACGCGCGGCTGTAGAGCGTGTCGCTCGCACCGGAAGCGAGCACTTCGCCGACCGTCAGGTTGCCGATGAAGCCGATGTCGTCGCCCGGTTCACGCGTGCGGATGTTGATCGTGCCGCCGGTGGCCGAAGCAGTCGGGCTGTCGACGTCGGTGGTGCCGAGATTGACGCTGACCGATTCGAGGACTTCGGGGTCGACCTGCTGGTTGGTGTAGAGTGCGTAGTTACCCGAATCGTTGAGCGGAAGGCCGTCGAGCGTCTGCGAGACGCGGTCGGCACCGAAGCCGCGGATGGTGAAACCGCCACCCGACGAACCCCACGGGTCGTTGTTCTGGAAGCTGACACCGGGAACCAGGTTGACAATGTCGTTGACCGTCTGGCCGGGCCGCTGGCGGCGGATGATCTCTTCGCCGAGAACCTGCTTCGCCTTAGTGGTGTCGGGATTTTCGATGCCGCCGACGCCGGTTTCGCGGGCACCGGAAACGATGATGACCGAATCGTCGAAATCGACCGAACCGGTGGACTGTGCGGCGGCCGGGGCGGCGACCATGGCGCTGGCGGTGCTGACCACCGACGCGGCCAGGAGATATTTGAACTTCATCGAGCGGATCCCTTCGTCTCGTTAAAAGTAGGCTAGTGCTGCTGAGCCGACTCCCTGGCGGGAGGACGTTGCGGCAAAGCTATCTTTTTGTGACAAGATCAAGACATATGTTGCAGGTGCGAGACGCATCGCCGCACCAAACGGGAAATCCGCTGTATTTCAGGTATTTACGTTAGTTGCATAAAGGCAACAAATCCGATTCTTCCGGGAACCGGTGCATAAGTGCAACAGCCCCCGAAGCGGCGTGCGGATCAGGCCAGGCCGATCTCGCGCAGGCGCTGCATCAGGTAGTCGTGACTCGAAATCGGTTCGGGCGGTGTGGTGCCGCTGTCCGCGTCGATGCAGGACGGCAGCGTCTCGATCACGTAATCCGGCCGGAAGTGCAGGAAGAACGGCATCGAATAGCGCGCGCGATAGGCGGCGTCGCCGCGCGGGTTCACCACGCGGTGCGTGGTCGAGCGCAGCTTGCCGTTGGTAAGCCGGTCGAGCATGTCGCCGACATTGACCACCAGCGCACCTTCGGGCGGGGCAACCGCTTTCCAGTCGCCCTGCGCGGTCAGCAGTTCCAGCCCGGCCTCTTCGGCGCCGAGCAGCAGCGTGATCGTGTTGATATCGCCATGCGCAGCGGCGCGGATCGCGCCTTCGGCTTCCTCGCCTTCCAGAGGAGGATAGCGCAGCAGGCGCATCACCGAATTGCCGTCCTCGATGGTCGGCGCGAAGAACTCGCGGTCGAGCCCGAGATGCAGCGCGATGCCTTCGAGCACGCGGCCGCCGGCTTCCTCGAACGCCGCATAGAGTTCGCTGAAGGTTTCGCGAAAGCCTGCGACCTCGGACGGCCAGACATTGTCGGCCATGAATTCGGCCAGGGGATGGCCTTCGGGCAGCTCGCGCCCGACGTGCCAGAATTCCTTGAGATCGTGGACCTTGGCGTCCTTGGCCTTTTCGGTCCCGAAGGGGGTGTAGCCACGCGCCCCGCCACCGCCGGGAATGTGATAGGCGCGCTTGACCTCGTCGGGCAGCGCGAAGAACCGCTTCGACAGCGCTTCGGCGCGGTCGATCAGCTCCTGCGGGATCCCGTGGTCGCGAATGACGGCAAAGCCGTATTGCTGAAAACTGCGGCCAAGCTCGTCGGCAATCGAGTCGAGCGGCTGTGCCAGCGACACAACCGCAATATCTGTGTTCGAATCGGTCATAATGGACCGGCCTTTAATACGGGAGGAAGAGTCCCGCCAGCGCCGCGCTCATCAGATTGGCGAGACTGCCCGCCGCAAGTGCACGCAGGCCGAGCTTGGCAATCACCGGGCGCTGGTTGGGTGCCAGTCCGCCGGTCACCGCCATCTGGATCGCGATCGAGCTGAAATTGGCGAAACCGCACAGCGCGAAAGTGACGATCGCGCGGCTGCGATCGGACAGCACGCTGCCATCCATCGAACCGAGTTCGATGAAGGCGACGAATTCGTTGAGCACGATCTTGGTGCCGAACAATCCGCCCGCCGCGCCTGCCTGGTCCCAGGGAATGCCGATAAGATACATCACCGGGGCGAACACCAGTCCGAGCAATTGCTGGAAACTGACATCGGGATAGCCGAACCAGCCGCCGATCCCGCCGAGAATCCCATTGGCGAGCGCGACCAGCGCGACGAAGACCATCACCATCGCGCCAACCGCCACGGCGAGCTTCACGCCGGTCTGCGTCCCCTGCGCGGCGGCTTCGATGACATTGGCGGGCTTGTGCCCTTCCTCGAAGGTCTCGGCGACTTCGACTTCATGCGCCTTGCCGCCTTCGGTCAGCGCGGCAGGCCCTTCGGCGCTGATCCGGCTCTTCGGCAGCACGATCTCGCCATGGGGGTCGACCCCGGACATCTGCGCGGCATCGCGCGCCAGCACGCTGTCGTCGTCGGGCATGATGATCTTGGCCATCAGGATGCCGCCGGGCGCGGACATGAAGGCCGCGGCAAGCAGGAAGGGCACTGCCTCGGCGCCGATGAAGCTGGCATAGGCCGCGAGGATCGTGCCGGCGACACCCGCCATGCCCACGCTCATCAGCGTGAACAGCCGGCTGGGGGTCAGCGCGGCGAGATAGGGGCGCACCACCAACGGGCTTTCGGACTGGCCGACGAAGATGTTGGCCGCGCTGCCCAGCGCCTCGACCTTGCTGATCCCGGTGATCCAGCCGATCGCGCCGCCGACCCAGCGCACCAGCCGCTGCATGATGCCCCAGTGATAGAGGATCGACACGATCGCCGCGAAGAAGACGATCACCGGCAGCGCGGCGATGACGAAGGTGTTGGTGAAGGGATTGGCGCCCATTGGCCCGAAGATCGCCTCGATCCCGACCTTCGAATAGTCGAGCAGGGCAATGACCCCGTTCGACAGCGCCTGGATCAATTGCACGCCCCACGGGGTGCGCAGCACCAGCAGCGCCATCAGCGCCTGCAGCGCGAAGGTCGCCCCGACGACGCGCAGGCTGATGCGTTTCTTGCCCGTCGACAGGAGGAAGGCGATCAGCAGGATCGCCACGATACCGACGAGATTAATCAGGATAGGCGCCATCGCTTTCCCTTTGGCAGGAGGACAAGTTGCGGATGAAATCGGGCGCTGTCTTGCGTGCGCCGCCGCATTAGTCAATTTTCAGGGCCCGCCGACGGCCTCGCCGTCCACGAAACTTGTCGAGGCCGAGAGATGACCCACCCCGCCAACGAGACCCGTCTCGCCGCTGCCGCCATGCCGCTGGGGCTGTTCGTATACACGCTGCTCTATGGCGGGATGACCGTGCTGGCCGGCGTGCTGGCCTTCAAGCAGGTGCAATTGTGGCCGACCGAACTGGCAGTCGAATCGGGCATCTTCGCCTTCCTGCTGCTGGTGGTGATTTCCAGCACGATCGCACAGCTTTACGGAGAGAAGCTGGCCAATCGCATCGTCTGGTGGGG
>Ga0098069_100833_pt1 | contig 10242 bp, 9 predicted proteins | sample 27_taG_FD_92584 | JGI IMG/M metagenome (GOLD analysis project Ga0098069, IMG submission 92584) | Marine viral communities from Cariaco Basin, Caribbean Sea - 27_WHOI_OMZ | ecosystem: Environmental > Aquatic > Marine > Oceanic | place: Caribbean Sea: Cariaco Basin | collected 2014-11-09 | reverse complement strand
GCGCAGCGTCAGCATGTAGTCGGCAACCAGTTCGATATCCTCTTCGACCAGGTCGACATCCATCTGCATCGGGTAATTGTGCGCATCCGACAGGAAGGTCACCAGCGTCGCGCGCGTCAGGCCCGGGCTGTTGGCGATGTCGGCAAAGCCGGGGGCCTGCGGGTCGAGCGACACCGTATCGCTCGTCACGGCATGGCATTCCCCGCACACGCCGGTAACGAAGTCGGGCGCGGGCGCTGCGGCGCTGGCCCCTGGGCCGCCCGGCGGGGCGTGGCGATCGGGATAGGTCTGGCATGCTGCCAGCACCGCGCAGCCCGCCGCGATGGTTGCGATATGCTTCATGAATCTGCTCCTCTACCGCGGTGTTAGCACTTTGCCGCAGATGCGGCTTGTTTTCGATCAAGAAGCCGACCATTTTTGCGGATATATGGAAACCGATACCCAAAAGCCCGCCACTCCGCCCATGAAAGCCGGTATTGTCCCGGTCACGCCGCTGCAGCAGAACTGCTCGCTGATCTGGTGCACCGCGACCAACAAGGGCGCGCTGGTCGATCCCGGCGGCGATCTTGACAAGCTCAAGGCGGCGGTCGCCAAGTCGGGGGTGGAACTGGAGAAGATCCTCATCACGCATGGCCATATGGACCATTGCGGCGAGGCGGGCGTGCTGGCGAAGGAACTGGGCCTGCCGATCGAGGGCCCGCACGAGGCGGACCGCTTCTGGATCAGCCGGCTCGAGGAAGACGGCGCCAGATACGGCATGCAGGCCGAGGTGTTCGAACCCGATCGCTGGCTGGTCGATGGCGACACGGTCACCGTGGGCGAACTGACGCTCGAGGTGATCCATTGCCCCGGCCATACGCCGGGCCATGTCGTGTTCTTCAACCGGCCGAGCAAGTTTGCCATCGTCGGCGACGTCTTGTTCCAGGGCAGCATCGGGCGCACCGATTTCCCGATGGGCAACCACCAGGACCTGATCGACGCGATCACACAGAAACTGTGGCCGCTCGGCAATGACGTGACCTTTATTCCCGGTCACGGGCCGACCAGCACCTTCGGCCAGGAACGCCAGACCAACGCCTTCGTGAGCGATTACGCGTTGAGTTGATATTTGTGGGGTGCGCTATCGACCTCCGTCGATAGCTTGCGCAAGGTCGGGACGGATGTCCCGACCGTACGCCGCAAAATTTCCTTCTCTTACATCACGCCAAGCGTGATCAGCACCGCAACCACCGCGAGGCCGAGCAGCGTCAGCATCGTCACCAGCGTGCCGATCATGCGCGGCTTGGTCGCGCCTTCGCCGTCCATGCCGAAGCCGTGCGCCACGCGGCCGAGCATGTAGATTGCCGCCACCCAGGCCAGCCAGGGATCGCCCTTGCCGGTCAGTTCGATGGCCGCAATCAGCACCAGGACGAACGGTGTGTTCTCAACGAAATTGAGCTGCGCGCGCATCCGCCGCGTCAGCGGACCGCCCGCATCGTCGCCGTGGATGGTCTTGGTCGCGCCGCGCATCTGCCCGACTCGGATCGCAAGCCACAGGTTGATGATCGCCGCTGCAGCCGCCGCGGTCAGTGTAACCGGCAGGATAATGCCCATATTTCTCTCCCTTGCGTTCCCCGTGAACGCTACCCGCCTGCGTGCTAGGGCGAAGCCCGTCGCCGTGCAATCCCGCCGCGGCATGCGGAATCGGGTTGCATCACCTGCAAATTTGGCTATTACGCGCGCCTTCACCGTCACGGTCGGGATTTTCGGGTTCACGCGCTCTTGCAGCGTGCCGGACCATCCCCTAGGGCGGCCACCGAAATTGATTGTAATTGTTTGAGGAACAGGTGCCGCCATGGCCGTCCCCAAGAGGAAAGTATCGCCCCACCGTCGCGGCAACCGCCGCTCGCATGATTCGCTCAAGGTCGAAGCTCATCACGAGTGCTCGAACTGCGGCGAACTCAAGCGGCCGCACAATCTGTGCCCGCACTGCGGATATTACAACGGCCGCGAAATCATCGCCGTCGGTCTGTAAGACCGTCAGCCAAGCCGGAGACAGCGCATGAGCCTGCCGCGTATCGCCGTCGATGCGATGGGCGGTGATGAAGGTGTGCGCGTCATGGTGGAAGGCGCCGCGCTTGCGCGTCGTCGCCACGACAAGTTCCAGTTCCTGCTGGTTGGCGACGAAACACGCATCAAGGCCGCGCTCGATACGCACCCCGGCATGGCCGGGGCGTCCGAGATCCTGCATTGCACCGACGTGGTCGGCGGCGACGAGCTGCCGAGCCGCGCCTTGCGCCGCGCCAAGACCACCAGCATGGGCCTTGCGGTCAATGCGGTGAAGCAGGGCGATGCCGGCGCCGCGGTGTCGGGCGGCAACACCGGCGCGCTGATGGCGATGAGCAAGCTCGCGCTGCGCACCATGCCCGGGCTCGACCGGCCAGCGCTGGCCGCGCTGCTGCCGACGCTGACCGACGACGATGTCGTCATGCTCGACCTCGGCGCCAATCGCGAATGCGACGCGCGCAACCTCATCCAGTTCGCCATCATGGGCGCGGCCTATTCGCGCATCGTGACCGGTCGCGAACGCCCGCGCACGCGGCTGCTCAACATCGGGACCGAGGAAACCAAGGGCACCGAAGATATCCAGGCCGCCGCCGAGGCGCTGCGCGCCGCCACCGGGCTGGCGATGGATTTCGAAGGCTATGTCGAAGCCGACAAGATCAACCGCGGCGAATGCGACGTGGTGGTCTGTGACGGGTTCTCGGGCAATATTGCACTGAAGGCGATCGAAGGCGCGGCGCGCTTCGTCACCGACCTGCTGCGCAATGCCTTCACCAGCTCGCTGCGCTCGAAGATCGGCTTCCTCGTCTCGCGTCCCGCGACCGACCTGCTGCGCCACCATCTCGACCCCAACAACCACAATGGCGCGGTCTTCCTCGGCCTCAACGGCGTGGTGGTGAAAAGCCACGGCAGCGCCAATGCCAAGGGCGTCGCCAATGCGGTGGAAGTCGCCGCGCGGCTGCTGGAGGACGACATCACCAACCGCATCAAACGCGATCTGGGCGAAATCGAAGCGGCGGGCGTTACCGCGAAATGATCCGTTCGGTGATCACCGGCACGGGTTCGGCATTGCCCGCCAAATGCGTCACCAATGCCGATCTCGCCGCCAGGGTGGACACCAGCGACGAATGGATCGTCGAGCGGACCGGCATCCGCCAGCGCTATATCGCGGACGATAGCGAGACGACCTCCACTCTCGCCACCGCGGCAGCGCGCAACGCGCTCGAAGCGGCAGGCGTCGATGCGCAGGAAATCGGCTTGATCGTCCTCGCTACCGCAACTCCCGACCATACCTTTCCCGCCACCGCCACGCAGGTGCAGGCGGCGCTGGGGTGCGGCGGCGGGGTGGCCTTCGACGTGCAGGCCGTGTGCTCGGGCTTTCTCTATGCGCTGGCCACTGCCGATTCGCTGCTGCGGACCGGAATGGCCACAAAGGCGCTGGTGATCGGTTCGGAAACCTTCAGCCGCATTCTCGACTGGGACGATCGCACCACCTGCGTATTGTTCGGCGATGGCGCGGGGGCGGTCGTGCTCGAGGCGCAGGACGTCGCCGCGGACGGTCCCGGCATCCTCGCCAGCCGCCTGCATGCCGATGGGCAGCACAAGGACATGCTCTATGTCGACGGCGGGCCTTCGACCACGGGCACGGTCGGCAAATTGCGCATGAAGGGCCGCGAGGTGTTCCGCCACGCGGTCGTCAATCTCGCCAGCGTGCTCAAGGAAGTGCTCGAGGAATCGGGCACCAGCGCCGCCGATATCGACTGGGTGGTGCCGCACCAGGCCAATGCCCGCATCCTCGATGCCACCGCGCGCAAGCTCGACCTGCCGGCCGAAAAGGTCGTGGTGACAGTCGACCGGCACGCCAACACCTCGGCAGCCTCGGTCCCGCTCGCGCTCGATACCGCGATGCGCGATGGCCGGATCAAGCCCGGCGATCTGGTGATGTTCGAGGCGATGGGCGGCGGCTTCACCTGGGGCGCCTCGCTCGCGCGGATGTAAGGGCAGCCCCGTAGCCGCGGGAACCCGTTTGCCAGCGCGCTGCCAAACCTCTATATTGCTTGGTGAAGTTCGAGTTGGGGTCGCATTCCCGTTCAGGGTCGTTTCTGGGGGAAGGATAGAATGGATATGATGCGCTCCGTAGGCACGCTTACCCGGGCCGATCTGGCCGAGACGATCAACCGCAAGATGGGGCTGTCGCGCGCCGAGTCGCTCGATATGGTCGAAGCGATCCTCGGCAAGATGTGCGATGCGCTGGCCGATGGCGAGAACGTAAAGATTTCGGGCTTCGGCAGCTTCGTGCTGCGCGACAAGAAGGAACGTATCGGCCGCAACCCCAAAACCGGGGTCGAAGTGCCGATCACGCCCCGCCGGGTGATGACCTTCCGCGCCAGCCAGCTGCTCAAGGAGCGGATTGCAAACGGCTGAGGCCGGGACAAGGGTGCGCGATGGCTGAATTCGACGACGGCAAGGAAGAGGGCGCGCTGCGCACCATCGGCGAAGTCGCCCGCGCGACCGGGATCAAGGCGCATGTGCTGCGTTACTGGGAACAGCAGTTCCCCATGCTCAAGCCGCTCACCCGCAGCGGCGGCCGGCGGTACTACCGCCCCGAAGACGTGGCGCTGGTCGAACGTATCGACGCGCTGGTCAACCGCCAGGGCTACACGCTGAAAGGCGCCAAGGCGGCGCTCAAGGGCGCTCCCGATCCGCAGGCAGCCGCGCAGGCTGCCGATCCGCGCACCGCTCCGGTCGATGGCGACCTGGTCGCGCGCCTCAAGTCCATCCGCGCCGACCTCGCGGCTGCGCTGGCAGCCTGAACCCGGCTCAGTCGCTGGGGATCAGCGTCAGTTCGGTCTGGCGCCCATCGAGGAAGCGCACCGTCTCGCCATCGAAGAACGCGTCTTCCTCCGAACGGAAATCGTTCACCTGTCCGCCCCATTCGGGCACCGCGTTGTAGGAAGTCAGTTCGATCGACCACGCGGTGTCGGGCTGGAGGATGTACTCGCCGCGCGGATCGCCGTCCTGATTGTCCCAGAACCCGATCGGCGTGCCCGCGCCGTGGCCGTGCAGCCCGATGGGGTGCGAATAGATCGAGGGATCGAGCCCCTCCGCGATCGCCTTGCGCCGCGCGCGGGCGAGGATTTCGTTGCCGCTCGATCCTGCCGCGAAGCTGCCGATCAGCGCGTCCTGAACGCGGTTGGTGGCTGCCAGCCCGGCGCGGAGGCCCGCGGGCGCCTCGCTTTCGCCCGGCTTGAGGACATAGGCGAGATGCTGCGTATCGGTGTTGAGCCGCAGGTAGGTGATGCCGAAATCGGTCCACAGCAGGTCGCCCGGGAGGATCACCGTATCGCCGCGGAGCATCCCTTCGGCGCCCTCGCGCTGGATGCCGACCGAGGGGTGGAACCACGGCGTCGGGCCGTGCGCGGCGAGCGTGTCGCGATACCACCACTGGACATCGGCGGCCGTGGTTTCCCCCGGCGTGATGACCGCGCGCGAGAAAGCCTGCGCGATCAGCGCATGCGCGATTCGCACGACCCCGGGGTAAAGCGCGATCTCGGCGGGTGTGCGCGTTTCGAGCCAGCGGGTCGCCAGTTGTTCGCCCGACACGATCCGCTCGCGGTACTCGGGCGCGAGCGCCTCCTTCATCATCCGGTACTGGCTCAGCGTCATGCCGTCGCCGAAGGCTGACAGATCGGACGTGTTGATCGCGATGTTCGCCGGATCGCGCTGCGCAATGATGTCCGCCACCGCCTGCCACTGGTCGGGCTGCTGCTCGGGATCCCAAGCTGCCTCGAACAGGTCGCCAAGCCCATAACGGCTGACGGTCAGCCGCTCGATTTCCTGCCCTTCGCCGGGATCGTGGAAGATCAGGATCGTCCGCCGCCGCGCATGCATGCTTTGCGCATCCAGCATCGTCGCGATGACCGGCTCCTCGAAATATTCGCGCGCCATCAGCACCCACATGGCGATGCCCTGTTCGCGCATGATTGCGGGAACGACCGTCTCTAGCCGCTGTGCCAGCACCGCGTCGATCACCTCGGCGCGCGCGCGCATGGAAAGCAATGACGGCATGGCGGGGGCCGCCTGTTCGGTTTCGCTCATGCCGATCTGCGTCGGCGCGGCGGACGCGGCGGCGAGGGCGGGGCTGTGGGCGGCGCAGCCCAGCAGCAGGGCGGCAAGTGGCAGGCGCAGCGACATCATCGAATTCTCCCCCGTGGCAGCGCGGCTATTCGGCCGCGAGCAGTTCTTCGGCCGCGCCCAGATCGACGCTGACCAGCCGGCTGACGCCCTTTTCGATCATGGTCACACCGAACAGCCGGTGCATCCGGCTCATCGTCACCGCATTGTGCGTCACGATCAGATAGCGGGTCTGCGTCTCGCGCGTCATCCCGTCGAGCAGGTCGCAGAAGCGGTCGATATTGGCATCGTCCAGTGGCGCATCGACCTCGTCGAGCACGCAGATCGGCGCCGGATTGGTCAGGAACAGCGCGAAGATCAGCGCGGTCGCGGTCAGCGCCTGTTCGCCGCCCGACAGCAGCGTGAGCGATTGCAGCTTCTTGCCCGGCGGCTGCGCGAAGATCTCGAGGCCCGCTTCGAGCGGATCGTCGCTGTCGATCAGCGCGAGATGCGCTTCACCGCCTTCGAACAGCCGCATGAACAAGCGCTTGAAGTGGTCGTTGACCTGTTCGAAGGCAGCCCGCAGGCGTTCGCGCCCCTCGCGGTTGAGATTGCCGATCGATCCGCGCAGCCGGCTGACCGCCTCGCGCAGTTCCTCCTGCTCGGCGGCATTGCTGCCATGCTCGCTCTCGATCCGTTCGAGCTCTTCGGCGGCCACCAGATTGACCGGACCGATCCGCTCGCGGCTGGCGGTGAGCCGGTCCATCTCCTCGCTCTCCGCCTCCGCTGCGGCAATCGCTTCCTCGTCGAATTCATAGCGCTGCGACAGCAGCGGGGGCGGACACTGGAAACGCTCGCCCGACACCCGCGCCATCTCGATCCGGCGGCCATCCTGGTTCTCGGCGCGCTCGGCCAGGCCGGCGCGGCTTTCGCGCGCCCTGGCCAGCGCTTCATTGGCTGCGGAAAAGTCCTTGTCGGCCTGCTGCGCCTGCGCGCTGGCGGCGCTGACCGCCTGTTCGGCTTCCGAAAGCGCGTGCGTCAATCGCTCGCGGACCTGGTCGCCCTGTTCGATCTCGCGCATCAGCCCCTCGGGCTTGGCCGCGGTCACCGCGCGTTCCTGCTCTATTTCCTCGGCGCGGATTTCCATGTCGGACAGCCGCCGCGCGGCATCGCCGCTGCGCGCCTGCCAATTGGCCATGTCGCTGCGCTGCGCTGCGGCGCGCTCGCGTGCGACCGCCAGCGCCTGGTCGTGGCTGGCGAGTTCGGCGGCACGCGCCTGCAACGTCGCCCGCGCCGCCTCGTTCTTTGCGCGCGCGGCTTCGAGCGCGGCGCGCCCCGCTGCGGGATCGGGCAGCGCATCGCGCCGCGCCTGCGCGGCATCGAGTTCGGCGGCGGCCGCGGCGATCAGCTCGCCCTGTTCGTTTTCACTGCGCGCGAGTTCCTCGAGCCGCGCGGCCAGCCGTTCGCGAGCCGCCTCGGCCTGGTCGAGCGTGCGCAGCGCCTGGCGTTCGGCATCCGCAGCGCCCGCCAGCTCGCGTTCGCGCGCGACGAGATCGCGCTGCAACCGCGCCAGTTCCTCGCCCGCGGTGTCGAGCGCGGCCTGTGCGCCCTCCGCAGCTTCGCGCAGCGCGGGCAGGCGCGCATCGAGCTCGGCAAAGCGGTTTTCCGCCTCCAGCCGCGCGGCTTCGGCCGAACCTTCGCCGCGCACCACTAGCCCGTCCCAGCGGCGCAATTGCCCGTCGGTGGTAACCAGCGCATGGCCCGGCGCGAGCGCGCGGCCGTCATCCTTTTCGGCAACCTGGACCAGCGCCAGCAGCGCGCGCAATTCCTGCGGCGCGCTCTCGACATGCGCGGACAGGCTGCCATCGACGGGCGCGGGTGGTTCGGCCCCGGTCCAGTAGCGCCCCTCGGCATCGCCATCGGGCGCGCCGAGCAATGCCTTGCCATCGCGCCCCAGCGCCGCCGCCACCGCGCGTTCATAGCCCTTGGCCGCGCGCACGCCGTCGATCGCCTGCTGGCGCCCGCTGCGCTTGGCCGCGGCGCGTTCGCGTGCATCGCGGTCGCGCTTCAGCGCTTCCCATTCGCGCTGGACGCCCGACAGTTCGGCGCGGGCCTCGGCCAGCTGCGACGATGCCGTATCGCGCGCCGCCTGCAGTTCCGCCTTGCGCGCCTGCATCGTCTCGATCGTGCCGCGCAGGTCGCCGAGGCGCGTGCCTGCTTCTTCCGCTGCCGCACGCGCCGCGGCGACATCGGCGTCGGGATCCTCGCCCGCCAGCGCGGCGCGTTGTTCGGCCATGCGCCGAGCCTCTGCCTCGACCCGGTCGAGCCGCGTGCGCGCTTGCGCGATCGCAGCTTCGGCGACGCGCCATTCAGCCTCGACCCCGGCATTGTCGGCAGTCGCGCGCGCCAGCGCGAGTTCGGCGGCGCGGCTGTCGCGCTCGGCCTGTTCGCGCCCGCGTTCCAGCGCCGGGCGGCGCTCCTCGTCGGCGGCCAGCGCCTGTTCGCTTTCGGCGAGCTCGCGTTCGAGCCGCGACAGCGCCTCGGCGGCGTCCCGCGTCAAGCGGTCGGCATCGCCGCGGTCGGCCTCGAGCCGCGCCTTCTGGCGGTCGAGATCGGCCAGCCGCTGTTCGGCGGCCTCGAGCTGGCTGGTCAGCGCCGCCATGCGGTGGCCATGCGCGCTGGCATCGTCGCGGCGATCGGCCTGTTCCTCGCGCGCTTCGGCCAGCGCTTCCGCAGCGTTGCGCTGCGCCTTCTGCACTTCGTCGGCGGCCGTCTGCGCTTCGTTCACGCGCGCCTCGGCATCGGCGGCAGCGGCCTTGGCCTGTTCGGCTGCCGCGGCGGCATCGCGCCAGCGCGCGAAGACCAGCCGTGCCTCGGCGGTCTTTATCTCGTCGGACAGTTTCCGGTAGCGCTCGGCCTGCTTCGCCTGCCGGCGGAGCGAGGCGATCTGGCTGTCGAGCCCGGCCATGATGTCCTCGAGCCGTTCGAGATTGGTCTCGGTCTGGCGCAGCTTGCTTTCCGCATCGCGGCGGCGGACGTGCAGCCCGGCGATGCCCGCGGCTTCCTCGAGCATCTGGCGGCGTTCGGTCGGCTTGGCGGCGATCACCTGCGCGATCTTGCCCTGGCTGACCAGCGCGGGGCTGTGCGCCCCGGTGGCGGCATCGGCGAAGATCAGCGCCACGTCCTTGGCGCGCACATCGCGTCCGTTGAGGCGATAGGCGCTGCCCGCGCCGCGCTCGATCCGGCGGACGACTTCCATCTCGTCGCCGTCATCGTCCGCGCCGTGCAGCACCACTTCGGCGAAATCGCGCTGCGGGCGGGTCTGCGTACCCGCGAAGATGACGTCTTCCATCCCGCCCGAGCGCATCGACTTGGGCGAGTTTTCGCCCATCACCCAGCGGATCGCCTCGAGCAGGTTGGACTTGCCGCAGCCATTGGGGCCGACGACGCCCGTCAGCCCCGGCTCGATATGCAAGGTGGCAGGTTCGACGAAGCTCTTGAAGCCGCTCAGCCGGAGCTTCGAGATCTTCATCCGCGCCTATGCCCCCCGCGTGCCGGACTTACCTGGCGCCGGCACGCTGGAGAATGGGTTCCAGTGCGCCCCAGGTGTTGGCATCGACCTTGTTGCCGTTGAGTTCGAAGGTCGGGGTGCCGGTGATGTCGAATTCGCTGCTGTAGCGCTGCGTGTAATTGGCCATGTCCTCGAGCGCACCGACATCGGCCAGGCACTGGCGGCCCTGGTCTTCGCTGATCCCGCGCGCGGCGAAGAAATCGAGATAGCCCATCTGTTCGGCGGCGACCACGAAACGCTCTTCCATCGGGCGCTGCATCGCGGCCTCGAAGGCCGCCTGGTTGGCCTGGATCGGCTGCATGATGGTTTCGTAATTGGCCCAGACCTGGTCCGACAGCGGGATCACCGCTTCGACCGGGCCGCATTGCGTCATGCGCTGCAGCAGCAGGTCAAGCGGGCCGTGCACGGCGAACTGGCGCAATTCGAAGCTGACCACGCCGCTATCGACATATTCGAGCAGCGGTTCGCCGCCTTCCATCGAGAAGCGCGCGCAGGTGGGGCAGGTAAGCGAGCCG
>Ga0098069_100831_pt1 | contig 10254 bp, 9 predicted proteins | sample 27_taG_FD_92584 | JGI IMG/M metagenome (GOLD analysis project Ga0098069, IMG submission 92584) | Marine viral communities from Cariaco Basin, Caribbean Sea - 27_WHOI_OMZ | ecosystem: Environmental > Aquatic > Marine > Oceanic | place: Caribbean Sea: Cariaco Basin | collected 2014-11-09 | reverse complement strand
CTTGCGAGCTATGAAGCAGCATAAAGCTGGCGGCAACCACCACCATATACAGCATGGTCAACTGCAAATCAGGCGCGCCAGCGGTATAGAGCAGTAAGCTTAAAATAATGACGTCTACCGCTAAACCAAACGCCAGCTGTTGCCGTGGATGCTTGGTCACCACATAAAATAAACCCAATAAAATTAAGCTTAAAAGGACATAAAAACTGAGCGCGGTTTGCTGCAAAAAACTTGGTAACGATGAACCATCGCTAGCGCGCGCTGTGATATACACCATCAGCATCGAAAATAGGCTGACGACAAAGCGATAGCTGCTATAAATCAGACCTAGCCTGCGCAACTGCGGCAAAGGTAAGGTGTCATCGCGCTGAAAATAATCAATAACAGTCGCGATGACGCTACTAATAGAGTTCATAGGTTTCGACGGCGCAGGTTTTAGAAATTTCATAGGCGTTAAGGGTTTCGGTATTTCTATAGGCTTTAAAAATTAACCGTCATAAAAGAAAAGACGCCTAAAATGCATGCGCATAGCGACTTACGGTTGAATAAGCCCATGGCGAATGGCCAAATGGGTCAGCTTTACATCGCTATCGACACCGACTTTTTCATAAATACGGTAACGATAAGTATTGATGGTTTTGACGCTGACAAATAGTTGATCGGCGATTTGCTGCGGACTTTAGCAATTTACCACCATCATCGCGACCTGTTTTTCACGGTCACTTAATAAGTCAAAAGGTGAGCTGGCATTATCAGATAGCAGAACATCCGCCAATTGCTCGGCAACGTCTTGGCTAAAGTAACGCCCGCCCTGATAGACTTTTTTCACCGCGCGTATCATCTCATCAAGCGGCGTCCCTTTGGTGATATAACCATTGACACCCGCTTTGATGAGCATCGACGGGTAAGGCTGCGCTGACATGCTACTCACGGCCAAAATCTTAAAGCCCATATCAAGCTGAATAAGGCGTTTGGTGGCTTCAAGCCCGCCAATATTGGGCATATTGACATCGAGCAATATCACATCCGGACGCAGTTGTTTTGCCAATTTAATCGCCATATCGCCGCTATCTGCTTCGCCGACGACTTCGATATCGGCACTATCTGCCAACATGCGGCTAATGCCCATTCGCACCAAATCATGATCATCTACTACTAGTACTCGAATCATAGTTATACTCTTTTCTATTGGTCAGAATAAAGGGTGCACTGTTAAACTTAAACTATCTAAATGATTTTATTTTCTTATTATAAATGTCAGCTGCTATAAATTTATTGACTAAAATATGTAAACTCACAAACTCCCTTATATTAAGCAGCATACTTTTATATGAACCTTGCAATTGTGCCCTTATAAGCTTAAATGTAATGCTATATTGCGCCATTGTTAATTAATATTGCTGTAATATAAAGTAAATGTAGTAAAATTTGAATGTGGTCAAAAAACGACATCTAATTGATTTAGTAGATTAAACTTAAATGCAAACCATGATACACTAAAAATACAAAAACTCTATGCGAGTATCTACAAACACAACCACAAACGCTACGTACGTTGTTGATATTAGTTAGTATGTAACCGATTATCTAACTAATGGCAGCGCGGCTGCAGGAGGCATAATGAAGCAACTACCATTAACCAAACAGCAATTAATCGCTGCTCTGATTTCATTGAGTTTGGGCAGTGTTGCGCAAGCGGCACTTACCATTAATGGTAGTTCTAACTCTGAGTCTAGTGCTCGTGTGAGCTGGGGCGGTGCCGACAGCTTATCTGAAGCACGTAAAATCATGTACAACAGCAGTAATAGCTCGGCGATTAAAAAAGTAGACAATGGTTACGGCGCCACCAATATTACTAATGCACACAGTTTTGGAAGTACCAATAATAATAACTTTAACAATACCAACAGCTATAACACCGCTTATCGTGGCGGTTTTAACAGCGGTAGTATGATTCCAATCAGTACCGATTCGCGCAGTGTTGCGGTTATCGATGCTGAAACCGGCGAATCTATCTACGAAAAAGCTGCTGATATTGCCCGTCCGATGGCAAGTATTACCAAAATTATGACATCGATGGTGGTGCTAGACGCCGGTCTTGACATGCGTGAAGAGATTACCCTTGATCCAGAAGATTTCGTCGGTCCAAAACGCGCCAGCTCAAACCTTAAGTCAGGTGACCGTTTGAACCGTGCTGAGATGCTACTTATGGCATTGATGAAATCAGAAAACCCAGCTGCAAAAAGCCTAGCGCGTAACTATCCAGGTGGTTATAGTGCCTTTATGCGCGCTATGAACCGTAAAGCACAAGATTTGGGCATGACCACCGCTTTCTTCGGTGACCCAACGGGTCTTGATAAGCGTAATGTCGCTTCATCAAATGATCTCGTTAAAATGGTACGTGCAGCTGGTAACTACGATGTCATTCGTCGTTTTTCGACCACCAAAAGCTATGACTTTTATGTCTCTAACTACTCAAGCGGCAACCGTACCTATAAAGCTAACAATACCAGCAGCTTAGTGCGTGATGGTAGCTATCCAATCGGTATCTCAAAAACTGGCTTTATCAATGAAGCAGGGCGCTGCGTGGTGATGGAAACCCGCGTCAATAATCGTCCAGCGATTATCGTGATTTTGGGCGCAAACAGTTCAGCGACACGTTGGGGTGATGCTAAAAATATCTTAAACAGTTTGGCGACTCGCCGTACCGTATAAGCGTGCTATTTTAATATTGATGTGCAAGGCTGTTATGTAATATAACGGCCTTTTTATTGGGTCAAATTTGAGCTTGTTTGAGGAAAAATGATATGTTCCAAGCATCGGCTATGGCGCCCGCGCCCAGATTATACTTACTTACCAATGATGATGAATTCGCGCTGTTATATGCAAAATTGGAAGCAGCATTAGCAACAGGGCTGGTAGCATTATTGCAAATTCGCCGTAAAAAAACCTTACAATCAGCAAATGGCAAAGCAAAACTCTATGAGGAAGCGCGGCAGGTGGTCAGCTTAGCTAGAGCCTATAATGTCGATATTGTGATGAACGATGACACTGCACTTGCCAAAAAACTTGGTATCGGGGTACATTTAGGTCAACAAGATGGTGAGATAAATAACGCCAAAACTGTCCTAGCACCAAGTGAAATTATCGGACGAACTTGTCACGGCGATGTAGCGCTGATCAAACAAGCCAAGGAAGATGGCGCAAGCTATGCGGCGATGGGCGCTGTTTTTGCCTCAAACACCAAACCTAATGCCAATGTGATATCTCGCCAGCAGCTCATTGAAGGTTGTCAACAGGGGATCGATATATGCGTGATAGGGGGATTGACGGCGGAAAATATAACCGAGCTTTCGGGTTTGCCAATTACCTATGTGGCGGTCGTTGGCGATATTATGGATTTGCCTGTAGAGAAAATTGCCGCGCGTTGTCAGCAATGGCAGCAGGCGCTTAGCAGATGGCAAACGCCTGCTTGATTAGAAAGTTATATCAATTCTTTAATCTTTAAAGCTAACATTTATTTCAAGTAACATTATTTGAAATAGCCATTAAAAATTATTCTGCATGTTCCATACACAACGTGGCATATGGCAGCGCTTTCAAGCGTTGCTCTTCAATTTGTTTGCCGCACACTTCACATTCACCGTAGGTACCGTTTTCAATACGGCTTAGCGCGTTTTCGACGTAGATAAGGCTTTGACGCGCTTCATCCATCAAGCTTGCGCGCATGTCGTTTTGACGGTATGAGATGGCCTGATCTTCCCAATGTTCATTGAGGTCGTCTTGCGGGTTTTGAATATGGTCTTCGATTTTATCAATGCGAGTTTCATATTCTTCCTTTAGGTTTAGCAGGTCTTGTTTGGCAGTTTCAATATCAATACTCATAATTTTCTCCTGAGAAATTGTTTTCATTGTTAGGTTTATTATTCATTATCATCATAGGTTTTATAATAAGCCGCTTTCTTATAATGAGCGGTGCTTATCACAAACACTCTTTTATCATAGACAGCCTAACGATAAAGTACCACCACGAAATGTTACTGTTTTTAGTACATGTGATTACTATTGAAATTTGGCAGTTATATGGATTGATAATCTATAGCGCAAAATTTATCGCAGTTCTTTATAAGAGAAGACTAAAAACTGCTAGAATACACCGCTGAAATTCTTGCTTGGACAGTTCTATAACACCAAGTGCGAGAATGACCCATAATATACGTCTTAAAATGACTATTTCGTGAAAACGTTTTGCAGTTAGCAAACAGCCATATTGTAGATTAACCATAGATGATGCATAGGAGCAGGTAATGAATTTTTTGCGTATGAGTGAGCTGAGCTTAGCGGATAAAGTGGTATTGATTCGTGAAGACTTAAATGTGCCTATCAAAGATGGCAAAGTCGCAAGCGATGCGCGCCTGCAAGCCAGTTTGCCTACCATCAAAATGGCGTTAGAAAAGGGCGCGGCGGTGATTGTTTGCTCACACCTTGGTCGTCCGACAGAAGGCAGTCCTGAGGCCATCTATTCGCTTGCACCAGTTGCTGACTATTTAAGCGATAAGCTAGCTGCGCCAGTCAGCTTGAATAAAGACTATCTAACTCAAGGCGTGGCAATCAAGGCAGGCGAAGTCGTGCTGCTAGAAAACGTGCGCTTTAATAACGGCGAGAAGAAAAACGACGCAGCGTTGGCGCAAAAATATGCGGATTTGTGCGATGTGTTTGTCATGGACGCTTTTGGCACGGCGCACCGCGCGCAAGCGTCAACCGAAGGCGTGACCCAAGCGATGCATCAGGCGGGCAAAGTCGCTTGCGCTGGACCTTTATTGGCCGCTGAGCTTGATGCCTTAAGTCTTGCGCTTGAAACGCCAGCCCAACCGATGTTAGCAATCGTTGGTGGTTCAAAGGTCTCGACCAAACTTGAAGTACTGCATAGCTTGGCTGAAGTCTGCTCGCAAATTATCGTTGGCGGCGGTATTGCCAATACTTTTTTGGCAGCGCAAGGTCATAGCGTTGGGGCATCATTATATGAGGCGGAACTGGTCGATACCGCTCGTGACATTATGAGTAAGACTGAGATTTTATTGCCAGAGTATGTGGTCGTGGCCGATAAAAATGAGATTGATTTTGCGGACTTTACTGGCTCGTTACAGAAAGCTACCGCTACTATTAAGTCGGTCGATACCATCGGCGATAATGACATGATTTTAGACATCGCGCCAGAGAGCGCCAAGCAATTAGCGGCTGCTATCATTAAGGCAAAAACCATTTTATGGAATGGACCGGTCGGCGTATTTGAAGTCGATGCTTTTGGTCAAGGTACGCAAATCGTGGCAAACGCGGTTAAAGACAGCCAAGGGTTCTCGATTGCGGGCGGCGGTGACACGTTAGCGGCAATTGATAAATATCAAGTGGCTGATGGGGTCAGCTATATGTCAACGGGCGGCGGCGCGTTCTTAGAATTTGTAGAAGGTAAAGTGTTGCCAGCAGTCGCTGCTTTACAAATCAGCGAGTAATTGTTTCATCGTCATTTACCAATTAAGTAACATTAGACGTACAACTTATTATGAGCATCTGGGGTAGGCTATAAAAATAATAAAGTGACCACCGTGTTTGGTTTTATTGTTGTTTGGCCTGTCTGTATGAGAGCTGCAGGATAGAAGTGAGCGAGAAAGGTCACAGCTTATTATTAAGTAGTAATTATTTGTTTCCATACTGAAAATTATGATTGCATGCCCAATTTGTACTCTATAAAATAGCGAAAATCATGTATTTGGCATGCTTTATTTACGAGAGGTTTATTATGTTAAAACGTCATTTGTTACTTGCTAGTGTCCTTGCTGGTACCTTTGCAATTACTGCATGTAGCCAAGAAACACAAGATAAAACGGAAGCTGCTGCCGAGTCTGCTGGTGACGACGCTGCTGCTAACACAGAAGTTGCCGCTGCTGAAACAGAAGCCGCTGCTGCTGACGCTGAAGTTGCTGCCCAAAACGCTGGCACCGAAGTTGCTGATGGTGCTGAGACAGCTGGGGCTGCTGCGACTGACGCGATAGAAAATACTGGTGAAGCAGTTGTAGTTGGCGCAAATGAAGCCGTTTCCGCTACTGCTGGCGTGGTTGCTGATGGTGCCTCTGCTGTTGAAGAGAAAGCCAGTGAAAACGCAGTAGAAGCAGAACAACAGTACTAATTGATTGCTAAGCAGTTATGATTCATTCAAGTTATTTGATTTTAATAATTGACTTGCATGCATAGCGCTATAATAAATAGCGGTCTTATAAGCCTCGAAATACTAAAAAGCTTTGGTGATGACCAAGGCTTTTTGCGTTTTATGCATTGTTAAAAGTAAAGTATGCAATAGCATCATTCATCAATTAAACCAAAGCTGTAACCTCGATACAATCGGTATGCTCAATAAAACCGCAAGCTTAATCGAGCCTAATAATGTGAGCCTAATAAATAGTCGCTCAACCGCTACGAAGCGTGGGCAAAATTTGCTATAATCTGCGCGTGATAATTGCTAGTAAAAATCCTGCATTTTCCCAACTGTTCTATAGTGCTGCTTGTCGATTTACCTACCTTGCAGCGAGGATAGAACACTTGTAATCACCAAATCGTTACAAGTATTTATTTTAAAATCTAATCAGAGAGCGTTTTATGGCCTTAATATCTTTACGTCGACTTTTGGATCATGCCGCTGAGCACAGCTATGGTGTCCCGGCCTTTAACGTCAATACCTTAGAGCAGATGCGTGCCATCATGATGGCGGCCGACGCTTGTGATTCACCTGTCATCGTGCAAGCCAGTGCGGGCGCGCGTAGTTATGCAGGGTCAGCATTTTTACGTCATCTGATTATTGCTGCGATTGAAGAGTGGCCGCATATTCCTGTAGTGATGCATCAAGATCATGGTATGTCACCTGCTATTTGCCAGCGCTCAATTCAGCTTGGTTTTTCATCAGTAATGATGGATGGCTCGCTCGGTGAAGATGGAAAAACGCCTATGGACTATGATTATAATGCCAGCGTGACCCGCGAAGTGGTGAAAATGGCCCACGCGTGCGGCGTTTCTGTCGAAGGTGAAATTGGTTGCTTAGGTAGCCTTGAGACCGGCATGGCAGGTGAAGAAGACGGCTCAGGTGCAGAAGGTGTATTGGATCACGAGCAACTATTGACCAGTGCTGATGAAGCCGAGCAGTTTGTTAAAGATACTAATGTCGATGCATTAGCCATTGCCATTGGTACCAGTCATGGCGCGTATAAATTTACTCGTCCACCGACAGGCGATATCTTATCGATTGAGCGCGTCAAAGAGATTCATGCGCGTATCCCGCATACTCACTTGGTGATGCATGGTTCGTCGTCAGTACCGCAAGAATGGCTAAAAGTTATTAATGAAAACGGCGGTGATATCGGTGAAACCTATGGTGTGCCGGTTGAACAAATCGTTGAAGCGATTAAGCACGGCGTCCGCAAAGTCAATATCGATACCGATTTACGTTTGGCATCAACGGGCGCTATCCGTAAATTCTTGGCAGAAAACCCTAGCGAATTTGATCCACGTAAATATTTCAAAGCCTCTATGGTTGCGATGTCAGATATCTGTACCAATCGTTTTCAAGCCTTTGGTTCAGCGGGTCAGGCGCATAAAATTCGTCCAATCAGCCTTGAAGGTATGGTCGATTTTTATAAATAAGTGTGGCCAAAAAGCATGCTCATTGAGTCATAACAGCCGCTTATTTTTAGCGCAAATGCTATAAGCAGTTTTTATAGTCAAATCTTATAAAGGGTGGTGGTTTAATGATTGGATTGATTACGGGGCAGGTGCAATATTTGATGGCGCCGACTGCCTGTGTCATGACTGCCTCTGGCGTAGGCTACGATATAGAGCTGCCGCTGCCGTCATTTTGCCAGTTGCGTCTTAATGAGCAGGCGAGCATTTGGACGCATTTTCACGTGCGTGAAGATGCGCAGCTGCTTTTTGGTTTTATCGATCGTAAAGAGCGCGATGTCTTTCGCCAATTGATTAAAATCAATGGCGTTGGGGCAAAAATGGCGCTGGCGATGCTGTCTGCGATGTCAGCTGCTGAGCTAAAAATGCACGTCGAGCAAGAGTCGGAGACGGCGTTAACGCGTATTCCCGGTATCGGTAAAAAGACCGCACAGCGTTTATTGATTGAGCTAAAAGATAAGCTGAAAAATATCGAGGTTGATAATAGTAGTTTAGAATTTGCGCTTCAACCTGCTCCTATGTCGGCTGAAGGCAGTATCATCGCTGAGGTCGAGGGCGCGTTGATTAGCTTGGGCTATAAAGAACGAGAAGCGCAGCAAGCGATTAAAGCAGCGAAAAGTAATGGTGATACCTTTGCCGATACGCAGAGCTTGTTAAAAGCCACTTTGCAACAGCTCTCTGGCTTTTAATTATTTAAACTATAAGTAATTATGTTAAATTTTAAACAGATAAGCGACATTGATTGTCGCTTATTTTCGTTTTGGGCTGTGTTTTATAGACTACCTGCTTTATGATGTTTTGCATGACTTATGCGCAGCGTTTGGTTATGCTGTTTATGATTTAGTCCTTTAAAAATAATGATTTTAATAAAATGATAAAACCTATGATGCAAGATCGTTTGATTAATCCGTTAGAAGGGGCAGGTGATGCGCCTGACTCTAACATTCGACCGGCATTATTGGCTGAATATATCGGTCAGCCGGTGGTGCGTGAGCAAATGGAAGTGTTTATTGGCGCGGCACGTGGTCGCGACGAGGCATTAGATCATACCTTGATTTTTGGTCCGCCGGGGCTTGGTAAAACCACACTTGCTAATATCATCGCTCGTGAAATGGGTGGCAATCTGCGTTCTACCTCAGGGCCTGTACTTGAGCGTGCAGGGGATTTGGCCGCCATGCTGACCAATTTAGAAGCGGGCGATGTGCTCTTTATCGATGAGATTCATCGTCTAAGTCCGGTCATCGAAGAAATTCTTTATCCAGCAATGGAAGATTTTCAGCTCGATATTATGATTGGTGAAGGACCAGCGGCACGTTCTATCAAGCTTGATTTACCGCCTTTTACTTTGGTGGCAGCAACCACACGCGCAGGACTACTGACCTCGCCACTGCGAGATCGTTTTGGCATCGTGCAGCGCTTAGAATTTTATAATATTGCTGATTTGACAACGATTGTTAGCCGTGCGGCGCGTTTGATGCGGGTACCGATGAGCGAAGATGGCGCAGTAGAGATTGCGCGCCGTTCGCGCGGAACGCCAAGGATTGCCAATCGGCTATTACGCCGTGTGCGTGATTATGCCCAAGTCAGAGGAGATGGCAGTATCAATGGCGCGATAGCGGGTAGTGCGCTTGATATGCTTGCCGTAGATAGACGAGGTCTCGACCATTTGGACAGACGCTATATAGAGATATTACACGAGCGTTTTGATGGTGGTCCTGCAGGCGTTGAAGCAATAGCAGCAGCAATGGCCGAAGATCGCGGTACGCTTGAAGATGTGATTGAGCCGTATTTGATTCAGCAAGGTTATGTGCTGCGTACGGCGCGTGGTCGGGTATTGACGCAGATGGCGATTGACCAGATGTTGTAGGATAGTCAGTTCAAAACGCACGAAGCGTGTCTTTAATAGCATTGTGCAGGTATCAATTTTCCTCGCTTGCTGTGTGCTTTGCATTCCAGAGGCTTTGAAAAACTCATACTTGCAGTCACGCATTTACTTCAAAATAAATGAACCATATTAAAACTATAAAAGCGTTTACCTTTAATTGTGAGATTAAAGGTAAACGCTTTTTCATACTGCAGTTTTTTAAAATTAAGCTTTAGGTAAAGCTTCAGGCCATATCTTCCCTGGATTTAAAATGTTTTTAGGGTCAAGGGCAGATTTAATCGCTTGCATCAGCACTAGGGCATTACCATGCTCTTGCTGCATATATTTTTGCTTACCTTGTCCAATACCGTGCTCACCGGTACAAGTACCATCCATCTCAATCGCACGCGAGGCAAGGCGGCTGATAATACCGTCAGCGGTAGCGACTTCTTCAGGGTTGTTGGTATCGACCAATAAAAGAACATGAAAATTACCATCGCCGACGTGACCGACGATAGGTCCAATCATGCCAGATGCTTCGATGTCTTTTGCCGTAGCGCTGACGCATTCTGCCAAGCGTGAAATGGGCACGCAGGCATCAGTCGATAAGGCGCTGGCTTCAGGTCGTAAGGCAGAGCTGGCATGATAGGCGTTATGGCGCGCTT
>Ga0098069_100827_pt1 | contig 10275 bp, 14 predicted proteins | sample 27_taG_FD_92584 | JGI IMG/M metagenome (GOLD analysis project Ga0098069, IMG submission 92584) | Marine viral communities from Cariaco Basin, Caribbean Sea - 27_WHOI_OMZ | ecosystem: Environmental > Aquatic > Marine > Oceanic | place: Caribbean Sea: Cariaco Basin | collected 2014-11-09 | reverse complement strand
CCCCCCCCCCCCGAGACGAGACAATATGAACTGCCTATGGTATAGAGGAGGTCTATACCACAGCGGATTGCAACGACCAGATCGTTTAACGGCTGCTAATCTCGAAGGGATATTTCAAACGAAGGGAGACCCGAAATCATGCCCACTTATCAGCTGATTTTTCGCGCCGATGGACTCGGAGAGCCCAGAGTTACGGAATTTAAGGGCACAAACGCGGCGTCCACCTTCAGTGTATTGGAAAAGGAAAGAGACAGCCGCGAGGTTGAACTCTGGAACGGGAAGGACATGCTCGCGAAATTGGTGCGCGACAGGAGCGGCGTCTGGACGGTGGACACCACGCACCGGCCCTCCTCCAGAACTGCCTCATTGACAGGGCAAGGCTAGCCACGTCGGAGACACAGAAGGGGATTAGTCCTTATCGCTCGTTTGCCTTCCCAAGTCCAGCACCCCCGTCTTGTGCCAGTCGGATTGGCGTTGCATTAGCCCAGCGCCGACAAGAAGATGGCACGCTATTTCGACGGGCCGGCAGGTTCAGGAACGAACACTTAGCTGCCACATCCCTGGCGAGACGCGATTTAGTAGGCACGCCTTTGGCCGACAAATGTTTGCAGTCGTGGACGCGATTCACCTGTAGATGGCTACGTCTTCTCAAATCGGCCCATGACCGCAATTAGGTCGTTAGCCGCCAGTCTATCTATGGAACATCGCTAGCCAAGCGAAAGCGGCGCAAGATATAGGGTGGAAAGCAGAGCTTATGCTGACCCCGCTGCGCTGACCTTCCTCAACCGTTCAGCTTGCAACTTGGCACTATCGACAGCGTCCTTTGAACATTCAGCATCCGCGAGCTCTTCGATCTCGTCAGCGGCACGCTCGACCATTTTTTTGAGCACGATCTTTTCCTGCTCAGCGTTCTTAAGCTTATGACGAAGGGCGCGCTTTTCCTCATCCATATACATAGATTACGGAGATCATCGGCTGACGCAAGTATGCCCGCAATCGGATCGTTAGCGGAATGACAGCTTTGTAACTCACCCGCTACGCGGCCAACAGTCCCCGCTCCATCTCACCCATCAGGTCCACGTCCTTCGCCGGATCATGAAAGAGGTGGCCATAGACGTCGTAGGTCATGGTGATGGAGGAGTGCCCCAACATTGTCTGGATCTTCTTCGGCGGCCACCCCTGCTTGATGAAGAGCGATGCAGCAGCATGACGCATAGCATGCAGTGAGAACCTCGGAGCGCCCTTCCCATCCACGATGCCGCACTTGAGCATCAGCGGCTTGAAGATGCGGTTGTAGATGTTCGAGTGCGTCTCAACGTTTCCAACGCCGTTTGGAAACACCAGGTCGAAATTACCGTTCGGGCAGGCCGGCTTCCAGTTCTGCAGGACCGCTTTTAGCGATGGGCCCATCGGTATCTCACGGCGGCTGGTGCTGCTCTTCGTCGAGCCCATGTCACAATACCGATCAGCGCGTTCCCGGACGGTAATGATGCTCCGGTCGAAGTCGATTGCGCTCCATTTGAGCCCTCGCAGTTCTGACATACGCATGCCCGTAAGCAGCGCAGTCATTATCAATGGCCTGTGGCGCTCTGAGACGTTCGCAAGCAACGCCTTGATCTCATTCTTGGAGGGAAACACCGGCTCGGGTTTATGGCGGTCCGCACGCCGGAGCTTCACATCACGAGCGACATTGTGTTGCACGAGCCCTCGTTCCTGCGCGGCACTGATGATGGATCGCAGCGTCGTAAGGCATTTCTTCGCCATTGCGCGCGTGCTGTCTTGAAGCATCGCATCGAGAAATTCGCGAACGTCGGGCGCGCTTAGCTCTCTGAGCAGCAGATGCCCTATCTTCGGCTCAATGTGGTTCTTCACATGGCCGCGGTAGGAGTGGAGTGTGGCGCGTTCGAGCTGTTCGAGTTCGCAGCGCCGCATCCAGATTTCGGCGGCGTCGCTAATGGTGCAGTCGTTCGTGGGCTTAGTCAAATTCTTGTCCTATAACAGCGGTTTATAGACACCATTACACGACACACGGAGTGGTTTGTCGGGCAGGACTTTCGCCTATTCGGCGGGTTTTTTAGCCTCTTTCTCGCGTAGCTCAGCGATGATCTTCTGCACCATCGGCGTGACGCTCTGAAAGTTGCGCTTGAGGAATAGCTTCTTCTCGGCTGCGCTTGCTCGGGTCCAGTGATATGTCATCTGGCCTTCGCGGGACGACGCTGTCTTACGCTTGCGATACCCCATGATCAGAGCCGCCCCGTAGATGCTGAGTTCGCCAGTCTCGATCTGCTCTAAGAGATCGTCGCGCCCATCTTGCTTGAGACGCCGGAGGTAGTCTTCGTTATTCCCTGCCATTCGCGGTAAGTAGACGCGTCTACATAGGTCGTCAACGAATGAAGGTGCATCACCTAAACTGCCCTTGTATGAGTCCCCCGCTTTCCACGAATGGAGACGTAAATCAGCTTACATAGTCAGCTATGGCGACGTAGTGGAAGGAAGATATAGTAAGCCCAGTCACTCGACCTCGAACCAAGCCACCGGCTCCCCCGAAGAGACATCCGTCGCTCCGTCTCACGCCGAAAGTTGAATGGGAATCCGGTTTCGATCGACTCGCTTGCATCACTAACGTTCGCTTCCCACCGAGCGAAAACCTTCCGGTTTCTGGGAAAGCGGAAGTCCTAGAAGCCGCGGACCTTCTCCATCCGGAGGGCGCCGATCGCCGGAGGTTCGTTGAATCCATGCCCTTGCATCGCAACGAGGTCCGCCGAAGACGTTGTTATTCGAAGCCGCAGCTCTTGAGAAAAGGTAAGCCGCCAACGTGCGGCGATGAGCCTCTCCCTTCTGCGGCGTGTCGCAGTGGCGCTGTCCAGCTTGCTGATCCCCACCCGGTCATTTTTGACAATCTGTCGCAAGCGCATGGATTCATCAGATCAAGCGCCGCTGATCGATTACGCCCTTCGCCTCTGACAGTAGTTCGGTGGTCATCAGGCCAAGCGGGTGCTGCGTGTTTTCGACCGGGTCTCGACGATGCTCCGAGATGTCCGACTGACGAAACGTCTCGTTCAGGCAGGAGGCAGGACATCGAGCTATCCGTGCACCATGAGAAACATCTTCACACTCACCGCAATTGCTCTGGTCGCGACGGCTGCAGGGGCTACAGCTACTCCTCCAGCCGCTGACTGGGAAATTGGACCGGTCATCCGCGGTGAGAACTACTCAGAAGGCATGCCACTTAGGCCGCAGGCGACGAGAAATGGATGGGCCTTTGACTTTCCTTACAGCACCAAAGCAGCTGGACACGTTCACTACGTCACGTTCAATCCGGGTTCGCTTGCAGAAGCTTCGCGCATAAAGGTTCGCTACCGCGTCGATGCCGATCCTGGCACGCGATTTGTCCCACAGGAGCATCCTCATCTCCCTGGCACGGTTTCGCTGTTCTTTCAGCGCCGCGGAGACAATTGGAGCGCGAAAGGGCGCTATGCGCTCTTCCGCTGGTATGCGCCCATTCACACTGTCCAAGAGATTTCGCCGGGCGCGCATGAAATGACTGTCGAGTTTGATGACCCCCGATGGGGCTCGGTGGTTGGCGGCAGAAAGTCAGGCGATAGGCCCAGGCCCTTCCGAGTTGCGCTTGCCAACACCAGCAGCGTCGGCCTCGTATTTGGATCTACCGCCGCACGAGGGCACGGCGTGTATGCGACCGCTCCGGCTCGCTTTGAGCTCCTCGACTTCGATATTCAGTAGGGGCACAAGTGGGAAGCGGCCCCGCGGCGCTGGGCATGCCAGCAAAATTTCCCATGCCCACCGATTACGAAGCCACCCGACTTCCACGACCACTCACGCGATGGTGAACACCTCAGCAACAAAAGAGGTTTCTCATCATGAATGTATATCAAGTCAGCGAGGTCGAATTCGAACCAATCCTCATGCTCTCCGACCACCACGAGCGGGCGATTTCCCAATTTTAGTTGGCACTCGCTGAAGGTCTCGGCTTCTACCCGCCGGTCAACTTCACACTGTCGTGGATCAACCCCTCGTCCCAGCCAGCATCTACAGATCTTGAGCGGCTCGTGCGGCAAGACGTCGAGGGTTTCGCCCGTCGCATTACGGGTAGATGGCATCGCTATGAGTTTCGTTGAGCGTGGCCAGCGGTCTTGGGGGCGGGTGGGTCCGCATCGCCTCTTCACATTTGTCGTCGGGCTCGGTGCGACGCTACACTCGAAAATGCGCGTGAACGTCGCTTTGGTCAAACCACATACCCCAGGAACTCCACGCCTCATCGTGCCAGTATCGGTTCGCGATGCGCCATCGGACAGCCATGTGATATACTTGTCGCAAGTCGATAGTGGCCCGCGACAGACGGTTCGCAACCGCGCGTTGCCATAGCACAAGGGATAATGGCCGCCTGCCCTGCGGCGAAACGGTAGCCGGGAATAAGACCGGAGCTGAGCGAGTGCACGCGATGGGAAAATCAGCCGCAACGACCGGCTGGTGAAAGCCCCGCTCGTCCTGAGCAGAAGTTTGCCAAAGATGGGGGATGAGATCCCCCTACTCCGAGCTTGTTGAAGGTAAGCGAGCTCGAAGCGCTTCTAGCACATACCTAGATAACCGGACGGGCCGAGAGGCCGGGATTTCGGAGCGTCAAGAGCGGTAATGCGTCCCGCCGCTCCTTGCTGTCGCCCAGCACACGCTCTCCACCAACTTCCCCTGGGAGACCCCAGATAGCAAATCCCTCACCGCTGCGATAATTCTCTTTTTGCAGCGGTGGGGGGATAGAAGTCCTTCCTTGGGAGCCCCATGATGATTGTCCTTGATCTCTGTTCTCAAAAAAAGGTGCGCCGATGCGCTGCGTAGCAGCGCGTTGCGCCGATGCTGGACGGAGCGAAGCGACGGCCAGTATCACCAGCGTTCGAACGACCCGAACCATCGGAACCAGGTATGACATGCGAACCATGCGAAACATGCGATAGCTTTGACCATGATCTAGTTCGAACCATGTGTAAGCTTACATGACAGGGAAGCGATGTTTGCATGGACCTATGCGTTAGCAAGGATGATCGGTCTCACCACCTCAGGTCTTTCATTTTCTGCGACAGAGCTCATGGGACTGCCTCGGGAAGAGTCGACGATCTCATATCGTCGCTTATCAGTTCGGCCCGGCGGTAAGCGCATCCTGTAGCTCGACATACCGCCAGGCCACCTGGATCCAGAGATCCTTCCCACTAGTCTCGCCCGTCGCCTCGAAATGCAGGGCCTTCTCAGCTATGAAGCGCTCGGCGTCCTCGCCGTGCTCGCGGTCGCCCCACAGCGTCATCGCCCAAATTTCCTGCTCGCGTGTGATCGTCGCGAGAACGCCCAAACAAGCGCAAGGCCAGCGGCGATGACGTGCAGGCCGAGAAGGACCACGAACTCGATCTCGAGCCCGAATTCATGCCGGTCCCGGTCGGGCACTGGGGCACCATAGCTCGCGTCGCCCAGACCAGGTTCGTGCTAACCCCTCCGCGACCTGCTGATCGCCTATGGAGCGCCCCGAACGGTGCAGGGTGCAAGGATGCGGCCGTAACGATCCTGGCCTTTACGGGCGATCTGGAAGGCGCCCGCGTTGAGAAGCTGCACCAGCCGGTTCCTCGCCCGCAGCGCAAGCTCACGCTCATACTCGCACGCGCCATTCAACTCCGGCGTGTCAAGGTCGGCGATGCGGATCTTTTCGCCCCCCAACCACACGGTATCACCATCGTGGACACAGTGGTCACGAGGCCCAGGGGCACAGATGGCGAGCGCGGCAGCGAGCAAGAGCATGGGGTCACCCTACCGCGAACATCATCATTTTCCGGGGATTATCCCCTTGCGACAAGTATCGCTCGACTCCGGGGGAGTCGGTGATATGAAGCGTGCATGTGGAACCTATCTCTCCATCCGGGGGCGTGGACGGGGTCAATCAGCCTTGTGTTCGGTGGTGTGTTCGCCGTGTTGAGTGCACCTCCCCAAGCAGAAGCGTTATATGCCGCAGGATGGCTATCGATTGCGTCCGGCATTCTTTTGGCGGTTTGGGCGCTGAAATTCCAAAAGGAGCATTGGTGGCGAAAAGTCCCTGCTTGGATTGCACAGCAAATCAGAAAGAGGGCGACCTCCCCCGATATTGATGAGCCGTGGAAGCAGGAGATCGCGAGGCTACGCTCCGATTTTGAGCCAAAGATCGAGCGTTTTACCAGGCACATCGACAAGTTGGAAAAAGAAGCGGCACGGGAGCGAGCGAAAAGCCTAACCGAATATTACCGCGTAAGACGGCTCCCGTTGCCGCAGAAGATGGATGACCCGAAACTTGCTATGAGCCTTGAGTGCGGTGTCCTCACTTACGAAGCGGATATGGATTTTGCCATGATAGGCATACCTGCTGAGGAGGTAGCTGGGCGGATAGCAGACGCCGAGAAGCGCGTGCGATCGGAGGCATCTTACTATGTCATAGATGATGGCGAGAAGGAGATTTGGGCGTCGGGTGAAGAAAAGCGCGAATGGCATATAAGGGATGCCCAGATCGCCGCCCTCATGAAATTAGCTGGAGAAGTAGACAAATGGTGGACGAACAGAAATTAGGTCTCCGCTTTGACCGCCTCCTAGAGGCGATGACAGGCCCTAGCGCTGAAAAGCCGTCATCAGCTCGACCAGCATCGTCTCCGAACGATGGCGGCGATTGTGACGAAACTCAAACTCGCCAAGATACTTCGGAAGATGCTTCGGACTAACGTGGATATGCGTCCCGTTGATGCCGCGCTTTAGCTGCGCCCAGAAGCCTTCAATCCCGTTCACGCCTACGCCCTTGGCGGTGTGATACTCGCCAGCGGCGTGGTTGACCGTCTTGTGCCAGTAGCGGTTCACCGCGCCCAGAGCCGAATACCCGAGCCATTCGTCGGTGTGGACCTCGCTGTAGGGCTTCACATGCCTCGCGATAATCGGCTGCAATGTCAGGCGCTGGCGGTTCGGAACAACGCAGGTGATAATGTCGCCGCCGCGCTGGCGCATACCGAACACCACCGTCTTGCCAGAGCCGCCCATCGCGCCGCGCTCGTAACCGCCGATGAAGGTCTCGTCGCATTCCACGGTCTTGAACGGCCCGCCCATCGGCTCGTCGCCGTCCACCGCCGCCATATACTTGCGGATTTCGTGGCACATGCGCCATGCCGTCTTGTAGGTCACACCGATCTGGCGCTCGACTTCCTTGGCCGCCACGCCGTTCCGCGAAGCGCAGAACTGGAACATGACAAAGAACCAGTCGCGAAGGCTCGTGCGGGTCCGGTGGAATGGCGTTCCGGCGGTAGGATAGACCTGATGGCCGCAATACTCGCACGCGTAAGAGCGGCGAGCCTTCACCCGGTAGAAATGCGCTTCCTTGCCGCAGCCCTCGCACTCGTGGCGATCAGCGTAACGGACGCGCATCAGATGCTCTAGGCAGCTTTCCTCGGTGGGGAAGCGGTCCTGAAACTGGCGGAGGGTGGGAGCTTTGTTCTTAGCCATGTGCATTATCTAGCGCAAAGCCCTACTTGTCGCAAGGGGATAATCCCCCATTTTCCTACTTGGAACAAATGTGGAACATGCGGAGCCGCCGAGTCGGAGGTTCCTATGATCGTTCTAAGCCCGTCGATGCTCGCTGCGATTGCGTGCATCATCACAGCCTGCGCTGCCCTAGTCTGGTCGGTGCGCCGAAAGCCATGAGCTCTAAGCGTCTCGACAGCATCGCTGACTATTCGCGGCATGGCTACGCCCTTAGGATCGATTGCCTGAAACGTGGGCGAGTGGCTGTCCTCAATCCATTGGAGATCACGATGACCTGCCAGGAGCGCGGCTGGTCAAAGCAAATGTCGGCGCTTGACGGCCGGCTGCGGTGCTCGCGATGTGGGAGTCGAACGACGAGCTTGGGCCAGCGTTTTGCAGAAAACCATGAAAAACTGCCCCCTCTGATCAATGAGAAAGAGCTTCACCTGGGTGCCCCCGTTTCCAGGCCGCGAAGGCGGCTAAAGTAACTCTCGGCTTATTCGGTGCACACGCCGTCATCCTTGAACGTAAGGCTGAACTAAAGCGCTGCCATGTCAGCTACGCCGAGCTGGTCGGAAAGCCGACGGACGTTAGCGTCATGGACTCAGAGCCGAATATTCGCAACAAGATAAGCTGGGGTAGATCTTCAGCGGTGTTTCTTGTTCAATGTCTGACAGCAATAGGGGTGAGCGAGCTCAGGATTTAATCGCTACTGGGTTATGTGCGATTGCCCTCCTGGGCACGGTCATCATCGCCTACGCAATCGGCAACACGTTAGGAGTAGGCAGCGGACGTAATCAGGTAAGCTCCCGGGAGCATTACGAAAACACGAAGCAGGACTATCTGCGCACCTGCGCCGGGCGAGAGGGTCCGGCTGCGATTGAATGTGTGACCGAAGCGATAGAGGCCGCTCAATCTCAATCCGATTCACGTCAAGACCTGTATGCCCAACAAGACATGGCTAAGTGGGCGTTCTGGCTGTTCATGCTCACCTGCGCCTCGGTAGACATTACCGCTGTCGGTGTGTGGTTCGTTAAACGCACTTTGGACGCCACACTCGAAGCCGTGGAAGATACCGGCAAAGGCACCAAGGCTATGGTCCGGCAAAATGAAATTGCAGAGGCTGGGCAACGCCCTTGGTTGCGCTATGAACTCCTGTCGCTCGGCCCGATCGAAAGAACGGAACGAGGCAAGTTTCGCGTTCCTTACAGGGCGCGAGTTTCAAATACCGGCTCGATGCCAGCGCTGATCGTCTGTGACACAATCCGTCGAGAAAAAAAGGACACTGAGGGCAAAATCGCTTTTGCAGCGTTTATATCCGAAGCTTACCGCTTCGCACGGTTTCGAACACAAGCAATACCTCCCCAATCCGAAGAGATATTCGCGGCAAGCGCTATGATTGAAATTGCGGACATTGGAAGAGATGGATGCTTGCCAGATCGAACGGTGCCTCAGTTGTGGGCGGGTGTCGCCTATCAACGCCCTGCCCACAAAGGCGAGGCCTTCTTCACGCTCCAGATAATCTCTTTGCCTGGAGATAAAATCCGCAATGGTGATGGCAAAGCGACTTTCGATATAAGCCATTTGGTGATGAAGACGCTGATGTCCTAACACCCCACAAATGATGACAGTCGCCATCGCGAGCTAGGAAAGAAGCCTACTCAGTGGTGCGCTTGCTACACAATGCCGGACCCGTCTCCGTGATGGGCGGAAAATTGTTTTGCCCATAAGGCCAAGATGACAATCGAAGACAACACCTCGCACAGCACAGGCCGACAAGCCCCTGCTTTGTAAGGTATACCCATCCGAGGCGTCTCACCGCGTCCACGGAGTGTCTCATACGAGTTCGATCCCGATTGTGAGACGCTATGCTGCGCTGACTCTAGACCCCAATGAGACATTGAGAACCATCACATGAGCACCGTCGGATACGCGCGCGTCAGCAGCAGCTCCCAGAACCTCGACCCCCAGCTTGAGCAGCTCGCCGACGCGGGGTGCGAAAAAGTATTCTCGGAGAAAGTCACCGGGACGTCGCGCAACGACCGCCGAGCGCTTGAAGAATGCCTCGACTGGCTGCGCGAAGGTGACACTCTGGTCGTCACGCGCCTCGACCGTCTCGCTCGATCCGGTCGCGACCTGCATGACATCATCGCGCAGCTGTCAGCGAAACAGGTCGGGTTCCGATGCGTGCAGCAGGGATCGGTCGATACGACCACGAGCATGGGGAAGCTGATCCTCGGTATTCTCGGTGCTGTCGCCGAGTTCGAGACCGACATCCGCAAGGAACGCCAGCGCGAAGGCATAGAGCGCGCAAAGGCTGCCCGCGTCTACAAGGGGCGCAAGCCTACCGTTGACGTCGAGCAGGTGCGCTCTCTCCTCGATCAGGGTCTGGGGGCGACCGACATAGCGACGAAGCTGAGGATCGCACGAGCGAGCGTATATCGGGCGTTGAAAGACGATCCAGTCATCGCAACATAATCGACGCCAGATCAGGGAAGTCCTAGAGCCTGCCGGAGTGCTCGACCCTGATGGTGCCAATCAGGCGACGTTCTGGCGTCCCACCCATCCACCGAGGGCCGAGCGTCCGCTACGCGGCCGATCGGCAGACCGCGCTTATGACCGGGATGGGGTGGAAAGCGGACCTCAGGCTTTGGGAACCAACAGGACGCCGAGTAAGCCTATCACGAACCCTGCAACCGAGGGGAGAAAGAATATCCAAAACACCTCGAGCGTCTCCGCATGCGTCAT
>Ga0098069_100825_pt1 | contig 10299 bp, 10 predicted proteins | sample 27_taG_FD_92584 | JGI IMG/M metagenome (GOLD analysis project Ga0098069, IMG submission 92584) | Marine viral communities from Cariaco Basin, Caribbean Sea - 27_WHOI_OMZ | ecosystem: Environmental > Aquatic > Marine > Oceanic | place: Caribbean Sea: Cariaco Basin | collected 2014-11-09 | reverse complement strand
GTGAAGTGAGTGGTGCGGTAAGGCCGCCAGCAGCAGGAACCCACCGAAGCGACTCAGGGATGGCTCAATGCCACGCCTGAGCGCCGTAGGAATCTCCGGCCTTCAGGCCGGGGAGGATGTCAATGGAGACGAGGGCCAGCCCATGGATAGCCACGAAAAACTGCTGCAGGAGCTTCAGGAGCTGAACCTCGCCTTGCTGCTCCACATCCGGCGCCAGCTGGAGGACGGCTGCCCACCAGAGACCCTGCACCTCAGTCCTGACATGGCCACGCTGCTGGTCGAGACGCCAGCCGAACAGCTGGTCCGGCTGTGCCGCATCAATCAGGCCCTCTTCATCCCAACTGTCGAGGTGTTGCATGAGGCGATCGAGCGCCAGACACCGCTGGCCAGCGTGAAGGGCCAACTGCTCTACGAGGGCTCGGAAGAAGAAAAAACCCCCAAGGCTCGTAGAGCGCAAGGGGGTAGGTGAATCAAGCAGGCTGGACTGAGCAGCGCGTCACGACTGTTTGCGGAATCCCGCGGTACTCGCCGTGTTCCTTCACACGCCCCTTCAGCTTCACCTTGGTCTCCTCGATCGCCTTGCCAGTCTTCCAGACCAGCTGACGGCCATCGGTGTCGCAGAAAATGTGCTTCCACATCAGCCCCCACCTCGTCTCCGAGGAGAAGGACCGCTTGCGTTCGCACACCAGCTCCAGGCGTTCACCCGGGTCGCCGGCATAGCCCAGGGCCAGAAGCCCCTCCAAGCCAGCCGTCTGCTCCTTGTAGCGGTCGTAGGCGGTGATGGCTGCAGTCATCACCCCGACACCGCGCCTGAGGCCTACCATGTCGAAGCGGGCATGATGCACGATCATCGTCTCGAACTCGGAGTGCTCGGCTTTCGCCGGCAGCACCTCTCGAGCCCAGGCGATAACGGCATCCGCCTTCGCGACATCCTCAGACTCAAACGCCGCCATACCCTTGCGGCGCATCACGCTTGAGCGCGTCATCTCACCGACGATCTCAGCGGTGGCCAGATCCCCGGTTTCCTCGGCTCGCGTTCGCGAGACGAATCCCCGCTTGCGGATCTGCATGGCCGCAGCGCACATGAGCCAGCGAAGCTCGACCACCGGTTCAGGCGGTCTGCCGCCCTGCACTCCCCCGTCCTCATCGATCTCCTCGATCATGTTAATCGCCGAGAACAGGACCTGAGCACGCCGGAGCATGGCATCGCCTCCCTGGCGGCCGAGGAAGTCCTTGAGGCATGTCTTGCCTACCTCCAGGATCTTGCCGGTCGCCATTTCCTCCAGTAGGAACAGCCAACGACGCTCACGCGGCTGATGGCAATGGTCGCAGTGCCCTGTTGCCTCGCCCGACCGGTACGGTTCGGGAAGACGATCATAGGCCCATGCCAGGGGGGTGACTCTGACAGCTTCAGCCGCTGCCATGTCGATCCTGGCGATCAGCCGGTAGCCATCGATCTGCGGTGGCTCACCGGTGATGCGCACCTTCACTGCTCGGATCGTTTCCTCGCGGTGATAGCCGATCTTGTCCTCGAGGTCGAGGATCTGCCGCGTCCAAGGCTTCACAGCCTCTTCAAGCACTTCGATGTTGAACGGCTCCATGCCGAGCTTAGCTGCCTTGCGATCCAGCGCCTCCACCTTTGCCTTGAGAGCCGGCAGGTGGCACTTCGGAATCCAGCAGGTGGTGTTGCTGATCTGGGTCATCATGTCGCTCTCTCCTCTCTCATTCCTGCGGGTGCAGGTCTCAATGAGAGGTAGGGCATGAATTGACACTGGGCGGGCTCAGGTGGCAGCAATCGGCATCGGTGGGGATGTTGCAGAGGTGCCCCGTGCTGGCGCCCAAGGCACCGGTGGGGATATTGCAGAGGTCTGGAGAGAGAAAGCCCCATGCTGAGATCAGCGATGGGGCCGGGGAAGGTAGCAGAACGGCGAGAGAGGTCAGGCTCTATCACGCCGCCGGAAGATCACGATCGCCCAGAGGGCGGGAGCCGCTGAGATGATGATCCACCCCTGGACGCCGGGCCAATCAATCGTGCCTGAGACGCCTGGGTGCAGGCTGGCAAGCATGGCCACTACCGTCATCAGGGCAGCTACAGTCAGGCCATAGAGAGATCCCCAGGCCACGCCACGTAGCGCTGCAGTGGTGATGCAGTCAAAGCGGTTGATGCGAGATGCCATATCACGTTCCTCTCTCATGCCCGCGGGATTGCAGGCCTCACCGATAGATAGGGCGGGGAGTGACAGAGGCGCAGACGCTCGTAGCGCCGGTGGGGATGTTGCAGAGCTGGCGGCAGGGCGCCGCCAGCTGGCCAGATCACTTCTTGACGATGAACAGCTGAGGCTCGCCCTTCTCAAAGACCATCGGCGGTGTGCCGTGCTTCCGGCTGGGGGCCAGGTAGGCGAAGAACCACTCCGGCATCCGTGCCGAAATCTGAGCGGCTAGGAGGGGTCGCAGCGTAGCGGCCTCGTCTGGCACGCTCAGCACAAACCGGGGATAGCGGGTCTTGTGGTTCGCGGCAAAGGCGTGAACCTGACCCTCGCCACCGATCGCCAGTGGCGCCTGGGTAGGGGAGCCCGACCGAATCGGGATCTGCAAGGTCGCCAGACACATATCCCGGAACCTCTCTACCTCCTCCCGGGCGGGACAGCCGATCCCGGGGTTGATCAGGTACATGCCGGCACCCTCCCGGCCGTTCGTCTGGAACCGTAGCCGCGGATCGTCACCAGGATTATCACGGTAGGGCTCTAGTGCAAGGGCATCGCTTGCGCCAGCCAAGGCCTCGAGGTACAGCGCCAGCACCAGCTCTACTGCCTCGTCGCGGGTCTCAGCCTCGTCGGCCGGCACAAAGAAAAAGGCACTGCTCCGCTCCATCGTCCCGGGGGGCGCCAGCAGCGCACTCGCCAGCCCAAGGCCAATCGCCCCGCCGGACGACAAGCCCAGTCCGTGCGAGCTGCTGAGCGCCAGAGAGCCACCAAAAGCATCGGAGACCGTGGACGTGGCCACCGCAAACTCATCCGCCGACACGGCCCGGTCCCTGGCCTGATAGAGCCCACCCGCCCTGGCCAGGTTGTAGGCGCGGCTATTGCTCTCGCTGTAGCTGATGTCCCCCGTGGGCCTGTCCAGTGACGCACACCCGCTGAGTAGCGCTGCTGAGGCGAGCGCGGCGGCCAGCAGTCGTGATTTCATGAGCCATCTCCAGTTCCGTGATTCGGATTTATCGGCGCCAGCACCACTGGCCTTGAACGGAAAAAGCCCCATGCCAGGAAAGGCAGAGGGGGCTTGAATGGTTATGCGAGCAGTTCAGCATCGTTGAGATGCTGAGGGGTCAGCCGAACATAGCTTGCTGATCCTTCGGGCCTGAAGACGTTACGCCGCCGAGGCAGTTCCACCTTGGTGAACGTGTCAGCTTCAAGGCCACCAACGAACCGCACTGTGTACGGTAGCTTGATGCGATCCCCCGCCTTCAGCCGAGGGCGCTTCCTCTTCGCCTCAGCATGCTGAAGGCACCGATCTCGCCACGCCTGAGCCCATCCTCCCGACATCTCCGAAAATATGCCCATGCGGATCAGCTCCTCAGTCGGCGTCAGCAGCAACAGGATGCCGATAGGACACTGGGACTCATTCGGCCCCATGCTCTCGTCCATCGACTTGTAGCAGAACTCACCCTGCATGCTGCTGGTCTTGACGACTGCCCCGAGGGTGAAGATCACCGGTGGCTCGTCATCCGAGTCACCTCGCTTGGTGATCCTGACCGCGGCGTAGTAGGTCGAGCCAACGAAGGTCGACTTCAGCACGATATGGGAGCCATCCGCGCTGGAGTAGTTGTCGTCCAGGTAGGCTTTCTTGTCGGCCGGCATCGGGATGCACAGTGTACCCATAGTCTTTCTCCTCTCTCATACCTGCTGGATTGCAGGCCTCGATAGGAGATAGGGAGGGCAGTGACGCCAAAAAGTGGGGGTGTTTCGCATGCGAAACACCCCCACTGCCTCACTCAGCGCAAAGATCAGGTCTCGCAGCTTCACTTTTTAAGGTGCAGTCCGCTGCAATGCCTCCCGCAGTGCTTCTAAATCATCCAGGTCTAATGGCTCACCCACGCTCCCCTCCTCCGTCACGATGCAGTAACGCCCGCCATCGCGTGTTAGAAACAGCACTTTGCCGTAGTGCTCCGGCGTATGACGGGCTTTTCGACTGGCGTCCTTGAGGTCGTGCTTGGTTTCGACCAATCGTTGAATTGGATCGGCACCATCGACGTGAGAAAGGCACACTACAAAGTCGGGATAGAAGAAGTTGCGATGTTCGCCCCGCACCAGGCGAACGGAATAGGGTTTCTTATCTGGATTACGAAACCACCATGCCACGAAGCTGGCTCGGTCCAGGGCCTGGGCGAAACGCAGCTCATCGGGGTTGAGAGCAAACGTGCTGTCAAAGCGTCCAGTGCGCACCATTGCACCGCTCTCCCCCATGCGCCACTGTTTGTCTTGCAGTAGTTCGCGATCTTCCAGCAGTGTGGACTGCTCCAACCCCAGCAGATCATCTTTTGTTGGGGGTAATATTCCGTAGAGATTCTTGCTTGAGGGTGGCAAAGCAACGGCTGTTGGAAACAGCATCATGTCTGGCAATGGTGCAGCGTCTAGCGTGTCTGCTTGAGAAGCGATTTCCTCGTGCAACGCCTCCTCGATCTGAGTGATATGGGCGCGGATTAGCCAACAGGCAGCCGTTCGCGCCATTCGCCGCAATTCCTTGTCCTCCACCATGCTGTCTGCGTCTTCCAAAGCCTCGCTGAGTCTCGGGGTGATCCGGCTTGCCATAAGCTCGATGAGAATACGGCGATCCGCCTCCTCAAACTGCGGTAGCCGCTTCATGGCGGCATTGGCTTCGGCGGCAATCCGATTGCGGTCGATGATGATGCTCACTTTGCCATCAACCACTGTGCGACGGGTCAGTTCGGTACGCCGCTCGGTTTCCTGCAACTTCCCTCGGACGGCCAGCAACGCATTGCGCTGGTGGCTCTCTTGCAGCACAAGGCGTATCGCTATACGCCGAACAATGGCTTCCATGTCCAGGGCATCAGGCCGGCGCTCCCGTTTCAGAGCATTCGGTACGCTCTGCATGTCCTGGCGCAAAGGGTAGAGCGTTATCCCACGTGCTTTCATGGTCCCTTCCCACTCGTCACGTGACGCTGCACTCTCCGGGCGAGGTCGAGCTTCCTTCTGCTCGATAGGCGCCAGCTCATCAAGCTCATCCAGCTCGCCATCAAGGAACAGGGATGATGTTTCACCCCCCCGTCGGCTCTGGGCCAGGCCGGTTGACATCACTCTCTTGATCTTGTGGCTGGCGCACCGTCCCCTGCGGTAGTGGCAGTCGCGGAGTCAGCGGCGGCTGGCTTGTCGGCTGGTTGGTATAGGTCGTGGCGCCAGACCGGGTAGTCCGCACGCTCATTTTTTCGACTTGGCCTTCCAGCTGGGTCTGCACGGCATCGGTCAACTGCACCGCTTGCTGGAATCCTTGTTGCGCAGCGGCGTTGGCCAGGTAAACGTAAGCGGTGTTGAGTTCTGCAGGTATGTCCTTGTAATGGGTGTAGCTGGCGCGGACTTGCCTGGATACGCGCATCACTCGACCAATGAACTGCATCGCAAAGTCACTATCATTGACCGTTTTGGTGGATGCCAGAACAAACGCACGAGGCGCATCGAAGCCGGTGCCCGCCGACTGTTTAAAAATGAGCACTTCCTTGGTGGTGTCGTTGGCGATGGCATCCATCAGTTGCGGGTCTGGCTTATCCGCCGAGTGTTTGCCTATGGCCTGGGGCGGAATCTTGCACAACTCAATTAGATCGCGCTCCGCCTGATCGATGGCGTCGGGGCCATTTTCCACTTGCACCAGCAATAGTGGCGACAGCGGAATGCCCGCGTTGGAAAGCGCCAGCTTGATCGCCTTATTGCGAAGCCACGCCTGACGTAACACGGTTCGCTTGAGGTCAGCGACGGTCGCCGTGGATTCGCGAAGATCGTAGACAACAGCCTCTATGTACGCCTTGTTCAAACGTGCCTTTACCACATCTTCCCGGCTGACATTGAACGACTCAAAACTACTCATTTGGGCACTAGCCAGGAACTGTGTGATTCTGTCGCTCTTTGGGGTCGCGGTGGCCAGCATCAGGTATTGCGGATTGAGCCAGGACACGAATTTCCCGAACTCTGTTGCGTGGTCCAACGCAATATGAGCTTCATCCACCACCACACCCAGCTGTAGATTGTTGGCCCGTGCCAGTGCCACGAACTCGGCGGCAGTACGCTCCTGCTCGCTGCCATTGGCGTGATAATTCAACTTGCGCCAGGCCGCACGTGACACTCCCTGGGTTGTCGAGATGAGCACTTGCCCAGCGGCAGGATCTTGGTTTAGGCCATTGCTAAAAAGCACAGGCGAGAGGTCTCCCGCATTGGAGATCACCGCATCCAATGTCTGGTTGACCAAATTTACGAAGGGCACGAACCAGAGCCACACGACGCTTTGCTCGTCACTGATATTCCCCAGCACCTTGGTCAGCATGAATGTTTTGCCGGAACCGGTGGGAGCCCTCAGTAAACAAGGGGGTGGCTGTGCCTGTAACAACTTGGCTGTCATCCCTTCGATGAGCCCTTCCTGAAACACCTCAGGAACCAGGGTAAATCCTTGTGGTGTGCTGACATCGAGCAACATAGAGGTCATTGTGCCACCTCCGCATCCAGGGTCGGGGGGGCTGCAATATCCCTCTGACGTGCCATTTGGCCCCAGCGCAATGCGTCTTCCAGTGAATACGCTGCAACATCGATGCCGGTAGTATCACATACTTCCTGTAGCCGCTCGGGGCGATCCGTGTAGACAACCAAGCGACTGGCTCCAAGCTCAGATAAGGACGCAATCGAATCGTCAGTCAAAGCCGGACACACCACAATGGCGGCATGTTCATCGACCACCACTGGCCATACCGGCTGGCTCGTGTCTGGCTGTCGTGCCTGGCCAGTTTCCCGGATGCAAAGAATGGCGTGAGCGTGTTCGGGAGTGGCATCAAACAGCAGATCGGCTTCTTCTATTAGCGTCAGCGTCAGATAGGCAAAGTCGCCACCCAAGCCTTCGTCTTGCCATACCCATTGATTACACGGCGGATGCGCTCTGCACAAACATCGCGGCATAGGTTTTCCTGATTACTCATGTTGATCAGCCACCATCCCGCCCACCTATCCTATACTGAGGTTATATCCAGTAGAGGAGGCGACGTCATGGCACGCAACGCTATCCAGTTCCAGCCCGGCCTGTCACTGCCGGCCTTCCTGGGTCAGTACGGCACTGAAGGGCAATGCCGGGAGGCGCTCTTTCGGCATCGCTGGCCACGGGGATTCGTCTGTCCTGACTGCGGCAACACCACCTACTGCCAACTCTCGCGTGGGCTCTACCAGTGCCATCGCTGCCATCATCAAACCTCGCTGACCGCCGGTACGATCTTCCATGGCACCCACCTTCCGCTGACCACCTGGTTCCTGGCGATCTACCTGCTCACCCAGCGCAAGAGCGGCATCTCGGCGCTACAGCTGTCCCGAGAGCTCGGCGTCAGCTACAACACCGCCTGGAAGCTCAAGCACAAGCTGTTGCAAGTCATGCACGAGCGCAACCAGGGTGAGCGGCTCTCCGGGCGCATCGAGATCGATGACGCCTACCTGGGCGGTGAGCGGCCGGGCAAGCGCGGGCGCGGCGCTGAGCACAAGTTCCCCTTCATCGCCGCCGTGCAAACCAATGAGGACGGCCACCCACAGCGGGTTCAGCTGCGCCGTGTGAGCGGCTTTACGCTTGCCGAGATGCGTCGCTACGCCCAGCAGGCCATTGCGCCAGGCAGTCGGGTCATTAGCGACGGCCTGGGCTGTTTTCGGGCCTTCGATACCGCCCCCTATGTCCACCACCGCCACATCACCGGAGGTGGGCGTGCCAGCGTGGAGAACCCCGAGTTCAACTGGGTCAACACCCTGCTGGGCAACGTCAAGAACGCCATCACGGGCACTTACCATGCGATCCGCGGGCAGCATGCCCCACGCTACCTGGCCGAGTTCGAGTACCGCTTCAATCGGCGTTATGACCTCAAGGCCATGATTCCGCGCTTTCTCACGGTGGCGGCACGAACTCCGCCGATGCCATATCGGTTCCTGAAGGTGGCTGAGCCTTATGCGTAATCAGGAAATGAATTTGCGGTTGCCGCCATCTTCCGCATTCAGCGCCAGCACGGCATGGCCCGTGGTGCCGGAGCCAGCGAAAAAGTCCAGAACCGTATCTCCAGGCCGAGCTGTCTGGGTAAGAAGGTTCTTAATCAGTGAAATAGGTTTCGGGAACGGGAAAGCATTGAAGCCCAAAACTTCGTTGACTGAATGTTCACCAGTCCCGCTGCGCTGAGAAACCAGGCCAACAGTAAATTCATCCAGAGCCTCAATCTCGCTTGCCCCTCGTATCCAGCTGGACAATGGACGCACTTCACTTTGCAGGTCGATTACGTGTCGCTTAAACCAGGGCCTCCCAAACCCAACTGGCTTCCCTACCCAAAAATCAAGATCAGGAAGGCTTTCGGTAAGAAGTGGCGTTTTCGTCTTAGGCCGTATAGGCACGTCATTGCGGCTGATTGCGTCAAGGATGTCCTCCTTGGTATCCCAAACCTCCACTCTCTCTGTAGCAGGATCGGGAAAAATAACCTTTTGAACCGTACCGGGATTCCCGGAGGCTCCAAACCTTGAGAGGATGGAGCCATGAACACTTCCAAGCGATATGCACCTGAGGTCCGGCAGCGAGCCGTCCGCATGGTCTTCGACCACGAAGCCGACTACCCCTCCCAGTGGGCCGCTATCGGTGCCATTGCCCCCAAGATCGGCTGCACGCCAGAGACGCTGCGTAGTTGGGTCCGTCAGGCCGAGCGTGATGCAGGTCGTCGGGAAGGCGCGACCACGTCTGAACGCGAGCGGATCAAGGCCTTGGAGCGCGAGAACCGCGAGTTGAAGCAGGCCAACGAGATTCTCCGCAAGGCCTCTGCGTATTTTGCCCAGGCGGAGCTCGACCGCCGCGGCAAGTGATGATCGAGTTCATCGATGATCACCGGGAGTCGTACGGGGTCGAGTCGATCTGCCGAATCCTGCCGATCGCCCCGTCGACCTACTACGAGCACAAGGCCCGTGACGCCAAGCCTGATCGCGCGCCACCCCGCAACCAGCGTGATCGCTGGCTGAGTGCCGAGATCCAGCGCGTCTGGGAGGAGAACTTCGGTGTCTATGGCATCCGCAAGGTCTGGCGACAATTGCATCGAGAAGCGATTCCCACCGCTCGTTGCACCGTCGAGCGCCTGATGCGCCATATGGGGCTGCGAGGCGTGGTGAGAGGCAAGCCAGTCCGTACCACCGTGCCAGATCCCAACAAGGCCTCGCCGGCGGACCTGGTGCGACGGCAGTTTCAGCCAGCTCAGCCGAATGCGCTGTGGGTGTCGGATTTTACCTATGTCGCGACCTGGCAAGGCTTCGTCTATGTTGCCTTCGTCATCGACGCCTTTGCTCGCCGGATCATTGGCTGGCGAGTCTCCCGTTCACCCCGCACCGATATGGTGCTCGATGCGCTGGAGCAGGCGCTTCATGAACGGCCTCAGCGGCCTGGCAGCGACTTGATTCACCATAGCGATAGGGGCGTCCAATATGTCTCGATTCGATACACAGAGCGCTTGGAGGACGCCGGCATCGCCCCGTCTGTCGGGAGTGTCGGCGACTCCTATGACAATGCGCTGGCCGAGACGGTGATCGGGTTGTTCAAGACGGAGGTCATCCGCCGAAGCGGGCCATGGCGGCACCTGGAGGCCGTTGAGTTCGCCACTCTGGAGTGGGTCGACTGGTTCAATCATCGGCGGCTCCTGGAACCGATCGGCAACATGCCGCCTGCTGAGCGAGAAGCGCTGTATTATGAGCAACAGGGTCAGGCCAAGATGGTGGCCTGACTCAAACCAACGAGTCTCCGACCTGAATCCGTGAGACTGGCCCCCTGAAGCGCTTCTAACCCACTGACCTGCATGGCAATATAGCGGATATCGCCATTCACCCAGACAGTGCCATGCCCAACGTCAAGTTCCGCGCCAGTCGCCGCACCCTCACCAGCCATTCCGGGTTGTCGATCATCGGGCAGTGCCTCGAGATCGCCGGCGTCGACAGCATCGACGGCCGCTTCCCCACCACGCTGGGCATGCGCACCAGCGACGTGGTCAAGAGCTACCTGGGCCTGCTGTGTCTGGGCATGAGCGACTATGAC
>Ga0098069_100823_pt1 | contig 10338 bp, 12 predicted proteins | sample 27_taG_FD_92584 | JGI IMG/M metagenome (GOLD analysis project Ga0098069, IMG submission 92584) | Marine viral communities from Cariaco Basin, Caribbean Sea - 27_WHOI_OMZ | ecosystem: Environmental > Aquatic > Marine > Oceanic | place: Caribbean Sea: Cariaco Basin | collected 2014-11-09 | reverse complement strand
TGGCCTCCAGCGCTTTACGGTTGCGTTCGCGCAGGCGCTGGGTCACCAGGGGCATACTTGATTGAGTGGTCATCACAGGCTCCTTCATGCTTGAAACACCCAGCACTTCACGCTGCCGCCGTTCATGCGGACGCGGGAGTTCACGGTGCGGTTGGAATCGACAAACTTGCGGGTTTTGCTGGTCTTCAAATAGCGCTTCAGCTCGCGCAGTTCGGGGGTGCGCAGCTTGTACTCGGCGCAGGTGCGCTCGAAGTCTTTGAGGTTCACGGCGATGTGCTCGCTGCCCTTGCCGTAGTGGTTCAGCTGAGGCTCATCGCGCAGGCCTTCGATGTAGTCGAAGGCTTCCCAAAATTCGGCCACCATCGGGTGGTCGGCGTTGATGGATTGCTGCCGCTCGCGGGCCATCTGCTCCACCATGCCATTGGCCATATCGATGGTTTGCTGGTCGAACAGCCCCAAGCCCTCCGGCCCCAGGCACTCCACCAACGCCATCAGCTGGCCGTGGCACTTGGCGATGCGCAGCACCTTGATATCCGGGTCGTCGGCCAAGCGGTCGGCGTAGTGGCGGGCGCGCTGGGTGATGGTGGCCAGCAGCGCGGCTTCCCGCTGGGCCACGGCCAGGGCGAATTGGCTGACGTGCTCTAGCTCGGTACGCTCCAGCGCCTCGGCCAGCGCTTTGGTGGTTTTGTTCTGGCCTTCCCGGGTGAAATGCAGGTGGCAGATACGGGTTTGAATCGCCTCGCCCGCCTGCACCGGGGCGTTCTGGCTAATCACGATGCTGCCGCGAAAGGGCGGCTCGTAGGTGTCGTTGCCGCTGTTCTTCACGCCACGGGCGCGGATAGAGCGGCCGTTAAAGGCGGTTTTCAGCTCGTCCCAATCGAACTGCTTCTGCTTGGCACCGCCTTCCTGCTCGCGGTCGGATTCGATCAGCACCACCGGCAGGTTGCTCACCTGGGCAAAGTTACGGCTGCGGGCGGGCATGGTGGCCTTGCTGGGGTCGAAGCCTTCATAGTCGCGGCGGCCGCACAGCTTCCAGAGGAACTCGATCAGCGTGGATTTACCCGCGCCGGCTTCGCCCACAATCTCCAAAAACGGGAAGCTACCCATCTCGGCGCGGATCTGCTCGGCCAGCAGGCTGCCCATCCAATAAGCCAAGGCCACCACGCCCCGGGAGCCAAACGCGCCCAAAAGCTGCTGTGTCCACTCGGTACTGAACGCCTTGCGGTCAGGGTTGATGTGCAGCGCCACGGATTGGCTCAAGGTTTTCAACTGGCGGCGGGGGCCAAGCTCGAAAAAGTCCTCGCTGTTGATCGGCACCACCTTGCCACCGGCCACGGCAAGATCGCCGAACACATACGCGCCGTGCTCCTTGCTGTAGCCGATGAAGTCGATGGTCTCGACGGTTTTGATATTGCCGATCTGGTCCTGCAGCAGGCTATCCAGCTGCTGGCTGGTACCCGTCCATACCGCGCCGGGGGCAATGCCCAGCAGGCGCTTTTTGTACTCAGAAGCCGAGGCCAACTGGCCGCCGCTAAAGGTGTTTTTGATCGGCGGGCGGCCGTCGGGAAACTCTACGCGGTAGTAGTACCAGCTCTCGTCGGTCACCGCGTTGGCCTGGTAATACAGCGCTGTGGGGAAACAGGTGCAGATGCGCTTCACGCTGCCGGATTGCTCCAGCGCCGCATCGCGCAGGGCGGGGTCGATTTGCCGCTGGTCTTCGCCGTCTAGCCCATCGGCGCGCAGGGCGCGGTCGAAGGCGTCCATGTCCAGCTTCCACCACCACAGCTGGCGTTTGAACTCGAACCAGAACTCCCGCTGTTCACGGCGCTTGTACATCAACAGCGCTTTCGCCATGGCCGTGGGGGCCAGCAGCAGGTCGCCGTGGTAACGGTAGGTTTCCTGGTGGCGTTCGGTCAGCTCGCCGCGCTGGTGGGCGTCGTTCCAGTCGTGGCCACCGTGGGGGATCTGCGCCGCGTGGCACTCCCAGCCCGCCGCCCTGGCACGCTTCACGTGCTTATGGGTGGCGTTGTGGCCAGCGCGGTTGTTATCCAGCGCCCACACCAACGTGGGGCGGCTGGTACCGGCGTGGTGTGCAGCATCGGAAAGGGCGTTCAACGCCTCGTCGGGGTAGTTGGCGCAGCTCATGGCGGAAACGGCCGCGATGCCGTGGTGGTAAAGGGCGATCGCATCGAAGATGCCCTCTACAATCCACACTTCCTCTGCCGCAACTAAATCAGCAGCCGTGAGTGCTGGCGGGCACCACCACTGGCCTTTGTAGCGGCCAACGAAATTGGCTTTCTGCTTGCCGAAGCGCTCCGGGTTATCCAGCAGGCGTTCCCAGTAAGCGCCGCCGGGGAGGGCGAAGCGCACGGTGGCGGTACCGCCGATCTCCGGCTTCCAGTAGCTCTCTTGGGTGTACCAGCCCTGAATGCGGGAAAGCTCGAAGCCCCGGCCATCGCGCAGGTAGCCATCGGCCACCGGCGTGGTGGAGCTGGGCGTCTCGTTGGCTTTCGGGCTGTAGCGCTCGCTCCAGGAACGGAACAGATCCGGAAACAGCGCTTTGATGTGGATTTGTGCGCCACAGTTGTTTTCCCGCCCGCATTTCAGCATCCACGGCGCGTCGGCGTTGATGTACGCCTCGCGCTTACCGCACTCCGGGCAGCGCACCCGTTGCAGGTAGGGGCCGCGCTCAATCGCCTCAAAATCGCTGATCAAGCGCGTAACAATGTCCTGGCGCAGCGATGAATTCACGCTCGCCTCCTTATTTAACAAATGGATGGGGCTGGGCTTGGGGCTAGATCACGGCACCGGCGGGGCCGTGGGTGCCCCCTTTCGGCCGGGCATAACACACAGGCCGAAAGGGGCGTGGTGGCCGTGGGGGCCTTGGGTGATGGGCAGCTCTCTGCATCGTCTTAACCCTCATAACGTTCGTCGTTGGCGGCTGGGCGGGTGATGTCCAATTGCATCTGCTGGATCAGGCGAGGCGCGAACGGCAGATCCACCCGGGCGTTGGGGATATCGCTTGGGGTTAAGGTGTGCAGCACCTGAAACCCCGCCTTGCCTCGAAAGCCGCACGCCACGTTGCGGCACTCCACTACCCCTTCGCGGTACACCGGCGTTAGCCCCTGGCTGTTGCGTACCCGCATGTTGTGGCCGCAATGGGGGCAGGGCATACGGTGCTTGGAAGCGGTCGACATCAATGGTTTCTCCCTACCGGATAAAGGGCGCGGCCGCGGCCGGTGAGCCCTTGGGTGCCTTTGCGTAACCGCCGCCGCAGTAGCCATTCGGCGGTGTCGTCCAGGCTGGTTAAATCCTGCTGTTCACACACCTGCTGCAGCGCGGCCTCTAGCTGGTCGTTCAGCGGAAGACGTAATTCGCCGCGTGCCGGTTGGTCAGCCATACCTCAATGCTCCTTGAGGGCCTCAAAAAGCCCTGCCTTTACGACGCCTGCTGGGGCACAGTGCTAAGTGAGAGATCCGCAACGCCCAGCGTCTCTAGGGCTTCTTTCAGCACCAGTTGGCGCAGCAGCGACGCCCGTTCGATGCCGGTGTAATCCACCAGCGCATCAATCAGTTGGGCCTCGTACTGATCCAGATTGAGAGCGGCGTAGCGGGTGCGCACACGTTTGGGGTCCTGGTACATGGCAAATTTCCTTCTGCAAGCAGGGTCATTCGGCATTCAGCGTGTCTTGGTCGTACTCGGCGATGCCGCGCAACATAAGCATCCGCGCCGTGGCCGAGAGGGTGCGCATTTCCAGCTCGGCAATGCGCTTAAGTTCCTCCCGTTCGCCTTCGGTCACGTGGGCCATGATTGGGCAGTTGCAGCCCTTGGGGGCATAAATTGGCTTTGGGGCAATGGCGTTGGGCGTGGTCATGGGTTAGGCTTCCCGAACGATGTGTTAGAGAGTGAAAGACTTAATCCGCAGCGCATTAGCGCTCGTACAAGCGCACCAGCTTGCGCTGCAGGAAGTGCTCATCCATGTGGGTGCGCAGTTCGCACAGGGCGTCTTCTACCTGATCGCTCGAGGCGTTATGGGCCAGCATCGTGGCAGCGAGCTGGCCGACGGCCTGGGCGGTGGCGCGCTCTTCCAGCGCTTCGAGATCGGCCAGCGGGTTGGGCTTCTCGGTGCCCTGGCGCAGCGCCGTTTCGATGGTGCGGCGGGTACGTGGCGAACAGCGGTCCAGGTTCACTTCCACCCCGCGAAACAGCACGGTGGGGGAAGGCGGCAAGATGATCGTGGCAATAATGGTGACCATGGCAGTGGTTCCTTTTGCATGTGTATCGAAGTGAAAGACATAAACAGAATGGTACCGAATGGTTTCCATGTCAAGAGTTGTGAGGTCTAAATGGTTTCATTGGGTGAAAGGCTACGCGAGGAAAGGGAGCGGCTGGGGATGTCACAAACCCAGTTTGGTGACCTTGCCCAAGTAACTAAGAAGACGCAGATGCTCTATGAAGGGGACCAAAGAAGCCCAAAAGCCGACTATCTGACGGCAATTGCTTCTCAGGGAGTAGACGTTCAATACGTGCTCACTGGAAACCGTTCGGTACCAGAGTCCCAGCCTTTAGGCTTGCCGGTAACCGAACCTGGGCCAGAGCTTTCGCCGGTGCTGATGTACGACATTGAAGCGGCAGCGGGCGCTGGCCGAAGCTTTGAGGGCGAGCCGGTAAAAACCACACTGTACTTTTCCAGCTCAGAGCTAGCGGAGCAGGGACTCGACCCTGCGCAAGTGGTGGGCGTTAAGGTGCGAGGCGACTCAATGCTTGGGACGCTAGACGATGGCGACTGGGTATTGGTAGATCGCAGCAACCGCGATCCGAAGCAGGAAGGTGTGTTTCTACTGCTAGTAAGTGGTGAGCGGAGAATTAAACGAGTACAGCGCCTGGCGGGCGGGGCGCTGTATTTGATCAGTGACAATGACCATTACCAGCCGGAGATGATCAAGCCGCAAGATATGCACGATGTGGAGATTCTGGGGCGGTGTGAGATTCGGATTGGGCGGGTGGTGTAACTGTAAAACCATAAAGACATAAAGGCAGCTTTGAGACTGCTGAAAGATAAAACAGGGAGGTAGGGATGAGCGTTCTAGCCTTTGATTATGAAGATGCGAAAGGGAACGTTAGCACGCGTGAAGTCAGCCAATGGAGTGATGATGGTTGGCTATTAACAGGCATCTGTTCAAGCGATAACCGCCGGAAAACGTTCAGGCGAGACCGTATTCAGGTGGTTCATGAAGGCGGCGAAAGTCTCAAGCCTATCTCCATGCCTCAGCACCTTGTCGATCGTGCAATTACGGCCAGCAAAAAGCGCTCGGACTCACTGGAAATTCTCTTTACTGGGTTTGCAAAAACGCGCCGGGCAGAGCTAGAAACTGCTGCAGCGGAGTCAGGCATGCGGGTTTGTAAAACCGTCACGGTGGGCCTTTCTTTTGTTTGCGGTGGACCGACGGCAGGGCCGACCAAGCTGCGGAATGCTCAGGCGAAAGGTGTCCCGGTATTGGATGAGGCTGACTTTTTGAAGCTGTTGGAAACTGGCGAGATGCCAGAGTGAGCGATAAAGTGCGCATTGCAGTGGGTTCGCTGAACTTGATTAGCATAAGTGAGCACTTCTAATTAGTGATGATCAAACCGCTCGATGTTGAGATTCTGGGGCGGTGTAAGATACGAATTGTGCTGGTTGTTTGAGCTTTTTTATTAATGTTAAGCACCTATAGCAGGTTTTAAAATGTCTGATTTATTGTACATAAGTAATATATTTGTCCGTGAGTTGAGAGACCTTAGTGGTTTCAATATCCCACTCCTAGAGGATGAAAAAAAGCATTTAATAATTACTGGTAAGAATGGCTCAGGAAAAACTACTTTATTAAAAGCTTTGAATGATTTGCTAAGTTTCATTCCAACGCAAAGATATGAGCAATATATTGACTTAGTTAACCATGTGGATAATATAAATGAAAAAATAAGTGCAGGTTTTGTTGGTGCGAGTTATAACAAAGAGCAATTGTCCAAGTTTGTTAAAATGCGCGATGACATGTCCTGTTTGAACGTTGGTTTTAATAGAAAGATTTCAGACGAAGATAGTAAAAGAGTGTTGGTTTCTTACTTTGGCTCGCACAGGTCTATTGATCATTCTTTACCTAAGGGTATATATAAGGTCGATTATAAAGAAAAGTATAAGCCTCAAGAGAAAATAAACTCTCATTTTATCCAACATATCGTCAATTTGAAAGCTGAACGTTCTTTCGCGCGTGATGATAATGAAGAAAAAGTTGTAAGGTTAATTGATCAGTGGTTTGATAGGTTTGAAAAAAGTTTACAAGATATCCTTGAAGAGCCTGAGTTAAAACTTATATTTGATCGAAAAGAGTTTAATTTTGATGTTTCTATTCCCCATAGAGAGATTTTTAAACTATCAGATATGTCAGATGGGCATACCGCTATACTTTCTGTGCTTTCGGAAATTATAATGCGAATGGAGTTTATGGGATCAAGTAGTTATGAATTACCTGGAATAGTCTTGATTGACGAGATCGAAACGCATCTTCATGTTGGTTTGCAAAAAAAGATTCTTCCATTTTTAACTAATTTTTTCCCAAATGTGCAGTTTATAATAACTACCCATTCTCCGTTTGTACTGTCTTCTATAAAAGATAGTGTGATTTGTGATTTGCAAAAAAAAATTATTACATCTGATTTGTCTGGGTACTCCTACGATGCTCTAATTGAAAGTTACTTTGACTCTAATAAATATTCAAATGAGATAATAGATTTGGTAAGCAGGTACGAAAAGCTCATTAATGAAGATATGTATGAAACTGCTGAAGCTAAGGATATTTGTTTCTATCTAGATAGTTTGCCAAAGTATTTGAATGAGAATAAAGAGTTAGGGTTGAAGATTAAACAGCTTGAGCTAGAAGTTAAAGAAAAAAAATTCCAAAAAAATAAGGGGTGAGTGATGTTATATTTTGAAAAATCTCAGCCTGCGCCAGAATGTTTGGCGATTGAAAAAGAAAAAAAGAATGGGAGTTACAGATGTGGTTGTGTAGTTGACCGATTGAATCAAGATTTCAAAGGTAAGTGTTATATCTGTGGAAATGGTAGCCTGTATAGTATTAATGTCGAGCATTTCGTACCTCATAAAGGAGTAGATAAAGAGCTTGAGTTTTCATGGGGCAATCTTTTTTTATGCTGCTCACACTGCAATAACATTAAAGGAGCGCATGCTAAGTACGATGACATACTTAATTGCACTGATCCATTACACGATGTAGAAGGTAGTATCGCTTGCTATATAGATCCCTTTCCAGGCGAAAAGGTGAATGTGGTTGCGCTAAAAAGTGATGCTCGTGTTGAAAGAACAGCAGAACTAATTCGAGATGTTTTTAATGGTAGTACACCTTTGAAAAAGCTTGAGTCTGCAAACATGCGCGATTCACTGCTCGCTGAAATGTTAGATTTCAACGTTACTTTACATCGTTATTTTGATGAGAAAAACGACGAAGATGATAAGTCTGAGTATAGGAGAATTGTAAAAAGACATTTGTCTAAAGCCTCTAAGTTCTCGTCTTTTAAGCGAAGAGTTATACTGGAAAAAGCGTTTCTTTTTCATGAATTTGGCTGTTTTATTAATCCTTAGTTTGTTGGATCTGCTTCGCCGCCCATTCATCCGTATAAGCCCTCATCAGCTCATTCCAATGCGTCGTATAGCGCGGGCTTCGGTTCGCGCAGCGGAGGTGCCAGGGGGCGTTCTTTTCCGGTAGGCCCAGGCGTACCGTGTCTTTTCCCATCTTCTCGTTCAGGGCGTCCATGGTGGCCATTAGCTTTTGGCTGCGTTGGCGTTCCTCTTCCGTTTGTGGCGTGTCCATTAGGCTGAGCTGTTGGCGGTGCTGGTCGGTGAGGTCGAGCATCATCACCCCGGCCTTTTTGTAGGCGTAGTGGGGGCGGTAGATTTTGCGCAGCGCCTCTTGGGCGGCGTGGAGGATCTCGCGGGTGTCTTGGGTGGGGCGTTCCAGTTCCACCACCACGCTGGGGCAGTATTGCGGCAGGTCGGGCCGGAAGCGGTTGGTTTTCAGAAACACCATGACGGCACGCGCCAGGCTTTTCTGCTGGCGTAGTTTTTCGGCACCGCGCTGGGCGTGGTGGCGGATAGCCCCTTGCAGGTCGGAAAGCTGCTGCGTGGTTTGGCCGAACGATCGGCTGGTCATGATGCGCTGTTTGGGTTCGTGCAGGTCGTTCATTTCCAAGCAGCGAATGCCGCGTAGCTCCAGCGCCGTGCGCTCTACGTTTACCGAGAACTTGCGCCGCAGGCGTTTGGCGTCCGCTTCGCGCAGATCCCAGGCGGTTTTGATACCGAGCACCTGCAGCCGCTCGTTCAGGCGGCGGCCAATGCCCCACACGTCGCCCACGTCGATTTGCTCCAGCAGGTGCCGGGCTTCGTCGCTGTCGGCGTGGAGGATGCACACGCCGGGGTAACCAGGGTGCTTTTTGGCGATGCGGTTGGCGAGCTTGGCGAGGGTGTGAGTGGCCGCCACGCCCACACATACGGGAATGCCGGTATAGCGGCGCACTTTCCAGCGCAGGGTTTTGGCGTGGGCCAGCAGCGCCTCTGGCGTGAAGCCATCCATGCGCACGAACATTTCATCAATGGAGTAGGGCTCGACCCCGGCGGTCTCCTCCTCGAGCACGCACTGCACCCGGTGAGACATATCGCCGTACAGCTTGTAGTTGGAGGAGTAGAGAATCACCTCGCCGCGTTCGACCAGGTGGCGCACATGATGGGCGGGCGTGCCCATTTCCACGCCCAGGGCTTTGAGCTCGTTGGAGCGGGCGACGATGCAGCCGTCGTTATTCGAAAGAATACCCACCGCCCGGCGGTTCAGCTTGGGGTTGAACACGCGCTCGCAGCTCACGTAGAAGTTGTTGCAGTCCACTAACCCGATCATGTTGCCTCCTTAACCCTTGTTAAATGCTGTTCGTTTATACAGTATTAGACATTAGGGAGGCGACAGGCAAACGCTAATATACGTCGCCAAATGTGGAGCTAGCACAGGGCAACAGCATGCGAGTGACCTACTTGGGGCCTGCCGTGGTGGGTGTGGAGCACCCCGCGGTAGCGGAGATGGACCGGCGAAAATTTCCGCCGACCTGTTTTCTGGTGGAGATCAGCGAAGAGGCGCACCCCGGTGGGCCATGGATGGAAGGCGACGTGCTGGTGGTGGATGAAGCGCGCTCGTATGGCCACGCGGATCTGGTGGTGGCGGAGGTAGAGGGCGAGTACCGATTGTTCAAAACCCAGCGCGTCGGCAGCCGCTGCCGCCTGTTGCCGCCCACGGGTGGGGAAGGGTGCTTCATCACCGCGAAGCAGTTTCGTGGGGTGGTGGTGAGGCAGGCGAGGTGTTGGGCGCTGTAAGCTATTTCTTACATACGAATCAGCGATGACCTACATAAGCGGCGTGGTTTTTTTGAGAGGATAAACCTGTCGCTTGGAAGCACGCGGGACGGAATCCGCCTCGCCAGAAGGTTGCGGCACTGATACCCCCGGCCATGGAATGGCTGGGGGTTACTTTTTTAGATGACTAGGAAGTGACTAAGTGAGAGTTACTCCGCACAGCGCGGGCACCTTTTCTCACCAGTACCATTGCACTCTTCGCAGTTAACTTCTCCGTCACCATCACAAACCTCACAAAATGGGTCTTCCCCATCACACTCGTCGCAAGTGACTACCCCTGTGTGGCCGCAATTATCGCAGTCCACTCTTTCAAACCCGCCGCATACCTGGCAGTCATCTTCAGAAAGCTCACCACTTCCACCACATGGTCTGCATTCGACAGTGCTTTCCCCACCACATTGACCGCACTCTTCGGGACCAACAAATGCTTCACCTTCGCAACGTGGGCATTCTCTTAGCTTTTCGGCATCAGAATCATAAACGCTTCCGCTTCCTATGCATTCTGGACACGTTACTTCTGAATGCCCACCGTTACATCCTGGGCAGGGGAGTTCGCCCTTGCCTTGGCATTGACTGCAAATCACCATTGATATTACCCCGGTCTTTTGTGCCTACGTTATTTTGAGAGGTGCGTACCCCATCGAAATGTCACTACGTCCTAGTAACCTAGGCCTAGAGTTTACTTCGGGGCGGCATGAGGAAAGTTCAAGCATAAGTATTGCAATTTATGGTTATTTTGTTGGTAGCGATTGATTGACCTCACATTTCACCACCGTCCCAAACCCTCCATCATTCAGCGAGTGCGTGACCTCGCTCACCAGCCAGGCCGTGGCGTCGATCTGAGGCTTGAAGCCCGTTAGCGTAAGCGGGGTTTCGGGCAGCAGGTCGGC
>Ga0098069_100820_pt1 | contig 10381 bp, 8 predicted proteins | sample 27_taG_FD_92584 | JGI IMG/M metagenome (GOLD analysis project Ga0098069, IMG submission 92584) | Marine viral communities from Cariaco Basin, Caribbean Sea - 27_WHOI_OMZ | ecosystem: Environmental > Aquatic > Marine > Oceanic | place: Caribbean Sea: Cariaco Basin | collected 2014-11-09 | reverse complement strand
TAGCTTAATGTGTCCACACTAATTAAATTTACTTAATAATTAAACATTCCATTCCCTGCATAAAACAGGGGTGCAAATGTACAACTATAAATTTATATTACAAATGGCACTTTCATTAATTTATTGGGTTTGAATAAACTGATTTTCAGCAAGATTTGGTTTTGCCTCCAAACAGGCATTTTATCCTATTATAAGAGAGCCTGAATCTTCTTCTCTTATTTTCCTTTTCTATTTTTTTTCTGAAGAAATTCTCGATAGTACAGCCCCCGTATTCAAAAGGCTTAATCGATAAAGAACACAAAATCACCGACTAACGGAATATTTTATGTTAAAAAATTATTAAAAAAGATTAACTGAAATTATCTTTGCCACCTGTTTCAATGAAAAAGAAAAAAGAAGACGAAATGAAAAAGTATTTACAAAGAGTGATGATGGGCGGAGTAGGTTTAGGTATGTTAATGTCCTGTACTGCAGATAGTGTAAGTGACGATGCGCTTTCCCTTAATGCCACAACTTCTACCGTGCCTACACAGGATCTTAGCATGAACGACCTTGTCGGAACCTGGAACATGTATTCCATGACCTCAATTGGCGAAGGAAAAACCGTAGATTTTGACGGAGATGGTCATTATACCTATAACCTTCTTGAAGAAACCGACTGTTTTGACAATATGTTTTTTGTTTTTGAAACCGACGGAGATGTATTAACCGAACAGGCCAGGTTGTATTTTGACGCTTCAGGAAAATTTACCTGTTCAACAACAGGTCGTTATGCTGCTACATACCAGATTAATGGGAATGACCTTACGGTTACTTTTACAGTGAACGGTATAGCATACACACAGTCTAAAACCGTTTCCCGCTATAGTGAAAATGGAAAGGAATATTTGAAAGTTACACTAACTGAAGCCGAGACCGATTCGGCTGTTTATGTGGCTGATGACCCGGGGAACACCGTAGCGTCAGATATTAAGCAAATTGATATGGTGTATCAAAGACAGTAAAAGTAATTTTCACCCTTAAAAAAGAATCCCCAAAAATGACATTTTTGGGGATTCTTTTTAATCCTTCCCCTAGTGTGCTTCCAGCCAGTTTTCTCCAAGGCCAAGCTCTACTTCTAAAGGAACTTCCATCTTAAAGGCGTTTTCCATCTCGTGCTTCACCATTTTCTGAATGTCCTGCAATTCGGGGCGGTACACGTCAAAAACAAGTTCATCATGCACCTGCAACAGCATTTTTGTGCGGTAGTTGCCTTCCTGTAGTTTCTGGTGAATATTAATCATGGCCAGCTTGATGATATCGGCGGCACTACCCTGTATTGGGGCGTTCACGGCATTTCTTTCTGCGGCACTGCGCACCATCTGGTTGCGGGAATTAATGTCACGCAAATACCTTCTTCTGCCCAATACGGTTTGCACATAACCGTGTTCCCGGGCAAATTCTACCTGTTCGCTTATGAAATTCCGAAGTTTTGGATAGGTTTTGTAATAGGTGTCTATAAGTTCTTTTGCTTCTCCTCTGGAAAGTTCGGTTTGATTGCTAAGCCCAAAAGCCGAAACCCCGTAAACAATTCCGAAGTTCACCGTTTTGGCGTTGCTGCGCTGCTCCCTGGTTACTTCTTCTATTGGTACATTAAAGACTTTTGCAGCAGTAGAAGCGTGAATGTCCTGGTTTTGTTGAAAAGCAGAGATCATGTTGTCTTCCTTGCTCAAAGCGGCAATAATTCTCAGTTCTATCTGTGAATAATCGGCGGCCAGCAGCACGTGATCAGCGTCTCTGGGAACAAAGGCTTTTCGCACCTGTCTTCCCCTTTCGGTCCTAATGGGGATATTCTGCAGGTTCGGGTTGTTGGAACTCAGCCTTCCGGTGGCGGCAACCGTCTGCATATAATCGGTATGTACCCGGCCGGTAGTGGCGTCTACCTGTAGTGGCAGGGCATCAATATAAGTGTTCTTCAGTTTTACGAGTCCGCGGTAATCCAGTACCTGCTGCACGATCTTGTGCTGCGGAGCCAGGGCCGAGAGGATCTCTTCTCCCGTAGAATACTGTCCCGACTTTGTTTTCTTTGGTTTCTCCACCAGTTTCAGCTTTTCAAATAAAATGATGCCAAGCTGTTTTGGGGAACCAATATTAAACTCTTCGCCCGAGGTCTCAAAAATGTCATTTTCGAGCTGCTTTATATCTTTATCTAATGCTTCGGAAAGGCTGGTAAGAAAATCTTTATCCAGTTTTATCCCTTCCAGTTCCATATCGGCCAGTACGCGTACCAGCGGGATTTCGATGTCATTAAAGAGCTTTTCGGTATTTGCTTCCTTTAATTCGGGGGTAAAATGCTGTTTCAGCTGGAGGATCACATCGGCATCTTCTACACTGAATTCAGTTTGCTGCTCCAGCGGAATTTCGCGCATGGACTTCTGGTTCTTTCCTTTTCCCAGCAATTCTTCCGCAAAAACAGGAGAATAATTAAGGTAGGTTTCTGAAAGTACATCCAGGCTGTGGCGCATATCGGGGTTGATAAGGTAATGCGCGATCATGGTGTCAAAAAGCGGCCCTTTAAACCTTATGTTGTACTTGGCCAGTACCTTAATATCGTGTTTTAGGTTTTGCCCCACTTTTTCAATGTCTTCAGCTTCAAAGAAAGGGCGGAGTTTTTCCATCACCTGCATGGCTTCGGTTTTATCTTCGGGAACCGGCACATAAAAACCTTTCCCGGCTTCCCATGAAAATGCCACGCCGATTATTTCTGCGGAAAAAGGATTGAGCCCGGTGGTGGTGAATTCAAAACACACACATTTTTGCTTCATTAAATTCTGAAGGAAAAGCTCTGTGGCCATACCTGAATTTACGCTTTGATAAACATGGGGCACATCTTTTATGGTCTTTCTGCCCGAAAATTTTTCCACACTTTCGGATGCTTCGGCTCCAAAAAGGGAAAATTGCCCGGCTCCTGCCTGGCGTTCCTGGGCTTTTGCGGTAGCTGTGCTCGTCACCTGTGTGGGCCGTGCTGTTTCCTTGCCAGAAAATAGCTTCAGAAATTGCTCTTTTAGACGCCTGAATTCAAGCTCCTCAAAGATCTCCTGTACCTTTTCGGCATCGGGCATGGAGAGTTCGTAATCTTCAGCATGAAACCGCACATCACAATCGGTCATAATGGCGGCGAGTTTTTTGGAGATCATGCCTTGTTCGGCATGGGCCTCTACTTTTTCGCGCATCTTCCCTTTGAGCTTATCGGTATTGGCAAGGAGGTTTTCCATGCTGCCAAACTCCTTCAGGAATTTTTTGGCAGTCTTTTCGCCCACCCCGGGAAGTCCCGGAATATTGTCTACGGCATCGCCCATCATTCCAAGAAAGTCTATTACCTGCTCGGGCCGCTCCACGGCAAATTTCTTCTGAACTTCGGGGATGCCCCAAATTTCAATCCCGTTACCCATGCGGGCAGGGCGGTACATAAAGATATTTTCAGAAACAAGTTGTGCAAAATCCTTATCGGGCGTGACCATGAAGACTTTATAGCCTTCTTTTTCTGCCTGTTTTGCCAGGGTGCCAATAATATCATCGGCCTCACAGCCGGGCAGCACTACCACCGGGATATGCATGGCGGTCAATATCTCCTGGATGTAAGGAATGGCTTTTAAAATGGGTTCGGGCGTGGCATCGCGGTGCGCCTTGTAGGCATCAAACAATTCGGTGCGGGCGGCACTGCCTTCCTTGTCAAAACAAACGGCTAAATGATCGGGTTGTTCCCGCCTAATTACATCAAAAAGGGAATTCATAAAACCCATAATCGCCGAGGTGTCAAGGCCTTTGGAGTTGACTATGGGATTGTTGATAAAAGCGTAATAACCCCTAAAAATAAGGGCGTAAGCATCGAGAAGGAACAGGCGTTTTTGTTCGGGCATGGATAAAATTTTAAGAGGATAAATTTACGAAACTCAAATTAGTATTGGGTAGTGAGTATGATGATCAGTTAACAATTAACAATGATAATGGATCAGGAATTAAATTTTATAAATACCATCTAATGTTTAGGAATAATAATAAAGCCCTCTCAGTTTTCAAAAAAAATCTGTGAGGGCTTGAATTTTTATGGTAATTATAGCTGAACGCTAAACCGCTACTTCTCTGTTCTTGTTTTTGTAACCGTAGAAAAAGATGTAAGCGTAGCACAACATCACAAGGATAAGTGCGAGATTAAATCCGAAAGAATCGGTGAGGTATCCAAAGGCGGGAGGAATTATGGCTCCACCTACGATCATGGTGCAAAGCACCCCCGATCCCTGTGGTTTGTTGTCGCCAAGCCCGTCAAGTGCCAAACTGAAAATTGTGGGGAACATGATAGAATTGAACAGTCCTACCGCGATAAGCGTCCACATGGCCACAAGGCCTGTTGTAAGGTTAGAGATCAATACCAGCCCAATAGCACAGGCCGCAAAAGTGCTAAGTACCACTGCCGGGTTGAGGATCTTGGTGAGGTAAGACCCAATAAAGCGGCCAATCATGGCCCCGGTCCAGTAAAACGTCACAAATACACCCACTACCGCCATATCTGTAGAAATGGTCACGCCCGAAGACAGGATCCACTCGGCGAGGGTTCGCATAAACGGGGTTTCCCTAATCACATCGGGCAGGTTAAGGCTTAAGAAATAGTTTACCATGTAAGAACCAATGGCAACTTCGGCACCCACGTAAAAGAAAAGTCCGAAGGCACCCATTACCAGGTTCCGGTCTTTGAGCACCACGCCGTAATCATTCGAAGCTTCGGTATCTGTTACCTTCGGAAGGTTCACAAAAAGGAAAACCAGCGCAATCAATATGATAAAAATGGCAATTCCGAGGAAAGGCGTTTGTACGGCTGCAGCTTCCGAAGCATAATATTTGATCTGTTCGGCTTCGGTCATGTAGGCAATCTCTTCTTTGGTCATCACTTTGTCGCTAAGGATGAACAAAGCACCCAGGGCCGGTGCGATGGCAGTTCCCAGGGAATTAAATGCCTGGGAAAGGTTAAGCCGGCTCGAAGCGGTTTTTGCCGGCCCCAGTATAGTGACATATGGATTGGCCGCCACCTGCAGGATGGTGATCCCGCCCGCCAGGATAAAATAACCCAGCATAAACACACAAACACCCGGTAAGATGCCGCAGGCCAAAACAGGAGGCAGCCCGTGGCCATGGTGAATAATCCCAGTACAATCCCTTTTTTATATCCTATTTTGGAGAGCAGCCAGCCGGCCGGGATTGACAATAAAAAGTAAGCGCCAAAAAAGGCAAATTGCACCATTCCTGCCTGGAAGTACGAAAGCGTAAAGACTTCTCGTAGCCTGGGGATAAGCGAGTCAACCAGCACGGTAATAAAGCCCCATAAAAAGAAGAGGACGGTAAGAAAAATAAATGCGGTGCGATAGGATTTTTTTTGTTCCATTTTTAAATGTAGTGTTTAGTAGGAATGTTTGCTATTGGTGGCCCTGTTTTGCCATACTGCTTTCAGGGCATGAAAATCTTGTAGCAAAGGCCGAAAAAGATATTCCCCGGTGGGGGTGTCATAAACAGATCGGCAATTTGCCATTTTTGACAGGTTAGGGCAATCATTATCAGGGGAAACTGTAGCTGCTCTGGCTGCACCACGGGAGGTGTTCTTTATGAAATGTTGTGTTTTCAAGTCAGCTAAAGCACAGTTAAAGAAAAATCTGCCGTAAATGTATAAAAACTCATCCAGAAACCGGCTGCCTGTAAGGCTGGGCCTGTATGAGAAGGCTCAGGTTTTCTGCTGAAAATTTACTGGTCTGTTTTATACCCTTTTACAAAACCCAAACATAGAATTTTTCCTGAAGGCAGGCTGATGGGATCCTCTTCCGAAGAAATTTTGAACCAGATCTTAACATTTTATATCTACCGAAGTACCTGCTTATGCAAAAGTTCAATTGTGCTATAAATGAAAGATTTGGCAGGCCGCAATTTTTGGCAGGGCTTTAGCAGTATCTTTGCAGCTTAAAAATTTTTACATGCGCTGGATCATTTTTGTAATTATTTACCTCATTCTCGATATATACGCCTACCAGGCTTTTAAAACAGTTACCCGCCATTCCTGGATCTACTTTATCTACCTCGCCCTTTCGCTTGGGGTTTTGGGGTATTTGTTGTACCAGTTCAATGTGCCCGAAAAACAAGGCCTTACCGGGGCGCGGAGTTATGCCATAGGTTTTTTTCTGGCCTTTTTCGCTCCCAAGCTCATCCTTTTCTTTCTGCTTTTTGGCGAAGATCTCGTTCGGCTGGTGGTTAGCGGATTTCAGAAACTGGCGCACACCAAAACCGAATATTCCCTGCCTTCACGCCGCAAATTCGTGAGCCAGGTGGCCCTGGGTATAGCTGCCATTCCGTTTGCTTCGCTGCTCTACGGAATGTATCGCGGGCGCTATAACTATAAGGTGCTTAAATATGTGCTGCATTTTGACGACCTGCCCGATGCCTTCGACGGCTACAGGATAACCCAGATTAGCGATGTGCACTCCGGAAGTTTTGACAATCCTGAAAAGATAAGCTACGGGATAGCGCTTATTAACCAGCAAAAAAGCGATGCCGTGATGTTTACCGGAGACCTGGTGAACAACACGGCCTCTGAGATGGACCCCTGGAAGGAAGTTTTTTCGGGGATTTCGGCACCCGACGGGGTTTTTTCGGTGTTGGGAAATCACGATTACGGCGACTATGTGCATTGGGAATCTGCAGCGGCAAAAAAGGCAAATTTAGAGGCTCTTAAAGCTGTGCACCGGGAAATGGGCTGGAACCTTTTGCTCGATGAACACAAAAAAATTACCCGCGGCAGTGATACTATCGCCATAGTGGGCGTGGAGAACTGGGGCGCCGGTTTTAAACAGGTGGGCGATCTTGGCAAGGCTGCAAGCGTACTTTCCGCCGGGGAGTTCAAGATCCTCCTGTCGCACGACCCGTCTCACTGGGAACAAAAAGTGAAAAAGGATGAGAAGAAATTCCAGCTTACGTTAAGCGGGCACACCCACGGGATGCAGTTTGGAATAGAAATTCCCGGCTGGTTCAAATGGAGCCCGGCGCAGTACAGGTATGAGCACTGGGCTGGAATTTACAACGAAGCTGGCCGCTTTCTCAATGTGAACCGTGGCTTCGGATTCCTGGCTTACCCGGGCAGGGTAGGGATATGGCCCGAAGTTTCGGTAATTGAACTTCGGAAAGGGCCAAAACCCGCATAGAATAAACTTTTGACTATATTTGAGAAAGGCTGCAGAAACCCATGTTCCTGTGGCTTGCTATAAATTTCAAAATATGTCGAAATTTGGAGAATTAATCGATCTGCAGGTGCCGGTCCTGCTTGAGTTCTACACCCAATGGCACGAAGCTTCCAAAGCTATGCAACCGGTTTTGAAAGAAGTGGCCTCGGCACTGGGAGACAAGGCCAGGATCATTAAAATTGATGTAGATAAGAATTCTGAACTTGCTGAAGCCCTGCGTGTTAAAGGTCTGCCTACCCTTATGATCTATAAGACAGGGGAGATGAAGTGGAGGCAAAGCGGCGAACAGGATGCCGAAACACTAATAGGCCTTATTAATGAATATGTGTAAAAAAGGTTCCAAAAATGACATTTTCGGAACCTTTTTTAGTTTCAGCTTTACTTCGGAAAAAAAACCGCTGTTCTTGAGTTGCTGAAGGCGATCTTCCGCAGCAAAAAATCGGTTCAGCAATTAGTTTTCAGCAAAAACTTTGCAATAACTCAGATTTGCTCCACAAATTCTGAGAACACCTGTTTGTGGCGTTCAAGATCTAAATGGGGGGATACAGATACCCTGGCAATGTAATCTTTGTCGGCTTCTTTGGTGGTTCCCTGGGTAGAAGTTGCGGGAATGGTCCAGTAGCAGCCTTTTAACTGGCCGTAGCTCACACAGTATTTGCTTTCGTTCGGGATTTTGGTGATCATCATCCCGATGAGTTTCTGGTTTAAAGCGCGTTTGTAAGTTTCCCTTTCTTCGGCAGTCTCGCCTTTTGTAGGAAGATCGAGTGAAAATACAGATGGCGTGAACCCCTGGTCTGCAAGCTCTTCTGAAACGAAATTTATTCTGGCCGCAGGTAAAGCCTGCTGGATAAAATTCACAAACTCACGGGTGTTTTTGTAGGCGTCTTTTATCCTTTGGTTCATGGAAGGGAGTTGTTCAGCCAGTATTTCTACCTGTAGATTGGTAGCTTCATTGTCGCAAAGCTTCAGGTGAAGGGCTATGTCTTCCAGCAATTTTTCAGCTTTTTCATTGGCTACGCAGTAACCTGCAGTACACTTTCCTCCGCTAGGGAATTTTGATCCGCTAACATAAGATATGACCCGGGTGTTAGAGAGGATCCCATCTTTAGCCGAAAACCGGACATTGGGGCAAAAAGTCTGGTCCAAAATAAAAACCGGATCAATAGCAGGCTGCCCGGTGGCGGTTTGGCGCGCTTTGCCCAAAGCTTCTTTTAAATTCTCTAGGTTTGGAACCTCCACCCGCGGATTGGTAGGAATTTCAGCAATAATATAAGGAACGGCATCCTGCTGCGCGATCTCGTTCAGGACCTTATCAATACTGTCTACCATATTGTTTTTTCCGTCTACCAGCAGGTCGACTACCTCAACCTGGTCAAGGCAGGCGGCAACCCGTCTTGCCTGGTCGTTGGTGCCTCCATAGCAGTTTGGGGGCACAATGAACTGAATATTTTTTCCGGGGTGGTTTTGTATGGCATTGTCAACGAGGCCCATCATGATGGCGTACTGCATAGAAAGTCCCGAGGAGGCTAAAAGCGCAGGCGAATTGGTGGCGGTGATCTCTCGAATTGATTTGAGCACACTGGCTTTGGCTGCTTCGGATTTTTTTTGTGAAGGGCCGGAAACTCTTCCGGTGAGCTGCTGTAAGGCAGTAAAAGCATCGGCCGGGGTCATGGCGATGGTTTCCCTTCTTCGCACGTGCTGGATTTCAGGTACGTAATCGTCATTTTGATCTCCATTTACGAGTAAGATACTGCCAAGCTGTGGATGGATCTGTATAAAAAAGTCGACTGTAGCCGGAAGGTCAACACTTCCAAAATCGGTTTTTTGGGAAATGAGGATTGTGCTGCCGTCAAATTCAGTGATTTCTTTCAGGTTCGCAACCTGCTCCAATTCGAAGTTATAGCCGTAAACCCGTTTAATGATTTCAGCATCAAAAAAACCGGGTAAGGCTTCAGTATAAAGAATTCGGGTGTTTTTTTCAGCAAAAAGGTTTTTCCTGAGAACAGCTAATACCGGGACAGTGCGTGACGAAAAACTGATCACGTTTTGAGGCTTAAGGTCGTTTAGCCGGGCAATGGCCCATTCCAGAACGCTGGAAAGCGGATGCCCCAGCCTTATATAATCGAAAGCGGTGGGCAGGGCGGTCAGTGCTTCCTGCCTGGCGTTGTTCTTTTGATATAAGGTTTCAAACTGATCTAAAAATTGAGTCTTGGCCAGCTCTTCATTGTAGATATCGAGCCGGTGCGTGGTGAGCTTAAGCCAGTCACTGGGCATATTTTGCAGTACCTCTTCTATGTAACTTAGCAGGTTTTTCTCTTTCATGGTCTTTACTTTCAAATGGACCGGCAAGATAGATCGAATTGGACTTATTACAAAAGGGATGAAGGAGAATTGTGCTTGTGGGTTAGTGCCGAACTGTCTTTTGAAGAGGTTCCTGAAATTTGTGGGTGGATGTCCTGTTTAGCCGGAATTTGAAGTACTTAAATATGTCCTGAAATAATTATCTGCTTGGGTTAGTCCAAAACAACTTCCCTTAAAGATAGTCAAAAATGTCATTTAAAAGGTTTTCAGCTATTTGCTAACCATTGTTGGCAATTCTGCTTTGTAATGCATTTCTAATATTAGAAATCCTCTGTTTATTCTCTTCCAGTTTTTGAATATTTGATTTATATGTTTTGATGTTCTTGAGATTGGGAAAGGATAATTTTTTATTTGCAAAAGACCTGGTGAAAACTAAGTTTGGATAATTTAAGATCAGGATGATAAGTTGTGCCGGCTTCGTTTTCTGGACTTCAAATCCAATTTTATTTGCCGTTCTCGGGTTCAGTATATATGTAGTGCCGGTTATTTCTAAATTGGGTTTTTCATTGTTCGATGCTACTAAGTTCAGGATTCCGTTTAAATATTCTGATAGGATAAAATTCCTCCTGTTTTTTCCATTATCGTCTTTGTTCAAGACAAAGTAATAATCAAACAAGGTGCCTCCGTGAATTGTTATCTGATGGCTATTTCGGTTCGAATTGTGCCAGGCATTTCGGTCGGTTAGTGCCAGGCATTTCGGTTTGATTTGTGCCACTTTATGGCAGCACTGGAAACTATTATGGTTCAAATTGTGCCAGTAATAT
>Ga0098069_100819_pt1 | contig 10387 bp, 8 predicted proteins | sample 27_taG_FD_92584 | JGI IMG/M metagenome (GOLD analysis project Ga0098069, IMG submission 92584) | Marine viral communities from Cariaco Basin, Caribbean Sea - 27_WHOI_OMZ | ecosystem: Environmental > Aquatic > Marine > Oceanic | place: Caribbean Sea: Cariaco Basin | collected 2014-11-09 | reverse complement strand
GGTACACAAGGCAATCAGTAATGCAAAAAGATTGCTCCTGGACGTACATCATAGAATAGACGATGATTTCCTTCAGAATTATTTAAATGAATTTTGTTATAAGTTCAATAGAAGATATTTTGGGCAACAAACCATGGAACGCCTATTGATCGCAGGAGCTACAAAAAGATGGAACGAGTTATAGGTGTCTTTACGGACAAGCATATTATTTTATATATTTTATTATTCTATTAGCTGCAAATACTTTGAGTTTTGAATCTATTAAATTATTTGAGAACCAATTTGAAATTATTCTTGCTGCGTTTCTAACCTTATTTTCCTTTGAAAAATTTAGATCTACTTGAGTAAATAAAATTTAAGTGTTCAACTTCTCCCTCAAACTATCAACATCATTGGCTATTTTAGAATCAATCACCCGTGCATAAATCTGGGTGGTAGATAATTTTGTATGTCCGAGTAACTTAGACACCGTTTCAATAGGTACCCCATTAGCCAAAGTAATTGTGGTAGCAAAGGTATGCCTGGCCGTATGAAAGCTTAAGTTCTTTCTTATTTTTACTTCTTTGGCGATTTCCTTTAAATAGTGATTAGTTTTTTGGTTGGAGTAAACCGGCAACAGTTTTTCGGTGCCGTCGATTTTTGGATGATCTTTAAAATTGTCTAGAATCCTTTCAGCTTCTTCCAGTAGAGGAATACGAACAGCAGTATTAGTTTTGCTCCGGCGTGTATAGATCCATTTCTTGCCATCTATTCCAATTTGAAGATGATTTTTACTTAAGGCTCTGGCATCGGCATAGGGAAGGCCAGTATAGCAGGCGAAAACAAATATATCGCGGTTAATGTTTAAAACATCTTTTTCAAATACTGCACTTTTGATCTTTTCAAGTTCCGGTTTGGATAGATATACCATATCTACCTGTTCAAAGCGAAGCTTAAATCGTATGGTGGGGTTCTTTTCTATCCAATTCAGATGTTCCGCCAGTCGCATCAGCTTCTTAAACCGCTCCATGTGCTTCATGACACCGTTATTTTGAAGCCTAGACAGTGAGCGAAGGTAACTTTCAAAGCCTAAGGTAAACTGGTAGTCAATCTGCTTTAAATAGATATCTGAAGTGCGGTGCTGCTTTTTCAGGTACTCCTTCAGGTAATTTTCCGTAGTAAAGTAATTCTTCATGGTTCCATACTTGAAGACCCCGGACATTTTTTGATTATGATAATTTGAAAGGTAGAGTAAAGTATGGTGCTTCCGATCGGTTCCTAAAAACCGGTCTTTGATAAGATGTGCTGTAATAACCTGATCTTGTTTTAGAAGATCATCATATGCCTTGTATAACAAAGTCCTGGTTTCATCGAGCTTTTTGTTGATCTGGTAGCTTTCCGAACCATTGCCCAGCATTTTTCCGGCCGATTGGCTCCACCTGTTTACAGGAACAGTTCGTTTTAAACTAATTTCTAATGATTTGCTGTTAACGGTCACTCGGGCATAAAGGAGGGCGAGTTCTGGTTGTTTTTTCTTTTTTCGGGCGAAAAAAGAAATAGAAAAGGTTTGACTGGAACGCATAGCTTTTGTTGTTTAAATGAAACAATAGTAAGGGTACGAAAGTCAAACTACCAATACGCACTAAGGAGCATCGGGTGAACTAAAAATACAAAAAAATAGCTCACGATAAGCTCACAAATTAACAGTGAACTCACGGTGAACTCACATTAATTTTAACATCATTTGTTAATATTTGAGCCAAAAAGTAAAGGGCAACTATATGAAAACCATATAATTACCCTTTAAATGTGTTAACATAAAACTTGTTAAAGTCGGGGTGGCAGGATTCGAACCTGCGGCCTCCTGCTCCCAAAGCAGGCGCGATAACCGGGCTACGCTACACCCCGAATAAGAGCTGTGCTCTTAATTCAAATTTTAAAATTCAAGGTTCTAAGTCTTAATTAGTTAAAAAACTTTTAACTTTAAACCAGGACTTTGAATTCTTATAGCGGAGAGTGTGAGATTCGAACTCACGCGACAATTGCTCGTCGACAGTTTAGCAAACTGCTCCATTAACCACTCTGGCAACTCTCCTCTTAATGTATATGAACTTGCAATTATTTTGCGGTTGCAAATGTATGTTTTCAGATACTTGTGTGCAAACCTTTTTTAACTTTTTTACTCGCTTTAAATAGGAAATTTCTTAAATGATTTTCTGTCAGCCTGTTGTGATCCTATAAAAAAATCACCCTCCTCAACATTCCCTAAATTTTTCTACCATCTCACCCACAGAAGGGGGTGTCACAGTTAAAATATTATAAAAGTCTCCTTAGCATTATTTAATATTCTATTTTTAGGAAGAATTAAGTTAATCACCATTTTGTAATTAATTCGCTTTATGTCCATTCTCCCCGAAAATCTTGAGCGTTATCAAAAGTTTTTGAGCTTCATGTTGAAGTATTGGAACAGCGATCTTCTAAATGAGACTGCTTCAAACGCAATGGAAGAAGAAACGGCACGCACTTTTAAAGATTATGAACAATCTCCCGAAGAGCTGGTCGAGGATCTTAAACAAATGGGGCCCACCTACGTAAAGCTGGGACAGCTGCTTTCAACACGTCCCGATCTTTTGCCCGATAGGTATTTAGAAGCTCTTAGTTCCCTTCAGGATGATCTTCCCACTATTCCTTTTGAAGAGGTTAGAGAAATTGTAGAAGGGGAGCTTGGTAGCAAGATTTCAAAAGCCTTTAATTTTTTCGAGGAAGAGCCGTTGGCAAGTGCTTCCATAGGACAGGTTCATCGGGCCGAACTCAGGTCGGGAAAAACAGTCGCTGTAAAAGTCCAGAGGCCCGGGATCAGGAAAAAGTTTATGGAAGACCTCAATACGCTCGAGGAAATGGCAGGTTTGGCTGTAAAGCATACCGAGGTGGGTAAAAAATACGGTTTTAGTGATGTCCTGGCAGAATTGAGACGTATTATGCTGCATGAACTTGACTACTTGAGAGAAGCAAACAACCTGGTTACCCTTGGAATAAATCTTAAAGAGTACAGAAGGTTAATAGTTCCTCAGCCTATTCCCGATTATACCACCTCTCGTGTTCTCACAATGGAATACGTAAAAGGGAAGAAGATCACCAGCATTTCTCCTCTTAAAAAAACTGAAAACGATTATACGACCCTGGTCGATGAATTTATTGAAGCTTACCTAAAGCAAATAGTGTCTGACGGATTTGTACATGCAGATCCTCATCCCGGCAATGTGCATCTTTTGGAAAATGAAAAGATCGCCCTTATAGATTTGGGAATGGTGGCGCAGTTCACCAGGAAGATGAAAGATCACCTGCTCCGCTTGTTGTTGGGGTTAAGCAAGAATGACGGGGAAGAGATTGCCGATAATCTCCTCAACATGAGTGAAATTACCGAACATGCCACGCAAAAAGAATTCAGGCGGCACATAAGCATCATGGTGCAGGAAAGTAGTCATAGCACTGCACAGGATATGCAAACCGGAAAATTGTTGATCCAAATGAACAGAAGCGCCGCCATGAATGGCATACATCTTCCGGTAGAGGTCAATATCCTCGGAAAAATCCTCCTCAACATGGACCAGATTATCGCATTTTTAGCACCCGAATATGACTTGAGGGAGGCAGTAAGGCGTTACATGAATAAGCTGCTTCAGGATAAAATGCTCAACGAACTAAAACCTGAAGAAATTTTTTCGATCTTGCTCGATTCTAAAAAACTGGTAGAAAATCTGCCCGATCGTTTTGATAAGATCACCGATAACCTGGCCAAAAATGAATTCCGCCTCAAGATCGATGCAATTGATGAAAAGCGACTGACCGATGGCTTCCAAAAAGTTGCAAATAGAATCACCCTGGGGCTCATAATTGCAGCAATGATTGTTGGCGCCGCAATGTTAATGCAGGTTCCGTCAAATTTTATCATCTTCGGGTATCCGGGATTTGCCATCCTGTTCTTCCTGCTGGCTGCAGTTGTGGGAATCTATCTTAGCTATACCATTCTGTTTAAAGATGAGTGAAAGCTGCTATTAATGACTTACATTGCTTCAACTTCAGCTGTTATACAATTTTACTGAAGTTATTTCCGAAGTAATTAATGCTGAAATAAAATAAAACTGGAAGTTTTTGTCTGAAATATTTTGGGTTAAGATATTTCGCGGCAGTAGCAGAAGAAAATATACCTTCTCAAAAATAGCATTTTTGAAGGGTAATTGAGGAGTTTCAAAGTTTTTAGGGAAGACAATTCAGAATGCAGGAAAACCCGCAGTTTTTGCTATTTTTGCCCTCCCTGTAAAATACAATCCTGAAGTTTTTTAAATTTGTAACAAACTCATTTTTTGATCAATCCGCCTTTATACCAATCCAGATTTGATATGCTTCATTGTTGCGTGCTCATACCCACGTACAACAATCACAAAACCCTGCAAAGGGTAATTGATGACGTGCATACGTACACAAATAATATCATTGTGATCAATGATGGCTCTACCGACGGTACTTCTCAAATCCTGGGAAATTTTCCTTTTCTTAGGGTCGTTCATGTCCCCGTGAATAAGGGCAAGGGGAACGCCCTTAAACAGGGTTTTAAAGAGGCTTCCAGCCTGGGCTATGTATACGCTATTTCTATGGATTCAGACGGGCAGCACTTTCCTAATGATCTTCATGTTTTTCTTGATGCCCTGGAGGAACACCTCCCTAACAACCCGGATCTTCTGGTTATTGGTTCCCGTAAAATGGATGATCCCTCGGTGCCCGATAAAAGCAGCATTGGTAACCGTTTTTCCAGCTTTTGGTATTGGGTAGAGACAGGTATAAAATTAACAGATACACAGTGCGGTTACAGGGTGTACCCTCTTAAAGCCGTCAATTCCCTGAGCCTTTATACATCCCGTTTTGAACTTGAAATAGAAGTCATTGTAAAAGCTGCCTGGGCCGGCGTGAAGGTGATCAATCTGCCGGTAAAAGTACTTTATGATCCCAATGAGCGCGTAACTCATTTTAGGCCATGGCAGGATGTGGCACGAATAACCCTCCTCAATATAGGGTTCGTGTTTATGAAGGTTTTTTACATAGCACCGCGTGATCTTCTGCGGAAATTGAAATCAAAAAAAGTACAGGGTTCTAAAGCAACAGTTTCCAACAAGATGCCCCTGGAATAGTTGAAATTTTTAGCCTTTTTGACACACCAGCACAACCTTTTCTTCGTTTTGCAGCGTGGTAAAGAACAAATAAGCATCTCCGCCTTCCTTTATTTTAAGAAGTTTACGAAGGGTTGCGACGCTTTCAGGAAAATTACGGGTGGTAATGTTAGCTTTCTTTAGTTGAAGATCCTTTTTTAGCTGTTTCTTCCTAAAAGGCAGTATTTGTGTAATCTTAAATCGTCTTCCGGGAAAATATACAGGTTCTTTAGAAGTGTAGAGTTGGGTGTTGGGATGAAGTTTTTCAAGCCCCAGCGCATTTCCCAAGGCCCCAAAAAGGCCACTTTTCATGATCGCTGCATTGGGTTCATAAAGGTAATCTTCGGGCAGGCTGTAAACTTCAGGAAGATCATTGTCAAACGTACTGGTAAAAACCTGTTTCTCTTTCTTTTGAAAATTTACTGTTTTGATCGTGATGCTTTCCGAAGTTTTCTTCTTCAGGATCCAGAGCAGCTCTTTTACGTCATTTTCTACCGCCACAATATGTATTTCCTTAACATTTTGCAGTTCATTGACTCCTGCCTGCAAATCGAGCAGGGGAGAGGTCTTAATGAGTATACTTCCGGCTTTTTCCTGAAGTAATTTAAGGTTTTCGGGCACGTTGGGTAAACAATCTGATAGAAAAAATACTCTTTCGCCGGTCTCATCCCGCCGGGAAGGATCAATGTAGAGCCAGTCAAACTTTTTGGAAGTGTTTTTTAGAAAATCCAGAGAATCCCGGGCTTCAGAAATAACATTTTTGGCACCTAATATTTCAAAGTTATGTGAAGCGATTTCCTGAAGTTCAGGATTTAGCTCAAAATGCCACACTTTATCTATTTTTTCTGAAAAATAATGGCTGTCTATCCCAAAACCGCCGGTAAGATCGGCCAAACTCGTTCCTGCCACCAGAGAAGCCTTATATTGTGCAGTAACTTCGGAAGATGTTTGCTCTAAATTAAGATTAGGAGGGTAAATAATGCCTCGGGTTTTGAACCACAACGGTAACTTCTTCTCAGCTCTTTTCTTGCCCGAAAGTTGTACCAGCAGCTCCTGAGTGGATAGGTCTTCAAAAGGGCTGCCCCGAAATGCCATTTTTGACACCTCAGTCTTGTATTGCTCTTCAAGAAACTCCTGAACTTCGCTATTTAGAAGCGCCCGATTCAAATTAGAGATCTCGCGTTAGCCGTTTTACGATCTTGTATTCGCTTAAAGATTCTTTGGCAATAACCTTGATCGCGGTGTAAAATGGTACTGCGACCACCATTCCCATAATTCCGGAAGTAAGCCCCGCAATGAGGATCACCAGGAATATTTCAAGAGGATGTGAGCGCACGCTGGCACCAAAAATAAGCGGCTGATTGATAAAATTGTCTATCAATTGACAAACCATGTACCCCGACATCACGTAAATGAGCTGTGGCAGGATGATGGTTTGAAAATCGGCTCCCAGGTTGCTCGAAATCACAAATAATGAAACTAAGATTCCGGCGATAATGGGGCCCAGGTAAGGTACAATATTTAAAAAAGCACAAATAAATGCTATGGCAATTGGGTTGTTGATCTCAAACAGCGAGAGCAGTATACTATATAATATAAAAAGCACGGTAATTTGCATTGTTAGCCCAACAAAATAACGGGACAGTAATACTTTAATCTTGTTAAAAATCCTTTGGAACTTGTCTTCATGCCCCCGGTTGGCAAATACAAGAATGCTGTTGAGCATAAGCCGACTGTCTTTCAGGAAAAAGAAAGATATAAAAATGATGGAAAAGACCGCGATAATACCGGCTCCCAATATCCCGAAGAAACTATTGAGATAACCCGGAATAATAGCCAGGTCAAAATTTCTTACAAATTCTGTTTGTTTGATGCCTTCAATAATATTGATTTCTTCTACGCCAAAATAGTTATTAATCTGGTTGTTGAGTTCGTTCAAATCACGAGTAAAGGCATCCATATCTATTTGGCCTAGGTTCTTGCTTTGCTCTACCACGATAGGGATAAAGATGGTGATCAAACCAATAAAACTCAGTAGTACCAAAAGAAGAACAATAATCACGGCGAGTTTGTTGGGCAGCTTGAGATGGTTTTTAAGGAACAGCACCACCGGCCGTCCTACAAGCGAGATGACACCCGCAATGGCGATGTATACCAGTACCGATTGAATGAGGTACAGGAAATAAAGCAGAAAAGCCACACCCAAAATAATGGCAATAGCACGAAGTATACCGTAGGAAAGCTCTTTTTCGTTCACGTGGTAAATATATTATTTCTCATGGAACTGGCTGCAGCCTTTTTGTGATTTCAAAAAGTGCAATGGTACCGGCATGGGTCACGTTCATGCTGCTGTTCTCGCCAAACATGTCGATATGTAAGATACTATCGGCTAAATTGAGGATCTCTTTTCTAACTCCCAAACGTTCATTTCCCAGCACCAGTGCAATTTTATCTTCGGCATTAAAATGACATTTTTGGAGGGCAATACTTTCTGAAGTTACTTCAATAGCCACAATTTTATATCCCGCTTCTTTTAATTGTTTGCAAGCTGCTTCAGAATCTTCACATTCCTCGAAACCTACATTTTTAACTGTGGCTCTTGCGGTTCTTTTTAACCTGTTGCTTTGAAGGTCTAACGTGCCCTCGCAGATGAGAAGTTTCTCAATACCAAAAGCGTCACCTAACCGGAAAAAGCTGCCAATGTTCGCCGGACTTGATATTGCATCCAAAACAAGGATCACCGGAAACTGTTTTTTCTTAAAAGGAGTGGAGTGGTGGGTTGCCTGCATTAATTTGAAAAAGCGTATTTAACAATATTGGCACCCATTTGGAGTGCCTTTAGCCGCACTTCCTGTGAATCGTTATGTACTTGTTGATCTTCCCAGCCATCGCCCAGGTCACTTTCAAAGGTGAAAATGCAAAGGAGCCGGTCATTTTGAAAAATTCCGAAAGCCTGTGGGCGGAGTCCGTCGTGCTCGTGGATCTTTGGTAGGCCATTGGGAAAGTCAAAGGCCGAAGAAAATATAGGATGAGAAGCCGGGAGTTCTTCCAGTTCTTTGTGGGGAAATACCTTTTTTAGCTCCCTGCGAACAAATTCATTCATGCCGTAATTATCATCAATGTGTAAAAAACCTCCTCCCAGCAGATATTTTCGAAGATTCTGGGCATCTTCGGGCGTAAAGTAAACATTGCCGTGCCCGGTCATGTGAATAAAGGGATATTGAAAAATATCTGTACTGCCGGGTTCTACGGGTTGTGGCGCAGGCTCAATGGAAGTATTAATGTTTTTATTGCAAAACTCAATGAGATTGGGAAGCGCTGTGGGATTGCCGTACCAGTCGCCTCCGCCGCCGTACTTTAATACTGCCACCTGTTGCGCCTGCAGCACATGGCCGTTGGTAAATAGAAAAAAAAATAACAAAAGTTTCTTCATGTCTCTAAAATAGCAAAAAAGAAGCTTATTCTTCTTCGTTGATCAAAGCGGCTGTGTGACAGGCAACTACTGCGGCAGTTTCGGTTCTCAACCTGCTGTTGCCAAGGCTTACAGGCTGCCACCCGGCTTTTAATGCGCTGCTAATCTCTTCTTCTGAAAAATCTCCTTCGGGCCCGATAAGCACAGTGGCTGAAATGCCTTTTTTGAGAGTTTTAGAGAGTAACTTTCTGGGTTGTGAGTCTTCGCAATGTGCTATGAACCTTGCGCCTGAATGTTCTTTTTCTAAAAACTCCTTAAAGCTTACGGGTTCATGCAGCACAGGAAACCTTGTGTGTAAAGACTGTTTTAAAGCACTCTGAATTACTCTTTGAAAGCGTTCATATTTTACAACTTTTCGTTCACTGTGGTCACAAATTACAGGAGTGATCTCCTGGATGCCAATTTCTGTAGCCTTTTCTAAAAACCACTCGTACCTATCGTTCATCTTGGTAGGGGCAACGGCAAGGTGTAAATGATAGGCAGGCGGGGCTTCTTTTTCACTTTGTAGAATGCGGGCAGAACAATTGTTTGCTTCTGCAAGTGTAATTTCGGTTTCAAAGATCCAGCCTTTGCCGTTGGTGAGGTGCAGGCGATCTCCTTCGCGTTTTCGCAGCACCTTCACAATATGCCGGCTCTCCTCTTTGGAAAAGCGAACTTCCTTATCATTTTCGGATACTTCAGGCTGAAAAAATAGCTGCATGATTTACATTTTTATTCTTGCTTTAGCGGTAATCCCCATGTCGGCAAAATCTTCAGAAATAAATTTATAATGCCCTGCAATGGCTATCATCGCTGCATTGTCTGTAGTATATTCAAACTTCGGAATATAAGTTTTCCAGCCATATTTTGCCTGCGCCTCATGAAGGGTCTTTCTTATGCCGCTGTTGGCTGAAACCCCTCCGGCAATGGCTATTTCTTTTATTCCTGTTTGTTTTACGGCTTTTTTGAGCTTATCCATTAAAATCCCGATGATGGTATGCTGAATGGAAGCACAAATATCTTCAAGGTTTTTCTCAATGAATTGTGGATCTTCTTTAAGTTGTTTCTGAATAAAATACAGGATAGATGTTTTTAAACCGCTGAAGCTGAAGTTTAGCCCATCAACTTTTGGTTTAGGGAAGGGGAAAGCTTTTGGGTTACCCGTTTGTGCTTTTTTATCTACAAGGGGTCCACCGGGATAGGGGAGGCCAAGGATCTTAGCACTTTTGTCAAAGGCTTCACCCACTGCATCGTCTAAAGTCTCTCCAATCACTTCCATTTTAAAATAATCGGTCACCTTCACAATTTGAGTATGACCTCCACTTATGGTCAAGGCCAGAAAAGGAAACTGTGGCTTTTGGAATTCTTCCTCCTCGATAAAATGGGCAAGAATGTGCGCCTGCATATGGTTAATATCAAGAAGCGGAATGCCCAGCCCCAGAGATAAAGACTTTGCAAATGATGTGCCCACCAGGAGGGAACCCATCAAACCGGGTCCACGGGTAAAGGCAACAGCCGATAGCTCTTCTTTGGTAACACCGGCACTCGAAAGGGCTTCGTGAATAACAGGAACAATATTTTGCTGGTGGGCTCGTGAAGCAAGTTCTGGCACCACGCCGCCGTATTTTTTATGAACTTCCTGGGTGGCTACAACATTGGAAAGGATTTTTCCGTTGTGTAATACGGCCGCAGCAGTGTCGTCACAGGAAGATTCAATGCCGAGTATATAAATATTTTGTGTTGTCATCCTTAG
>Ga0098069_100818_pt1 | contig 10389 bp, 9 predicted proteins | sample 27_taG_FD_92584 | JGI IMG/M metagenome (GOLD analysis project Ga0098069, IMG submission 92584) | Marine viral communities from Cariaco Basin, Caribbean Sea - 27_WHOI_OMZ | ecosystem: Environmental > Aquatic > Marine > Oceanic | place: Caribbean Sea: Cariaco Basin | collected 2014-11-09 | reverse complement strand
TCTAAAAAGCAGTTGAGAAAGTTCAATAAAAGCAATTATCACACCCAGTGTAATTCCATCGTCAGCCACTGCACGCAACCCACCAAACCATACAATTAAACCAATGGTAATAGAAGTCGCCATTTCGGCAATTGGAAAGAATATAGAGTTATACCAAACGGTTTTCACCCAGGCATTTCGGTGTTTGTCATTGATTTCTTTAAAATTCTTATATTCTTCTTTTTCGCGGGTAAAGAGTTGAACGATCTTCATACCTGTAATGCGCTCCTGCACAAAAGTATTGAGGTTGGCAACTTGTGTTCTTACTTCTTCAAAAGCGACTTTCATTTTCTTCTGAAAAACACGCGTAGCGTACATAATTAATGGAAGCACCGTCAACACCAATAAGGTTAACTGCCAGCTTTGGTAGAACATAAAGCCTATTACTACCAGCATTTTTAGAATATCACTGATAATCATAAAAAGTCCCTGGCTAAAAATACTGGCAATTGTTTCAATATCGCTTACCGCACGCGTTACCAAACGCCCAACTGCCGACTTATCAAAATAAGTCATTTTAAAGTTGAGCATATGCTTAAAAAGGTTTACGCGCAGGTCTCTCACTACTTCCTGCCCTAACCAGTTGGCGAAATAAACAAACAGAAACTGAAAAATAACTTCCAGCACTAAAACCCCGGCCATTAAGCCTACATAAAAAACAAGGTTATCATAATTCTGTGGCGTAATAGCATCATCTACGGTAACCTTCAGTAAATAAGGCCTTAAAACAGCAAAGAATGAAAGCAAAATAGCAGCAACCGCCACAAAATAAAAAGTTACTTTGTAGGGATTAGTGTATTTAAGCAGACGCTTAAATAAATCAAAATCGAATGCGTTACCTGTTTTAGATGCCATTTATTTTATTGCTATTTCCGGATAAGTAACCCTTGTAAGGTATAATGCTTTTGCAGGCACCGAAGTTCCTGCCTTACTCCTGTCTTTACTTTTTATAACCTCGTGCATATTTTCGATAGGTTGCTTCCCAAAACCAATTTCCAGTAAAGTTCCTACAATTGCACGCACCATATTTCTTAAAAATCTATCGGCTGAAATATGAAAAACCAACACACCATTTTCAATTTTCCAAACCGCCTCAGTAATCTTGCAATTATAGGTTTTTACATCGGTTTTAGACTTTGAAAAACACTTAAAATTAGTATAATCCTTTAAGATTTCTGCGGCTCTATCCATTTTTTCCACGTCCAGCTTATTTTTCAGAAAATAACTTCTATCTTCTAAAAAAGGATCTTTATGCTGAACGATATGATATTCATAACTCCGGCTTAAAGCATCAAAACGAGCGTGTGCATCAGGTTTTACTTTAAAGAAATCCCGTAAAGCTATGTCTGCCGGAAGCAGAGAATTCATTTTAAACTGAAAAACTTCCTTTTCAAGTTCGTTATCGGTATCAAAATGCGCAAAGATTTGTTTAGCATGCACGCCGGCATCTGTTCTTCCCGCGCCAACAATAGCTGTTTTTTGTTGAAAAACAACCGAAAGTGCTCTTTCTATTTCTTCCTGAACCGAAATCGCGTTTGGCTGATTTTGCCATCCGTGATAAGCCTTCCCAAAGTATGCCAGTTCTAAAAAATACCTCAACCGAGTTCTTTATTTTTATATTTGCGAACTGCAAAGATAAGGCATTTATTAGAAGCTTAAATTCTTTGAAGGCATAGGTTTTAAAATGATTCTATAAACAAAAACAATCCCGATTTGAAAAAAATATTGCTGTTAAGCGACACCCACAGTCATATTGACGATAGAATTCTACATTACGCCGCCGAAGCCGATGAAATATGGCACGCCGGCGATATTGGCATAACCGATATTACCGATGAATTAAAAAAAATAAAACCCTTAAGGGCTGTTTTTGGAAATATAGATGATGCAGAAATACGAAAGGAATTTCCACTGCACCAACGCTTTAATTGTGAAGGCGTAGATGTTTGGATTACGCATATTGGTGGTTACCCGGGCAAATATTCGCCGGCAATTAGGGAAGAAATTAAAAGAAATCCGCCAAAACTTTTTATTAGCGGGCACTCGCATATTTTAAAGGTTATGAATGATAAAACACTGGGATTACTTCATATGAATCCGGGCGCAGCAGGAAAGCAGGGATTTCATAAGAAACGCACGATGCTTAGATTTAAAATTGATGCTGGAGAAATTAAAGATTTAGAAGTGATAGAATTAAAAGGTAAGTAAGCAGTTTCAATTTCCAGTGTCAGTGGGCAATTAAAATTGCTCGTTATTGCAATGGAGGCACAACTGAAGTAATCTTTCGATTAACTCACGAACTATCAAAAAAGGAAAGCTATACTTAAACAACAGATTGCCTCGTCATAATTCTCCCAGATTCAAATTTTTTCTCGCAATGACGAAACGACAATTACACTAAAAACATTCTTGAATAAGTCACGAGTGTGTTTTTTAGCCTCATTGCGATCCCGATTTTTATCGGGCGAAGCAATCTGTTCAGTTATTTCCATATCTAAAGTTTACCACACTCCTATTTGGCTCGTAATGAGGCTAAGAATCAAAGATCCATGAATTCGTAGCGATGTAATAATGATTCAACTATACTTATAAAAACTAAAAAACCCGAAGCTTTCACTTCGGGTTTTCACGCACTAATACTACTAAGATGATAGGCTTATCGTAATCGGTCCACAGATTTTACGAGATCTTCGTCCTTTTTAATGGCCTTATTGGCCAAAACAAGAAAAACGATAGAAATGATTGGAAGAAACATCCCAATACCCTTCTCTGAAATATCCATTTCTCCAGGTAAACTTAGCGACCAATAAACAAACACTCCTAGTAAAAAAAAGTTTAATAAGATATTTAGACGCCCCAATACAAATTGAAGCTTTCTATTTTTGAACATAAAAATACTCACCAAAGATAATAAAGCTGAAGCTAGAAATGCAATAAAAACCATAAGATAATCTTGCGCATACATAGCAACTCCTTCTGCATTTTCCCAAAGCGAAAAAGCAAAGATCAGCCCGCCACTAGCAATAACGGCGATAAGTAAATATATAGTTTGGATTCTTTGTAGCATATCTTCTGGTGAAATTCGCGAACAAAAATAAAGATTCTTTTTAGAATTGCTATTCAAAATATTAAAATAAAGTTGTATACTTGCAGGAACATTTCGTAACCAATTCAAAACAGGTTACTTAAGTCTCCAAATTTTTTTCGATTCTTCCTCGCGAAGTTTAACAATCAACCCAAACACAAATTTATTTTTAATTATCCATGTTTGAAATTTCAGAATTAAAAGCTAAAAAGCTTCCTGAGTTGCAGGATATCGCTAAATCTTTAAATGTCCCAAAATTCAGGACCTTAAAAAAATTAGATCTGGTATATCAAATCCTGGACTATCAGGCTGCCAACCCCAAAAAGGCAAAAGAAGCACTTACAGACGACACAAAAAAGGAGGAGTCTCCAAAAAGTGAAGCGACTGCTAAAACTTCAGAAAAACCACAGGCTAAAAAAGGTGGGAAAATAGGAAGTAACAAAAAACCACCAAGGGCTGCTGCAACGGCGGAGACCAAAGATTCGCGCCCGGCAAAAAAGGAAAGTAATTCTCCTAAAAAAGAAGAAGCATCTTCAAAGTCAGGGGAAAATAAAAAGCCGGAGCAAAAGCAAAGGGACACAAGAGATGATAATTCTTCTAAAAATCAGAAGAACAATCCTCGTGAGCACAAAAAAGATACGCGCAATAAAAATAACGGAGGCCGCGATAGCGGAAACCGTGATAGCCGCAATCGCTACCGCGAACCAGATTACGAGTTTGATGCGATTATTGAAAGTGAAGGTGTACTGGACATTATGCAGGACAACTACGGTTTCCTAAGATCTTCAGATTACAATTACCTTACTTCTCCAGATGATATTTATGTTTCCCAGTCGCAAATTCGTTTATTCGGTTTAAAAACCGGAGACACCGTATTAGGGCAAATAAGACCACCAAAAGAAGGCGAGAAATATTTCCCATTAATCAAGATCAATAAAATTAACGGATTAGACCCACAGGTAGTGAGAGACCGTGTTTCTTTTGAGCACTTAACTCCACTTTTCCCAAAGGAAAAATTCAATATAGCCGAAAAACAAAGCAGTTTATCTACCCGTATCATGGATCTCTTTTCCCCTATTGGAAAAGGCCAGCGTGGTATGATTGTTTCCCAGCCTAAAACTGGTAAAACAATGTTGCTTAAAGATATTGCCAACGCAATTGCAGCAAACCATCCCGAGGTTTATCAAATAGTTCTCCTTATTGATGAACGTCCTGAAGAGGTTACCGATATGCAACGTAATGTACGCGGGGAAGTAGTAGCTTCTACTTTTGATAAAGAAGCACACGAACACGTACGAGTTGCGAATATCGTTTTAGAAAAAGCAAAGCGTTTGGTAGAATGTGGTCACGATGTTGTGATTCTTTTAGATTCTATTACTCGTTTGGCTCGTGCATACAACACCGTACAACCTGCAAGTGGTAAAGTATTAAGTGGTGGTGTAGACGCTAATGCACTACACAAACCAAAACGTTTCTTTGGTGCCGCCCGTAATATTGAGAATGGAGGTTCTTTATCAATAATCGCTACCGCCCTTACCGATACCGGTTCTAAAATGGACGAAGTGATCTTTGAAGAATTTAAGGGGACAGGAAATATGGAACTGCAATTGGATAGAAAAATTGCAAACCGTAGAATTTTCCCTGCGATTGATCTTACTTCTTCAAGTACACGTCGTGACGACTTATTACTTGATGAAAACACGATACAAAGAATGTGGGTGTTGCGTAAATATCTTGCCGATATGAATCCTATAGAAGCTATGGAATTTATTAACGACAGGATTAAACAAACCAAAAATAATGAAGAGTTTTTAATCTCTATGAACGGGTAAAAACTTCTTTAGTTATAAATTGAAAAAATCCGGAAGCTTTAAGTTTCCGGATTTTTTTATGATTATTTTTATAAGATCAGGGCTCTGCTCCTATTCATTTCCAATCAGGAAAACCTTCTCACCTGGCGAATTTTCATTGTTTTGGACATAAAAAAAACCCCAACGTTATGTTGAGGTTTCTTTTCTTAGAGCGGGAGACCGGGTTTCCCGATACTCCGCCTTAGGAGGCTCCAATCGGGACAGGCTTCTCACCCGGCGAATTTTCAACTTTTTTTGGCATAAAAAAACCCCAACGTTTTGTTGAGGCTTTTTTTCTTTGAGCGGGAGACCGGGTTCGAACCGGCGACATTCAGCTTGGAAGGCTGACGCTCTACCAACTGAGCTACTCCCGCATTTGTTCTGCAAATATAAAGTTTAAACCCTTCAATTTCCAAAGGAAAATTAAACTTTTTAGACTCTGCGATCCTATTTACTTAATATTCAGACCAAAAATAAAATGAAGCGATAAAATCTTGTTAAATGGATAATTAAAAAACAAGTGTTCCGACAAATAAATCTTATTTTTAATGCCTAACAGAATACATCTTAAATCAATTTCTTATGAGTAATAAACCCGGTAAAACCCAGGACTTAATAGACGCAAAATTCCTTGAAGAACGCAAAGTATTTCTTTGGGGTGAAGTCAACGATAAATCGGCCAAACACGTTATAGACAGACTTCTTTATCTTGATATGGAAGGAGATGAGGAAATCCAGTTTTTTATTAATAGTCCAGGTGGTTATGTAACCGACGGATTTGCGATTTACGATACTATGCAAAGTCTTAAAAGCCCTGTTTCAACCATTTGTAGTGGTCTGGCTGCTTCTATGGGTTCTATTTTACTTTCTGGCGGAACTAAAGGCAGAAGGTTTATTCAAACGCACGGAAAAGTTATGATTCACCAACCTATGGGTGGTGCCAGAGGCCAGGCTTCCAACATCGAAATTCAAGCCAACGAAATCTTAAAAACCCGGGAGTTAAGTGCGAAGCTTCTAGCTGAAAATTGCGGGCAAACTATAGAAAAAGTACTTAAAGATTTTAATCGTGATTACTGGATGGATGCCCAGGAATCTTTAGACTACGGAATTGTTGACGGTATTTTCAAGAAATAATTTATGGATATTAAACATCGTGAAAACGATAGCCGCGGAATGTTCTTTGTGAAAGATGAAAAAGGCATTTACGCAGAGCTAACGTATCAAAAAAAGGCAGGAGACATTCTTGTTATAGATCACACAGAGGTTAGACGAGAACTGGAAGGACAGGGAATTGCAACTAAGCTGCTGGCCCATAGCGTGGAATTTGCCCGTGAAAATAATTATAAGATAGAGCCCCTATGCCCTTTCGCCGAAGTGCAATTTGACAGAAACAAGTCTTACAGCGATGTAAGAGCTTAAAAAACCTACTAACTTTTTCCTCTTTTATGAAGTTCCCCCGTTTATTATTATTCCTTGGTTTAATCATTTTATTTTCTTGTGAAGAAGATCAAAAAAAGGGAATTGAAACTTCAAAAGAGGAAGAAGCAGTAGTTATTGAGAAATTAGCTTCAGCTGATTTAATTGCCAAAAGATTCTCCAGGCTTTCCAATTCCGTTGGAAATATAGATCTGCAATATCCCGATTTACTTGATTCTATCTATTCAAAACGTGATTATAAACCAATTTGGACCGATAGGGCGCTGCGGGAAGATCTCTACCGCGGTATTGAAAGAGCTAAAGAAGACGGCCTGGAACCTGAAGATTATCATTTAAGCTATCTAAAAAAGTCCCTTTCCAATTTAGCGGAATTAGATGATGAGGAGCGTAGTTTAACCGAAATCATACTAACTGATGCTTTTTTCAGCCTTACTTCAGATTATAATTCAGGGAAATTAGACCCTAAAAAAATTTATAGCATTTGGGGTGTAGAAAGCAATAAAATAGACCTTCCGGGACTCTTAGATCACGGTGTTCAGCAAAATAATATTCTGGCGGCTATAGATTCTGTAGTACCGCAACACGAGGTCTATAAAGGTTTAAAACGTAGTTTAAAAGAATATAGGGAACTGGCAGAAAACGAAAAAGATTCCATTTTTATTTCCGAAGAAGGAGAGAGTATTAAAGCCGATGAAAAAGATGAGCGAATTCCTAATATAAAAAGGCGCTTAAAAGAATTAGGCTACTGGGATAAAGAAATTGCAGACAGTCTTATTACCTACGATGAACCTCTACAGGAAGCAGTTAAGGAATTCCAGGAAAAGTATGGTATTGAAACCGATGGCGTGATTGGCGGCGGCACAATTAAAACCCTTAACAAAACCTACCAGGAGAGGCTGGAACAAATTTTAGTGAACCTGGAACGCTGGCGCTGGTATCCAAAAGACTTAGGCGAACAATACATCATTGTAAATATTGCAAATTACCGCTTACATCTAGTTAAAGGCGAAGATACTCTTGCTACGCATCGCACGATGGTGGGTACTGAAGCCAGAAAAACCCCAGTTTTCTCAGATAAAGTAGAACATATTGTTTATAACCCAACGTGGACTATTCCGCCTACGATTAAGAGTAAAGATGTTATCCCTTCAGCTTCCAAGGATCCCGACTATATAAACAGAAAGAATTTTAGCATTTTTAACCGTAGTGGTGAAAAAATGAACCCTCAGGATGTAGACTGGTCTTCTTCTAAAGTTAAAGGCTATACTTTTAGGCAGGAAGCCGGGCCGGCAAATCCGCTTGGATTGGTTAAGATCATCTACCCTAACGAGTATATGATTTATTTACACGACACGCCTTCAAAATCGCTTTTCAACAAAAATTTAAGGGCGCAGAGCTCTGGTTGCGTAAGAGTACAGGGAGTATTGGATCTCGCCAAAATGCTGTTAAACGATCAGCCTAAATATGACGATGATAAAATTGCAGAAATTCTAAAATCGGGAAAAACCACAACGATAAAAGTTACTCAAAACGTGAATGTACACCATCTATACTGGACTGCCTGGAACGAAAATGGCAGCACCCGTTTTGCAGAAGATGTCTACAAAAGAGATGCTGCCATCTATAATTTGCTTACTAAAAACTAACTATTTAGTAGCGTAGACTTTTCGAGGTATTCTTCATTATTCTTGTGAATATACACTACAGATTCTTCTTTGATAGTATCTATTACATCCTTAGCAATGGTATTAGGCACAGCCGGGCAACCATAGCTTCTTCCTAATCTTCCAATTCTGTCTATAAAGTTAGGTTCAGCATAATCTGCTCCGTGGATTACCACATAACGTTTACGAGCATTGCTATTAAAGCCTTTCTCCATACCGTCTATAAACAACGACAATCCGTTCTTTCCGTAGTAAGTTTCAGCAGTAACGTAAAATCCTAATGAACTTTGCAGGGAATTTACAGTATTAGAAAACTTGTTAGCAAACTCACCACCGGTATTTTTTCCGTGGGAAACATAAGTATTGAATAATACTTTTTTGGTTTCCATATTCATAATCCACATACGTTTTTTTGTAGAGGAAAGTTCAAAATCTATTACAGTAAGGATTTTTTTACCCACTTTACCAGTTTCGTCTAATTGCTCATATCCTTTCATGGCTTTTTCGAACACAGGCATCGCCGGGACACTAATATTTTTGGTAGAAAATTCGCTATAAAGAGTAGCGACTTTATTTTCGAAATTTGATTTGGTATTTTCTTCAGGAATTGCAGAAGCAATCGCTTCTATTTTTGAAGTTTCAAGGTTGGTTTTTAAATCATCTGTTGTTGTAAATGCGAAAGAGAAGGTTAATACGCCAAATACAGTCAGAAGTCTATAAATCATACACGTTGTTTTAAATTAATGTTCTCTTAATTAATTCCAAATGTAATGCCAACATACAAAATAATCTTATTAATTAAATTTTTAACGCTTCAGAGCGCAAATTTTAACATTTATAAGCTTATAAAGCTATAGTTCAAGATATTATACATTCACATTGATAGCTTAAAAACGATTAAAAGAAGAAAAAAGTATTCCAAAGTAAAATGTTTATTGTTAAAATTTTAAATCTTATCTTATAGAGAAATTCAAAATCCTTTACCTGAAATATTTTATAGGGAAAACGCTACGAAAATAATCTTCTGCATTTAGATTTAATAAAACATTAGCGAGCGTGGGTTTAGCATACCGGCAATTTGTTTTTATCTTTATGCCCAAATTAACTAATATTATGAATAAGAAAGTTCTACTAATGATTTTAGACGGCTGGGGAATTACGCAAAACCCAGACGTTTCAGCTATAGCCAAAGCAAAAACTCCATTTATGGATAGCATTCTGGAGAAATATCCTCACGCCGAACTGCGCACCGATGGGATGCAAGTTGGATTGCCAGAAGGACAAATGGGAAATAGCGAAGTAGGACATATGAACCTTGGAGCGGGACGCATTGTTTACCAGGATTTGGTAAAGATTAATATGGCGGTAGAAAAAAACACGTTAAAAGATGAGCCCGTACTGGAAGAAGCTTTTAATTATGCAATAAAACACAATAAACCCATTCACTTTATGGGACTTTTAAGTGACGGTGGGGTACATTCTCACATCAACCATTTAAAAGGATTACTTTCGGCTGCAGACGAATGTGGAGTAAAAGAAAAATATGTTCACGCCTTTACCGATGGACGTGATGTAGATCCACATTCAGGAAAAGGTTTTGTTGAAGAGATCGAAAAGCATCTAGAAAAAACTAACGGGAAACTAGCTTCGGTTATTGGGCGCTATTTTGCCATGGATCGTGATAAGCGCTGGGAAAGAGTAAAAAAAGCTTACGACCTTATTACTAAAGGCGAAGGCAAAAAAACTACCAACGCTGCTGAAGCCATTGCTGAAAGCTATGAAAACAATGTTAGCGATGAGTTTATAGAGCCTATCGTGATGACCAATGATGCCGGTGAGCCGGTAGCTACCTTAAAAGAAAAAGAAGTCGTAATCTTCTTCAACTTTAGAACAGACCGTGGTAGACAACTTACCCAGGCATTAACTCAGGATGATTTTCCTGAGTACAATATGAAGAAAATGCCGTTATATTATGTAACGGTAACTAAATACGACGATAGTTTTGAAGGCATTAATGTAGTTTTCAAAAAAGATAATATTAAGTCTACACTGGGCGAAGTCCTGGAGTATATGGGCAAAAAGCAAATTAGAATTGCTGAGACCGAAAAGTACCCGCACGTTACCTTTTTCTTTAGCGGTGGGCGTGAAAAACCTTTTAAAGGAGAAAGACGTTTAATGTGTAATTCTCCAAAAGTAGCTACTTACGATCTTCAGCCAGAAATGAGTGCTTTTGAAATTAGGGACAAAATTGTTCCTGAACTCAAGGACGAATCGGCTGATTTTATCTGCCTGAATTTTGCAAATCCGGATATGG
>Ga0098069_100816_pt1 | contig 10408 bp, 10 predicted proteins | sample 27_taG_FD_92584 | JGI IMG/M metagenome (GOLD analysis project Ga0098069, IMG submission 92584) | Marine viral communities from Cariaco Basin, Caribbean Sea - 27_WHOI_OMZ | ecosystem: Environmental > Aquatic > Marine > Oceanic | place: Caribbean Sea: Cariaco Basin | collected 2014-11-09 | reverse complement strand
TATAAAGCCAGTAGAAGTATCTGGTCTTGATGACACAATGCCTGCAATTCAAGCTCTTACAAATATTGTAGAAAGAGGTACAGGTGCAACAGCAATAGAGAAAGGGGAGGGGGAATCTGGTAGTCAAACACTAGGAGAGATTGAGATACTTGTAGGAAAATCAGTAGAAAGAACTGTAGGAATGGCTAAGTTCTACAGAATGGCATGGTATGAAGTAGCGTGGAAATGGGGTAAGCTCATGCACGCTAATAAGCCAAAAGTGCTTACTTTATACAAAGTAGGTAGAAGTGGTAAGTTATATTCTAAAAAGATATATGCTTCAGATTGGGAGAGTAAAGACGGATATGAGCCACAAATAATTTCATCTTCAGAGCAAGAACAAGAATCATTTAAGACGATTCAGAAGTTCACCTTTATTGTTCAGCAGTTCCCAGACAATAAAGCACTTAAAGAAATAGCACAGAAACGTATGCTTGATGTCTTAGACTTGTCACCTGAAGAGTTGAAACAAGTAGAGGAAGCAGAGACAGGACAGCCAGTTCAACAGATATTAGGACCTCAAGGGGAAGGTCCACAGCAACAGCCAGATGATACAGGTGTTGTTAGTGAGATACAGAATAGTTTAACCGAATTAGCGGCATGATATGGCAAACGAGTTCCTTAACAGAATAAATAACGAATTAAAGCAAAAGGTTCGTGACAAGAAAATGGATGAGAAAGACCAGATTAAGACTGGTTTACTATCTTTCATGCTTGATGGTGTTGCAGAGACGATAGTGAGTGGCTTTAAAAATGCACTTAGCTCATTAAAGCTTCCCGTTCCGAAAGTTGACGTTAAACCACCCGAAGTAAACGTTACGGTATCAGACATCAAAATACCTGAAATAAACGTACCAGAAGTCAAAATACCGCAAATAAAGGTACCTGAAGCTAAGGTTACGGTAGATATACCAGAAATTAAAGTACCTGAAGTGAAAGTACCTAAAATCACAGTTCCTAAACCAGAGGTGACTGTGAATGTAGAAAAAGCAGATGCACCCATTGTTGAAGTACCAGAAGTTGTGATGCCTGACGAGATGAAAGTAACAGGCGGTGATAAACCACTACCTGTACATCTTGTTGATGCTAAAGGTGATTCTGCGAGTTTAGGTGGAAATAGTACAAGTGGTGGAAGTAATCGTTCCTCTTTACAAGCGATTGTAGATAAAGAAGCACAAGATTTTGCACTAGAAGCGGCAAGAGGTAATGTAACAAAAGTATCTTGTGTTAATAAGTTTGGTCGCTCAACAGATGTAGATAATGGTGTTGATACTGATATATGGGATGGGGCTAATTCAACAGATTCTCAACCTATATGGGTTGCACCAACACAAGCGAGAACACACATAATTCATTCTCGGTCTGTAAACGATACTTCTGGTGGAACAGGGGCTCGCACTATTCAAGTTTATGGATTAAAAGATTGGAATACTAAAGAAATAAGTGAAACTATAGTAATGGGTGGTACTGTTTCAACAGTAACAACAGAAAATCAGTATGTAATTATTCATAGAATGAAAGTTTTGACAAAAGGTGCTTCAGGACCAAATGTAGGTGTTATATCTGCAACTGCTGTAACTGATAATACTGTCACAGCACAGATAAACGAGATGCAAGGACAGACACAGATGGCTATTTACGGAATACCAAGTAATCAATCTGCTTATATGACACAGTTATATGACTCTGTTAATAAATCAGGTGGTGCTACAGGGGCAATAGATGGGTCGTTACTCTATAATCCCGAACCAGATGCAGAATTACTTGGATTTGTGATTAAACACACGATTGGTAAAATCACATCTGGAACAAGTGATGGGAAAGGTCATCAGTTTAATCCTTATAAGAAATTTGAAGGACCAGGTATCTTAAAGATGCAAGCAAATGGTTCTGCAAATAATTTAGATGTTTCAGCAGGTTTTGACCTTGTATTAGTAGATGATTAAGTTTATTAGATATTATTAATTAATTATAAGAAAAGTAATATGGCAAACGAAGATTTAAACATAGCAAAAAATGCTATCAACAATGCACGAGGGAAGATGATAAACAATGAATTTAAGCGAGACCGCTCAAATATTGTATCTTCTGTCGCCGCAGAAGTGGCAAGAATGTTTAAGCCATTCTTGAAAGAGATTCGTGAGACAGCACATGTAGATAAAACAGAGCTACTTAGTGCTTTATCACAAATCACAGTAGAGGGGGCACCGTCACATGTGACAGTTCCCGAAATAAAGATACCAGAGATTAAAGTGCCTGAACCAAGGGCACACGTAACAGTCCCACCTATCAGAGTGCCTGATGTTATCATGCCCGATGAAATGAATGTGAGAGGTTTCGTGAGTCTCATGGGTATAGATTTGGGTAATCCGTTACCTGTTCAGATTAGAGATAAAGACGGAAATCCAGTCAATTTAATAGAAAATATAACTTCTATCAGTGGTGGTGGAAGTGCAGGTGGTTCTAAAATCGTTAAGATTAGCGATATTAGAGCATCAGCATCTTCACTTATAGATCAAGTAGAGGGAGCTTTGAAGATTACAGGTAATCTCTCTGCAACACTTATAGCAGAAACTGACACAGGTGTTGTAAACTCGGATACATTGAGAGTTACACAAGCAACAGATTCAGTTGCTTCTGTAAATGTATATGATGCATTTGGTTCAACGGCTGTGGATAGTGTATTTAATGCAGATAACCGAATGAGAGTGTCTGTAGAAACAGGTGGTTCAGGATTAACAGATGCAGAACTTAGGGCCGCACACTTAGATATTAATCAAGTTAGTGGTACAGAGTTATCAACAGTAGTTAATTCAGGAACGATTGATACAGTCACAACAGTCACAACGGTTACAGGTGTGACAAATTCAATAGCGGCGTCACTAGTGGATTCAACAGGTGTTCAATATTCAGGTTCAAACCCTGTACCAGTTACAGGTACAGTTACATCCACACCAAGTGGGACACAAGATGTAGATGTTACAGCTAATTCAATAGGTTTAGCAACTTCAGCAAATCAGCTCGCAGATGGACACAATGTAACTGTTGATAACGCATCAGGTGGTTCAGCAGTAAATATTCAAGATGGTGGAAACTCAATCACAGTAGACGGATCTGTAACAGTATCAGGTGGCTTGACTTCTACAGCAGTAGAGGGTCCAATTCCTTCAGATACAGCAGATGTTGGTTCTAATCCAGTTAAAGTAGGTGGTATTGCTAGAACAGCAAACCCAACAGCAGTAGGGGCAGGTGACATGGTTTCAGCAACTTATGACGATACAGGACGACAAGTTGTAAGACCAGTACAAGTAAGAGATCTGCTTCAAACAGCTTATGTTACAGCAGATAGTGAGGGTCCAAAGACATTACTTGCAGGATCTAGTGGTGTATTCCATGACTTGGTGTATCTAATGGCGGCTAACGAGTCAGATGTAGCAATTACACTTGATATTACACAGACAACATCAGGTACAGTTCAAGGAACATTGAGAGTTCCAGCAGATTCAACAGCAGGTTTAGCATTAGGAGGAGCAACAATTCCACAAGACCACGCAGATGCTACATGGCAGGTAGATAATAACGCTTCAGACCATTCAAACACTACCTATGCTGTAACAGCTCTATTCTCTAAAGAAGTCTAACAATGATTAAAAATCTATTAAAAAACAAAGATGCTAAAGAAATAGCTAATATTAAAGGGCGAGAAATTGCTAAGATAGATTTTCGTGGAGAATACATCAGTCAAAAGTACGGAATAAAAATTGATATTCAAAGCATAGAAGCTATTAAAGGTGGTGTACAAGTTCTTGCAAAAGCTTGGAAAGGCAATAAACAATTAGGTTTTGGAGAAGATGGGAGTGTTGAGATAGAAAGATTTAGAATTATTAATCCACTTTATCAAGTGCTAGATGGTACTACAAGAATTGAAACAGATGAAAGAGGTAGAGAAACAGTAGTAGATAATCTAAAAGAAGATTTAGCAGAAGCTACTCGTGATTCTATTGCACACACTGTAACTTTGGTAGGAAAAGAAAATACTAAAATTAAAAAAGGTAAGATAGGAAATACCATAACTGATTTTTATCCTGCCACAGGAGCAAATGACCCTGTTGATGGAAGAGTTTTAAATAATCCTGGTTCTTCAACTTGGTCAACTGTTCATGATGCGGCAAGTGGAACTGGAACTAGTACTGGTAGTACAGTAGAAAGAGGTGAGATTGAAATGATTGGTAGTAATATTCTTATTGTAAGAGGTTTTATTCTCTTTGATACATCAGCAATAGGTTCAGGAGAAACAATTAGTGCGGCTACTCTTAGTTTAGATTTTTCAAGTGCTGATTCTAGTTTTGCAAATGACGGTAACGATTTCGTGACAATAACACAGTCAAGTCCTGCAAATGATAACACTCTTGCGACTGGTGATTTTGACCAAGCAGGTGCAACGGAAGCGATTGATAGTGGTGATAGAGAAGATATATCAGGTATTTCAACTGGTACATATACACCTTTTCCGTTTAATGCTACAGGTATAGGATTTATCGGAAAAGGCACGGGAGGAAGAACACGTCTTGGACAGTGGGAAGGACATGACTATTTAGATAGCGACCCTGGGTTAGGAAGCGGACAATATATACTTGTAAGATGGAAAGCGGCTGATAATGGTACACAAGAACCTAAATTAACTGTAACTCACGGTGAAGTAGCAGTAACTCCGACACCTAATTTACTAACTCTTAATTGTGGATAATTATGAATATACTATCAAAATTACTTAAAAAAAGAGGGATAAAAGACGTTACAGAACTTACCGAAGATGAGAGAGTTGAGTTTGATAATTGGCAGAAAGTATTGAATAAGGAAGAACTTACTATAAAGGATATAACTGAGTTCTGTGACGGAGCTATTGGAGCAATAGAGACACAATTTGGTGATGTAGATATGTCTAATGATAAGACAGCCAAACTGACATTACAACACGCAATATATAAGAAAATACGAGGTGTAATCAATGCACCGCAGACTGAAAGAGAAAGTTTGATAGAATACTTGACAAATTTACTGAAATAGACTACACTGAAAATAATTAAATACCCTAACCAAACAAAGGCGGGAATTCTGTAAAGAGTTCTCGTCTTTTTATTAATTAACAATATAAAATCATGTCATTTGGAAACACATCAAAAGATTTCAAGATAAAAGGAGCTAACTTTGCAGGTAATCTAAAACCAAACAAAGTAGCTGAAAGAAAAGTCACAGATACACAAGTTGGTCATGAACCAAACGCTGGATCTGATGATGTTTTCGGTAGTCCAATAAATGGGGCTAAAAGTAAGTAAACTTACGGGGGGCGTGCATCCTACACACGTACTTTATTAGAGTAACCATCTCATAAAATGGCAAAAAACATTGAAGAGCAACAGGAAGCTCAAAAAAACCCTGACGAAGAGTCAACTGAAGAGAAATCTGAAGTTGTCGTTGAGAACAAAGAGGAGATAGTTGTTGAAGAAACACCTGAAAAGGTGGAGATTTCAAAAGCTGAACTTGATGAACTCAAAAAGAACGCTGATGTTAGTTCTCAAAATTTTGAGAGAGCTAAGAAAGCGGAAACGGAGAATAAAACTCTTCGTGAAGAATTACAAGGTAACGAAAGTTCTTCTGAAAATGAAGATGAAGAGGTTAGCGGACTGAAAACTAGACTTTCTGATGTTGAATCAGAGCTAGGACAAAGTAAGTTGGTTAAGAAATACCCTCAACTGGAAGAATCATGGGACGATTTTGATAAGTATCGTGAGGATCCAGAAAACAAGGGTATGAAGCTTGAAACGGCCGCTAAAGCTTTCCTAGTAGACAAAGGTCTATTAGAGACTAAACGTAAAGGTTTAGAGAAAGTCACAGGTGGTAATAAAGCTCCTCAAACATCTGGTATGTCTGTTGAGGATATTGAGAATCTTCGCAAAACTGACGGTAAAAAGTATCGTGAGATGGTGAAGAAAGGTCAAATTAAATTCAAAAAATAGACTATTGGTCGCAGAAAGAACTTCAAACGATTTTAGATAATGGCTACATTAAGTAATTTTGGTGAACAATTTGCTTCTAAAGTGCTTGAAAGAGTATACCAGAACGCAGTTGTTGACGCTATTGCAAACCGTAACTATGAAGGCGAAATCAAAAAGCCAGGAGATAGAGTAAATATCCTCTCTTTCCTTAACGATATTCTTCTTTCTGATTATACAGTAGGTAACGATATGAATTCGGAAACTATTGTTGATCATGAAGATCAGCTTATTGTTGAGAAAAGACGATACTACAACTTCTCTCTTGACCGACTTGAGGACTTGTTCACATATGGTGGAGATATCCCCGAGAACCTTCTAGAAAACTCTGCTAAAGTTTTGGAGCGAGAAATTGATACATATGTATTGAATAAGACCGCAGAAGAAGCTAAAGCAGGTAACTGGATTGGTACAGATCTCTTTGTTAGAGGTTCTGGTCAAACTATGGCATCTATCGCTACTACTGCAACAGGTGGTACGATTACGATTTCAACTAACGTAGTAAACGGAGGCGGAGTATCTCCTTGGGAAAACCCAAGAGATGGTCTTACTTACATGACTGGATTTGAAGGCAGTGACCTGTATAAAGGTTGTCGTCTTGTTTCTACAGCGGCATTCGTTTCTCCATGGTATAGAATATCAGGAGTAACAAGCTCTATAGCGGCAACGCTTACAGAGTGGGATGAAGCAGTAAGTGGTTCAGACTTTGAGGAAGGTCACACACTTCGTGGATTGTTCGGAGGCGATGGAATCTCATTCCCTAAATATGGGGACGGAAATGCATCACTTCTAACAATGGCAAGTCTAGGTTGGGAAATTCAGGCCGCTATTGCAACAGCAGTAACAGCTTCAACAATTTACGATCAGACTACTCTTCTTGCAGAAGTGTTAGATGAAAACGAGGTTCCTATGGAAGCTCGTAAGATCACCGTGCCACCATCTGGAATCACCATGCTTCGTCAAGCATCTGAACTACAACCAACAGGAATTGCAGAGATCTTCTCTGGTACAGTTCTTAATGGTCGTGTCATGCGATTCGGTGGATTTGACATCCATTCAGCGGCGGGAGCAAGAGTATCTACAAGAACAGGTCGTGGAACTGCGGCAGGTTTTGGTGGAGATCTAGCTCTAACTACTGGAGTAAGTGGATATCAGATTCCAGCGAACCACATAGGTTTCGTCACATTCGCAGATAAGTGGAGTGAGTCACGTGTTGTGGACGCTGAAAATCAGTTTGCTAAGAAGTATCAAGGACTATTCCTCTACGGAGCGAAAGTACCTGATTACTCTAGGAAGCTTGGTGCTATTCTATACGGTAGTTTCTAGTAAAGGAAGTGTGATCCCTACTTTCTAAATCAAAGGGATAATGGTTATTAGTTTAATAGCTCGTTCTGTGGAATATTTACCTGACGGAGAATATTCCACACACGTCAGGGAATGAGCAACCCAATTATTTATGATAATAAAACTCAAACGATTGTTCTTTAAAATCTTGAAAAAGACTCCTGCTTCAATGGAGATGGTGAAATATTGGAAACATGCCAATGCTGTTCAAGCAAAAGTTACTGAAATAGATGGTGTAACTGTCATGAAAATGGATGGAGAGAAATATACTTTTCCTGGCTTTCCTCGTGGTTGGCTCTTGTATGGGTCACTCTCTAAGTTAAAACATGAAGTAAAGAATCAGATATTTAACGATAATTGGTCTAATTTAGAAACAAATGAGCCATTTAATGTTCGTAAACCGCTAGAAAATATCTATGAACTAATGAAAGATACTGAGTATGACAGATTACCACCACAAAAAATGGTTAAATCTGTCAGAGAAATACATAGAGCATGGTCTAAATCAGTAAAAGGACATGACGAATTACGTGATCTAATCACTTTTATCTTACAAGAAGATGATTCATACCGCTTTAGACTTCAATGGCTAGCTTCGTATTTACCTCTTCTAACATTCTTCAACCCTGCTAAATGCTTCATAAAAGCACTCCCATGGTTAGAAAATGCAGAAATAATAGGTGATATGAAAGAAAGACAGCGTCTATTTCGTAGAATTATCGGAGTATTGCTTCAAGATGAGAGTATTAGACGTCAATTCAATGCTTTGTTTAGGGAAATAAGATGGAATAGAGTTAAATTAACTAAAGCAGACAAGTATTACTTTAGAGGCAAATATTTTAAAGTAGATTTAGATAAATTTGACTACTAATGAAAACTACAAGAACAACAAAAACATGTAAACAATGTGGAATAGAACTTCCAGAGAAAACAAAAAGTAATTTCTGTTCATTTCACAGACAAAGAAGAAAAATATGGCCACAATCAATATAAAACCAAGTGATATAGTAAGAGGAGAAAGTTCAGAAGATTATTTAACTGACGGTGGTTTTAGTCCGTCTAGTAGACATTTAAATCTTACGCTGAAACGAGGTCATGTAAGCTTTGCAGAAGCACCAACAGACAGGGGTGGTGCAACACTCTCAGGAACTATAATAGCTTCATGTGTTGATCCTGCTGTTACAGGGAATGACAGATATTTAGTAGATGACGAGGGTGGTTTTTACACTTTAAATGGTGCTACATTCACAGAACGACAAGCGGCCGCAGCCAATTATGAATATCAGTTAGGGACTACTGATATGATTCCATTCGTAGACGGAAACTTCTATTTCACTTCAAAGACAACAGTAGGTCAGTTTGATAATGATATGGGAACTATTACAGAAGATTGGTGGAGTGGTCTTGACTCATCTTATCGTCATCCTGTAGAAGTTGTTGAGAAAGAATTATTTATAGGAGATAAAAACTTAGTCTTATTCTATGACGGCACAACTTCAGGAACAGCATTTACGCTTCCTGCAGGTCAAAATATCACTTCTCTAAGAAAGCATCCTAATGGAACTACACTCCTTGCTTTCACAGGTGGTACAGCAGACTTCGGACATACACGAAATGGAACTGCGAAAGTGTATTACTGTGATCCAACACTACGAGGAGCTTCAATAGACGGTTGGACACGTGAAGTAGAGATAGAAGCACAAGTAGAAGGTACAAGAACAGTAGCAGGAACCGTATTCACAACATGGGGTAAAAACTTCGGCTTCTTTGACGGAAATGGTTTGCAATTTCTTAAAAATCTAGAGACTTCTACAACCACCTATAGTCAAAACATCACTAATATGGAAGATATAGTAGTGTATAGAGACGGATTAAATGGTGTAGCATACGGAGATCTAGGTGCAGGTAGAGTATTCTGGAAGCTTTATCACAATGCTACTAATTCAAGTAATATAGATCATATTGCTTATAAAGGAGACAACGTGCTTCTAATAGCGTATGAAGACGGCACCGCTGGTAACTTAGAAGAAGTAGATTATGACAATCAAGGTGTAACAGGTCAATTCTTATCAAATAGAATCGCTTTTGAGAGTAAAACTCAAATGAATGGTATTGATATCATACATGATGTTACTAATTCAGCAGGAACAACAAGCTTCTCACTCTCTTCAAGAGATACAGAAGATACAGACAATTTTATAGAAACCCGAAGTTATGTAAATCAAGAAGCAGTAAAATCAGAGTTTGATTATACTGAAACAGTTGACTTCTTTCAGTTTAAATTAGTACCGTCACAAGACACCTTAGCTTATAAGTTATTTAGAATAAAATATGACTCAACCCCTGCAAAATAGTCCAGCTCCTGAAGTTCCAAATGAGAATCACATCTTAAATGTAGAAGGGTTTGTAGAAACTCTTACAGAAGCACCGACTTATACACCTAAAAAACTTTCACAACAAGTAGTATTAGTAAGAGCAGGTGGAAGTACATCAGCATACTTTTATGACACAGTTAATACACAATGGAATCAAGTAAGTTTAACTTCAATATAATATGTTAGTAAATTTTAATGATATAAAAACAGACGTAATAGTAAAACTAGGGATAGCAACATCCTCTGCATTTTATACTGATGCTATTTTAGATGATTGGATTCAACAAGCAGAACGTTGGGCTACATCTTACAGAAAATGGCCTTTCTCAGAGGGTAGAGTAAAAACTACATACACTTCAGCAAATGAAGAGTGGAACTTTGAAGGAATCAAAGCTGACGCTATAAGAATACTACAAATAGGTGGTAAACGCTTTGAAAAAGTTACTTTTGAAGATTATCAGATATTTAAAGAAGATGAGGAATCAAGTACAGATAAAATCTTCTCTGACTTTGGTAGAACTGTATTTATTAATACTAATACTGACGCTTCAGGCACACTAACAGCTTGGGCTCAAATTGCACCTGTTCCTATAGATG
>Ga0098069_100815_pt1 | contig 10412 bp, 10 predicted proteins | sample 27_taG_FD_92584 | JGI IMG/M metagenome (GOLD analysis project Ga0098069, IMG submission 92584) | Marine viral communities from Cariaco Basin, Caribbean Sea - 27_WHOI_OMZ | ecosystem: Environmental > Aquatic > Marine > Oceanic | place: Caribbean Sea: Cariaco Basin | collected 2014-11-09 | reverse complement strand
TCTGCTATTGGAATAACTTCATTTATAGTGGTCGCTGTATCTATCGTACCACTTGCAATTAAACTGTATTCCGTAGCAGTTCCGAACCTTCCTTCAATCTGCCAGTCAATTGTTGTACTACCTTTAATCGGAGCTCCAATACTAACCGCCATGCTTTCTGTATAACGATGAACTGGCACTTCTCCACCTGTAGCCGTATCAGTTCCGAATGTTCCGGCAGTATCATTATAAACAAAGAAAGTCTGACTTCCTATGTTTGTGCCTAAATCAAATCCCCTAAAAAACTCTACCCTGTCAGTATCAAATTTGCCAAATGCAAGGTCTGTAGTCCTGCTGCCTGTGATAGTCTGTCCATAAACAGTGGCTCCTATCAGCACAAGTGCCACTGTCACCACAAGGCGATTAAGCCATCTATTCATAACATCCTCCTATTTTTTGTATAATTGCCATTTACCGTTTCTTAAAGTAATAGTCCATTGCTCATCAGGTTTTCTCTCAATTCCATTTAATATCAACAGTTCGTCAAGCAATACCTTGTTTTTCTCATATTCAGCTTCAGCAAGAGCCCTGTACTTATCTATTGCATTTTGATTAGCTACAAGCTTTATCTGATACTCTTCCGGAATAGATAAACTTTTCCGGGTAAGAGCAGAGTACACAATCTTAGACTGTGGAGTAAGGCCTATTATAAGCCCGATAACTATTGATATTAAAGTAATCCTATTCATAATTAGTCAGGTACAGTTGCAGTTCCTACACCACCTAAAGCCGGTATATCAAAAGCAGACCAACCATCGTTATCGCTTACCTTAACAAACACATGGATTTCAGCATCAACACCCAGGTACTCATTTGTACCGTCAGCATCAACCGTATTTATCTTCTCATTACTAGATGCAGGAGTTCTGATTTCATATGCACCACCAGCATTAGAACAAACCCTTATTTCATGTCCGTTTGTTACAGATGATAAAGATGGTAGAACAATGAAATCATCAGTATCATTAGTCACCGCGCCTACTTCGACATTTCTTACTCCAGGCAATATAACAGAAGCAGCCTCACTTCCACTGTTAGGAGTTACTGCCTGAGTTCTGTAACAGCCATTCGACACAAGAGTATGACCTAATGCCCTGAACATAGCCTGTTCTCTTGTCTGCCCTGCTGGCTTACTATTAATAGTTGCCGTACCAACGCCCGGTAATTCTGCGCTCGCTACACCAGCCATCAACACCAAAGCCAATCCTGTTAAAAAAATATTCTTAAACTTCATAATATCCTCCTTCTGTAAAAATATAAAAATTAGTTAAGCAAATTAGATAACTTCCTAGGTTTATTCCTTGACTTGGATAACAAAGGCATCTGTCCACGCCTTTCTTTTAGATTTTTAAACTTTCTATCAAGGTATCCTGGATTAAGAGTTTCATTTAATGAGTGCATAAATAGATAATCCCTTACCCCTTGTGCTCCCCATAGATTAAAAAATGGAGTATTCTTAATTAAAGACCTAAATACTTTTGCACCAGCAATCTTACCTTCGCCTCTGGCTACTGAAGAATATATTTTAAGCACATCTTCAAGTGTACCCACAGTAGGCCCACCAAGTGTAGAAATAGGTCCTCTGCCATATATATTAAAATCCTGAAATAAGAAATCCCCTGCAACAGAAAGACTGCCTCCGTTTAACATAGCATCTGTCCATGTTGATAACTTTTTAGGGCTTCTCGGAGTTAGTCCCTTCAGTAAGTCTTTTACTCCTAAAGATGCATACCCCATTAATGTACCTAAAAGCATCATTTGTACTGCCCCACTAAATACATTTTGCTGTCTCAATCTAGGCCAAACCTTTGTCATTATTGTTAATGGAAACATCTTAAACTGTGCAAATAATTCTACCGCTACTCCATATGGTGAACCTGCCTGAAGCCCTTGCCTAATAATAGCTCTTTCTTTAGCCCCAGGTGTCGGAACAGAAACATCTGCTTCTTGAAGAAACATACCATGCAATGCATCCTTTAGCTCTTTCCGGCTAACACCTTGCAGTGCATCATCAGCAATATTATCCAAAGAATCAGGTGTAAAATAAGACCTGCCATCTTCAAGCACAGATTTACCTTTACGCATCACGCCCCATTCTTTTGAAGTTATACCATAAGCCTTTAATGTTTCTTTGAAATTTAAACCAAGATCGTCAAACCCTTTGTCCATCATATTCCCAACATGATTGGATAGCATTACAGTATTGATTTCTTTTCCAAAATCTGTCCACCATTGAAGCCGATTCCATTTAAAAAAAGTCTCCTGCAAACTTGACATAACTCCAGGCTTAAAATCACCGGCTGAATTTCTATGAACAGCAGCTTTTGCGTGATCTATACCAGCATGAAGAATACTCATTGCTATTTTCTTTTCACCTTCCGACAGCTTAAGTTTAACAATGCGCTTTAATATTCCTGCATACGCATCAAGAAACCCAATGCCATTAAATTGAGCATTACTTGCTCCCATAACAATATCATTTGCAGATGTAATTGTTGCCAGCCCCAAAGAAGTCATGTTATTTAATGCTCGTAAATTACTTGATATAGTAGCCAATGTCGGATTCTGAATAATCCTATCCTTACCAGACACCGCAGCAAACCTATTTCTTAACCCTTGCTGTTGAGCCTCTACCAAAGGAGGCCCACCCTTATCTCCTTTTGTCTCTGCTGCCATTTGTGCCATTAACCGATTAAAATTCTTCTCAGGATTAGGCCCCATCTTTTCCATAAGGCCTAAAGCTTCAGCCCTTTTTTGCAGGCCATCTATAAGCCCTGACACTGCACCCTTTTCCCCATACTTACTATTGTTAGCAAATGCAGATTCAGCATCCTTGTATATTAACACCCTTGGTCTATTAAATCTACTTGAAGCGGTTGCTGCGTTGTTAGGGATATCAGTTGCCTGGCCTTCTATTACACCATGTAAACCAGTAGTAATATTATCATATACATTAGATAGAAAGTTATCAACGTCAACATCATCACCAAAAGTTTTTTCGTGGTCTAACCAAGATAATTGATCTTCAATCCATCTAGCTTTAATTTCTTTTGACTTTATTTGTCCTTTTTCACTCTTGCGGAAAAACACCCTTCCCCTTACTCTTGAAGGGCTATGCATTTGAGACCCATTATAAGCAGCCATTTTAGGAATATCTGCGCCTGCATCATTAAGTTTTAACCGCATCTCTTCGTAGAATTTAGCAAATACCTTTGCCATATGCAATGCATCCTTATTTCCTGTAAGACCAACATTCCCTCCCTTAGTTTCAACCTCTGCCATTTCAAGGAAAACATCTTTATCAAAAGCCTCATCTCCAATAGCATCCCAAATACCTTCATGCCCTTCTGTCATTTCCCTGTTTAACCGATTGAACATATCAGTTCTGATAACATCTTGCTGTGCTGCTGCTGACTTACCTTGACCAAGAAAAGTTTCAAGCTTACCAAAGAATGTAGTCTTTGAACCCTGTGACCCCGTAAGAACAGATTCAACACCATCAAATGCGCGCTTGGCCTGCCTTGACTGTTCTAGAATGTTATTAAGCTTTACAATTCCTTTCAGTTTATTAATTTTCTGTTTTTTATAAAACCTATTCACCTCTGCTGCAATTTGGTTTATTTGTTTAAAAGCATCTTCGTTTGAAAGACCTGAGATTGACTTCAGATCACCGGCGAGCTCATCTTTGGATACTCGCCTATTCCTGATACGATTAAGCTGCTTTGCCATATCTTCTATTTCTCTTTTTGTATATTTATCAAACTTCTTTATTATTTCGCCTCTGCAACCCATTTATTCACCTTTTATCAAACAATCTAAAACTGCCTTATACACATCTCCAACAGATGCATACTTCTTCTCTCTCTCAGATATTGTCTCAAGATCATCAAGTTCTGACTTCAAAAGATTTTGTAGCTTTGGTTCTGCTTCTATTAAATCATCGACTGCTTTTTGATTTCCACTAATAGCTTCATCAGATATTTCATCAAACAAATCAATCTCAGAATCTTTCTTTGCAACAGTTGGTTCAAACTCTTCTGTACTTTTAGCAGCAGTATCAAAACGCAAAGGAGGCTGTTCTCCTTTTACTTGTTTAATCCTATTCTCAGCATCAAGTCTCCTATTATTATTAAATACCTGTCTATCTTTTACTGCAATATGAGTATCCAAATCTTTTTTATATTGAATCTCTTTATCTACAATATCTCTTAACTTGCTTCTTAAAGCCTTTGATTTAAAATCATCAATAATACTTTTGGTTTTTAGCCCTCTCAGTTCTTCCTGATTAATCCTCTCTATTTCAGAATCTATAACACTTTTAATCCTACCAAACTTACCAGTTGATTTTAAATCCTCTTTTACAAATACGTTTTCTATCTCGCTTCTTTGTGCATCAAGTAATTTTCTTTTAGCCTTTAACTCTGACTTGCCACTCTCAACTATTGCCTTAAATTCTTTTGAATTACGAATAGACTGTGATATAATCTCTTCAAAGAACTCATTATCTCCTTTAATAAAAGCAGCAAGAAATTTTTCTTCACTTACAGACAATTTACTACCTGTAGCTTTTTTATTAAACAAAGACAATACATTTCTCAAAAGCCCAATATCGTCTACCTTAGATGCCATCAATCGTTGAAGTTCATTCCCGAAAGACCCACTGGTAATTGCACTAAGCAAATCTTTTCCATTTATGTTTCTAGGTTCATGGTTTTGCAGAAAATCAACTGCTTCTGAGAATATAAGATCGCCTCTCTCTGCAACTTTAACCCCTGATATATCCTCGCCTCTTACATGAGCCCTGATAAAATCATTCATATTGCCTTTGGTAAGTTCAGCCTCAAACATACGCAAGTCAATAGGTTGCCCTTTAGAAACATCATCAGCAGCCTTAGAAACCACAGCAAGCCTATCCTCAAGAGGCATACGAGAAAGCCTTCCAGAGATTGCCCCAAAACCTCCACCAATACCAAAAGCAAATGACACACTGGTAGCAGCCATAGCTAAATCATAATCACCCTGCTCTGCATGTTCAGCAGCAAAAACAATAGGCTGTGTTGCAGCAGTGACTAAGCCAGCTTCTACCGAATTAACAATAGCGCGCCCCAACACTCTACCCATTCTTGCAACTGCTGCTGCTTTGGCAAAATTCAATATAGGAATAAAATTAGTAGGGTCTGGAATAGACCCTATTAATCCTCCAGTAAGCCCTGTTAAGAGAGTACCAAGACCAGGCTTTGTATGGCTAAATATAAAATCACGCCTTTTGTCAGAATCTGATCTCTTTGCCAGTATCTTTGCTTGCCCCTCTGTCATAGAAGGAAAGAATTCTACATCATCTCTAAATAAATCAGGATTCTCTTCCCAAGTCTCTTTCGATAATGGAACAGGCCCCTCATCGCCTCTTAAAAAAGCCCTCCTGTTAGTTGTCTTAAAATCAGTTGTTCCATGTCCAGCAAAATTCGCAAATCGCACAGCAGAAGGAACAGGGTTAAGACGAAAACCCTCCTTTACAGATTCAACAAACAGTAACCCTGTAGGTGTTTCAAACCTATCTATCTGTTGTCTTGCAGTACCTACATCTAGCTTTTCCATAGGAACAAATAATCCCATTAGAACAAACCTCCTAAGCCGATAGCATCTAATTGTCCTTTTTTATTCAACAAGTCATCTATTTTTTTTGATGGAGCATTCTCTATATCATCATATTTAAATTCTATTCTACGAAAATCCTGGCCTTCATCAGTTTCCACTAATTGTGCTTTGTCTTTATATACAACAAACCCATCTCCTGATTCATTTGTAATAAAGACTGCATTTGCTGCAAAATCAGCATCAAAAAACTCTTGTATAAATTCTTCTGGCAAAGGCAATCTAGGGCCTGCTTGATCTGTTGGCAATGAAACCTGTGTTCCTGTTCTATCCTTAACTATCTTTGCAAGATCAATATGTTTACCTTGTAATATTTCACCTAGAAACTGTCTTTGCTTTAACATATTATATCGACCTTTAGGATACCTCAGTCCACTAGCATATTCCAAGTTGTCATCAAATACCTGATTTACTGCTTGCCTAGCAGGACCAGAAACACCTCTTCTTGCTAAAGAAAAAGCCAAATTCTCTACAGGTATCCTAAACTTGTCTCTATCTTCATCTTTTAAATTACTAAATGTAGTGCCTATACCTTGTTCAAAAAACACATCTACATCTTGCGATATTCTATTTGGATCATCACCTCTTCTTCTTAATATTTCTTTTGTTTCCTCAACTCCATCCTGAGCTTTAATAAGATCATCTATTGCAATATTATCTTTCATATTATCAATCATATTAAATACGTTATCCATATTGTCACTTAATAACTCTCTCATTACACCATTTTCCCATTTTCCATATGTAGGAGCAAGAGATGCCCTTAGTTCTCTTTTTTCTGATATATTGCCAGCAATCCATTTTGATTTAAAATCATCCCTTTGCAACTGGCTTGTTAATTCAATATCTCTATCTTTTGCGCCTTTCTGTTTTTCCATCGCAACAACTGCGGTCACAAAGTCCTCTGTGGTTTCAAATTCATCTTCACGCACACTTCTCGCTGCATTTTCAAATCTATTTTTCTTCCTATCTTCTGATTCATTTAAAACCGCACGTTGTAATTCCTCAAAAACTGCCTGCTTCTGTTTGAACCCCTCACCTGCTTTTGGTTTAAAAAAAGCAAGCATATCATTCATTTGAGATGAATCCATAAATTCTACATTACGAAACGCATCATGGACTTGAAATGCAAACCTATCTGCCTTTACAAACTCTTCAAATTCTTTAGGCTCTAAAACTCTTTCTGCTTCTCTTAAATCCAAAAACCCTTTACCAGTGGAAATAATAGAACTTATATGGTCTGATGTATTAGACTTAAAAGTTTGTCTCTCTATACTAGCTCCAGACTTTACGCTTTCCCTCGCCCTTATTTTTTGTGACTCTGAGAGCCCAAAAGCACTCATGGTTTTCTCTATATCTTTTTCTACTGCTTGTTTATTAAAACTGAAGAACCGAGCAAACCCCTGCATAGAAATACCTTCATTAAACGCTTGTATTCTTTTTACTGTATCTTCCTGATTACTTGCACCACTAAGAAGTGCATTATTAGCCTGTTTTTCATGCTTTAACTTTGCATTAGCTATCGCTTCGGGTGTACCCTTTATTAATGCTTGTTCTGTAATCAATTTTGACTGAGATAGATAATTTGCATTAATCTTATCATGTTGTTTTACAGAAGTCCGACCTAATGACTTAGCAATAGCAGCTTGTTTTAAAGCTTCTATCTTTGACCTTACCTGGTCACCAATCCTTGAATCCTGGAAAAACCCGAACTTAGCTTTAGTTGAAGATATTGAAGCAATTCTTTTATTTATAAACTTATTATACTCACCAGGGTCTGCAATTTTATCTGCTTCTATAAGTGCCTCATTAAACTCAGCCTCTTTAGAAATCAACAAATTATCTGCATCGAGTTTATCCTGAGTAGCCTGTTGTTGTAGTCCTATCTTATTAAGAACATCGCCAACGGCTGCAACGCCCCTATCAGTAGTACCAGCCAATGAAATCCTTGTAGTACTCGGAGCAGGTACATTAGCCGAACTGCTTATTGCCTGGTCTACAGGATTGAGCCTTCGTGATCTTTTTTGTTGTACCATTTATACACTTGCAAATTTAGATGCGATTTCTTTACTCTGTGCTTTATAACCTTCTATTGAATCTTTAAGCCTTTTATTCTGAGTATTTAATTCTGCTTCCTGTACTTTTAATCCGTCAATGATTTCATCAAGAGCATTAATACTCTGCTTCTTAGAATCAATCTGTATCGGTAATCTCTTAAGCTCTCCCTTCAGGTTATCAAGCTGAGTAGTCAAACCACTCATTTCGATAGTTACTTCTTCCTTATGCTTTGCTACTTCTTTTACCGCCTTCTTTTTCTCTTTCTCAACATCTCTCGCAATATCCTCACGCTGAATAATAAGTGCATCAATTTCCTTCTTTATCTTAGACTTGTCCTCTATTAACTTCAGTATCTCTTTTAACGCTTTTTCTACATCTTTTAGTTTCATAATATTCTCCTTGTTATTATCTTTCCCTAAAACCCTGTATTATAAATTTATGACTAACAAGCCCTGATAAGTCATCATTGAATACCGCTTCTATCCTCTGGTTTCTGTCACCATCAAGCCTTAAGAACTGGCCTGATTGCGTTAGGGTATACCTCACCAGTAGTAGCTCGTCTCCTGCCCCCCATGACTTCAACTGAACATCAAAGCAAAGATTTCCCCATTCTGCATTGGTAGTTATAGGAATCCCATTTGTAAAATCTACTAACATACCATTATCGTCAGATGATCTTAGAGTTATACCATTTGATAACGCTGCTCCTAATGCACCATATCTCTCTGCCCTAAACCCTTGACCATCCTCAACAGAAATAATAATCCTTGATATTCTAAAAACCTGACCAGCCGGAGGTTGGCAAAAGAATATCTCTTCCGCAGCACTATAATTACCATTTGCGTTCTTGCTTCCTGAACCGTCTCCAACATCATCAAGATACCGACTAATAATAGTATGCTGTAGACCAGAAAGACTTCCAGATTTATTTGTTAGCGTGTTACTGTTCAGATTCATTTTTCGTCTTTACAGGTTCATCTACAAAATTAACTTTCTTACCTACAAAAGCATCACCCATCTGCTTCTGTTCTATTCTTGAAGTGATAAGAGCCTTTACCTTTTTATGCACTACATCAGACTGTTCCTGTAGTGAAAGACCGGGCTTAATTTTAACAAAAATATCATAACCATCTCTGCCTATCATCACCCCATCAAACCAACATTCAAACCTGACAAGGTACATATCTTTTTCTTGCTTATAATCAATCTTGTTTATTATAAAATAATCTACCTTCATGTAAACGCACCCCCTATTCCGGTAAGCAAAGAAGACCCTCCTTCAAATAGCCCTTTAGTCCTCTGAGCCTTACCAAGTTGTTTCAGGGTTAAACCCTGTAATTTACGAGAAGCAGACCTGCCCTCAGCAGCAGCGACCTTCTTCCCCCCTGTTGACCTGATATTAGCCACATCAGCTTCAATATCAGTTAAAAATTCATTAATAAGCAGTAATGGAGTACCTGCAAAGCCACGACCTTTTTCCGTTGCAATAGCCCTTGATATGTCACGCCTACCTTCACGCCTTCTATCTGCTTCAAGCTGTGCTGCTACAGTTCTCTCTTCAGATGCTCTTGTTTCTTCTGCAATACCACCTGCTTCAGCCAGAACAGATTCTATATCTGCCTGTTGCTCTTGAGCTTTACCTGCTCTTACAGCCCCTACTGCTGCTGTACTGGTTCCTGCGACTGTTGCTGCCTTGGCAGCGATTCCTACACCCTTTGCGACTGCTGCTTTAGTTATTCCTGCTGCTGCTAATTTTGCGCCTAGAGTCGCTGTGATTGTCGGCATTATATCACCCTCGCAAACAGGCAATAATCATTACCCTCAGAATCATATTTTTTCATTATTCCCTCCTGTTGGAACCCAAGCCTATTTGCCCATTTCAAACTAACTTCATGGTCTTTCATTATAGCAGTATCTACTCTATGTAATTTATATTTAACAATTCCTTTTTCTATAATATTTAAACAAGTTCTATGAAAGAAAGCTTTATGTTCTTTTACCAAATCAGATGTAAGCAGCCAAACAAACCCAACGCCAGGCCATGTAACAGAGACACCACCAATCATCACTACCTTATCCCCGACCATACCTGTATAGCATATACCAGTGTCCATATAAAACTGCAATTGTTCTTTACTATTAGGAACAACAGCGAGTCCGATTTCATCAAACTCTCTTAGCTTTATTTTGTCTAAATGTTCCCATTCAAAGTCAGCGAGTCTGCTTTTCAATTTACACTAAACTCCCCAAAATATCCTAATACTGTTATAGGTGTAGATGATTGTTGCTTAACATTGATTCTTCCATGCCTGTCATTTTCATCTAACAAATCAACTCCCTGCTGTACTACGTCACCTGTAAATAAAGGTGGTGAAGCATCCATCGCATCACCCGAAGTATCTGATTGTCTTGTCTCCATCGGAAACTTATCGTTTATTGTTCCATTAAGCGTATCAAGTAGTCTTACAGTAAGCTTAGACCACATTGCTTCTTTACCCTGTATTGTTTTTCCACCTAAACCTGCAACATCAGGCCTTACCGTAGTAGCTTCCGGAGTATATGCTAACCCTGCCACTGTCTCTGTACCTGCAAAGTTTAGTGTTATCTGCCCATTAGTAACTACATGCTCACCATCAATCATTCCATTCGATAGCACCCTTACT
>Ga0098069_100814_pt1 | contig 10422 bp, 13 predicted proteins | sample 27_taG_FD_92584 | JGI IMG/M metagenome (GOLD analysis project Ga0098069, IMG submission 92584) | Marine viral communities from Cariaco Basin, Caribbean Sea - 27_WHOI_OMZ | ecosystem: Environmental > Aquatic > Marine > Oceanic | place: Caribbean Sea: Cariaco Basin | collected 2014-11-09 | reverse complement strand
TGTTTTTCCTGCTTTGGCGCTAGGCGTGGGAAAAGGAGATCCCAATATTATGAAAGATCCTCCAAGGGACCCGCAGGAGCCTATTCTAACCAAAAAACTTTGGAGAGCCACAGTTCTTTATGGCTTAAGTATAACAACAGCTGTTATTGGCGTGGTGGCTTATACCCATTTTGAGATGGGCTTAAGTGCAATTCTGGTAAATAATATTGCTTTTTATACGCTTATTTTAGCTCAATTACTCAACGTCTTCAATCTCCCCAGAAGAAAAATATCTTTTTTAAAGAACGAGGTAACCACCAACCCCTGGGTTTGGGCAGCTTCAGCTTTTTCAATTTTGGTGATGGTAATAGTTTATCACATTCCTGTGATGGCTGAAGCCTTATCTCTGGTGCCTCTTTCGGCAAACCACCTTTTAGTGATAATTGTTTTTGGTGTCGCTTCGCTGGTGATTTCCCAAATACTGAAGCATTTAAAATTAACCAACTGATCTTATTGAGACTGACGGAAATCATACTTTTTTAATTCAGTTTATATTAATTTCAATAGAACTTAAAATTTTAAAAAGATGGAAAGCATAAGGAAAAGGCCAAAAGGCGATTTTATTGCTGAGGCCAATATGGAGCAGCTCTATGCGCTTACCAAACACTGGAATTCAGATCTACATTTCTTTAAAGACGATCTCAATTTTCTGCATAAACTTTTAGATAGCTACTTTATTTGGATAGATAAGGATGAGAATTACAAAGTGGCTTCCAAAATGAAGAATGAATTATTAAAACTTAGGGAGCGTTGCGAAGATCTTTTGGAAAAAACCGATAAGCATAGGCAACAAATAGGAAAAATGATTCTGGAGAAAATTAAAGATTCCCGGGTTTTTAGATTAGAGCACGAACACTTGGAAGATGAGATTGCAAGTTTTGTAAAAGCTTTCAGGTTGAACCGTTTAGAACTATTTAAAGTAACTGAATATATTAAGGATACAGATAAGCTTCCCGAGGCCTACTAAGAGGAGAGAAGAAATTAAAGCAGGCAAAGTGACCATTGTCATATTTTAGAAACTGCCTTCAACTTATCTTTGATTAAACTTAAAACTACTACTATTATGCTCATCAATATTCAATTTATAAAAACAAAAGGAAGTCAGAATTTAACTCAATTTGTATCAGAACACTTAGATAAATTATCAGAAAAATATGAATGGCTTATTAGAGCCGAAGTTTATTTTAAAGAAGAAAACGATCCTACGGGAAAGTCAAAAATTTGTGAGATCGAGCTCAGTGCTCCCGGACCAAGAATTTTTGCTTCCTCTACAGAAGAAAGTTTTGAATTAGCCATCAAAAAGACCGTCTTCGAACTGGAACAGCAACTCAAAAAACGTAAAGCTGTTTTCGCTGCATATTAGGATGCTTGCAGAGACTGTTTAAAAATTACAGGTTTTACAACCCATTGCGGTTAAGCTCAATTTACCCGACTTTTGGTAAAACCTTTTTTTAAACAGTCTCTTTTTTAAAATATTAATTCCCGGAACTCCCAGGCTTTATAGCTGAAGAAAATTAAGAACCCCACGGCCACAACCATTTCCATGAAGGTAGAAGCGAGCAAGCCAATAAAAGATCCGTAGGCAGCTCGTAAAGCCGATTTAGAATCAGATTTATTAATTATCTCGCCAATAAAGGCTCCTGCAAAAGCTCCTATTATTATTCCTAACGGAATTGGAACAAAGATCCCTATTACCAATCCAATAGTAGCGCCCCACATTCCGGCTTTACTGCCCCCGTATTTTTTTGTTCCCATTGCGGGAATCACAAGTTGTAAAGCATAAATTATAGCAGCGAGAATAAAAGCGATTCCCAAAACCCAGTAATTTATTGGCACCGATGGTGCTAAATAGAGTAGAAGTAATCCTACCCAACTAAGCGGTACACCGGGCAAAACCGGTAAAAAACTCCCCAGAATTCCAAGGATCATTAAAACCGCTCCAACTCCAAATAATATGAGATCCATAATCTTTTAAATGTTTAGAGTACCAAATATAATTTAATTCCGAAGAAGTTTTTAACTAAATTATTAGGTTAAACTAAAATGTTAGTTTATATTAGCGGTATTGAATTTGAATCTTAGGTCATCCAGAACTTGTTTCAGAGCCTGCTCCGAATAAATTCGGAGATCTAGTACCAATTAAACTTAGAATCCCGAAGTTAATCCGGAATAAATTCAGCTTGACGAATTAGACATTTAAAATTCAAAGTAAATTAATAAGAGATTTCCGCCGGAGTTTATCCCGATTTTTTATCGGGGCGGAAATGACAAGGAAATATTATGAAACAACTAACCAAAGCCGAAGAAGAGATCATGCAGATTCTCTGGAAACTGGAGAAAGCCAATGTCGCTTCAATTATCGAGGAAATGCCAGAGCCTAAACCGGCTTACAACACGGTTTCTACCATTGTAAGGATCCTGGAAGATAAAGGTTTTGTAGATCACGAAAAGAAAGGGAAGGGGTATTTATATTTTCCGCTTTTGGCTCGTGAGACGTATAGCAATCAAAGCATCAATAAATTGATGAATAATTATTTTAACGGCTCCTTTAAAAGTATGGTTTCTTTTTTTATGAAGAAAAACGATATGGACACTAAAGACCTGGAAGCGATTTTAAAGGAGATCAATAAAAAAGAGCAATAATGTTACAGTATATAATTCAGGCGGTGTTGTTCCAACTCGGTTTTTTGCTGATGTATGAACTGCTGCTAAAAAAAGAGACGTTTTTCAATATAAACAGGCTGTATTTATTGGTAACACCGCTTGTTTCCCTGTTACTGCCTTTATTGAAAATTGAAAGTTTATCGACATTGGTTCCGGCAGACTCTATTTCTGCACTTTCACAGGTTTTGCTTCCAGAAGTTTATATTGGCGATCAACCGGAGAATATTCAGCAATTACCCGCTGTAAATGTGGTGCAGGAGCAGGGTTTACAAATAAACTGGTGGCTGGTAACCTATGTTGCGGGTGTGGTACTTAGCTTAGTTTTATTGCTGAAAAAATATCAAAACTTAAATCATCTATTCCGTTTTAGAAGAATTTCAGAAGATAAAGAGCTGCGAATTATTGAAGTTCCTAACTCGAAAATTGCCTGCACCTTTTACAAAACCGTGTTTTTAGGCGATAAATTATCTGAAGCAGAAAAGCAACAAATTTTATCTCACGAGTTGGTTCACGTAAAGCAAAAACATAGCCTGGATCTGGTGTTTTTTGAAGCTTTAAAGATCATATTTTGGTTTAATCCGCTGGTGTATATCTACCAAAGCAGGATTGCGACTTTGCACGAGTTCATCGCCGATGCAAACGTGGTGAAAACTACAACCAGGCGCAGCTATTATGAACAGTTGCTTAACACCGCGTTTAACACGCAAAATATTTCATTCATCAATCAATTTTTTAATCATTCATTAATCAAAAAACGAATTATTATGTTACAAAAATCAAGATCAAAAACAATTGCAAAATTCAAGTACTTATTTGTGCTGCCTTTACTTTTTATGATGCTCACTTATGTGTCATGTTCAGATGAAAATTCATCTATAAATTCATCTGAAAATGATCCACTTGCTCAGTATAGTTACACCGTAAATGTGGATGAAGGAATGACTGAAGAGAATGAAAAAGTTCATGAAAAATATGAGGAATTTTTAATCAATAATAAGAATTACGTAAGCTGGGCAACGATTGATGATAGAACTATTAGTTATTCAGTTCATAATAGAAATGAAGAAGTACCGGAAGGCTATATCAAACTATATGTTAGCGATAAGTATGATATGTATATTAATTTACCAAATTCCGGAGAGGAAAAAGATGCCGATAAATACGCTGAAGAAATAGAATACGATAATGAAAGCGGAGTACCTTTTGCCGTCGTAGAAGATGTCCCTGTATTTGAGGGCTGTGAAGACTTAAGTTCTAACGAAGAGAGAAAAGAATGTATGAGTCGCCAGATTACCCAATTTGTAAATATGAATTTTAATACCAATCTAGGCGAGGAATTGAACCTAAAAGGTGTGAACCGTATTATTACCCAATTTAGAATAGATGAAACCGGCGAAGTTGTAGATGTAAAGGCACGAGCTTCACATCCAGCTTTACAGGAAGAAGCCATAAGAGTAATTTCTGAACTTCCACAGATGCAACCCGGGAAACAAGATGGGGAAAACATAAGTGTGATGTATTCGCTTCCAATAGTTTTTCAAGTAGGTAGCAGTGAATAGATTTAGTCTAATAATTATTTTAATGTTAGTAGCCTTTAAAGCCGAAGCTCAAACTTTGGCTTTGGCTGTTTCAGACAGTTTGTATGCCGTGGGCGAATATGCCGGGGCCATAAATAAACTTCAGGAGATAGATCCCCAAACAGAGAAGACCTACTTAAAACTTGCTAAAAATTATGCGGCCAACAGGCAACCTGAAATCGCACTCGAAAATTATAAAAAGGTTTTAAGTAAAAATCCCGATCGCGTTTTAACCGCGGTAGATTATGGTGAGTTACTGGTAAAAACAGGGAAATTAAATAGCGCCGACAGCCTTTTTAAAATTTTAGCCGAAAAGTATCCTAAAAATGCCAATTTTAAATATCAGCTGGGTTTGATCAAGGAGAAGTTAAAAGATAGTACGGCGTTGGGATACTTTATGCATACCATGATCCTGGACACTACACATCAGGGAGCGCTGTATAAATTGGCAAAAGATAAATTAAGAAATCGCCAGTATACCATGGCCGAACATTACAGCAAACAAGGGCTTCGGGCTAATTCAAATAATGCTTCTTTGCTATCTATCCTGGCGCAAACTTATTCTTCCCTAAAACTTTACGAGGAGGCCATTCCTCATTATGAAAAATTGATTCAGCTGGGAGAGGATACTGAGTTCATCTATAATAAGCTCGGGTTTGCTTATTACAGACTTGGCGATTATAAAAAAGCCGTGAAGATGTATAACGAAGCTTTGAATTTTGAAGATCGAAATTCGGCTACGCATTATACACTCGGGAAATTATATGCTTTAATTGGCGATTTAGATAAGTCTGAAACTCATTTATTGATGTCAATTCTTATTAAAAAGCAACCAGTTGATGCCGAGTTCTTTAGTCTGGGAATCACTTACAAAATGCAGGAAAAACATAAAAGCGCATTGGAGAATTTTAATAAAGCTTTAGAAGAAAATCCCGATCACGAAAGAGCTTTATATGAGCGCGCAGTAGCCGCCGATAACTATATGGCCGATGACGAAACCGTAATTGGCTATTACCAGATGTACTTTGATAAATATGAGAGTATAGGAAACGATGGAATGCTTTATAGGGCAAAAACCAGAATTAGTGATCTAAAACAAAAAATACACTTAGCTGAGAATTAATTTAATTTTCCAACATCGAGCATTCGGAATTATTTAATACAGGCTTATTCAAACTCTTTCAATTTGGATATCTCGCTCGATTTCAACGTAATTAGGAACGAATTGAAATAATCTCTTTATCTGAAAAAGCTTCAAATTAGCATCTATGAAATTTAAACTTACTCTACTCTTTTTCAGTCTTTTTTTCAATACTTATACTGGCCTTTCCCAGGAAGCTTTTGAAATCAATGTTTTTGTAGACGCCAATAAAAATATCTATTTGGAAGAGCAAAAACTAAGCATGAGCGAACTTTTAGAAGAAACAAAAGCTTTGGTCTATAAGCAGCCGGCGGTAAAATATAACCGGCTTGTTTACAATATCTATGCAGATAAGAACCTGAAACACGGTTTTATTATGGATGTAAATCATCAACTTTTACGAGTCGTGGAAGGTTTAAAATCAAAGACGAATAAATATCTTTTGGAGTATGAAAATCTGGACCTTAATGAGGCGGAATGGCAGTTAGAGATAAAGTCTTTAAAACTGGATGCCATGGAAGATTAGCTTTTTATTTTCGCCAGGCTTTCTCTTAATTTTCCTTACTTTTGCTTAAAGTCCAAGTGCGTTTGCCAATGAAAAAAGCTTTACTCGATACTCGAGATTTAAATGCTCTGAAACCTACTTCAAGTTTTAAGTCTTATTTCTTCAATAATTGTTTGTTAGTCTTCTTTCGGCGTGGATTATTTGTAATTGCACTTTTAGTAATTTCCTCCTGTAATTTTGAGACCAAAAAAATTTCTTCAGAGGAAGTGCTGGAGCTGGAATCCAAAACGCTTAATTGGAAAGAAGTAGACGAATACCCTGCTTTTGAAGACTGCCAGAACGAAACCGAACTAATTGCGGCCCGGGAATGTTTTGAGCGAGAAGTAGCCGAAAATATTTATGCTTACCTGTCTAAACAACAACCGGTAGTTACAGAATCTATAGACGATACGCTGTATCTTTACCTGGAAATAAATAGTGCGGGCCGTCCAGAGATAGATTCAGTTAAAATAGATTCTACCTTAAACAATCAACTGCCAGAATTGCGGATGTGGTTAGACCAAAGCATAGATTCTCTTCCAAAAATTTATCCGGCCAGTAAGCGCGGTGTACCTGTTTCTACCGTTTTTAAAATGCCTATTGTTATTAAAGCGCAATAGATTATTCCCCAATAACCACATTCCATTTTTTTACAGACCAGCTTGTAATAAGCCCGTTTTTTACGTAGGGATCGTTCTGAGCAAAAGCTTCCACGATTTTATCACTGTCTGCTTTAAAAACCAATACTGCTTCGTTAGCTGCATCTATTGCTCCACCAAGTATAAGATAACCTTCATTAAAATATTCGGTGGCGTGATTTAAATGTTCTTTTCGGTATTTTACCCTTTCCTCCAGGTAATTGCCAGAGGTGATATAATCTAAAATATAATAATTCATCTTTAGTTTTTAAATTGTCTTCCTTTCCAGGAAAAGTCCGAAAATAGGGATTTCACTGCGACATAAGTGCTAAAGAAAGGATAAAAGATACTGCTCCAAAAATAACTTCTCAATACTGTTTCTCGTTGAAAAAATTTAGCTGAGCTGTAGATTAGTATAAAATCAAGATTAAATTTTACCAGGAAAATGATCAAAATAGGCTGGTAGGGCAGGATTTGTAAGAAGACTAAAAAGGCACCAATCACCAAGCTTAAATTCATTAATAGAACAGTTACTCCGGTGAATTTTGAAAATAAGCTTTTGTAAGCCGGCGCTTTAGAAGCCCAACGAATTCGCTGTGAAACCAGATCGCCAAAACTTTGTTGAGGTTGGGTGTAAACGATTACTTCCTTACTTTTTAAAAACCCGATTTTATAATTCTCTTGCTGAAATTTTTGTAGTAAAAAAACATCATCACCGCTTGCTATATTATCATTTCCGGCAAAGCCTGAAACCTTTAAAAAGGCATCTTTCTCATAACATAAATTGGCGCCATTACACATAAAAGCTTTGCTGATCCCGATGGCTCCCGCTGTTGATATTTGGAGACATAGAATATCTAGGACTTCAAAATTTAGAAAATAGGGTATTTTTCCTCCCCCTTTTGGGGGGAGATAGAGGGGGGCTACCGGTGCCGCAATGAGTTTATTTCCGGTTTTAAGTATAAAATCATTATAAGATTTTAACCAGTTTTCGGGGACCTGGCAGTCTGCATCGGTGGTAATGATATACTCAAATTGAGCTGAATTTATTGCAGTATTAATTGCGTCCTTTTTTGGCGAATTTGAAGTGCGTTCATTGTCTAAAACCTTTATTCTGAAATCTGAGTGAAGTTGCGGAAATCCCTCAATTATTTCCATCGAATTATCTTCCGACTCATCATTTACCAGGATGATTTCAAACTTAGAATTTGGGTAATTTATTTCAGTTAAAGATTTTAGTAAAATCGGTAGATTTTCAGCTTCATTTCTAAAAGGGATAATAATAGAAAACCGAATTTCTGCAGGTGAATTTTCCGAAGAGAATTCTTGGATTTTTTTCCAACCGTGAAGCAGCATTAGCATTAAAACCGAATAACAAATGCAGATTATAATAAAGATGAACATATTCGGTTTTTTAATTTTTGTTTTCCCCGTAAAGTAAACCAAATCACTGCAAATTCAACAAAAGTAGTAAGAGAAAATATTTAAGCTATTCTGTATTTGAAATCTCGTTCAACGAGTAAGGAAATGAAATTGCTTAGCTTTGCCTAGCTACATGAATTTTGGTAGGTTTTAAATTGAAAAAGTTATTTTGAAAAGCGAAAGAATCATTTTAGGAATTGATCCCGGTACCACGATTATGGGCTTCGGACTCATAAAGGTGGAAAACAAACAGATGAAATTTATACAGCTGAACGAGTTGCAGCTTAGTAAATATAGTGATCACTACGTAAAGCTTAAATTGATTTTTGAACGTACCATAGAGTTGATAGATACTTATCATCCAGATGAAATTGCAATTGAAGCCCCGTTTTTTGGTAAAAACGTACAATCTATGCTTAAGTTGGGAAGAGCGCAGGGCGTTGCAATGGCCGCGGGACTTTCAAGAGAAATACCAATTACCGAATATTTACCCAAGAAAATTAAAATGGCAATCACGGGGAATGGGAACGCCAGTAAAGAACAGGTAGCAAAAATGCTACAAAGTTTACTCGGTTTGAAATCGTTACCAAAGAATCTCGACTCAACCGATGGACTTGCCGCTGCGGTTTGTCATTTTTACAATTCGGGTAGAACCGAAGTGGGAAAAAGCTATTCCGGTTGGGCTGCATTCGTAAAGCAAAATAGCTCTCCAACCCCCAAAGGGGGAGTTAGCTCAGTAAATCTACGAGGAAAGAAAAACAAGAAATAGTCTGAGATTCTATAGATTATTAATAATTAAGAATAGATTGTGTTAGAAAATCCTATACAGAGTGAAGATAAAAACTCCTCCCCATTGGGGAGGCCGGGAGGGGCTGCGGGCTTATACATCCATATTCCTTTTTGTAAGCAGGCTTGTCACTATTGCGATTTTCATTTTTCTACCTCTTTAAAAAAGAAAGGGAAGCTTGTAGAAATGTTATGCAGGGAATTAGTACTGCGGAAAAATGAGCTCAATTCTCCCGAAATCCAGACGATCTATTTTGGCGGCGGAACTCCCAGTTTGTTAGAAGCAGAGGAACTTCAGCGAATTTTTGAGACCATTTACTCGAATTATAAAATAGCCGAAAATCCTGAAATTACCCTGGAAGCAAATCCCGACGATCTAACCGAAGAAAAGTTAAAAATGCTCAAGGCTTCTAAAATAAACCGCTTGAGTATTGGGGTGCAATCTTTTTTTGAAGAGGATCTTAAATTGATGAATCGCGCGCATAACTCAGAGGAAGCTTTAAAAAGTATAAAACTTGCTAAATCATATTTCGATAATATTTCTATAGATCTTATCTACGGAATCCAGGGAATGAGCACGGAACAATGGAAAAATAATATAGAAATTTCACTTGAACTTGGCGTGCCGCATATTTCCAGTTATGCGCTTACCGTAGAACCAAATACCGCGCTTCAGAAATTTATTGAAAGAGGGAAAATAAAACCGGTAGATGATGAAGCTGCTAAACTTCATTTTGAAATCCTGGTAGAAACCCTTACTAAAAATGGTTTTGAACATTACGAGTTTTCCAACTTTGGTAAGCCGGGCTATTTTTCAGAAAACAACACCGCATATTGGCTTGGGAAACCTTATTTAGGTATTGGCCCTGCCGCACATTCTTATGATGGAAATTCCAGGAAATGGAACATCTCCAATAATTCTTTATATATAAAAGCCCTGGAAAATGATAAAATTCCGCAGGAAACGGAAGATTTGTCGCTCTCAGACAAATTCAACGAATATGTGATGACCCGGCTGCGGACAAAATTTGGGGTAGCGCTTGCTGAGGTTTCCGGGAAATTTGGCGAAGCTTATAAAGCTCACTTTTTGGAATTTGCTAAGCCATTGCAAAAGGAAGATTTACTGCAGGAAAAAAACGGTGTGTTCCATATTACTTCTAAAGGGAAGTTTTTAAGTGATGGGATTGCTGCAGATCTGTTTTTCCTGGAATAATAATTATCGAAATTAAAGTCAAAAATCGTAAATTTGAGTTATGGCTATAGATCTTCAAAACAAGAAAATAGAATTAATTCAATGGTTATCCACCCTGAATAATGAAATCATTATAGATAAATTAATGGAATTGAGAGAGAGTGAGAAGACTGATTGGTGGAATGAGATAAGTGAAGGCGAAAAAGAATCTATAGAAAAAGGAATTGAAGATGCTAATTCCGGAAACTTAAAACCTCAATCTGAAGTTAGAAAACTTTATGAAAAATGGTTATAAGATTTTTTGGACTATTCATGCATTTTCTGAACTTGAAGAAACAATAGCTTATTTAGAAGAAAACTGGACCGCACAGGAATTAGAAATATTCGCCAAAGAACTTGATCATACGCTAGAATTAATT
>Ga0098069_100811_pt1 | contig 10465 bp, 7 predicted proteins | sample 27_taG_FD_92584 | JGI IMG/M metagenome (GOLD analysis project Ga0098069, IMG submission 92584) | Marine viral communities from Cariaco Basin, Caribbean Sea - 27_WHOI_OMZ | ecosystem: Environmental > Aquatic > Marine > Oceanic | place: Caribbean Sea: Cariaco Basin | collected 2014-11-09 | reverse complement strand
TTGGTCACCGTCCCGGTAATCAAATTGTCTTGTGCAAAGGCAATTTGCACAACTAACACCAGTAAAAGTGTTAGAATTCCACTTAATTTTCTTTTCATTTTATAAATTATTTGAATTAGCCAAGGCCAAAAATGGTAATAAAATCTTAATAAAACAAGGTTAGCATATAAACTAACCTGTTAATTATTTAAGAAGTTAATGAAACTTCATCTCTATAACCTTGTAGTTGACAAAATTTAGTCCTCAATTTTGCCGCCATAGCTGGAAAGAAGAAATTTCTTTCCAAATAAAACACAAATACTTAAGTTGTTCCATATTGAACAAATTGAATACAGCTTTTCGACATAAGACTTTCAGGGTGATGTGAAATTTCTACTTTTGCAACTACATAATACATAAGGTACTTACTTTTCTTCTTAATAAGCTTTCACATGTTAGCAAAAAGTTTTTCCAAACTTCCACTAGAATGCGGCACAGATGAAGCCGGTAGAGGTTGCCTAGCAGGTCCTGTCACTGCGGCTGCCGTTATCCTGCCCAAAAATTTCCGGAATAAGATCATCAATGACTCAAAGCAGCTCAATGCACTTTCAAGAAGCAAACTGCAAAAAATCATCAAGAAAAAGGCAGTTTGTTATTCGGTGCAGCATATATATATGGAAGAAATAGACGAGATCAACATTTTAAACGCTTCTATCAGGGCAATGCACAAGTGTATAGAAAACCTGAACCCCATACCCGAATTCATTATAGTAGACGGTAACAGGTTCAAAAACTTTAAAGAAGTGCCACACGAATGTATCATAAAAGGAGACGGCAAATATCTTAGTATTGCAGCGGCGTCTATCTTAGCAAAGACCCACAGAGATGAATTCATGAGCCGCATACATGAAGAATACCCCATGTACAACTGGAAACAGAACAAAGGATACCCCACAGTTGAACATCGCGAAGCCATTAAAAAATATGGAGTTACAAAATACCACCGCAAAAGTTTTAAACTCCTGCCCGAGCAACTGGAGCTCTGCCTATAATATAGTAACTACCAACCCACTTTCCATGAAGAAGATCTTTACCTTTATTACCATCCTGTTATTCTTTTCCTGCGCTAACGAGGCCCCGGTTTCGGGAGAACTTACCGATTTTTTGCCCCAGGACCCGGCAGTAATTGTACAGATGGAAAACCCCGATCTTTTCTTCAGCAATATTCAAAACAACGATTTTGTTAAGCTTAATTCTAAAAATGATCTTTACATTAACATTAAAGAAGGACTCGAGATCCTGAAATATTTCCCTCATCAAAAAGAGGCCCTTCTCGTCCTTGATCCTAATGATGAAAAGTCTCTTGACTTTCTATTTATTAGTCGGGATAATCTCAAACCTAAAAACCTTGATTCTATCCTCAACCGGCAGGTAGAAACTATGGGCTTTGAAGATTTAGAAGTGCAAAAATATATTTTGGAAGGTAAAACAGCTTTTTCGACACGTGTAGATAGCATTAGCCTGTTAAGCAATTCCCTGGCTCTATTAAAAGAAACAGCCCGCGGCAATTCAGCCTTGAGCGAAGATCTACAGGTGGCTTTCAAAGCAGCCTCTCCCAAAAAAACTTCTGTATTTATGAATTCCGATAAAGCAAACCCTTTCCTAAAAAAGCTCTTTTTGCCACCTTTTTCCAATTTTACTAAATGGACTGTTGTTGATACTGACATTTCCCAGAATGACATCAGGCTTAATGGCATCACCATTGCTTCCGATTCTCTTCCCCGCCTCATCAATGTCTTCAAGGAAGTAGGTACTTCAAAAAATACTCTGGTAGATATCACTCCCGTGACCAGCCCCGGATTCAATTCTGTAAGCTTTCAGGATTTTAAAAAATTGAATCAAAATTTGCTCTTTTTGAGAGGTTATGAAACAGACACTTCATTTACTGAAGAAACTTCCCTCCTCACATTGGCCAGTGAAGCCGGAATTATTCATCTTGCTGAAGGGTCGGTGTTTGTTATACGTTCTTCGGAAGCCGAAAATGGCCTACAGGCATTAAATTATGAGCCGGAACAAGCTGAAGAATTCCGTGGACTACCCATTTATAAATTCTCCCACCCTAATTCGTTTTCCGAAATACTTCAGCCGTTACTGAATCCAAAAGACCTCCATTTTTTGACATTTTTGGATAGTTATATACTCTTTTCTGAAACTTCCGAAGCATTAAAGGAAGTGATTGCCGCTGTTCAGGATGATCTTGTTTTGTCAAATACTGACGCTTACAAAACTTCTTCAGAAAATCTCAGTTCAGAAGCATCTTTTTTAATAGTCCGGAACAACCAGGCAGAAGGAACAAAAGAAACAGAGCAACTTGACTACACTAATTACCCCATTACGGCGGTTCAATACATCTACCATGATAATTTTGCCCACCTGCACAGTGTCGTGGCGAGGAGTGCTGCTCTAAAAACTAACAAACCTACTTCGCAGGCTGCGAGTGTTGCCCTGGCGGCAGTCCTAAATTCCCAACCGGTCTTCTTCAAGAATCATCGCTCAAACGGAATGGACATTGTAGCGCAGGATGTTCAAAATACGCTGTACCTCATTTCGCCCGAAGGAAAGATTTACTGGAAAAAAGATCTGGGTTCCCCCATTTTTGGAGAAGTACAAACGGTAGATATTTTAAAAAATGGCAGATACCAACTTGCCTTTGCGACTCAAAATGAAGTTCATGTTATAGATCGCGATGGAAACTATGTAAATCCTTTCCCACTTAAATTTAGAGATAAAATCACCCAGCCTCTATCTATTTTTGATTACGATAAAAAACGTGATTACCGCTTTGTGGTCACCCAGGGCCGGGAGGTTTTCATGTATGATCGCAAAGGGAAAAGCGTAAAAGGATTCAATTTCTCTACAACAACTTCAGAAATTATACAGCCTCCAAAACACATTAGGATAGGCCGAAAAGATTACATTGTAATTCCTGAAACTTCGGGCAAACTGAATATTCTTAGCCGCACCGGGAAAATTCGTGTCCCGGTGAAGGAAAATCTTGAGTTCTCAAACAACGCCTGGTACGGGTACAATGGGAATTTCGTTTCTACGAACACTTGGGGTCAAATCATAAAGATCAGCGAAAAGGGAAATTTAAAAAAAGAGGATCTTGGCTTTGCCGAAAATACCCGAATCACAGCCACCGAAAAAACTTTGGTTACGCTTTCAGAAAACGAATTAAGTATAAAAGGAAATTCTGTCACTCTCGATTATGGGCTTTATACTGCACCCCAAATTTTCTACCTCAACAATAAAATTTACATCTCAGTAACCGACCTACAAGCTAAAAAGGTATATCTATTTGACAGCAATGCCAGTCTAATAAAAGGGTTCCCTATTTATGGAAATTCTTTAATAGACCTCTCCAACGCCGATGAAGATGCAGCGTTGGAATTGGTGGTGCAGGACGAAGAGAATGGGGTTTTAGTTTATGAGGTGAATTAGTGGTGTCTGTTGTCTATAAAATCAAAAATTTTTGTGAATTCGTGGCAATAAAAATTACACCAATTCAGCTTCAAAAAGGGCAGAAAAATGCTTCTTTATTTTTTGTTTCACCTCCTCTACAGGAACTTCCTTTACGCCCAGCTCTACATTGAGAGAAGTTACTGCTTTACCTTTTATTCCGCAGGGAACGATATTATCAAAATAACCCAAATCTGTATTAACATTAAAGGCAAAACCGTGCATAGTAACCCAGCGGCTGGCACGCACCCCCATTGCACAAATTTTTCGGGCAAACGGAGTGTCGGCATCCAGCCAAACGCCGGTTTCTCCCTCACTGCGCCCTGCTTTGATCCCGTACTCTGCAAGGGTAAGAATAACCGTCTCCTCAAGAAGCCTTAAATATTTATGTATGTCTGAGAAAAAATTTTCAAGATCCAGAATGGGATATCCTACAATTTGACCGGGACCGTGATAAGTAATATCCCCGCCCCTGTTAATCTTGTAAAATGCAGCATTTTTTTGTTCCAGTTGCTCCTCGTTGATGAGGAGATGTGAAATATCACCACTTTTTCCGAGGGTATAGACGTGAGGATGTTCTACAAAAAGTAAATAATTCCTTGTGGCTTTTGAAGTTCCCTCTCTGCGGTTGGCGATTTTTTGATCAAGAATCTCCTTAAAAAGTTGTTCCTGGTAATCCCATATTTCTTTGTAATCCCGCAGTCCTAATTCCCTAAAATATATATTCTTATTCAAATCTTATGTTTAGAATTGAGATATGAGCACGAGAAGTGAGAGGGGGTATTACCTCTTGTTGTTTAAAATGATCAAAGCTGCGATCACACCGGGTATCCACCCTAAAAGGGTAAGTATCAACACAATTAAAATAGACCCACAGCCCCTGTCTATGACAGCCAGCGGCGGAAAAAGAATTGATAATATTACTCTCCAAACACTCATAAGTCTTACAAAGATATCAAAATTTATCATAATCTGTAGACGGCCTCTCCTTCAAAAAACAATTGATTGGTAGCCCATTAGTCTGTATCTTTGCCAGTCGAAATTTGAAATTTAAAACATGCACTTATCTGAACAGGAACTCATTCGCCGGGAAAAACTCGATTCCCTTCGAAAACTGAATATTGACCCCTACCCCGCAGCACTTTATCCCGTAGATCACACTACTTCGGAAAGTAAAGCTGAATTTGAAGAAAATAAAAAGGTGGTTATTGCCGGCCGATTGATGTCCAGAAGAATCCAGGGAAAAGCTTCTTTTGCTGAAATTCAGGATTCCACCGGAAGGATTCAGGTATATTTTAACCGCGACGAGATTTGTCCCGGAGATGATAAAAGCAAATACAATGACGTATATAAAAAACTACTTGATATAGGAGATTTTATCGGGATTGAAGGGAAACTCTTCAAGACGCAGGTGGGTGAAAAAACCGTGATGGTCGAGAATTTTACCCTTTTAAGCAAGTCGCTAAAACCGCTTCCGCTCCCCAAGACCGATAAAGAAGGAAAGACTTATGACGAGTTCAATGATCCCGAACTGCGGTACCGTCAACGTTATGCCGATCTGGTGGTGAACCCAAAGGTGAAGGAAATCTTTGTGAAAAGAACAAAGCTCTTCAATGCCATGAGAACCTTCTTTAACGAGCGTGGCTACTTTGAAGTTGAAACTCCCATTTTGCAATCTATCCCAGGCGGTGCTGCTGCCCGGCCCTTCATTACTCATCACAACGCGTTAGATATTCCGCTTTATTTGAGAATCGCTAATGAGCTGTACTTAAAAAGGCTTATTGTGGGTGGTTTTGACGGAGTGTATGAGTTTTCAAAAAACTTCAGAAATGAAGGAATGGATAGAACGCACAATCCAGAATTTACCGCGATGGAAATCTATGTAGCCTACAAAGATTACAACTGGATGATGGAGTTTGTTGAAGAACTCCTGGAATATTGCGCACTTGCCGTTAATGGCACCACAAAAGCTGTCTTCGGAAAAGATGAAATTGACTTTAAAGCTCCTTACGCACGGGTAACTATGACCGATGCCATTAAAAAATTCACCAATTTTGACATTACAGGCAAGTCTGAAAAAGAACTTTTTGAGGCTGCAAAAAGTATGGGCATTGATGTAGATGACACCATGGGCAAAGGGAAACTCATTGACGAGATCTTCGGGGAAAAGTGCGAAGGCAAATTTATCCAGCCTACTTACATTACCGATTATCCTAAAGCCATGAGCCCGCTTTGTAAAGAACACAGGGAAAATCCGGAGTTGACAGAGCGATTTGAGCTTATGGTCTGCGGAAAAGAGATCGCCAACGCCTATTCTGAGCTTAACGATCCTATCGATCAACGAAACAGGTTTGAAGAACAGCTAGAGCTTTCCGAAAAAGGGGATGATGAGGCGATGTTTATTGACAATGACTTTCTTCGTGCCCTGGAATATGGAATGCCCCCAACCAGCGGACTCGGAATTGGAATGGACCGTTTGATCATGTTCCTCACCAACAAACAATCTATTCAGGAAGTGCTTTTCTTCCCTCAAATGAAGCCCGAAAAGAAAGCACCAACCCCACAGCCCGAAGATTTCCTAAAATTAGGAGTGCCACAGGAGTGGGTGGATACTGTGATGCACGAATACTGGTCTGTAACCAAATTGAAGGAAAATAAACCTACCCAGGTGCACCAAAAATTAAACGGACTTCGGAAGAAAAATAAATTACCGGTCGCTGCCCTTCAGTTGGAAGAAGTAGAAAAGTGGTTCTAAAATGCCATTTTTGACAGTTTATAAAGAGGAACCTTCGGGTTCTTCTTTTAGTTTATGGCAGGACAACCGCAGTGGTAACGTTGTCGTGGCGCACCAAAGTTATAACCCAAAGTGAGTTGGTGAAATCCGCTGTTGCTAAACACGGTTTCATTGAATTGCCGGGAATAGGTATACCCAACTAGAAAGCTGCGGAATTCCACTCCCGCAAAAGGAGTGAAATAGCGAATGTTTTCAAAGTTTTCCTCCTCCATTTTATCCAGGCCCTGCCGGTAACTTAGACCAGCCCAAACCTGTCCGAAATCAAAATTCCTGTAAGCCTTCGCATTAACATCAACAGTTTTTTCCGAAGTATCTTCAACGAGCTGAAGCATTGCAGAAGGCTCTAAAAACCAGTTGTAAGCAGGGGAAATGACATACCCGGCTGTAAGAAAATATCTGCGCTGGTTCCCAGCGATATTATTAGAATTAAAAAGTTCTCTCTTTACCGGAAGCAGGTTCTTGGCCGCAAAATGCACGTATAGATCGTTCCTAAAATAAGACATTCCCGCGTCCATATTTGCATAGCTCACAGAAGTTTTATCCTGCCCCAATACAGGATCGGATCCATCAAAACCACTTTGATCCAGCCGGTGCTGGATCATGCCTGCACTCATTCCAAAACTAAGCCTGTGTAACTCCAAGTCCCCCGAAGGCAGCCTTAAATGATAGGCAAACGTAGCATAAGCCCCCGATTTTGAAAAATTTCCGTTTTGATCATTGAACAATATCGCCCCTATTCCCTCCCTGTTCCCCAATCTGCCATTAATGCTAAGGGTTTGCATCCCGGGGGCGTCATCAACATCAAACCACTGCTGCCTCGCCGTAATTCGCAACTGGTTTCTACCGGCTGCCCCCGCGAGGGAAGGATACAGCAGGTAAAGATTATCGGTAAGGTAATCTGAATAAGTGGGGAGGATCTCCTGTGCACTAACGCTTCCACCATTAATAAAGAGGCCAAGACTTAAGACCCAAAAAAGGCATTTTAGAAGATAATTATTTTTTTTGGGTTTAAACATGTTAACGCTTTAAGGTAAAGTGCCCTTTTTGAGGCTCGAAACCTTCAATATAAATATGATACCAGTAATCTTCTGAAGGTAGTTCCTTTCCATTGTATATGCCATTCCAGGAAAACCCGGCCCCACTTCCGGCAGCCAGCAACTTCCCATACCTGTCAAAAATCCTGATTTTTGAGCTGCTGAAAAATTCCACTCCGTCAAGTTCAAAGGAATCATTAATTCCGTCATTATTGGGCGTGATGAATTGGGGAATCACAAGATGCGGAAATTCTTCGGAAACAGTTTTACAACCTTCGAGATCTCGCATATAAGCAGTATATATTCCGCCGGAAATATTCTGAAAAATATTCGACTGCTGAAAATTGCTTCCGTCAAGAGAAAATTCAAACTGTCCTTGATGAGCTGCTTCAATGATCACGCTGTTTGCTTCCGAAGTAATTTTGGCAATTTCGGCAACATCTACAGCAGTAATTTGAAAATTCTTTGTTGCACTACAACCATTTCCATTAGTGACAACAACATAATAATTCCCCGGTTGATTAATGTTGATTTGTCTCGTAGCAGCACCGGTATTCCATCTATATTTAAAATTTCCCGCTCCAGCATCCAGCTGAATCTCACTTTCTAAACACAACTGCCGGGATACATCGGTCACTTCGGGCTTTGAGAAAATCGAAAGTGTTACAGGAGTTCGGGGACCGGGTTCACAATCAAATCTGGATTTTACAGCTTCGGCATAATATATCCCTTCAGAAGGAGGAACAAAAGTGCTTCCCAATGCCACTTCAACCCCGTCATTAGCTTTATCATACCACCTTACCAATTCGTCACTTGCTGCTATTACCTCAAGCGTTGGAATAGGATCCCCTTCACAGGCTTCCATATCTCCCAAACTCACGGGAGCCTTGGGAGTTTCCACAATGTACACAGCAAAAGCCCCGGAAACCGAACTACAAAGGTTATCATCCAGGTTAACTGCATCTTCTGCAACCTTAACCCTAAAATAACGGGTAGTAGTGATTGCTGAAGAGGTAAAATTACTTCCGGTTTCACCAGGTATATCCTGCCAGGTTTCTTCATCTTGGCTTTCCTGCCATTGATAAGCATGACTGGCATAAACCGAATTATCGGGCGTGGCGATTAATTCAACTGTTATGGGCGCATCGGGCTTACACACTTCCAGAAAAGTTTCAGAAATATTGGGAGAACTTATTTCCGTGAGGTCTCCACAAGACCTAAAAATGATATCGTCAATAGCAAGATCATTTCCGCAGCCACCAACACCGTTATTAAACATTTTCAAAATCACCTTATCCTGGCCAGCTTGAGACCTAAATGTTAATGCCTTTTGCGACCATTGCGGATTAACAGAAGAATAGATATCTCCGGTATTCCCTTCGGCCAGTACCGTATTGCCGGTTTCATCCAAAATTTGAAATTTTACGTTGATAGGCACCTCGTTGTTCACACAAGCACCATTAGCAGGATTGAAGATGTTCATGAGATAGGCCGAAAACTCATAGGTTGTGGCTTCACATAAGCCCGTAATGGTAGTTTCATAAAATACACCGGGCGTAAAGGCGGCATTCACAATTAGAGCCTTCCCCTTTGAAACCGTGGTGGGTGGTAAAGTATGCCAGTTTCCATTATTCTGTCCAGTACTACCGGTAATGGTATATTGCCCGTCTTCATAGGGGATTCCTGCGACAAAATTATAGTTTGTAACACCGGCGGGCAAGGCCGGTCCCGTTCCTGTTCCGCCTCCAAAAGTTTCATGGAATATAGGATCACCCTTACTACCGGGACAAAAGCCCAGCTGCGGGAAAACATTTCCAAAAATAAAGAAAAAGATAAGGAATAAGAGGGTTTTCATCTTCCTTCAAAGGTACGGGAATGATAATGGACTTTAACAAAACCTTAGCTGCTTCTTTTTATGATCTTTATCATTTTTATTACCTCCCTTTATTTCATTTTAAACCTTTTAGGGTCTATCCTGTCCAACCATAAGCAAAGTGCTTCTCTTTTTATTTAACAAATCTGGATTAGGCAACAAAAATCTGTTTCTTTAAATTGAGCCATTCTTAACTAAAATTTTACATTAATGAACAACCGACTCTTGTTCCGGCTGGTTATTGTTTTTTTCTCTTTTTCAATAACGAGTTGTGCCGTCTTTCAACCTGAAAAGGATAAAAAGTCGACTACAGCAGCCAAATCTCCTGAAAAAGACAAAAACGGGATCAAATCTTATGACAAGGTGATCACCAAAAAAGCAAAATCTGATGCCGGATTATTTACTGTACACCAGGTAGATGATGATTACTACTACGAAATTCCCGATAGCCTCTTTAACCGTGAGATGCTTATGGTCACCCGAATAGCGCAAACCGCATCGGGCATTGGTTTTGGTGGTGGCAAGCAAAACGAACAGGTGCTGCGCTGGGAAAAGAAGAATAAAAATGTGCTTCTACGCGTAGTTTCTCACGATGTGTATGCTGCAGATTCCCTGCCCATTCACGAGGCTGTGAGAAATTCCAATTTTGAACCTGTCCTGTTCTCCTTTGATATTGAAGCATTTCACAAAGATTCTGTGAACAATGCAACTGTGATCAAGGTGACCGATCTTTTTGAAAAAGACGTGCAGGCACTTGGTTTTCCCGAAAGGCGTCGTAAAAGTTACAAAATAAGCCGACTAGATGACAGCAGGTCTTACATTGACACCATTAGGAGTTACCCAAAGAATATCGAAGTACGTCATGTGAAAACTTATAATGCAGGCGAACCACCTTCAAATTCAAGTACAGGTTCCATTTCAGTAAAAATGAGCAACTCTATGATCCTCCTTCCGAAGGTGCCTATGGAAAGAAGATATTTTGATGAGCGCGTTGGCTGGTTCACAACAGGGCAAACCGATTATGGCCTGGATGCTCAAAAAAGTGAGACTGTACGCTACCTTGACCGCTGGAGACTTGAGGTAAAGGACGAAGATATAGAGAAATTCAAGCGTGGAGAACTGGTTGAACCTAAAGAACAGATTGTTTATTACGTAGACCGCGCGACTCCAAAGAAATGGATCCCTTACATCAAACAGGGAATTGAAGACTGGCAGGTGGCTTTTGAAGCTGCAGGTTTCAAAAATGCCATTATTGCAAAAGATCCT
>Ga0098069_100809_pt1 | contig 10486 bp, 6 predicted proteins | sample 27_taG_FD_92584 | JGI IMG/M metagenome (GOLD analysis project Ga0098069, IMG submission 92584) | Marine viral communities from Cariaco Basin, Caribbean Sea - 27_WHOI_OMZ | ecosystem: Environmental > Aquatic > Marine > Oceanic | place: Caribbean Sea: Cariaco Basin | collected 2014-11-09 | reverse complement strand
TATTCTGGGTAAGCCGATGACACGATCCGGACCCGATGGTTTTCGCATACTTGGAGCACGTGGTTCGATCCTCGCACGACCATCGTCCTTCTTCGCATCATCCGAAACGTCTGGGTCTGTGTGTGGTTGAATGCCCTGACCAGTAAAGTGCCCCGTCGTGACAAGGGGCGTTCCATCGATCGCTTCCTTCAGGACAGCACGACGAAGCCGGTCTGCTTGCACTTCCTGCTCGCCAGCACTGTTCAGTTCGTGATCGTCCCGCTCATAAGATTGCTCCGATCGGTTAACGCCAACTGAGTCAGGCGATCGTCTCCGTTTCTTCCTCGCCTGTATTTTCTGATGCATCAATGTGAGCTGAGCTGCAGTAGCTTTGTTCTCGTGGACGAGGTTGCTGTTATGTGGCTCCGGTTTGACCGATGCTGTCGTTGGCATCAGCCGGCTATTTTCGCGCCTCTCAGGGTCCGTTGACGATGCTCCGTGATCCCCTCGGATGCTCGCTGGATTGATTGTCCCGGACGGATTACGGCTTGATTGAACTTCTGACTGCGGTTTCGCTGAAGCGCTGATCAGTAGGCCGCCGCGAGATCCATTCAGGTTAGGATGCGACGTGGGCTCGGAATCCAAAGACGAAGACGTTGAGAGAGCTTCTGAAACCGGCTGCTCTTTGACACCGATCGTGAGCGAAGGAAGCAGTGATCTTCGCGCGCGTTCAGCTCTCAATCGGTTCACGAACTCCGGCTCACGCGCGAATTGCGCCATGAGGGTGTTAATAGCCTTCGACATTCGTTCTCCGCGAAGAAAAGCGGACGGCTCCATCCGAAGGTAGACTGGGTCCTCGATGTGTTTGTCCAACCAAGAATGAAGGCGCTGGCGCTTCAACTCGTCAAATTGCGATGGTTTAGTTTGCTTCCTCCAAGCGACTGAAACGTCAGGCTTGCTGACATTCTGAACCGCTACAGTTTGCCTTGCGGTCGGATCGAAACAAGCGACGAAGACCTTCGTCTTGGCTTCTGCGGCGGCTTCCTCCAGATCTTTCAGGCCTTGCCGCTCTACGGCGATCATATCTTCGCTGGGTGCATAACTCTCGATCCAAGCGACATGAGCCCGGGCGTTCTTGAGCAGGGCGGCATCGCCTTTTCTTGGCGCCACTGGGCGGCCCGGTTCCGGCGTCAGCGTCCTGATCACAGCATCCGCGCGCGATCGCATCATTCTGACGGTGATCCTGCCCAACTCCGCCTGAAGCCTGCGATCGGAAATCTTTTTGCGCAGATCGATGAAGCTCAATAGTGCATCGGAGGCATACCCATCGCGTTTGGCGGATCGAAAGATTTGAAGCACCGTTTCGATCTCGTTCGAATATTCGGTCCGGGCCTGCTTTTCGGCATATCGGATTTCGTCCGAAACAATCCGTCGCGCGTTCTCAGTCCCGACGGCGGTGGCGACCCCGCGCTTCTCCAACCCGATGGCCCGCGGCCCCATGTGATCGAGCGGTGTCAGGTCGATGTCGTTGTCCTTATAGGTCCCCTTGAGAAACTCGGCGATATCGTCACGTCCATCGCGGACGCGCTCGACGATCCGAATGTAACGTTCCCGGAAGATGCGTGCCGGAGGTTCCGAATACCGCACCTTGTTTTGCCGAAGAGGATAGGTGTCCTTCCCGTTCTTTCGGACTTTGTATTCGAAGTCCCAGCAGCAGTGCTCGTCCAGCCACTTTGCCGGTCGATCGTAGGCATCGACGTGAATGTGGTAATTGCGCTTGTCGTTGGTCTGGTCAGGCTGGTGAATGGCCGCGACCACCATCAGACCGTCATCTCCGAGCTCATCGCAGAAGTCCCGCATGACAACATGCCGCTCCGCGGCGGAAAGACCGACAGGCAACTCGAACACCATCCGGAACTGGATTCGACCGGCGCGGCCTGGCTTGGTGGATACCCTGCCCTTCAGCTGAGGGTGATCTTTCAACTCCCTCTGCCATTCGGTCACTTCGCTCCGAGATCCCGACGCGACCGTGGCCCGGAACTCTTTAAAGCGTCGTCCCTTACCGGCTGTGATGGCTTTCCGCTTTGCGCGCTCTAATCGCAATTGATCGAAAATGCGTTGCATCAAGAACGAGGCATCCCCAGCCTCGACAAGTTCTTTCAGGGCGGCGAGCGCTTCCGTGTGCATCTGCAGGTAAAAGCGCTTGGGTCCAGGCTCGCAGCGCTCGGCCGCGTCGAACAGAGACTTATGTCGCGCGATCCCGCCAGGGATGTTGCTGTAGTATGACAACCGGTTCTGCTCAGCCCGGATCACCTGCTCATCAAGCATATCGACATGAAGATCCCCGCCCGGATCATGGCTCTCGAACTGCCGGCGGAGATAGTCCAGATGGGAACCTATCGTGAGCTTGGCGCCCGCCGCCAGATAATCGATATGCTGCGATCCGCTCTGGCGCACGCATCCCTTTCCTCCGGTGAGACTCTCGCCTTTGATACGAGGACCAATCGCTTGGATCGGCTTTATCGAAACATGAGGCACGCGGCGATCACCGCTTTGTCGAGCCCGGCCGGTCAATGGGCTCGGGATATTTAGATCCACTACTCGACCCGCACCTGCTCCAGATCGTTTACGGACTGATCGAGCGTTCGCTTCCACTTTCTGGGGCTTGCGATAACCGACCCTCCATAGAGCGCCGATGGCCTCGATGTCCTCAAACTTGATGCGACGTAGAATGGCTTCCAGCTGATGCTGGTATAGAGGTTGATCCTCGTTGTTTTGTCTGCTCGCGTCCATGCGCTTATGATCTGCTTTTGTTCTCGAATGCGCAAGATAGCCGCGGTCGATTCTTCGCCTTCCGGAAGCCTTTAGGCTGGAGGACACCGTCCAGATCGTTGTCAGAAACGACTTGGACGGCGCACAGCAAATCAGCGGCTCCGCCGATTTGCGTTATTGCGCCTCCGGAATGGTCCTTTCCGGACCATTCAATCTTTCCTTCTGCTGCGGCGAAGGAATTGCCGTAGCCGCTCTCTGCAAGCCAAAAAACCTGAGGCTGCTCGAACCTTTATTCTCTTTGCTTTCCGACAGCAGATTTGCGCCGCAATGCCGGGCATCGTCGTTCGCCATCCGATCGCCCGAAAGCGGACGGTGTTTCCAAACCGCTTGGGCGGCCGGGTCTGAGACAAAGCCGTCGTTCGCAAGCGACATGTTGAACAGCGGCTTTTGTCAGAAGCTGACGTTCAAAGTTAGTTGGTCGGCATTCTAGAAGGACTTCGGCCAGGCGCTCCGCCACCGTTCCAGCTCTTCCGGGCCGGCACATGGCGATGGAACGCCAGGTAACCCTATCAATGCTGCCCACTCCGAGCACTGCCTCACGCCCTCGTCGACCGGAACCTCTGCGTCGACGCGCTGGCTGACGCTCAAAGTGCTCCACACCAGATGCGCCACCGCAACGCGGTTGGCTGGCGCCATCCTGCGCCAATCAGGCGGGATATCCTGCCATTCGGCCGCTTCGACCGACCGATCATCGCTGCGAAGCTCGGCCTGGGCAGCCATGGTGCACGTGTGTGGGATCACCAGTGTGAAGCGCAAACGCTCCTTCGCGGTGTAGCTGGTCACTAACGGTCCCATTGGCGCAGGCGCCAAATCGCTAAGCATCTCGCACTGAAGTCCGGCTTCACGACTCACGCGATCGAGGAGTGAGCGAGCTAGAAGCTCCTGAGCGGTCGACGATCCGTCCCCGTGTGTCCCACGGGCCATGCCTCCGGGAAGAGTGCGCAATCCGGCGAATTCGTAGTCGGCTCCCTCGACAGGCGCCTTGCGCACCGTCGCGAAGGCGGAGCCACGACTTGCGAACAGGATCGCGCCCAGCCGCCACTTCGCGTGCTCGGACGTCGCCAAGAAACGATCGGGTTGCACGCAGCAGGCGTCCAGAAACTGCGACAACTGTTGATTTGGATACATTTTGCCACCACCGCCACTTGGCCGAATATCTATTGTCCATATACTAGTGCCCGGGATGTTGAAGGGGGGACAGTGTTCGATCTCGAGCGAATCCGTGCGTTTCCGATTTCTATGGTAGCTAAGGATTTCGGGTTCAATCTGTCGCGAACCGGCGGCGGCTGTTGCCGGCTGCCGGATCACGAAGACTCCAACCCCTCCTTTTCCGTCCGCCTGGCAACTAACCGCTTCGTGTGCTTTTCCTGCGGCAGACGCGGCTCGGTCATCGACTTGGTGAAGATCATGGAGGGGATCGATTTCGTAGAGGCCTGCCGTTGGCTAGAAGCGCGCTATCTGAGCGGCTATTCGAAACACGCCTACAATGCTGCCAAGCCGTTTCGAAGCCTCGTCAGGCAGTCACCGCAAGAAGACAAGGGCGTCGCTGAGATCAAGACGCGCGCAGACGTCGAGGTCTTCGATTGGGTGCTCGAACGATCGCCGCTCCGCTCCGATGGCACCCAATATCTTGCCTCGCGCGCCTTCAGCGCGAAAACTCTGGCTCACTTCCGCGTCGGTCAGATGGGCGACGGACGAGATCTGCTGTATGCTGCCACCGCACGATGGGGTCGTGATCGTCTCGTCGCCTGCGGCCTCCTGAAGGAGGCGCGGTATGCCGACGAACTGGTCTTCCCGTCCCGCTATCTGCTGTTCCCGTTCCTCGTCGGTGGAAAGGTCACATATCTGCAGGCCCGCCGACCGGACGGCGGGCATGCCAGGCGCTGGCTCTGCCCTTTGGACCTGCCTCCACCGCTTTTCAACGCCGATGCACTTACGACCGCGGGAACCACGATCACTCTTTGCGAAGGTGTTACGGACGTGCTTTCAGCGTTCGAGCTGGGGATGAATGCTGTCGGGCTACTCGGGGCAAGCAGTCGGCTCGACGGCGAAACGGTCGCCCGCTTCCGAGGCCGAAACGTTGCGGTGCTCGGTGATGCGGACAAGGCTGGTCGCAGCTTCGGCCGACGCATGTCGTCGCTCATCGCGCCACACGGTCTGACGATCATACGCAAGCGACTTCCAACGGGATGCAACGATCTCAACGACTATCTGCTCGCCACCCGAAGGACCGGCCATGAACTGGCGTGAACTGCTGATCCTACCGGAGAACCTCCTCTGGGCCTGGCGAAAGGCACGCAAATGCTATCGGATGGCAGATGGCCTCTTCGACCAAGCTGAACTCGCTGCATTCGAGCTGAACCTTGAAGCCGAACTGGACTCTATCCGATCGGACTTTGCACGATGGAAATACATCTGCGCCCCGCTAAAGCTCGTGCCTCAGCCCAAGAAGCCGGATGCGCACGGCAAGCCGCGTTTCCGCCAATACTTTCAGCTGGCAGTCCGGGACCAGGTCGCCTGGATCGCGCTCGCGAACGTCCTTGGTCCGGAAATGGACAAGAGGATGCCAGCATGGAGCTACGGGAACCGGCTGTATCGCGCAGCCTGGTATGAGGACAATTCACCCGAGGATCCGCACTCAAAGCTCAATATCGGGCCATACCGTCACTCGGCCGGAAACCTGTACCGCCACTTCAAGCACAGCTGGCCTTTATACCGGAGGCACATATCGCTCGCGGCACGCCGCATGGTTTCGGCGACAATCGACGAAAACGAGCTCGACGCTGGAGAGCGGCTTGCACTCAAGCAGTCGGAGGGCCTTGCCTATCTCGACCCTTCGCATTGGGCGCGTCCCTTGTCCAGCGGTGACCGGATCTTCGCCGCGTCTCTTGATCTCAGCAAATTCTATCCCTCGGTAAGGAAGACGGCGATCGAGAAGTCGTTCGCATCGTTTCTGCCGGAATATACCGATGAGCTCGGTGCGCTGATCGACCAGATGCTCACCTTCACGATCGACACCGAAGGCGTTAGCGAAGAGACGAAATCGGAGGTGATCCCCCCAGTCGCGTCAGGACACTTCGCTCGGATACCCACAGGCCTCTTCGTGGGCGGCTTCCTTGCCAACGTGGCCATGCTCCCGGTCGACATCGAAGTCGATGCCGCACTCGCTTTGAGGCGCGACGTGGCGCACTTTCGCTTCGTCGACGACCACGAGGTGCTCGCATACGAATTTGATACCCTGATCGACTGGCTGTCGCTCTATTCCGAGCTGCTAGAAAAGCACGGAATTGGCGCGGAGATTGAACCAGACAAGTTCGTTCCGCCTGAACTCAAATGGATACTTGATAGCGACCTAGCGCTACCTGCCGGCGAGACGATCGACGGCCTGATCGTGAAGGCTTCCTCCGCAGCAGAGGTGAACGGTCGGAAGCCGACGGAACTCATGACGCGGACGCTGGCGCAGGTCTCCATGCTCGCCGCCACCGACTTCGACCTCCTCACCGATGCAGGCAGGGAGCAACGGCTAGAACAGCTTGAGTGGCTGCTGCTTGCTAACATTCCCGACCAGGAAATCCGCCACGACACCCGCATGGCATTTGCCGCCGCACAGATCGCCGCCCTCACACCGTCTCTATTCCGACCGAGTGACAAGCTGCTTTTCGCCTACCGTCGGCTGGCCGCCCTTTCCAGAAAGCCGATTTCCCAAGTATTCCTCCCAGAGATCGCATCGCTCGAGGAAGAAATTGAGTCGTTCAGGGAGGAGGAGCGCAAGGAGTGGAGCGCTCTTCTTAAGCGCCATTTCTCACTCCTGTTCCAAGCATTCTCGACCCACCCGGACAAGGTTCGTCTCTTCTCCCGGCTGCTCGACTTCTGTCGCGCCACCGGACACGATGGCTTTCCGCAGATCGGCGCATGGATGAATGAGAACGAGCAGAGCGATCTACGCCTGCTCAAGTGCTATCTCGGCGCGAGCGGTCTGCATGTTCTGGCGAAGCACGTCCTCACTGCGAGCGTCGCAGCAACTCGCCTTGATGCTCTCCATCGGGAGCGTGCCGCCGCCAAGGCATTCCTGTCCAACGTCCTGTCCGCCCAGCTGGAAAAGTTCGTCCCCACGGCCAGCGGATCGCAACGACCCCAATTCTTTCAGTGGGACGCCTTGACCGCATTTTCCGCCGCCCTTGTGATCGGATCGATCGAGCTTGATGAGGGCGAACCTGAGCTGGCGCGTAACATGCGGGATCGCGCGGGCACGCTCGGACACGGAGACGAAATCCGCAACGTGACCGGGCTCGCTCGAGCGACGGGCACCGAGCTGGGTGTCTGGTATCATTGGTTCTTCTCCACGACCCAAGCGCATCAAAACACTCCACCCAGTTATTGGCCGGAAGTGGCTGAGGCCCATCAACCTAACATACTCGCAGACTGGAATAGCTTGAGGCGCTATCCCTTCCTCCTGCCGGCCTCGGGCTGGCGACACCTCGTAGATTCGCCAGACGCACTGAAGCCCGACGATACCGGCTGGCTGCTCGACGCGGCAGGTGTCGCACCCGATCAACTTGCCGCCCTTAATTCAGACAACGTCGCAGTAATTTCAGCAAAGCAGCGCGCCGCCGCGTCTCCCGATAGATCGCTTTCTCGCTGGGTCGACTTCGTCTCAACTCTTCCAGCTAGCGATCCGCGACGGTCGGAATGGACTGCGCTGGAGGTCATCAGACAAATCGTCGAGCCACTAGCTGCGGTTGATGGCCCCGACGCCGACATCCTCGACGATTTGCATCCAGCAAACGTCTGCATTCCAGAAAGCTGGTTCAACGTCGCAGAAACATTCAAAGAAGCAAAGCTGACTTGGGAGGGCTGGCGTCGAGCCGCTCGCGAGGGGGACCACGTCGCGCTAATCGAGCCCGCGATCAAGGACTATCGCTACGTCGGAATGCTCGACAGGGCCGACCGGGCATGGACGAAGAGGCTGCGGCCGATTGGCCAACTTCTTTGGGGCATGCTGCGCCACAGCTTCAGTCTTCCAGCCGCTTGGAACACAAGGGGGCAGGAGCGGAGCCTTCTGAACATCGTTTCCAGCGACCTCGAACGTCTACCGATCTCATCGTTCACGCTGACGATCTTGCAGTCGTGCCTGCTGCCTCGAAACGCGGAGACATCGCTAATCGCCCTCTTCCCCTCGCTCTTCGGAAATCTCGCCGGACTGGCAGCGGACGATACCGAATTTGACATGCCCATAACCACCAGCGAGCAACTGGAAGACCTGCTGGCAAATGCACAGCGTATGCTTGAACTCAGCCAGATGACTGTTCTGGAACACGAACCCCGACAACTGATACCGGTGCGGCTACGGCACTTGGGTGCCTTTGGCGCGGACCACCCCCTCGATCCGGAAGTGCTGGCATGACGACCTTATACACGTCGCCGCTGTCGGAAACCCTGAAGCTCGGCGTCATACAGACCTCGCTTGATCCGGAGGCCGCTTGGGTAGGCAATGCGAAAATGTCCTGCTGCGAGGAGGAACGCGCGATCACGGAAATCCGGGGATATTTTGCGGCCTTTCAGCAGGAGCAGCCCCGACCCGACATCATCGTGCTTCCCGAACTTGCCGTCCCGACCGGCTTCGAGGCGAAGCTCAAGACGATGGCAAACAAAATGCAGTCAGTTGTCATAGCCGGTCTAGACTATCGCGCCGGAACTGCGCTCGGCGAAGTCCATAACGAAGCGCTGCTCATTGTGCCCAAACAGTGGCGTGGAAAGAAGATGGGCGCCAAGGCCACCACTCGCCGCATAGGCAAGACCTACCCGGCTCCGGAGGAGGAGAAGAAGCTCAAGACGGTGGCTTGCGAGTTCAAGCGCGATCCGTCGGTTTGGCTCTTCGACGGGGGGGAGGTGGGCACCTTCGGCGTGATGGTATGCTACGACTTCCTCGATCTCGAGCGCATCGCGATGTATCGCGGTAAGGTCCAGCACCTCTTCATTCTCGCGCTCAATAAGGATGCGACCTCGTTCCGACACGTCGCGGAAGCGGTCTCCCGAATGGTGTTCTGCAACGTGATAATCTGCAATTGCGGCCACTTCGGAGGCTCGCAGGTCGTCTGTCCCTACCGCCATGCCGAACGCCGCATCATATTCCAGCACGCTGGTGCCGGGCTTGCCACGGGCCAGATCATAACTCTGCCCGTGTCTCGACTCGACCTTCACCAGCATAAGGAATATCCGCTCTTCAAAGGCGAAAAGGAGTTCAAGAGCCTTCCGCCCGGTTACAATTTCTCAGAGGTGCTGGTGCAGCAGTTGGCGAAATTTGGATGACCTCGCTGCTAAAGCGACTGTTGGGCAGCGCGCCCGAGGCTCCGCAATCTGAAGGGTTGGACGGCGAAGAGCTCGCCCGCCAGTTAGAGAAGCTCGAAGGATATCGCGTGCTTCGGGCGTTGGACCCATCGGCCGGTATCGACGAACTACCACCCCTGGCCCAAGACGAGCGCTTAGCGGTGGTCGTCGATTGTGAGACGACGGGACTGGATCCCACTCAGGACAGGATGATCGAGATCGCTGCGCAACGCTTCGCGTTCGATCGACAGGGACGCATCACTCATTTGGAGCGCGTGCGAAGCTGGCTCGAAGATCCCCGCCAAACCCTGCCGGAAAAGGTGACTCAGCTGACGGGGCTCACCGACGCCGATTTGCTGGACAAAGCGTTCGACGAAACGGAGATCGTCAGGCGGCTGTCGACTGCGGACATGATCGTGGCTCACAATGCCGGATTCGACAGGCCATTCTTCGACCGGCGCTTTCCGCAGTTGCGCGATAGCTTTTGGGCATGCAGCCTTTCTCAGCTGGATTGGCTCAAGCTCGGCTTCGAAGGTCGCGCCCTCGGGCACCTACTGCTGCAGAGCGGTCTGTATTTCGACGGTCATCGGGCAGCCAACGACGTGGTCGCGCTCACTGCCTTGCTGGGGCGGCAGTTGCCAGATGGTAAAACCATCTTCTCGCACCTCCTCGAAACGTGCGTCGCCGAGAGCGTGCGCATTGAGGCGGTAGGCTCCCCGTTCGAGGCGAAGGATGCGCTCAAGCGTCGCGGATATAGATGGGATCCCAAAGGCCGCTTCTGGTGGAGGGAACTGCAAAGATCGGATTTGAATTCTGAGACGACCTGGCTTGACGAAGAGGTGTATTTTGGTCGGGGACGGCCGAGGTTGCGCGTCATCACCGCACGTGAACGTTTCGCCGAACCCGGTTAGACCAAGAAGCCAAGCGGCAGACCCATTTCGGCGAAGCCACACTCGCCTGCCCCCCCCCGACTGGCGCGCAGCTCGCTCAAACGACCGCTGGTCCTCCTTTTCTATCTTCCGTGCCGTGCGGTGCCAGGGGTCGACAACTGTATCGCGAAGGCTCGTCATTCGCGCCTGGATTGTAGCTACCCGGCAACTATCAGCGTTGCGAACGGCCGGGTCTAGCGGGAGCGGACATTACCGCCACCGCATCAGAACGGCGTCTGTTGGTCAAAAGCGGTCGGGCACACGGCAGCTCTGAAGTGCACCTTCCCTTCTTCGATCTGTCCCCCGTCAGCGCCAATGGCACAGATTTGAGGTTGTGATTTAAGGAGGATTTGGGCTTCGTCGTAGTGACGAAGGAACGAAGATGAAGCCCAAATCCTCAAGCTCCAAAAAGCCCGCCG
>Ga0098069_100807_pt1 | contig 10513 bp, 10 predicted proteins | sample 27_taG_FD_92584 | JGI IMG/M metagenome (GOLD analysis project Ga0098069, IMG submission 92584) | Marine viral communities from Cariaco Basin, Caribbean Sea - 27_WHOI_OMZ | ecosystem: Environmental > Aquatic > Marine > Oceanic | place: Caribbean Sea: Cariaco Basin | collected 2014-11-09 | reverse complement strand
CCGTCACCCGCCCCTACACCGACAAGCTGATCCACGACTTCGCCGGCCACTGCACCATGGTGCGGGTGGCCGCCGACGGCTTGGTGGAGCAGGCCGAGCGGCTGCTCGCCGGCGAGCCGGTGGACGACGCCGTGCTGGAAGCCGGCCTGGCGCCGCTGTGGCGCGCGCCGACCCTGGACACCGTGGTGCTCGGCTGCACCCACTTCCCGCTGCTGCGCGACCTGCTCAACGCCCGCGCCCCGCGTCCGCTGCAATGGGTGGACTCCGGCAGCGCCATCGCCCGCCGCGTGGCGCAGGTAGCCGGCGCGCCGCTGGAAAGCCAGCCTGAACATCTCGCTCCGGCCTGGGCCACCGACCCGCGCCCCGAGGGGCTGACCTACGGTTTCCGCGCCTTCGGTTTTGCCCCGCCGGTCGCTCTGTCGGTACCGCTGCCCCAGCCGGTCTGATCGCTTCCCGGTTGCTCCATCTTGTGCGCAAGGGTGCTTTTGAATACTGTCCAAAAGAACAGTTTTCAGAGTGGAGAGGTATCGTGAAACCAAGAATGAGTTTATTGACGCTCGGTGTGCGGGATCTGGCGCGTTCGGTGCGGTTCTACGAGCAGGGTTTGGGGTTGCCGCGCATGTCGTCGCCGCCGGAAGTGGCGTTCTTTACGCTGAACGGCACCTGGCTGGGCCTCTACGGCCGTCAGGCGATGGCCGAGGAAGCCGGCGTGGCCGATGACGGCGGCGGCTTCGCCGGCTTTACCATCGCCCACAATGTGCATTCGGAGCAGGAGGTGGATCAGGTGCTGGCGCAGGCCGAGGCGGCCGGCGCCACCCTGGTGAAACCCGGGCACCGGGCGCATTGGGGCGGCTACCTGGGTTACTTCTCCGACCCGGACGGCTTTCTCTGGGAGGTCGCTCATAACCCGGCGTTCTGGGTTGGCCCGGAAGACAACTGACCCGCTACCCCGGCATCACTCGCGCCGCACGGAGCCGGCCAGCACCAGGGTGGGCGCGTTCAGCGCGGCGATGTCGGTTTCGTAGTCGTCGCGCGGGTGCATCGACGTCTGCAGGCGGTAGCTGTAGGCCAGGGGCTCGGTGCCGTCGCGGGCCTGATACTTGTGCAACGCCGGTGGCGGTTCGCCGCCGGTGACCTGATCGAAATCCATGCCGCCGTCCTGCTGACTCCAGAGCGGCGTGGCGAGCAAGAGGAGCAGGGCGCCGGTCAGTGCCGGCGCCCATGGAGGGGTGCGGCCGGTGCGCCACATAAGAGCCTCGTCGTCGTGCGTCTGGTGTCCGCACTGTGCGTTGTCATCGCGGTGGTCGCAAGGCCCGGGCCGTTCAACCCAGGATCATCACCGCCTGGCCGGCGTTGATCTGCTGGCCCTCCTGGCGGGCGATGTGCACCACCTTGCCGGCTTCCGGCGCGGCCACTTCGATTTCCATCTTCATGGATTCCAGCACCGCCACCACCTGGCCCTCTTCGACGCTGTCGCCTTCCGCCACGGTGAGCTTCCAGATATTGCCGGCGGTGGGGGATTCCACCGGGGTGCCATCCGGCAGGCTGTCCGCTTCCTCGGCGTTCAGATCCTGCTGGGATTCAAAATTGATCTGGCCGCTTTCCACCCAGCGCTGCAGTTCTTCGTCGAAGGCCCGGTTGCGGGCGTCGGTGAAGGCGCGGATGTCGGCGTCGTTGTCTTCCAGGAAGCGCTGGTACTCGCCCAGGTTGAAGGTGGTCTCCTCGACCTGGAACGGATAACGGCCCTTGGGGAAGTCGCGGCGGATCCGTTGCAGCTCCTCGGCACTCACTTCATAGAAGCGGATCTGGTCGAAGAAGCGCAGCAGCCAGGGCTGGGTGAACGCCTCGGTGCGGTGGAAGCGGTTCCACATCTGCATGGTGCGGCCCACGAACTGGTAGCCGCCGGGGCCTTCCATGCCGTACACGCACAGATAGGAGCCGCCGATGCCCACCGAGTTTTCCGCGGTCCAGGTGCGGGCCGGGTTGTACTTGGTGGTCACCAGCCGGTGGCGCGGGTCGTAGGGGGTGGCCACCGGCGCGCCCAGGTAGACGTCGCCCAGGCCCATCACCACATAGCTGGCGTCGAACAGGATCTTCTTCACCTCGTCGATGCTGTCCAGGCCGTTGATGCGGCGGATGAACTCGATGTTGCTGGGGCACCAGGGGGCGTCCTTGCGCACCGACTGCATGTATTTCTCGATCGCCAGGCGGCAGGCTTCGTCGTCCCAGCTCAGCGGCAGGTGGACGATGCGCGAGGGCACTTCCAGGTCGTCCTGCTTGTCCAGGGTCAGCTCGGCCCGTTTGAGCATTTCGAGCAGATCCCGGCGCGGCAGCACGGACGGCTCGAAGTGCACCTGCAGGGAGCGGATGCCCGGAGTCAGCTCGAGAATGCCGTCGGGTTTTTCCTCTTCCAGCCACAGCATCAGCGCGTGGGCGCGGAACCGCAGCCGCAGGTCCAGCTCCAGCGGGCCGTATTCCACCAGCAGGTAGCGGTCGCCGGCGGCGCGGTAGACCACCTCCGGGCCGTCTTCCTTTTCTTCCAGCCGGTCCAGGATCGGCGTGGTGACCGGCGCCGCCGCCGGGGAAAGCGTCGGCGCGCTCAGGCCGGCCAGGCAGGCGTCCTGTTCCGCCGCCAGGCGGTCGGCGTCCTCCAGGCTCAGCGGCACGAAGCGCAGGCGGTCGCCGGCCTTGAGCTGGCCCAGTTTCCAGCGGTCCGCCGAGATCACCGTGGCGGGGCACACGAAGCCGCCCAGCGACGGCCCGTCCGGCCCCAGGATCACCGGCATGTCGCCGGTGAAGTCCACCGTGCCCACGGCGTAGGCGTTGTCGTGAATGTTGGACGGGTGCATGCCCGCTTCGCCGCCGTCGCTGCGCGCCCACTCCGGCTTCGGGCCCACCAGGCGGATGCCGGTGCGGCTGGAGTTGTAGTGCACCTGCCAGTCGGCGCTGAAGAAGGTGGCCATGTCGTCGTCGGTGAAAAAGTCCGGCGCGCCGTGGGGGCCGTAAATCACGCGCAGCTCCCAGGTGTCGCCCAGCGCCGGTTTCAGGCTGTCCGGCACCGCCACCGGGGCCGGGTCCGCCCCCGGGGGACCGAAGTGCAGCACGTCGCCGGTGCGGATGGCGCGCCCGCCGTGGCCGCCGAACTGCCCCAGGGTGAAGGTGCTGCGCGAGCCCAGGTAGGGCTGGCACTGCAGGCCGCCGGCGAGGGTCAGGTAGGCGCGGGCGCCGTCGCCGCGCACCTTGCCCAGCTTGAGGGTCTGGCCGGCGGCGACGGAAACCGCCTGGTAGTTGGGCACCGGCTCGCCGTCCAGGGTGGCGCCCATGTCGGCGCCGGTGAGGGCGATGCGGGTGCCGTGGTTGAAGCGCAGGGTGGGGCCGTTGACGGTGAATTCCAGGCCGGCGGCATCCTCGGCGTTGCCCAACAGGCGGTTGCCGAGGCGGAAGCTGAGCGCGTCGAAGGGGCCGGACGGCGGCACGCCGATCGGCCAGTAGCCGCGCCGGCCCGGGTAGTCCTGCACCGTGGTCAGGGTGCCGCCGGCGAGCACGTCCAGGGTGGTGGGGTGGTAGTCGAAATCGTTCAGGTAGCGGGTGGTCATCTCGCCGTTCTGGAACGCCCGGTCGGCGAGGATCGCCAGCACATAGTCGCGGTTGGTTTCGATGCCCTCCACGCAGGTGTGTTCCAGGGTGCGTTGCAGGGCGGCCAGCGCCGCGTCGCGGTCGTCTTCAAAAACGATCAGCTTGGCCAGCATTGGGTCGTACAGCGGCGAGACCGTGAGGCCCGGTTCGATCCAGTGGTCGATGCGCAGCTTCTCGCCGTCGGCCTCGGGGAACTCGGCGGTGGTGAGCAGGCCGGCGCTGGGCTGGAAGTCCTTGTTGGGGTCTTCCGCGTACAGGCGCGCCTGCAGTGCGTGGCCGCGCGGCGTGAGACCTTCGCCCAGGCCCGCCAGCGGCGGCAGCTCGCCGGCGGCCAGCTGCACCATCCAGCGCACCAGGTCGATGCCGAACACCTGCTCGGTGACGCCGTGCTCCACCTGCAGGCGGGTGTTCACCTCCAGAAAGTAGAAACGGTTGCTGTCCTGGTCGAGGATGAATTCCACCGTGCCGGCGTTGCGGTAATCCACCGCCGCCACCAGGCGGCGGGCGGTGTCGTGCAAGGTGGCGCGCACCTCGTCCGGCAGGTTGGGCGCCGGGGTTTCTTCCAGCACTTTCTGGTGGCGGCGCTGGGCGGAGCAGTCCCGCTCGCCCAGGGCCAGTGCGCCGCCGGCGCCATCGCCGAACACCTGCACTTCGATGTGGCGGGCGCGCTCAATGTATTTTTCCAGGAACACGCCGTCGTTGGAGAAGTTGTTGGCGCTCAGCCGGCGCACGCTGTCCCAGGCTTTTTCCAGGCCGGCGTCGTCGTGGCAGATCTGCATGCCGATGCCGCCGCCGCCGGCGGTGCTTTTGAGCATCACCGGGTAGCCGATCTCCGCGGCGGCTTTCAGCGCCGCCGCCGGGTCATCCAGCAGGCCGGTGCCGGGCAGCAGCGGCACGTCGTTGTCCTCGGCCAGGGCGCGGGCGGTGTGTTTCAGGCCGAAGTCGCGCATCTGTTGCGCGGTGGGCCCGATGAAAGCGATGCCGTTGTTTTCGCACCGCTCGACGAATTCGGGGTTTTCACTGAGAAAGCCGTAGCCGGGGTGCACCGCGTCGATGCCGTGCTCGGCCATCAGCGCGAACAGCTTGTCCTGGTTCAGGTAGGTCTGCGCGGCGTTGCCGTCGCCCAGGTACAGCGCCTGGTCCGCCAGGGCCACGTGTCGGGATTCGGTGTCCGCGTCGGCGTAGATCGCCACGCTGGTGACGTCCAGATCCTTGAGGGTACGGATGATGCGGGTGGCGATGGCGCCGCGGTTGGCGATCAAAACCTTGTTGAACATGACGTCGGCTCTCTTGCGAGGGCGGGCCGTCCCGCCGTTGTGTTTCCTTGCGCCGGGGTCGTCCCCGGGGGCGTTTTCGGTGAACGCCGTTACCAGATCAGCACTTCAATGGGCGTCGGGTTGTAGCCGTTGCACGGGTTGTTGAGCTGCGGGCAGTTGGAAATCAGCACGGTGGTGTTCATCAGTGCTTTCAGTTCCACGTACTTGCCCGGCGCGGAGATGCCGTCCTCGAAGGTGAGCCCGCCGTCGGCGGTCACCGGCACATTCATAAAGAAATTGATGTTGTGGGTGATGTCCCGTTTGCCGAGGCCGAACTCTTCGTGCTCGTTGACCGCCAACATCCAGCTGTCGCGGCAGGCGTGCATGCAGCGCTTTTCCAGGTCGTAGCGCACGGTGTTGCTCTCGGTGGCGCAGGCGCCGCCCAGGGTGTCGTGCCGGCCGCAGGTGTCGGCGGTGATTTCCAGCATCGGGTTGTTGCGGTTGGAGCGCAGCACGGTGCCGGCGGTGAGGTAGACGTTGCCCTGTTCGCGGATGGTGTCCATGGCGCTGTAACGCTCGGCGCTGTCGTCGGCGTTGAAGAACAGGGTGTCGGCGGCCTGGTTGCCTTCCAGATCCAGAATCCGGACCGTCTCGCCTTTCTTCAAAACTTTCAGGAAATAGTCGCCGGCGGGAACCACTTCCCGGAAGGCGGCGTCTTCTGGTTTGAGCGTGCTCTCTTTGATCATCTTGTCCTCCTCAGGGGCTACAAGCCTCAAGCTTCAAGCTGCAAGCAAGCAGGTGCCGCTTCCGGTTTTTAGCTTGTAGCTTGCGGCTTGAAGCTTGCAGCCTCATCCAGGTAGTAAAGCCGGTTGTTTTCGAAGGCGCGGCCGTTCTCCGGGCGGAAGTTCAGGCAGTAGTCGTCCGCCGTCACCGGGTCGGCCTTGAGCATTTCCACGTGCACCGGCTTCTTCGGGTATTCCGTGGCCGGGTTGAGCGGGTGCGGGCAGGTATGCATCACCACCAGGGTTTCCATCTCGAAACGCAGCGTGACCCGGGCGCCGGGCTTCGCCGCGGACGGGTCGAAGAACATCTTGCCGTCGTCGTCGGTGGCCACCTTGCTGAACAGATTGAGATTGGCGGCCAGGTCCCGTTCGGTGAGGCCGTACTTGGCCAGCTCGGTGAGGAAGCTGGTGTGGCCGCTCAGGTACCAGTCGTTGTGGTGGTCCTGGTAGCGGTGCTCGCCGTACTTCTCCTTCACCTGTTGCGGGTGCAGGTTGCCGCACACGGTGTCGTGCCAGCCGAAGCTGTCCTCGACGATGGAGGCGAACACCCGGCCCATGTCCGAGTACAGGCAGTTGCCGCGGGTGAGCTTGAAGGTGTGCTGGCCCTTGAGGCTGTCCGGGGCGTTGTAGCGCTCCAGCTTTTCCTCCGGGTTGTAGAACAGCATGCCCACGTTGGCGCCGCCTTCCACGTCGGTGAGACGCAGGGCGGTGCCGCGCCGCATCCGGAAGGACCAGTGCGCGCCGCCGGGCAGGGTGTATTGGTAGAGCGGGGTTTGCATGGGGTTGCTCCTCGTTCTCTGGTTACGGGGTCGGTATCAGGCGCCCAGCACCCGGGCGGTGGAATCCACGCTCTGGGTGATCGACTGCAGGGTGCCCTTGTCGCTGTTGCCCACCGGCAGGTCGTAGGTAATGCGCGCGCCGTAGCTGCCGGGGGTCTGCGGATCCAGCCGTTCCTTGTCGAACACCCACATGCGGGTGCCGAGGAAAAAGCCCTCCGCCAGGTCGTGGGTGATCATGAACACGGTCAGGTCCTGTTTGCGCCACAGGTCCAGCACCAGCTCGTGCATATCCCGGCGGATGCCCGGGTCCAGGGCGCCGAAGGGTTCGTCCAGCAGCAGAATGCGCGGCTTCTTGATCAGCGCCTGGGCCAGCGCCAGGCGTTGCTGCATGCCGCCGGACAGCTCATGGGGGTATTTGCCCAGGGCCTGGTCCAGCCCCACGGAGGCGAGCATTTCCTCGGCCTGCTCGCGCAGAGCGCGGCGCTTGCCGCCGAACACCCGGCCCAGCCAGCGGCTGCTTTCCAGTTCGCCGGCCAGCATCACGTTTTCCACCGCTGTCAGGTGGGGCAGCACGGAATAGCGCTGGAACACGATGCCCCGGGTCTCGTCCGGCTCGTCGGGGATCGGTTTGCCGTCCAGCAGCAGTTGGCCCCGGGTCGGGCTTTCGGTGCCCAGCATCATTTTCAGGAAGGTGGTCTTGCCGCAGCCGGAGGCGCCCACCACGGTGACGAACTCGCCTTCTTCCACCTTGGCGTTCAGACGCTCCAGGACCACGTCCTGGCCGTACTCCTTCCAAAGATTCTTGATCTCGATGGCAGCCATATCGGTCTCCTTATTGCGCGCCGTGGAACCAGGGGTAGCGCCACTGGGAGTAACGCTTGAGGGCGAAGTCGAGGGCGAACGCCAGGAAAGTGATCCAGGCCACGTAGGGCAGAATCACGTCCATGGCCAGGTAGCGGCGCACCAGAAAGATGCGGTAGCCCAGGCCTTCGGTGGCGGCGATGGCTTCCGCGGCGATCAGGAACAGCCAGGCGGAGCCCAGTGACAGACGCACGGAACTGAGCAGGCGCGGCATGATCTGCGGCCACACCAGCCGGGTGATGATCTGCCAGGTGTTGGCGCCCAGGGTCTGCATCTTGATGATCTGTTCGGTGGGGATTTCCTCCGCCCGCTGCTGCAGATCGCGGATCAGAAAGGGGGTGATGCCGATGATGATCAACATCACCTTGGCCAGCTCGCCGAGCCCGAAAATGATGAACAGGATCGGCAGAATCGCCAGCGGCGGCACCAGCGACATGCCGGTGACCAGCGGTGAGATGCCGGCCCGGAACAGCGGCAGCGAGCCGGTGGCGATGCCCACCACCAGGCCGATCAGAGCACTGATCGCCACGCCGATGCCGAGCCGCTGCAGGCTGGCCAGGGTGTCCACCAGCAGGGTGTACTCGCCGCTGCGTTTGCTGGGCTCGAAGGCCATGCGCTCGATGGCGTCGGAGAAGCTGCTCAGGGAAGGCAGCAGTTTGTCGTTGGGGTTCGCGTCCAGTCGTGCGTCGGAGGCGACCAGGTACAACACCGCCAGGATCACGAAGGGCAGCAGCCCGAGGGCCCAGCGGCCCACCGGTCCGGCCTGGCGGTTGATCAGTTTCTTCATGGCGACCTCCTTGGTTACAGGCGATGAGGAATCCAATGACAGGGCGTCATCATGTCCTCCCGGGCTTTTGTCCCGCCGTGTAACCTCCCCGGCGCGCCGGGCGAAGGTCGACCGCTCTCGGACCAGGCATCGGCGTTGCCGACCGGAACCCTAGCGATCCATTGATAGCAAATTGTCGAGTCGTGATGGCAAAACCGGCCATTCGATTCCTGACATCGATACAGCAAAACCGATGCCAGGGTGGCCAAGGTGTTGTTTTGTAAGGGCTGGCGCCCGGAGGCGGGGCGTGGCGGGGTCGTTTTGGGGCAGCGGTGTGCGCCTTATTGGTGCCCGGCGCCCCAGGGTGGGGCGCCGGGGTGGGAATCAGGGCTGCTCGATGAAGTCCATCAGGGCTTCCCAGCTCACCAGATCGGCCTCTTTGTCGTAGGCCAGCGGCAGCTCGAACCGTTTGCCGGTTTCGTCCGCCTTGGGGTTGGTGAAACCGTGCTGCACGCCCGGGAAGCTGAGCAGCTGGAACTGGGCGCCGGTCTGGGTGAGCTCTTCCACCAGGGCGCTCACCTGGTCCGCCGGCACCATCGGGTCGGCCTGGCCGGTGGCCACCAGCACGCGGGCGTCGATGTCGCCTTCGCCGGCGCGCTGGTTGGTGCCCAGGGTGCCGTGGAAGCTGGCCACGCCGGCCAGGTCGTTGCCCTTGCGCGCCTGTTCCAGCACCACGCCGCCGCCGAAGCAGTAACCCACCGCGAAGATGCGCTCGTCGTCCACGTACTGCTGATCACGCAGTATGGTTTTGGCGGCGTTGAAGCGCGCGGTCAGTTTTTCCGGTTCGGACAACGCCTGCTCCATGAACGCCTTGGCGTCCTTGGGGTGGCTGGCCACCTGGCCGTCGCCGTACATGTCCACCGCCAGGGCCACATAGCCCTCCTCGGCGAGCAGGCGGGCGCGGTTGCGGGCGTAGTCATTGAGCCCCCACCATTCGTGCACCACGATCACGCCGGCGGTGGTGCGGTCCAGGTCCTCGTCCATGAACAGCACGCCCTTGCCCAGACCACCGGGCAGTTTCACGGTCTTTTCCGCCACGTCCGCGATGGCGATACCGCTCAGCATCAGCAGGCCCAGCACAATACTCAGTCGTTTCATGGTCGCATCCTTCTTGGTTGGTGGTGATCTCACTCGTCCCACACCCAGCGCAACGGTTCGCCGAAATCGTCATAGATCAGTTTGCGCCGTGGCCGGCGCTTGTGCGTGGGGCGGGTGGTTTTGCGTTTGCGCGCGTCAATCGCCGCCGCCACCGCTGAAATGTCCGTGCGGGTGGCGCGTGGCGCCTGGGAAAACGGAAAAGCACGCTTTCCCTGGGGCTGCGCCGGGTCATTGCCGGAAACGCCGTGCGGCACTTCCTTAATGCGTCCGCCGTGGGAGAGAAAACGCTCCATATCCCGTTGCAGGCGCCGGCGCTGCTGTTCCTTACTATTGCGGACTTTCATCGGGTCGGGGGGATCGGGCAAGTAGCCTTCCACCATAGCAGTGCAAGGCAGGGGCGAGAAGACGCCGGGCCCCGATGGGCCTAAAAGGTATAGACAGTGGCGCCGGCGACATCGGGAAGGGGCAGGCCCTGGTTGGCGCGGATGCCGGTGGGAACATTCCGGCCGGAGGGCCAACTGTCCTGGGACTCGGTTTCTTCATCGGCGGCGTCCAGGGAGGGCAGCCGCGGCGGCTCGCCGGCGCTTGCCATGCCCGCCACCAGCATAAGCAGCCCCAGCACTGAATATCGGATCATAACCACCTCCCCCTTGATGTGTGCGGGAATAGTGGTCGGCGCCGGGTCAAGGCGGCGCGAAGGCGGCCCCCGCCGGCGTTTTCAGCGGGGTCGCCTCGCGCCCGGGGAGGCTTACAGGCCCTTTTCGAGGGTCTCCGAAGGTGCGGGCGTATCGCCGGCGCGCAGCGGGTTGCAGTTCTTGATCACCACCTTGCCTTCCAGCACGTTACCCCGTGAATATTCCTGGAAGATGCAGCGGTTGGTCTCCGGGTCGTAGTTTTCGATCCACAGGTTGTCGCCTTTCCAGGTGGCCGCCACGTGCTGGTGCCCTTCTTCCACGGTCACGTTCATGGTGCCGCCAAGGCGCTTGACGAAAATCTGTTCCAGCCAAAAATAGTAGAGCAGGGTGCTGAGCAGCCAGATCACCACGGCGGTGATGAGCGCCGGTTTCCACTTGCCCATGCGGACGCCGATGCCGAACAGGGCCAGGAAGATAGCGGCCGCCACCAGCAGCCAATAAAGGTAGGTGATCATGCGAAGCTCCTTGTTTCAGGCTATTGTTGTTTCAATGCGAAGATATCCATTGATGATAGCAACTCCCGGGAAAACAGGTGTAAAACCGTGAAACAGAGCACGGCGCCGGCGGCCGGCGACTGGTG
>Ga0098069_100806_pt1 | contig 10550 bp, 13 predicted proteins | sample 27_taG_FD_92584 | JGI IMG/M metagenome (GOLD analysis project Ga0098069, IMG submission 92584) | Marine viral communities from Cariaco Basin, Caribbean Sea - 27_WHOI_OMZ | ecosystem: Environmental > Aquatic > Marine > Oceanic | place: Caribbean Sea: Cariaco Basin | collected 2014-11-09 | reverse complement strand
GCGCTCTGGTTCGACCATACGTTCCAGTAATTTTTTATTTTGATACTTTTTATTTTTTTCAATGAATGGGATAACAGTTTCAGCAACTTCATGAACCGCCTGTAAAAACTCGGGTTCATTACTGTTCCTTTTTGAAACGCTATCAAGAAATTCTCTTACATTTTTTTCCATGGTTTTGGCTAAAATTATATTAACGAAAACGTTTTATACGATTCGTTGCAAATATACATTATCTTCAAAAATTGGCCTTAAAATTTTTGTTATTCCTTTTATAATTAATCATTTCCTGAAAGGCCCATAATTCCCACTTTCTTTAGGATGTTTTTATATATTTGCTCTGACTTGAATTTCTCATATGGCCAACATTTTCAAATCTTTAATGCTTGGGTTTGTTCTTTTTTTCTTCGGAAATGGAACCGCCAACGCCCAGGTGGGAATGGTGGGCCAGGAGATTGGAATAGTGGCCGGGCCGGTGGCATATTTCACAGATTATGGTCTACGCTGGAATTTTGAGACTAATTCGTCAAATGTGGGACTCGGAATAGGACTGGTCTATTATCTCAACTTTGCCTACAGGGCAGATTGTAATTGCTACGCCCGTTATAGCTATTTTAACGATCATTTTAGAGTTAGGGCAGAAATAGACTACCACGAAGGAGAGCTGAATCATTATGGCCCTCTTGCTCAAAAAGAAAGTACCGGCGGTGAACAGCTTAGGGGAATGATTGGAAAGGCAAGTGTTTATGAAATTGGGGCCCATCTTGAATATTACCCTTTGAGTATAAGGGATTATACTGCCTTTGCATATCCTATCGCTCCATATGTTAGCCTGGGTTTCAACTTTGTGGGTTATGATCCTCACACCTATTCTACATCTAAAAAAGCTATTCCTTTTGAAGAAAAACTACTACCAAAATTTCGAGGTTTTGTGAGTCAGGAAGCAGGCTCCACCTGGGGAGTGGCGGTAGGTGCAGGAATGCGTTATAAACTGGGGGTTTCGAGCGATCTTGTCATGAATATGCAGTGGAGATATTATGATACCGATTGGATTGAGGGACTTGATCATGATAACCCCGAAAACAAATATAATGACATGATGTTCTGGTTAAACTTCGGGTATATTTATTATCTGAATTTTTGATAAGACGATAGGCAGTAGGCAGTAGATTTAGTGAATGCAAAATGAGCTATAAAAATAGAATTGTATTGGAACAAAATTTGTAATACATTTGATATCATGAGTCAGAAACCAAAAGATATACACGTAAGGCATTTTTCAGGATCCTCTGTTCCTGTTGGTAGTGCTATCGGAAGGGTTTTAATTAACAGTAAAGACTCAAGAAAAATATCTACTGCTATTAGAGCAGCAGTGAAAGGCGAAACTCAAACGGTAAAACTTTCCGACTCAACAAAACAAGCCCTTAAAGCTGCCAAATCACATTAAAATTAAATGGAAATTGCCTTAGGTGGAATAGTTATACTTGTAATTCTTCTACCTGGAATTTCATTTAGAAAAGGTTATTTTTCTGAAGAATTCTCCAATCAGTACACCATAAAGGATTTTTTTGGTTTATTTGTCAATACCTTATTTCCCAGTCTCACAGCTTACCTAATATTTCTCCCTATAATTTATTTCATATTTGGGGGTTATTCTTACGATTTTAAAGTCCTTTTAGGAATACTCAGTGCAAATGATGTTTTAGTAGAAAACTCAATTCAAAAAATAGACACTTATAAATACCCCATTATTGGATTCCAGATTTTAATAAACTCCTTGTCTTTTATAGCAGGATTGAAGGTCAGAGACTTAGTTTTACAGAAATCTACTGATGCAAAAAATAAATTCTTTAGATATAAAAATATCTGGCATTACCTTCTCACAGGGAAATTTATCTTGTTTAAAAGATCCCAAATTAATTTATTAAAAGATGGAGTTAAAGATATTGACATCACTTATGTAGACGCTATAATCGCGGTAGGAGAAGAGTTATTTGTCTATACCGGAATGCTAGTAGACTATGAACTTTCAGAAGACGGAAACCTCAATCTGATTTATATCACAAACGCAGCAAGAAAACCGATTGACGAAGAGACCTATAAAGATATAAATGGACATACGCTGATATTGAAATATGAAAATATAATAAATTTAAATCTCATATTTATTCAAACAGAAGAGGACGAAAATGGCAATATCAGACTTCGAATGGTAGAATAAAAATGTTTAGTCTGACTCAAGACAAAAGTCCCTGCTTATTCAAAAATATCTTATTGTACCTCGCAGAATTACATCAACATAACTCAAAATTATTTCCGAAGCCTCCTCAAAAATGGCATTTTTGGAGTAGTTATTCTAAAGCCTGCTTCAGGTCGTTGATGAGATCTTCTTCATCTTCAACTCCCACGCTTAGCCGAACCATAGCATCTACCACCCCTGTTTTTTCCCGTTCTTCCTTCGGAATAGAAGCATGGGTCATGGTGGCGGGATGACCTGCAAGTGATTCTACCCCGCCCAGGGATTCGCCCAGCGTGAAAACCTTCAGTTTTTCGACGAATCTAACGGCACTATCTATAGTTCCTTCAGCAGTGGTAAAAGAAACCATTCCGCCAAAACCACGCATCTGTTTTTTGGCAATCTCGTGGTTGGGGTGGTCTTCAAAACCGGGCCAGTACACATTTTCAACTTTAGGATGTGTTTTCAGAAACCTTGCGACTGCTTCCCCGTTCTCACAATGCCGCTGCATACGCAGGTGCAGGGTCTTGATGCCACGCAGCACCAGAAAACTGTCCTGCGGGCCACATACCGCCCCGCTGGCATTCTGTATAAAATACAATTTTTTGGCAAGTTCCTGATCTTTCACCACCAGGCTCCCCATAATCACGTCACTATGACCCCCCAAATATTTGGTGGCGCTGTGCATCACAATATCGGCACCCAAATCTAGTGGCTGCTGCAAATATGGCGTGGCAAATGTATTGTCTACCGCCAGCAACAGCCTGTGCTTTTTGGCAAGACCGGCCATGGCTTCAATGTCAATGATATTCATCATTGGGTTGGTAGGAGTTTCCACCCAGATCATTTTGGTATTCTCATTGATTTGCCGCTCAACATCATTGGTATTCGCCATACTTACAAACCGGAATTTAATACCCAGCTTTGCAAAAATCCCTGTAAAAAGCCGATAAGAACCTCCATACAGATCATTGGTAGAAATGATCTCATCACCGGGACCAAAGAGTTTTAACACGGCATCTATAGCGGCTAGGCCCGAGCCAAAAGCGAGGCCGAAATTGCCATTTTCAAGACTGGCAAGAGATCTTTCGAGCGCGGCACGGGTGGGATTGCCGCTTCGGGAGTACTCAAAACCTTTATGGCCTCCAGGAGTGTCCTGCCTGTAAGTGCTTGTCTGGTAAATGGGTGGCATCACCGAGCCGTAAGCCGGGTCTATGTTCTCCTGCCCCCCGTGAATGGTTTTGGTGTTAAACTTCATTTTTACATTTTATTTAAGACACAAAGGTAGCATTGACCTTGGGCTTTCCCAAAATAGCCCGTACCTTTCAGATCAGTTTAACATCAAGAATTTATGTTCCGCAAATTATTTGCCCTGGTATTCCTGGCACTGGTATTTACAGGCTGTAAGCAAGACAAAGAAGAAGAAAAATCGGCAGGAAATTTAGCTCCTTTAAGCTTTCAGAAGGAGAGCCTGGTGAGAAAGGCGGGGAAAAACTGCGACACGGCCGATTACGATTGTTCTGTCATCGCGTTAGACGTGGTGAGGGCAAGGGGTGCTTCGGAAGTTTCTGAAAGCATAAACCGAAGGCTTGATGAACACACCATTGGCCTGGTCTCTACCCAGAAAAACCCGAATATTTCGAGTCTCGAAAAACTGGCCGAAAAATTCCTGAGCGACTATCGCGAAGCTGCGAGGAATTTTTCCGAAGAACCACCATGGGAAGCTTACGTAGATCAAAAAGTATATCTGCACACCGACAGTTTGATCTCTATTGGAATAGTCACTGAAATTTTTAGCGGCGGCGCCCACGGCTATAAAACCCTTACCTTTTTGAACATGGATCCCACTACCGGGAAATTACTTTCCAAAAATGACATTTTTGAAGAGGATTTTACTTCATTCGTAGAGCAAAGGTTTAGGCAGGAACAGGATATCCCTGAAGCTGAAAACATTAACAGTACCGGTTTCTGGTTTGAAAATGAAACCTTCAGCCTGCCCGAGAATATTGGCTTTTCCGAAGAAAAGGTGATCCTGATCTACAACTCTTATGAGATTGCGCCCTACGCTGCCGGGGATATCATGATGGAAATTCCGCTGAAAGAAGTGGTGCCTTTCATGAAGATTGAATAATTTTACCCCATGAAGAAAATCTATTACCTGTCTACCTGCGATACCTGCAAAAGGATACTAAAAGAACTCGACCCGCCTGCCGCTTATGAACTGCAGGACGTGAAGAAGGAACCGCTTACTTTAGACCAGCTTCAGGAATTAAAACACAGGGCAGGCACTTATGAAGCCCTTTTTAACAAACGGGCAAAACTCTATAAAGAACGGGATTTAAAGAACAAACAACTCTCTGAAGAAGATTACAAAAACCTCCTTTTAGAGCATTATACATTTCTTAAACGGCCGGTTTTTATTAACGGGCAAAAAATCTTTATTGGCAATTCTAAAAAAGAAGTCTCTGCCGCAAAAGCAGCGTTAAGTGAATAAGAGGCTGCTGGCAATTCTCGCAGCCATTGGCGCAGGCACTATTTATGGCATTAACCATACGGTAGCCAAAGCTTTGATGCCGGTTTACATTCAGCCATTTGGGTTCATCCTGCTGCGGGTAACGGGAGCCGCCTTACTCTTCTGGTTAATTAGCCCCTTAGGGCCAAAAGAGAAAATCGCTACCAGTGACTGGCCGCGCCTGCTGGGTTGCTCTGTTCTGGGGATGTGCATAAACATGCTGTTCTTCTTTAAAGGCCTTAACCTCACCACGCCCATCAACAGTTCGGTGATCACTACCATCACACCAATTATTGTGCTGGTTTTGGCTGCCATTCTCATCAAAGAAAAGATAACCCTGCTAAAGACTATTGGGATCATAACAGGACTGGCGGGAGCGCTGGGCCTCATCCTGTTTAGCAGTAGCGAAGTAAGGAACGCCAGTAATATCCCGCTGGGGAATTTCCTGGTGCTCGTAAATGCCACTTCTTACGGACTTTATCTCATCTTGGTAAAGCCGCTTACCGGCAGGTATCACCCTTTTACATTGATGAAATGGCTTTTTACAATGGCGGTGATCATCAATTTGCCATTCACCCTGAAGGAATTCATTCAGGTGGAATGGAGCAGCCTGCCCATCGAAGCCATTTTAGGGATGAGTTTTGTTGTAGTGGGAACTACTTTTCTCACCTACCTCCTCAACGTTTACGCGCTTAGGCAATTGAGCGCCTCCACCATAAGTGCATTTGTGTATTTACAGCCCCTCATCGCGATTATCTACGCGGTATCAACCGGGGCCGATTCCCTGAATTTGCTCAAAATAGTGGCGGCGCTTCTCGTTTTTGCCGGGGTCTATATGGTTACCCGAAAACCCAGACCTAAGCCTGCAGCATAGCCGGGTCTATATCTTTTGACTTCTTGCCGTACTTCCTGGTGTCTTCACGGGTAAGGATCTTGAAATCTTCGGTATGGGAAAGGTGGTTAATATTGTCAAACAGTTCTTTTGGGAGACCTGTTAATTTGCGCTCTTTTAGATCTATCCAGCCGCCCATCATTTCACAGCTGGCAAAGTTCCTGCCTTTGTGATCGTAAAAATCATGGATGAACTCAAAGTACATCCCGTCTTCCGACAAGCCTTTTAGCTGTAAGGTCACAGTTACAGGCTTTCCTGCAAAAACTTCTTTGAAGTATGAGATATGCTCATAAAAAACCACCGGGCCCAGGTTGTGCTGCGCCATTTCTTTTTGCCCGAAACCATTTTCCATAAGGAAACCCATTCGGGTGTGGCTCATAAAATTTATATAGGCAGTGTTTGCCAAATGCCGGTTGGCATCAATATCACTCCATCTTATTTCAAAACTCTTCTTGTACATTTTTCTAATTTTGAGATAAAATTACAAATTTATGCTATGCGTGCATAACAAATTTTTCTTTCATTTACAGTCTTCAAACCCTGCACCGCCCGATGCCAATAGTAGAAAGCACATATCGCCCACCCATGATCTTCAGGAATTACCATGTTTCTACAGTGTATTCGGCCATGATTAGACGGGCACCGGTTGCACAGGAGCGGGAGCGGATGGAACTGCAGGACGGGGATTTTCTAGACCTGGACTGGAGCTTTTCCGAAGAGAATTCAGGAAAGGTGCTTATCGTGATCCACGGGCTTGAAGGCAGTGCAAAGCGCCCTTACGTGACCGGCCTGGCCAAATATTTCACGCAGAGAGGCTGGGATGTGGCCGCAGTGAACCTTAGAGGCTGCAGCGGCGAGATTAACCGCCACTTTAGGTCGTACCACGCCGGGGCCACCAATGACCTTCAGGAAGTCGTGGAACATATCCTGAAAAAGAACAGGTATGCTACAATGGCCTTTAACGGCTTTAGCCTGGGCGGGAATTTAATGCTGAAATACCTTGGCGAAGAAAGGGAAATTCCGAAGCAGTTAAAAGCAGCTGTCATGGTCTCGGTGCCCTGTGATCTCCACGGAAGTTTAAAACAACTTCAAAAGCCTGAAAATTTCGTGTATGCCCAGCGGTTCAAGATCAAACTGCAAAATCATTTACTGCTGCGCGCAAAGAACTTCCCCGATCAACTTTCCAAAGAAGAGATCAAAGCCTGCGACAGCCTGCTCGACATTGACGACCTGTACACCAGCCGGGCGCACGATTTTGAAAATGCACTAGATTACTATCACAAGAACAGCTCCCGCCGGTTTTTACAACACATCAAGCTGCCCACACTGCTTATCAATGCTAAGAATGACGGCTTTTTGTCTCCTGAATGCTATCCTTTTGAAATTGCCAGAGAAAGCGATCACCTCTACCTGGAAACCCCCGAGTATGGCGGGCATGTAGGTTTTATGCAAAACAAACCCGAAACCTATAATGAAGAACGCGCCTATCAATTCATCAATTGCCGTCTCTAGCCACTTTTCTTTGTGCCGCCTTGAATTTGTTTATCTTTGTGCATCAATAAAATCACCCTATGATTCAGTCAATGACCGGTTTTGGGAAAAGCGTTTTACAGCTGCCTTCCAAAAAGATCACCGTAGAGATCAAATCCCTCAACAGCAAGAATTTAGATTTAAATGCGCGCATCCCATCCCAGTACAGGGAAAAGGAGTTGCAGCTGCGCAATAAAATTTCCCGCGAACTCACCCGCGGAAAAGTTGATTTTTCGGTTTATGTTGAAGTTACGGGAGAAGAAACCAGCTCGGCCGTAAATACGGCTGCAGTGAAGAAATACATGAATCAATTGCGGGAGATTTACCCGGCCTCCGATGTTGACCTGCTCCAAATGGCAGTGCGCATGCCCGATGCCTTTAAGACTGAAAGAGAAGAAATTGACGAGAATGAATTCAAAGCCATAGAAGAAGCTGTTGACCAAGCCCTTAGGGAGATCAACGATTTTAGGTCGGCTGAAGGGAAGGTGCTCGAAGACGAACTTGAGCAAAGAGCCGGAAACATTCAGCAGCTGTTGCAAAAAGTAATTGCCATGGATCCCGAAAGGATTGCCGGCGTGAGAGAACGCCTGCAAAAAGGAGTAGCCGAACTCAAAGAAAATGTTGACCAGAACCGCTTTGAGCAGGAGTTGATCTTCTACATTGAAAAATTCGACATTACCGAAGAAAAAGTAAGGCTTGAAAACCATATGGACTACTTTCAGAAAACGCTTGGGTCATTAGATTCCAACGGAAAAAAACTCGGGTTCATCTCGCAGGAAATGGGACGTGAGATCAATACCATTGGCAGTAAATCAAATTATGCCCCCATGCAGCAGCTGGTGGTGCAAATGAAAGACGAACTGGAAAAGATCAAAGAACAACTTTTAAACGTACTCTAATGGCAGATGGGAAATTAATCGTCTTTTCGGCACCATCGGGATCGGGAAAGACCACTATCGTAAAATACCTGCTTGCCCAGGAAGAACTAAACCTGGAATTCTCTATTTCTGCAACCTCGCGGGCACCAAGGGGCACAGAAGTGCACGCTAAAGATTACTATTTTTTAGACCTGAAAGAATTCAAAAATAAGATCAAGAACGAAGAATTCCTTGAATGGGAAGAAGTCTATCGCGATAACTTCTACGGAACGCTTAAGAGCGAAGTAGAACGCATTTGGTCGCATGGCAAAAATGTCATTTTTGACATCGATGTGGTTGGCGGGCTGGATATTAAGAATATTTACCCTGAAAAAACCCTGGCCGTTTTTGTGAAACCCCCCAGTATTGAAGAGCTAAAAATACGCCTGAAGAAGCGCAAAACCGAATCGGCCGACAAGATTAGCATGAGGGTGGCAAAAGCCTCTATTGAACTGGCCACTGCGCCCCAGTTTGATCATATTATAATCAACAATGACCTCAATACAGCCCTTGAAGAGGCCTACACTCTGGTATCTGATTTTGTGGGGGCTGCTAAAGCCCCAAAAAAGTGAAAAAAAGAATAGGTTTATTTTTTGGCACTTTTAACCCGGTACACGTAGGGCACCTCATCCTGGCCAATCACCTGCTGCAGTATTCAAAGCTAGACGAGGTCTGGATGGTAGTGACCCCGCACAACCCGTTCAAAAAGAAAAGCAGCCTTTTAAATAACCATCACCGCTTTGAAATGGTGTGGCAGCTGTGTGAAGAATACCCTAACATTAAGCCCAGCGATATAGAATTCAACCTTCCGCAACCCAATTACACGGTGTACACGCTGGCGCACCTGGAAGAAAAATATCCAAATTACGATTTCGTGCTGATCATGGGCGAAGATAACCTGAAGAGCTTTCCGAAGTGGAAGAATTATGAGGTCATTCTAGAAAGACACGATATCCTGGTGTACCCGAGATATTCTGAAGGAGAAAATCACCCCGAATTGCTGGAGCATCCTGGAATCACACTTACCGATGCTCCAAGAGTGGAGATTTCTTCCACCTTTATAAGAAAAGCCATCAAAGAAGGAAAAGATGTTCGACCTTTATTACCTCCCAGCGTCTGGAAATATATAGACCAAATGGGCTTTTACCGTTAAAAAAAATTGCCTCCCAAGCTTTAGCTCCCGGAGGCAATCCTCACTAACTAACCAACCAAAAAAGAAAACTCTTCTTTTATTATAATCTTTCTTATTCCATAACGCAGTTAAGGTCTTAATAGTACATCATTAACAGGCTCAAAATGTTAAAGTTTTAGAGGCTATCCTCAGCTTTTTAAGCTATTCTTTGCTACGGCTATTCTTATCAAGCCCTTTATTTTGCTTATTTTTGGAGACACAATTACCGTTCTATGGAAAAATCGCCGAAATTTGCCGTTATAGGCGGAGGGAGCTGGGCTACAGCTAATGTAAAAATGCTTTGTGAGAACCTTGACGAGGTTACCTGGTACATGCGCAGTGTATATGCCATTGAACATATCAAAAAGCAGGACCATAACCCAAATTATTTAAGTTCGGTTGAATTTGACAATTCCCAACTCTATCTTACAAGTGACATAAACGAGGCCGTTAGACGGGCAGATGTGCTTATCTTCGCAATACCCTCGGCTTTTCTGAAGCGGGAACTCGACCATCTCACCGAATCTCTGCAGGAGAAGATCATTTTTTCAGCAATTAAAGGTATAGTGCCCGAAACCAGCCTTATTGTAGGCGAACATTTCCACAAGACCTACAACATTCCTTACGAGAATATTGGCGTGATCACAGGACCATGCCACGCAGAAGAAGTGGCGCTGGAGCGTCTTTCTTACCTCACCATTGCCTGTTCTGATGAAGAGAAGGCAAAACTTGTAGCCAAACACCTTAGCAGCGATTACATCACCTGCAAGACCAGTGATGATATTGTGGGGACCGAGTATGCGGCCATGCTCAAGAATATTTACGCCATTGCCGCCGGAATTGCCCACGGCCTGGGTTACGGTGATAACTTCCAGAGTGTTTTAATGAGCAACGCCATTAGGGAGATGAAGAAGTTCATCAAAAAGGTGCATAAGATGAAACGAAACATCAATGACTCTGCCTACCTGGGCGACCTCCTGGTAACGGGATATTCTACCTTTAGCCGAAACAGGATGTTTGGGAATATGATTGGGAAAGGCTATACGGTAAAGAGCGCCCAAATGGAAATGAGCATGGTAGCCGAAGGTTATTACGCTACAGACAGCGCTTATAAAATAGTGCAGGAAACAGGGGCCAAAACCCCCATTATTAACGCCGTTTACGGAATTCTATACCAGGGGAAGGAACCAAAAAAGGTATTTAAGAAATTAGCAGAGAAACTGGATTGATACTGAGACCTGCGAGGTTTTGGAAACCTCGCAGGTCTTTTGAATTTATTCCCTCCAATTAACCAG
>Ga0098069_100805_pt1 | contig 10559 bp, 10 predicted proteins | sample 27_taG_FD_92584 | JGI IMG/M metagenome (GOLD analysis project Ga0098069, IMG submission 92584) | Marine viral communities from Cariaco Basin, Caribbean Sea - 27_WHOI_OMZ | ecosystem: Environmental > Aquatic > Marine > Oceanic | place: Caribbean Sea: Cariaco Basin | collected 2014-11-09 | reverse complement strand
CCAACTTGCTGAGTGGCATGGTTACCCTGAGAAAATTCGGGTTGATAATGGCAGCGAATTCACCTCGGAAGTGTTTGTAAATTGGGCAAAAGCACATGACATTATGATTGATTACATTAAACCTGGTTGCCCATATCAAAACGCCTACATTGAACGATTTTACCGAACTTATCGTGATGATGTACTCGATTGCTACATCTTCAACAACCTGAACGAAGTGAAGCAAATAACCGAAGATTGGATTGAGCTATACAACAACGAACGACCGCACGATTCACTCAATGACATGACGCCATTTGAGTACCGAAATGCGGCATAAATACTCTACGAGATGACTGTGTTAGAAATGGGGTATTTACATTTCTTCCACTATCCTCACACTCATTGTCATCCCGGTATTCTATACGCTGGTGAAACAGCATCGATTAAGGCCTCGTTAATCAACGGATGGTGGATGAGGGGGCACAAGCTGCTGAAACATCTGTTCTTCAGCAGCTTGTGTTATCAGAGCATCATTCCGTGGGTTATCGCCCCATTCAATCGCGTGAGCCACGAAGCCGGAGAGCGTTGAAAACCACCGATGCCGAGCTGAGACTCATTGCGAGTGCGGCGAACATGGGTGAGAGCAGAATACCCGTGAGGGGATACAACACACCGGCTGCGATCGGGACGCCAAGCGCATTGTAGATAAACGCGAAACCCAGATTTTGCTTCATATTAGCGACGGTACTATCGGAAAGGTGCCGTGCGGTGGAGATTCCACGCAAGTCGCCTTTGACCAGGGTTACCTGAGCGCTGTTCATGGCAACGTCTGTACCCGTCCCCATGGCGATACCTACGTTAGCCTTTGCGAGAGCCGGGGCATCGTTAATCCCGTCCCCAGCCATAGCTACAATACAACCTTCAGCTTGAAGCTGTGTGACGAGGTCAAGCTTGTCAGCAGGTTTGACTTCGCCGTGCACTTCGTCGATTCCCAATTCCTTGGCAACAGCGTTAGCCGTTGCAATACCATCGCCGGTTGCCATGATGATACGAATCCCCGCTTGCTGGAGATCTCGCACTGCTTCCAGCGTGCTCTGTTTGATCGGGTCGGAGACAGCCAACAGGCCTGCAAGTTGGCCATCCGAGGCGAGATACATGACACTCGCACCTTTTTCGCGCAATGAGTCGGCGATGTTTGTCAGGTGGGTAACATCAATCCCGTCTTGCTGCATCAGAGCTGTATTGCCCAGGACCAGCGACTTACTATCGACTTGGCCACGAACGCCGATGCCGCTACCTGATTCAAAATCGTCGACTGCACTGAGTGTGAGGCCGCGCTCGCGCGCCGCGTTCACAATAGCGTCGGCAAGTGGATGTTCACTGCCTTGATCGAGGCTTGCTGCAAGACGTAGTACTTCATCGGCAGTTATGTCACCTGCCGGAATTGCTTGTTCAAAAGCCGGACGTCCTTCAGTCAATGTGCCGGTTTTATCAACAATCAGAGTATCGACTTTGCGGAAGTTCTCAATCGCGGCGGCATCGCGAAACAGCACGCCTTGCGTAGCGGCTTTGCCGGTTGCCACCATGATGGACATGGGTGTGGCCAGCCCCAACGCACACGGGCAAGCGATAATCAGCACCGCAACAGCATTTATCAAACCGTACACCCAGCTCGGTTGCGGACCGAAGAATCCCCAAACGAACAGAGTTGTTATGGCGATGACCACTACAGCCATAACGAAGTAACCGGCAACCAAGTCAGCCATGCGCTGCATGGGAGCGCGCGAACGCTGCGCCTGCGCTACGAGCTGCACAATCTGAGAGAGCACTGTGGCAGAACCCACTTTCTCTGCCCGAATCACAAGAGCGCCTGAAGTATTCATCGTCGCGCCAATCACCTTGTCTCCGGGCCGCTTGCTTACGGGGAGTGGCTCTCCGGTCAACATCGACTCATCCAATGAGCTATTACCTTCCTCTACCGTGCCGTCAACCGGGACTTTTTCACCAGGGCGAACGCGCAAGCGATCACCTTCATGTACGTGATTCAAAGGCACATCTTCCTCAGTGCCATCCTTGTTGATCCGCCGTGCTGTCTTAGGCGCCAGACCGAGCAAGGACTTGATGGCAGCTGATGTTTTCGAGCGTGCCCTCAACTCAAGCATCTGACCCAACAATGTCAGCGAAATAATGACAACTGCTGCTTCAAAATAGACTGAAACGCGGCCCATCGACATGAAAGTTTCAGGGAATATGCCCGGTGCTATCGTCGCGATAGTGCTATAGATAAACGCCGCTCCAGTACCAAGGCCTATCAGCGTCCACATGTTCGGGCTGCGGTTCACTACTGATTGCCAGCCCCGTACAAAAAATGGCTGCCCTGCCCACAACACTACCGGTATTGAAAGAACGAGTTCGATCCATGTTTGCACGCTCATGCTGAACCAGCCAAGCTGCGGGCCGAACATAGCAAGTATTGTCACGATGACAGTAAACGGCAGCGTCCACCAGAACCTGCGTGAAAAATCTTTCAACTCTGGATTGTTATCATCATCCAGACTGGGCATCAATGGCTCAAGAGCCATGCCACACTTTGGACAGGTTCCCGGGTGATCTTGCAGGATCTCCGGATGCATAGGGCAAGTGTACGTCGTGCCGGGCTCATGCGGCGTTGTATGTTCCTCCGACTTGGTGGGATCGAGGTACTTTTCCGGGTCATCACGGAATCTACCCAAACACTTGGTGCTACAAAAATAGAAAGACTTACCCTCATGCTCCATGTGATGGGATGAATTCTCTGTAACTCGCATGCCGCACACGGGATCTGAGAGCGGCGCATCTGTGTGCGACGGATCCACGTGGTGTGGATGTTCTGATTGATTCTGCCTCATAACAACTAATCCTCTCGAGGTATGTGCCAAATTCCGTATACGCGTGCGTATAGCCTCATGACTGCATACATTTACTTCTTTTCAGCACCACTTTACCCCATTGGATGTACTGGTCAACTAAATCCGGACACATTTTTAAACAATAATTCATGGTTAACTGGCGACCTGCCGCCGTTGGCCGAATGTAGTCGCTCCAGGTGGTAGTAACGGATGTAAGCGGCCACATCCCTTTTCATATGTTCACGTGTCGGTTGTGACACTTTAAAGAGCCAATCATGTTTCAGGCTGCCAAAAAATCGTTCAACAACTGCGTTGTCCCAGCAGGCGCCAACGTCGCCCATACTCGCTCGCATACCAAAACGCTGAAGCTGCTTCCGGTACCGCTTGCTGGTGTACTGCGACCCGCGGTCGCTATGGAACACCAGCCCCTTGCTCGGCCTGCGCAGGTTGTAAGCCGTAATCAGAGCCCGCAGCACCAAACTGGTGGTCATCGTTTTATCAATTGCCCAGCCCACGATGCGCCGCGAATACAGGTCCATCACAACCGCCAGATACATCCAGCCTTCGCCGGTGCGGCAGTAGGTCACATCGCCCGCCCAGATCTGATTCGGGCCCACTGGGTTGAAATTCTGATTCAGCAAATTGCCCGCTACGCTGTCGCTGTGTTTGCGCTTGGTGGTTACTTTGTAAGCCACGCGCTGCGTCACCTTCAAGCCCATTTGATCCATAAGCCGGCGAACCCGGTATCGGCCAATTTCAAAGCCTTCCGCGCGAAGTGCCTTCATCATTTTCCGGCTGCCCAAGCTGGATCTGCTCGCTTTGAACAGTTCCTTGATCCGGCGGCGAAGCTGCAGCTCTTGAGCGCCAATCAGCTTGCCCGGGCGCTTGCACCAGTCATAATAAGCCGACTTGCTGACCTTCATAACCCGACACAGAGCCCTGATTGGGTAGTTGCCAGATTCGACCTTGATGAATTCAAACTTTACTTTATTTCTTTCGCGAAGAAGGCTGCTTTTTTAATATGGCCAGGTCCTCTGCCTGTTCAGCTAATTGACGTTTTAATCGAGCAATTTCAGCGGCTTGCTCTGCTTCTCTGGCGCTCGTGCTAGATTTTTTTTGCGCCGCAGTCCGCCAACTGTACAGCTGGGATTCGTAGACTTTCAGTTCTCTAGCCGCCGCTGCAACGCCTATTCTTTCAGCTAATTTCAGGGCTTCTGCTTTAAATTCTTGTGTGTGGACTTTGCGTGTTTTATTTGCTTTCATGATTCACCGAGTTAAGTGATTTTACTCACTTAGCTCGGTGTCCAAAAGTACTGGTACGGATCATGTTAATTGCCGGTGCTTTTTCAGCACCCGGTAAATCGTTGATTCAGAGCCAATATAAACGTCTTTATCGGCCAGTAACGGCACGATTTGTGAGGCCGGTAAATCCGCATACTGCGGTAAATTACAGACCATCAGGATGCGCTGCTCTTCGTCTTCGCTCAACTGCCGCGGTTGTTTAACCGGCGCTGTTGTGGGCCGTTTATCCGGCGTCGGATTGTTAGCCCAGCGCTTTAACGTGCGTTGGCTTATGCACATAACATGCGCTGCCTGATGGCGGGATGCGCCGTTATTAACCGCTTCGTTAAAGTAATCGAGTAGTCTTATACGCTCGCTTTGCGGCGTTAGTCGTCCTCGTTGTCCGGTTCGTCCCCGTATAAGGCTTCGAGCTTTTTTGAAAGCACCAACAGGGCACTGGTCTCGGCCAACGCTTTATCTTTGCGGCGAACCTCGGCTTTAAGCTTTTTGATTTCTTTGGTCGTTTTTTTACGCTCTTGTTTTACCTGGCGCTCACTGTCAGCAGTGCGGCCAAAGCCCTGCAGGCAATCGGTACGCCACTGTTTGACCTGCGCGGTAAATAACCCTTTTTCACGGCAATAAGCCGACAGTTCGGCTTCCGATAAGCCGGCGGTTTCGATAACGATGGCTAACTTGTCTTCAGCGGACCATTGGTCAGCCTGCTTTTGATGTCCGGGCACTGCAACTCCTTGCTCACGACATTGTTTTAACCAATGATACAAGGTTTGCGGACTGATCCCATCCTCATCAGCCACAGAATTTACAGAACGACTCTGTGGCGGTAATAATTTTTTGAGCGTTGCAGCTTTACGCTCTTCAGAATAACGTGGCATACATGAACCTATGCCGCCCACTGTTTATTAACTAATGGCGAAATTGCCAACTGGACAACAAGGTTGACATAGTGGGTCATGCCCTTCAAACTGGCGATAAGGAACTTGCAAGGGCACAACTAGCTAGTGACGTGATGATTTATGAGGGAGGCCGCGTTGAAAGAAGTGCTGATGAATATGCTCATCACCATATGTTGTCGGATATGAAATATTTAGCAGCTATGAAGAGCGAAACACTTGAGCATCAAGTAACGATTCTTGGAAATACGGCTATCTCTGCTTCGCGCAGTCACACCAAGGGCACTTACAAAGGTAAAGAGCGCAACTATCAAGGCATGGAAACAATGGTGCTGGAAAAACAAAACGGTAAATGGAAAATCAAGCACATTCATTGGTCACATTAATTTATTGGTCAAACAACGGAGAACAACAAATGACTAAATTTGTAGCAATAACGATGTTGAGTATGCTGGCATTTTCTTCGAATGCACATGATAAAAGCCATATGAATGACGAGAAGCAAATTACTCACATCATTCATCAAATTAAATATGGTTGGGAAAATGGCGATGGTAAGCCTTTTCGCAAGCACTTTCTTGATTTCAAAGGAGCAAGGTATTTTGAGTCGGGCGGTCAAAATGTTGGTTTAACAGATTTAGTAGAGCACCACGTTGAACCAGAAAAAGACGCATTGGTTTTCTTGAACTTGGATTTCTCCAATATCCAAATTCATATTGAAGATGAGTTTGCTTGGGCGCTTGCCGATACAGCGGTAAAGGGTGAGGTGAGAAAATCAGGAAAAACCTTCGATAAAACAGGCTTCCAAACGTTTCTATTTAAGAAAGTAGATGGTGATTGGAAAGTGCTTCATACCCATTCTTCTAGTAGAAATAGGAAATAAAGCTATTTAACTGACTTTAATAAAGAACTAAGTTTTCCGGATGAGCTTAGTTCTTTTATCTTTTTATTAATCTCTTTCATTTTTTTATCGTTTATTTCGGTTTTGTGACAGACAAAAGCGTCCAAAGATGCATGAATTGGATTCTCTTGATTGTAATAATCTAGAGGCAACTCTAGAGCTTTGTACGCTGAATTTATATCTGCTATGTACGCAATAATTCCATCCGTTCTATTTTTATGTAAAAACTTAATTAAAGCCGTATCAGAGTCAATATTTATATATTGTGCATTAAATTTTTTTCTAATATTTCCAATAGATAGCCCTCGACGAATAGCTAATCTTTTGCCTTCAAATTCTTGAATTGACTGATAAGTGGTGAGAGAAAAAATGTAGGCTTTTGTGATATTTATAGGCTTACTTGAAATAAATGAATCGGGGTTAGGTATAGTTGCAGTCGGAACGTGTCAACCTCATTTGAACCAACCAGCTATTAATTAAATTGCTTTTCGATTGCTCTTGGTAATGTTGGAAAGTTAACGCCCTGGTTTAGTGTGGCGTTTTCATCCGTTTCAAGAGCTGGGTTTATGAACACTTCTTCAGGCGGCATGCTGGTTCGCGGTGCGCCGTTGGCAAAGCGCTCTGGATGCTCTCGAAAAGCACTATCTAATGCCGCTTGGCGTACTTTAGCGAGCGCTTTGTATTCACCTGTAAAAACTTGCTCAGGGGTGTAGCTGGCAAGACTGCTGTGGTGGTGCTCATGATTGTAATCCCCCCGGAAAATCGGAGCAGTTATAAGTAGAAAATTCCGTTAAACTAAAACGAAGGAGTTTTCTATGCGCAAATCACGATACACAGACAGTCAGATCTTAGCGATTCTGAAACAAAACGAGAACGGTGTACCTGTTCCAGAGCTTTGCCGTGAACACGGCATGAGCTCTGCTCAATTTTATAAATGGCGCGCCAAATTTGGCGGCATGGACGCATCGATGATGAAGCGTCTTAAAGAGCTTGAGGACGAAAATAAGCGCCTCAAGAAAATGTATGCCGAAGAGCGACTCAAAGCTGAGATCCGCAAGGAAGCCCTTGAGGGAAAGCTGTAAAGCCATCTCAGCGCAAGGAGATGGCGCGAGCTGCCATTCAACGTCATGGTATCAGTGTTCGGTTTGCCTGTGTTTGCATGGGCATTAGCACGAGCTGTTACCACTATCAAAGCAAACTCAGCGATGAAAACGCTGTGATTGCTGACTGGTTGCTGCGCTTAACCACGGCGCACAAGCGCTGGGGTTTTGGTTTGTGCTTTTTGCACTTGCGTAACGTGAAAGGGTTTCCATGGAACCACAAACGCGTGTATCGCATTTATCGCGAGCTAGAGCTGAACTTACGAATCAAACCCAAGCGTCGCCTGCGACGCGACAAACCGGACGCTTTAAGCGTGCCAACTGCAATGAATCAAGTTTGGTCGATGGACTTTATGTCTGACAGTTTAGCCGATGGGCGTTCACTGCGAACATTTAACGTCATCGACGATTACAACCGCGAAGGGTTAACCATTGAAGTCGATCTGTCGCTGCCAAGTGTCCGGGTTATTCGCGCCTTAGAGCAAGTTATTGAATGGCGAGGAAAACCTGCGGCGATTCGCTGCGACAATGGCCCAGAATATTTGTCAAGCGAGCTTATTAACTGGGCTGAAAAGCATCAAATTACGATGCTCTACATTCAACCAGGTAAACCGACTCAGAATGCCTATGTTGAACGATTTAATCGAACAGTGCGGCATGAATGGCTCGATTTACACCTGTTTGAAAGCGTTGAACATGCACAAGAACTTGCCACTCAGTGGCTTTGGCTTTATAACAACGAACGGCCTAACACGGCCATCGGAGGAATTCCGCCCAAACAATTAACGCAAGCGGTTCATTAATTCTACGAATAACTGCTGCTTAAAATGGGGGGATTACACTTTGCCTTTGTGCTGAAATAAAACTAAAGTTTCGATGGTACTCTAATTTTTATGCCGCGCCTTCTGCATACTCTGCTTGCTGTAATTAATATAGTGGTCTGTGAGACCGTTTTTTGTGTTTCAGCATTGCTAATAAGCCGATCGAGGGCTGTCAACTTGAACCGTCACTACATAACCAGTACATTCAATTCTTTCCGGCTCGAATTGGCTCCACCGGCTCCTTGCAGTTGGGGTCCGTTTCTGCACAAGTAAAGGCTTTGCCAGTATTGGAGCAAAAGAAATGCAAGAATTCTCTCTAGAAAGGATCTCAGAGCAAATCCATTACGGGAAAACAAAAGGTTACTTTCAAGAAGTATTATCCTCTTATAATAATGGCAATTACCGATCTTCTGTTGTCATGCTTTGGTCGGTAGCTATATGCGACATCGTTTACAAGCTTCAGAACTTAATAGATTTATACGACGATGCAGCTGCAAAGGAAATTCTTCAAGAAGTTACTACAATGCAAATTGAAGACTACAAGTCATCCGCATGGGAAATAAAACTACTTGATGATGTTCATGGCAAAACTTTCTTGCTAGATACTTCTGAGTATGAAGACCTGCGTTACCTCCAGAAACAAAGGCATCTTTCTGCGCATCCGGTACTTAATTCAGAGAGGGAACTTCATTCACCAAACAAAGAAACTGTGCGGTCTCTCCTAAGAAACACTTTGGAAGGGTTGCTTATAAAGCCGCCATTTTATACTCAACGCATTATGAAAGAATTATTGGAAGATCTCGCAGAGTCATCCGATGTTCTTAATAGTAGAGAAAAAGTAAAAAAGTATATTGAAAGTAGGTATCTTAGTAGAACCACACAGTCAGTAGAGATAAATATTTTTCGGTCCTTGTGGAAGCTTGTTTTCAAACTAGATAATGAGGAGTGCGAAAAGAATCGAAAAATTAATTTGCATGCTTTAGAGGTTTTGTCCAATCGGAATATAGCTGCAATACCAGCTAAAATTCAAGACGATAATGACTACTACAGCAATATAGCATCATCCGGTGTGCCGCTATCGTATCTTGTTTTTTACCTTTCGAAAAACCATCAGGTTTACCACTTGTTAAGTGATGATGCACGTCTGAAGATCGATCATTGCATCAATACTGATGATGTAGGTAAAACAGTGGGTTGGTTTATTAAAGTCGATTTAGATGCTCATGGAAAAGATGTTGAAGAATGGATCATCGGTGATGCGCACCCGACATTCACCTTGGGACAATTTGACGCTCTTTTAGAGATATCGGACTCAGAGGAATGGCAGAGAACATTCTGCCGTATCGTGACTGCGTACTATTCAGCTAGTTATAACTTTGATCAAGCAGACTCTCGATTTCAGGTCGCAATTCAAAAGTATATAAGTCTATTCGACCGCAACTCACTTATTCATTTGGCGGAGCAAATAGAGCACAATGGACAATGTCATGCTAGGGGCAAAGCACGAGAAGATTATGTTGTGATCAAGGCGCGTATAGACGAGCTATTTGGCGATGAGTTCGATTATGAAGGCGTGCCTTCTTTCCGGCGTAAAGTGGTCACGGCCGATTGATGCAGTTAAAAAGCGTCAATTCAAGCGTTCGCAAGCTCTTGCCAATCGAGCGATCGCTAGCGCGGGAGAGTCCTAGCTATATGAAGCAAAAAAAACCATATTCGTCTAAAAAAATAGAGGCTAGTTTTAGGAAGCTTTCGGATGAGATTCAAGAGCTAGCTATTTTTGCAATACAACAAGCAAAGACGGGTGAAATTAAATACGCTAATCAATTAGTTGATGCAGTGATTGAGACCGCATTATTTCAACCGGACTACATAATCGAGTGGTTTGAAGTTTTTGGAAAACTAAAATGGAGCAATAAAAAAGGAAAGCTTGTTTATTCAGATCAAGGTCGCTGGTTAATTTCTAAAGCACAATCAAACCATTGGGCCGACATTCCGCTCGGCAAAATATCTAAAGGCACAATTAAAACAATACCTATCCCCGAAACAACAATTGAACCATTAACAGCATCTAACTTTTCGGACTTAATAAACGCATATCTCAAAGCTCATCCGGCAGGTTCTGACAAGTTTGGAAAGTTTGGAGTGCCAGCAGATAAAAATCGCTGGGGTAAGTACAAAATCAAGATTAAACGAAAATAGCGATAGCCAGTAACAAAGCTTCATTGCTTGGCCTCTCGATACACGTATAGTGGCGACTTACATGTTTTGCACATGTCATCGTTTTGATAACCCGACCAGCTAGAATTGCATTCTAAGCAGTTAAACTGATAAAAAATCGATGGTCTTTGAGTTACATTTCGCTCTACGAGCTCCGGTAAATATTGCTTCGCATGATATACCCACTTCTTCCCAGCTGTTTCATGCTTTAGATAGTTAATTACTATTTCTCGAAAAGGTTTATTTCGGCGCTCAAACTCTCTATATAAAGATTCGATGTTGAGCTGAATAACGCCGCAACGCTGAATTTCGGGACGGAGAAGGTTCGTCGGAAGCGGTGTTTTTCAAGATAGTTGACACTTTTTTGTCATTTAAGCGGCCTGTTTTTCATCCTGCTTAACTGACGGCTTTTCCGGGTTCAATGTTGTCGGGCCGACGGGTTCGCAGTTGCGAACATT
>Ga0098069_100803_pt1 | contig 10594 bp, 11 predicted proteins | sample 27_taG_FD_92584 | JGI IMG/M metagenome (GOLD analysis project Ga0098069, IMG submission 92584) | Marine viral communities from Cariaco Basin, Caribbean Sea - 27_WHOI_OMZ | ecosystem: Environmental > Aquatic > Marine > Oceanic | place: Caribbean Sea: Cariaco Basin | collected 2014-11-09 | reverse complement strand
TTGTGCCCTTTCACTATCAGCGTCAAAATGCTGCTGGTCGTCGCTTCTTTCGTATCATTAATCGTCGAACTCATTAACACTGGAATCGAAGCCAGTGTCGATCACACATCGACCGCCAAGCATCCACTGGCAAAGATAGCCAAAGATGTTGGCTCTGCGGCGCAATTTTTGGCATTACTGCTGCTATTTATCTTGTGGATGATGGCATTATTGAGTGTTGTATTTTGAAAACATATTCAGCCAATGGAGTCTGGCTTAAACTCCTATGCTTGACCATCATAGCGACACTGCTGTTTGAACACAGCCAATTAGACATTCATATTAGTGAGCTTTTTTACATTAATGGACACTGGCTACTAGAAAAAGGCACACAACCTTTTGCCTTTATTTTTTATGACTTGCCTAAATTGCTACTCATCTTACTTGGCATTTATCTCATAACCATTCTAATTCTGAGACATAAACAGAATTCAGACATCAATCTGGTAATAAAAAATACTAAGTACGATAAATTGCTCACGCCTTTATCCACGCGTGAAATAAGTTATCTACTGCTTGTTTTAATTGCCGTTCCCAGTATGATTGCGCTACTCAAAGGTGTGACTCATGTCAGTTGCCCCAATCATTTAATACTGTTTGGTGGCGACTTGCCTTATCTAAATATTTGGCAAAATATAGTTGCTAATACGCCTGCCAAGTGCTTCCCAGCGGCTCATGCCAGTGCAGGATTTTCTCTATATGGCTTGGCATTTTTACCCACTCTACATCAGTATCGCTATAGAATATTTGAAATAGTCACGGTCGTAGGATGGACGATGGGACTGTATAAGATGCTGTTTGGTGATCATTTTTTTAGTCATACATTAGTATCGATGCTTCTATCATTGACCATAACCTGCGCGCTTGCAACGCTATTTTTTAAATACCCAGTAGCGAATAAAGCCAACAGTATCAATGCTAATGGCAAAAAACCTGATGCGGCAAGCTTTCAAAAATCGTCGAAAACCCAATCTTAGCTGTTGAATAATAGCCAAATTAACAATGATACCCTTATGAAAATAAAGCTACTAAGCATTTGATAAATAATGTATAAATAGTTATTGCTGACTGACTTAACATTGAGTAACAGCATGGATTGCGCTCATCGACGACGTTCTTTATTTATCAATAGCCCGCAAAGGAATGTAGCTATGAGCATCCTATCTTTTGTTCTACAAAGATCACCTATCTACCCTTTACTGACACTGACATTATTAATAATAAGCGCTGCACATAGCAGCCATGCCGCCAGTTATACCATCAATCCTGCTGGCACCCATGTGCGCTTTGCCATTGAACGCTTCCAATCCCCTGCCACTGCGGGCGGCTTTTATAATGTCCAAGGTCAACTGCAATATGACTCAAGTTTAAAAACTGGCAATATCTCCTTGGTCATTCCGATCAGCTCTCTAAATACGGGAAATAAAGCATTTAACCAGACTTTGACAGGCCCTAGATTCTTTGATATGCAACGCTTTCCGTTGGCACGCTTTGATTCTAACAAATGGTATTTTAGCCAAGACAAATCACGCCCAATGGTCACAAAAGTAGACGGTCATCTAACGCTGCATGGCGAAACCCACCCTATTAGCTTAACAGCGACTAAGTTTGACTGTTATCTACACCCTACGCTCAAAAAAGATATTTGTGGTGGGGATTTTACGGCGATGATTGATCGCACCAAATGGAATATCGATAAATATGCGTGGTTTGGCGTCACTAAAAACCTTCATTTAAACATTCAGGTCGAGGCAACCAAACAGTAGCAGTCCTTATCAGCATTAATTTTATGACATTAATTTTTATAGCACTGCTTTTTTAGAGACTGTCCTCATTTTAAAAATGGGCTAAAAATAGTTAAACGTGCTGAGGCGGTACGGAATACGTGCCAACTACGTGAGCCACCATGTCGCGAGAGCCTTCAGAATAAAGCGCAACCTCGCCAACGATTAGCGTGCGACCTACTTTTATCAACGTACACTCAGCGATAATACGTGCTTCTGCTGAGGGTTTGCGCAAAAAGTTAATGGTCAAGCTCGTCGTCACTGTTAATGGCACAATACCTATTTTACCAAGTATCGCCACATAGAGAGCCACATCAGCGATGCTCATCAATACTGGTCCAGAGACCGTACCACCGGGACGCAATTCATTGATACCAATATCGTGTGATAAGGTCGAGCGATTGTCACCGACTGACTCGATGACACATTTAGTTTGTGGAAATTCCAACGCCATAAAGGCGACAATTTCTTCTTTGGTTGCAGACATATCCCTTCCTTGGATTTCATTATCTTTAATCAATGCACCACTGGCGTACCTTCTGTACTAAATGCAAAGCCTTTATTGCTAAAATTACCGATCATCACCGCCTCAATGACGGGCTTGACCGTCTCGTCTATCCCTTCGACTTCGATGATAAAGTTGGCACCCGATCCGCCTTTATCCTCTTCTTTTTCGACGATATAATTGAGCGTGGCCATTGCTGGAAGCTCAATCGGTTTGTTTAAATAGGATTTGATAAAGGTTCCATCAGTGCCATAGTAGTCAATTTTATTGATATACAGTGATTTTTTTAGCGTGGTATTGCGTACACTCAAAGTCGCTGATAGCAAGACTTTACGATTGTCTCTATCGGTGTAGATGTCAGAATAAATGGGCACATAAAAGGTTTGTTTATAGGCAAACTGGCTACGATCAACCGCTGTTGTCATCTCCAGCTCTTGAATGGGGTCTTGATGTTTTTCTGAATACAACACGTTCGGGTCTTGCGGCGTCTGGTCACAGCCTAACAACAATGCCATCGTCGCAAGCAACAAGACGGATATAGTGCGCTTACTCATAAGTTTCCCCTTTGCCTTTTCATGTCACGGCTGTTGCAAATGTTTATTTGATTTTTACACCGACACTACGCAGAAACTCGTTGATATGCTTGTTAGCACCGTAGATGACCAATACGTCTTTATCTTGCAATACTTGCTCAGGCTCAGCCAAACCTTTAATACTAGGCTTACTTTGCGTACGACCAAAGCTGTCTTCATAATACTCATAGCGCAGGGTACTAAGCAATCGAATATTAAACTTTTGCTCCAACTGCAAGTCATCAACAGTCTGACCAATCAACGACTTGGGAATGCTAATCTCTACCATACTGAAATGATCACTCAGCTCAAACGAGTCGACGAAATAACGTAGCGACAGCCGTTTTGCCCAGCGATTGGCCGCCTCTTTTTCAGGATGAATCAAATCATCAACGCCGATAGCTTGCAACACTTTTTCGTGCAGTGGATTGATACTGCGACTGATCAAACGTTTTGCTTTTAGGGTTTTAAATAATGCCGTCGCCATGACGTTTGCGCCTTGGTCTTCACCGATTGCGACAATAACGATATCGGTGTCGATAATCGGTAAACCATTGACGGTATATTCATCCGTGGCATCCATACAGATGGTATGAGAGATGACTTCCTTATACGCCTCAACCTTTTGCATGCTGCTGTCAATGGCAATCACTTCGTGCCCCTGACGGGTCAACGCCATGCCTAGCGATGAGCCAAAGTTCCCTAGCCCTACGATGATATATTTCATAACCTTATTAACCTTTTTCAGTATTTTTTAATGATGAAATGGCTTATTTACGACCATTTAATTGATCGTGATTTCTTCAGTTGGGTAGCGATAATTGCGCTGGCGTCTATTTTTAAGTAGGGCAATAAAGATGGTCAACATGCTGACGCGCCCAACAAACATAATGACAGACACCACCATTTTGCTAAAATCTGATAACTCTGTCGTCAAATTCAAACTTAATCCCACCGTGCTGTAAGCTGAAAAACACTCAAAAACTACCTTGATTAGATCAAGCTCTGGTTGATCATAGCTGATGAGCGTCACCCCCATACCGATGACCAATAAAGACAGCCACATAATAGAAAATGCACGACGAATCGAGATGTCAGCAATCTGGCGCTTAAAGACCTCAACGTTGGTCTGACCACGTGCCAAACTCAAAGTGTTTAATAGTGCAATCGCAAACGTACTGGTTTTGATACCACCGCCCGTCGAGTTTGGCGAGGCACCAATCCACATCAAAAATATCGTCAACATAATCGTGGGAAACGCGAGTTCACCCATGTCGATGGTATTAAATCCTGCGGTTCGCGGCGTGGCAGCAGTAAACAGCCCTGTGATAAGCTTACCGAAAAAACTGCGATGGTCTGCCAGCACATTGTTATATTCAAATATCATCACACCGATGAGACCTACCAGCAATAAAGCGCCCGTCGTAATCAAGGTTATGCGGCTATTAATATTGAGCAACCACGGTCGATAAATATAACGCTGATCATGGCGATATATCAGGCGCTCGGCACGATCACGTAAATAACGCAGCACATTGACCACAATGACAAAACCCATGCCACCAAAGATAAAGGTCGTAGCGATAATCAGTTGTAATGGATAATTAAAACGTAGCGCGTCATCATACATGCCAGCGCTAAATGTAGAAAATCCAGCATTACAGAACGCAGAAATCGCATGGAAAACAGAGAAGAATAACTGCTCAGACCAATCCATATCCGGTATGTCATAAATGCTAATGTAAATGAGTGCCGCAGCCGCTGCCTCAACGGCAAACGTCACATATAAGATGGATTTGAGGGTCGATACCACATCACCCATGCCGCGCATGTAAGACATCTCACTGATGCTCGCCTGCGTCTCATAACTGACACCGCCCTTAAAGAAATAACTAAAATACGTCACAAAAGTCAAAATACCCAAGCCGCCGATCTGTATCAGCCCCATGATAATGACTTGCCCAAAAGTTGTGAAATAAGTCGCCGTATCTACCACGATGAGACCAGTCACACAGACAGCACTGGTCGCGGTAAAGAGCGCATCAATGAAAGACAGCGGCTGCGTCGTTGCATTGGGCATCATCAGTAGCAAGGCACCGACCAATACCAATGACAGGAAGCTTAAAATAAAAAACTGCGCAGGGTTTAGAAAGGTACGATTAAGATTAAAATCGTGGTCAGATATTTCACGAATAAAGGTCACAAAGACGGCAATTTTAATGGCAACGAAGCCATCAACAGCGACCGACATCCCAGAGCGCACCAAATCCGTGAAATGCGCTACCAGTAAAATGACAATCGCAATACTGGTCAGCAAGTCAAAGACCGCAACTTTATTTAGGGTCAGCGGCTTTTTGCTATAGAGGTAACGCCCTGCTGTCACAACAAAGCCTAAAAAAATAATCGCCAGATAAAAAATATGGAAAACCTGTTGTAACCACATCGGCAGCGTGAAACCACTGTCTAATAAAGCAATGGCTACGCCGATAATACTAATGACAATCGTGACATTATTTAACAATCGATAACGCTTGGCTGCATGCATCGCCCTAATCCATGATAGGAATAACCACGATATTTATACTCCTTTTTTGTGTTACTCACAAAAACTGATTTGAGATAATCGTAACCAATTATGATGCCCTGTTGAACACTCATATCTAGCCATGCTGATTGCCAAAATGGCTGTAGATAAATTATAGATTGGCAGTAACGGTAATATTTACGTTTTAACGAGGTTTTGTGAGGTTGGATTAGATAAAAAATGATCACTGTGAGGGTCGCATAATGACATTTTTAAATAGTAGCATTTCTACATAGCGACATTTTTCCATGGCTACATTTTTGGATAGTTGCAGTGCAAACATATGCTCTAGTAGGGTCATTAGTCTATAGGTTGGCGTATTTATGAGCGCTATATCCCAATAATCAACTTTACGTAGTTTCTGTCGATGTGGTCGCCATTTTCACCCCGCCCCATGTCACCAAACCAACGCCCAGTGCGATCAATGAAGCACCCAAAAATAGCCCTTCTGGCGGCATCTCACCCTGCAAAAAAATAGCCACTGGCACACCGACAACTGCACCGACCGAGCCTAATAAGCTTAATAAAACAGGACCGCCGGTTTTTTGTAGTAAAAACAACAATAAGAATTGACCCGCAAATACGGCGGCTTGTATGCCAATCAAACCTAGCAGCAACCAGTCTAGCGGCATTTTGACTGAAAAATTAGGCAACACACTAAATGACAGCAGCAACAGCGACGCCGCGATTAGCATACCTGGCGCGAGTGCGCTAGGTGATGCCTTATCAGGCCAGCGTAAGGTGCGATATATATTACCAATAGCCAGTAATACTGGCCCGCAAAGCGCGATCAAAATCCAAAAAGTACTGGCGTCTGGCGTCGAAAACTTACGCGCTGCCAATACTCCTGCACCAAGAAGCGCCGCGGCCACACCCAAAGCGCGGACGATATTAAACTGCTCCATCCGCAGTGCCAATGCACCAAGATAAGTCAGCAATGGTGGAAGCGAGATAATGAGCGCGACGAAACCTGCACCCACATGTGGGATAGCCGAAAACAGTAGTAAATTAGAACCCGCAACACTGATGAGCGCCGCCACAAAATAGTATTCAAAACTACGCGCATTTAAGGGAGGTAATTCGTGGCGTATTAATGCAACGATCAATAAAATAGCAGCAGCGCCCGTGATGGACCAAAAGAGAAATGCCAGTGGTGTAACACCTATCTCACCAGCATATTTTGCCAAATTGGTAGAAATACCAATCAGACCTCCTCCGCCTAACAAGCAAGCAAAAGGGATGAACCATGTGCTGGTGTTGCGAGAAGCTTGCTGTTCTAAAGACTCACTCATCAACTATCCCATTGGATGGTAACGCTGATGACGATAGCTCATCAGACAAACCTAAACCTAAACCTTGTACTGCCTTATGTGCTGCGTCGATAGCACCAGCAATATAACCAGAGAATGACTCTGACCATTCACTTGCGCTGCCCGTTAGGCAGTCTTGCCATACCCCTGTATTTGGCTTAGCGATAGGTGCGCCAGCATGTTGACCTGCGCCACTGGCATCAGCAGGCGTCGCGGTCAATGAATCTTGCGCCCAGTCTTTCAGATATTCAGCCGTTGGCGTCTCTGCCTGTGCGCCAAATAAACGTACCAACTGCGCGCGACAATGGACTTTTAGCTCTGTTTCTGAGACGCTTTGACGGACGTGAGCAGGAACCCCAAAGAAGCCAAACAATGCACCTTCGCCCTCTACCAAGGACGCATCATGAATCTCAGTAAGCGGTCCTACTGCACTTCGCGCTGAACCCGATAGTTCTTGATTGCGCCAAAAGGGCGACTCATAAACCGCCACATATTTGGCATGTGGCGCCATCCATGTCGCGGTTTCTTGCCATTTTGTTATCAACGGCTGTGGTAAATCAGGTTCAAACTTGATGTTACTCGCCGCCAAACGAGGCGGTAGCGCAAGGAGCACATGCTGCGCGTGATAAGTAGTTATTTGACCAGCTGTCATCTGTTCAGAGCTGCATTCGCTCTCTATGTTGATACAGCGCTCAGTCTTGATTACACGCTTTACGATTTGCCCCGTGATAATGCGCGTAGGATTTAAACGCGCATACAGAGCGTCAGTCAAGGATGCCATACCACCGACGAGGCGCATAGACGGTGGCGAGCTTTGATAGCCTTGGGTACGGATAGGCAACTGATTGGCGGCACGTTCAACCATCATATCGCCGTCCTCGAACTGCGCAAAACGTGGTAAATTCAACTTTTCAATAAGACTGCTCAACTGCGGCTGATACTCTGGCCAAAACCACGATGGCCCTAAGTCGAAGCCATCGTTTGATTTTTTATTCTCGACACTTTGACTACTAGCATTCTGATCTACTGATGATTTCGCAACAGCGATGCGCCCGCCCAATCTATCACGCGCCTCAAGCAATATATAATCGATACCTTGTTGCTCTAACAAAAACGCTGCATATAAGCCACTCAAACCACCACCGATAATTGCAATAGGTAGGTTTTGCATAACAAATCATTCCTGCTTAGTTGAAGCTATTCAGTATTGAGATTATTCAGCCAACAACTTGGTAAGCAGCTCGTCTATCTCAACCTTAAACTCTTTATCTTCAATCTTATTAGCCGTAATTTTGGCATTCTGTAGACTTTGAATAGCCGCTTCTTTGTTACCTGTCTCAAGCTGTAACACTGCCATAGAAAAAGCAACCGACGACAAATGATCTTTTGAATTAATCGCAGTCGCTTTGGCTAAGGCCTTATCATAAATAACTAAGGCTTCGTCTAAATCTTCGGTAAAGTCAGCCAATGTTTCCCACTGTTCTGGATGGTCTTTATCGGTGTTTTCATTATCATTACAAATGGCTTCTAATTCAGCATAAAACCCATCAAATGCTGCTTGATTGCCTATATGATCAGCTTCCAATAACTCTTCAGCTAAAGTATAAATTGCTTTATAAATTTTGGTATTAATCATTGCTCATAACCTTTTATGAATTAGGATCTATAGTACTTGTTTTTCAGCCAATAGTACTTGGCGAATATTACTTGGTAAACAGTACTTAGCTGGGATTATAACGCAATTCCACTAGCCAAAATGACTGACACAAAAAAAGGATGCGATAGTCGATATCACACCCTTTTTATTCATCAAACTACTAATTATTTTTTATCTGCCTAAAAGCTCATTATCTTGGTGGTTTGATCGACCATTAGCGCTCCGATATCAGCAGGATCAGCAGCACTCACGCCGTCAATCAGTGCCGACTGGTCAATACCCTTACCCGGTAGATAAAGTGCACAAACCTCAACCTTGGTATTGGTATTTTTCATCACCATTTGCATCAAACCCTGTGGGCTCATATTTTTAGGCGGTTGCGCTGTGGTCACACTTTTTGGCGCATCACGGAGTGCCATATCACCGGCTGGACCGCAGAGCAATACTCGAGTATTGGCACCTTGCTGCGCGGATTGCATGGTCAGTACCATCGACATCAGCTGCACTTGAGCATCCTCTGAGGTCACATTTATCAACACCGATAGCGTCGGTTTTTTATTCTCTGGAATGACGTCACTCTTTTGTGACATAGCATTGGTCGCTGTACAGACAACCATCAGTGAGGCGGCGCTTATAGCAAGTGCAGTAGCAACTATCCGTTTCATCATCTTCTCCATTTATCAACAATCATTAAAATCATCGTCATTAAACTATACACTAAAATATATTAATAAAATGTATAATATTATTTATGATAAGAAAGTTATGATAAGAAATACAATCTGTGGCGTGTCCTCATTTTGAGAAGAAAAGAATACAGCACTGCGATCAACTCAATTCGCGCCAGTGCAACCACAACCGCGTATCAAGCTCAAACTGATGATACTCAGGCTCCATATGACAGCATAATTGATAAAACGCTTTGTTGTGCTCATGCTCTTTAAAATGCGCCAACTCATGCACGACAATCATGCGCAGAAACTCAGGCGGTGCTTCTTGAAATAAGCTCGCTACCGTGATGCTGTTATGCGATTTTAGCTTACTGCCCTGTATGCGAGACTGGGTGGTATGAATACCTAGCGCATGTTTGAGAACCGTTAATTTACTGCTATAGCTGACATTTGATAACTGTCCCACTTTGCGCATATATTGGTTTTTTATCTCATTGATATACTGATAAAGCGCCTTATCACTTTTTATTTGGTGCTGAGTGGGATACTTTTTTTCTAGATATGCGCCTAATTTACCATCGCTAATCAGCAATGCCGCTTGGGTCTGCACTTGCTCAGAATAATGAGCGATATACTTTAATGTGGTCACAAACTTATCCTTTGCTAATATTTCGAAACTGATAATCCGAAACGTATCTTTATATATTTTACCCTATATCTACTGATTTTATTTTTCATAAAACAAACCCCACAAGCTGCATTCAACTTATGGGGTTGTTTGTTACGATGTTTTTACTTAAGTGTTTTTACTTAAATATTCAGGACGTGTTGATAAATCAATTAACGCTCTAAATGTAGATACTGCAAATGGCGCTCGTACTGATTTAAGATATCGACCAACACTTGCTCTTTGGAGTAACCAACCAAGTCATACTCTTGCGAGCCTTCACTTAAGAACACTTCCGCACGATAATAGTGCTCTGCGTTCTTAGTTGAGGTGCTCAATGTAAAGTTAGGACGCTCCGCTTTGATCAAATTAACTTCATAAATAAAGTCGTCTTCATCACCGTGTCCAACCCGTAATTTCAGACCATCTATTTGACCGCTACTCTCATCCATGCCTTCATCTATATCTTGTCCGATATGTTCAGGGTTACGGATGTCCAAAGAGGTTTTTAGACCGCCTGCAGCAAATTCTTTTTCAACTTCCGTCATGGCAGGTCTGACCACATTTTGTAAAAACCGTTCAACTTGTGCATGGCTTGGGAAACTGACGATACGTTGCAAGCGTGCTTTCCAGCTTTTACCACTATCAAGCACATTAGCCGTACCAATCGTACTGGCTTTACGCTTATTACCTTCCTCTTTGAGCGACTTCCACATCGACATCATATAGAGTACAAGGATAAGAGAGAACGGTAAGCCTGCAATGACGGATACGGACTGTAATGAGGCAAAACCACCAGCAAACA
>Ga0098069_100802_pt1 | contig 10600 bp, 8 predicted proteins | sample 27_taG_FD_92584 | JGI IMG/M metagenome (GOLD analysis project Ga0098069, IMG submission 92584) | Marine viral communities from Cariaco Basin, Caribbean Sea - 27_WHOI_OMZ | ecosystem: Environmental > Aquatic > Marine > Oceanic | place: Caribbean Sea: Cariaco Basin | collected 2014-11-09 | reverse complement strand
CGACTGGCGCGGAACTTTATGTTGGGCATGGCACTGTCTGGGTGAATGGCGATAATGGCTATATTGCCATGCAGGTCAGTGGGTTAGAAGTGCTTCCGGGGGCCGGTCTCACGGATTCAGGGAATCGTCAGTATCTGACTACATCGGAAAACATCATTTTTTCATGCAAAATCTTCCTGTGTGTAGCTTACGGAAAGTTCTACTTTTGAGTACCCTGGTGTTTTGGAGGGCTACCCTCTAATAATCTAGCTGCTTTTTATTAAGCCGTGGCGAGAAAAATTTCAATGGTTCAGCTTCTTTTCCATCTCGATCCCGATCTTCCAGAGAGCCTACAGAAACAGCTGCGCGAACAGATCTCCCGCGCCATACTCGATGGACATCTGCCCCTGGATGAGCCTCTCCCCTCGAGCCGCAAGTTGGCCAAGGAGCTGCATGTTGCCCGCAACACGGTGATGCTAGCTTACGAACAACTGCTTGACGATGGCTACCTGATCGCCAGGGAGCGCAGTGGCTACTTTGTTAATCCCGACATCCTTGAGGGTCGGGCTGAGAAACCAGTGCGCCTGAACGATATCGACGCCGAGCGCCTGCCTTGGGAGGAGCTGCTGACCATGCATCCTTCCCGTCAACAGACCATCAACAAGCCCAGCGACTGGCATCGCTACGATTATCCATTTCTCTACGGCCAGATCGACCCAGAGCTATTCCCGACTCAGCATTGGCGGGAGTGTAGCCGTGACTCAATGAGCGTACCGGCAATCCGCAGTTGGTCTGTAGACCACCTCAACGACGACGATCCGTTGCTGATCGAGCAGATCCACAAGCGACTGTTGCCACGCCGCGGCGTGTGGGCCAAGCCCGAGGAGATCCTTGTCACGATTGGGGCCCAGCAGGCGCTCTGGATCACCTGCATGCTGTTGCTCAAGGCCGACCGTCGTTTCGGGATGGAAAATCCAGGCTACGTCGACGTATACAACATCGCCCGTACTTTCACCGATGATATCCATCTGCTGCCAGTCGACGAGCAGGGCATGCGCCTTGATCCGGCGATCGCCGAATGCCAGTTGCTCTATGTGACCCCCAGCCACCAGTCACCCACCACAGTCACCATGCCGCTAAAGCGACGCCGCATGCTGCTCGACATGGCGGAGATTGACAATTTCCTGATCGTGGAGGACGACTACGAAAGCGAGACCAACTATCTGGACAATCCCACTCCAGCATTGAAAAGCCTGGATCGCCACAACCGAGTGATCTACGTGGGCAGCCTGTCCAAAACTCTCGCATCAGGTCTGCGCCTGGGCTACATGGTCGGCCCGCCAGCACTAATCCGCGAAGCCCGTGCGTTGCGTCGTCTGATGCTGCGCCATCCGCCGACCAACAACCAGCGCGCCGTAGCACTGTTCCTGGATCGCGGCTATCACGATGCCCTGCTGCGACAGATTCACCAAGTATTCCACAGCCGCTGGCAGCGAATGAATGAGGCTCTGGCTCGGCACATGCCACATGCCTTCGTTCCATTGACCTACGGAGGCTCCTGTTTTTGGGTCAAGGGTCCCGATGGGCTCAACTGCCATGTGCTGCGCCGCCTCGCAGCCGAACAGAGCATCCTGATTGAGTGCGGCGACATCCACTTCTTCGACGGCCCGCACCTTGAGTATTTCCGGCTGGGCTTCTCTGCCATTCCCGAAGCGCGCATCGAGGCCGGCATCGAACGCCTGGCGACACTAATTCCTCAGGCGGTGTCACCGTGAACACCAACATGTTCAGAGCGTCGCTGTCATCACAGCACTTCCTCTGCTAAGTAGCGCCAGCCGCTGCTCCCTGCCCTAGTCGCGAGAGGGCAGAGACCAGCTCCTCAAAGCGCTTCCCTGCTCGGCCTATACAGACTAACTGGCAACGCCGGGTACGCGAGGGGGCCGGCTGAGAGCTAAGTCGGCCCCCGCTAAACTGTAGCAGCCACCGCACCTGACGGTCTCGGCAACAAACAAAACCCTTAGCACGCAGCAATACGTCACCGTAGTCGGTAAGAAGCGCATGCAGACGCTCAAACTCCACGGCTACAGGCATCGCTAGGCTGGCCGTCTGCCAGCCACCTGCCGTCGTGGCATCGTGAGAGAGGGCTCTGGCGCTGAGGACGGCAGCCGCCTCTGTCGGACGCTCATTAGTTGAAGGACACACCAGCTTGCCCATTTTGTGTATGATGGCCGTTGCATTCAGCAATCGCAGTTCACTCAACCATATATCAGCATCATTGGCTACAGAGAGCCGGTTGACCAGAAGTTGTGTCGCCGACTGGATCTGAGCACGCCAAGTGTCACCGGTCAGAGGATCGTGACGATGCGTATTGATTTGACTGCCATCCACCAGGCACACCACCTCCTTCAACACTAGGCGATGAGACAGCCGCGCGATATCGGCAATGCGTGCTGGGTCGGCAACTCCACTGGTCTCAATGAAAACCGCTTCTGGAGATGACTTGAGCCGCATGGCCTTCGCCAGCTGCTCAGCCAGGGTGCCGCCCAGAGTGCAGCAGATACAGCCGTTGGTCAGCTGAATCATCTGATCGTCCCGGTAGTCGATCAGCTCAGCGTCGATGTTGATATCACCGAAGTCATTGATCACGATCAGAGAGTTTTCGGGGATCCCTTCGCGAATTAGAGTATTAAGGTAGGTTGTCTTACCAGCTCCGAGAAAGCCGCCGATCACTATCAACGGTGCTTTTATTGCATCACTCCGTGTCATGCACTCGCCCTCCCAGCACCGTGGCCATCACACGAATCTCCTTGAGGGCTTCCGGGGGAGACGCTAGCGGATCGCGGTCAAGCGCGACCATGTCGGCGAACTTTCCGATCTCAAGGCTACCCACCAGATGATCAAGGTGCAGGGTATACGCCGCTCCAAGTGTGATCATCTCCAGAGCCTCAGCCACCGAAAGCCGCTCATGTTCGCCAAGGATTTTCCCCGTGGCTGTCTGGCGCATCACCGCGCACCAGGCGGTAAACAGCGGACCCAGAGGCGTGACCGGCGCATCGCTATGGATGGCAGTAGGGATTCCCATCCGCCGGGCGCTGGCCAGTGGCTCCAGCCGCTGACAGCGCTCATGACCCAGGGTGCGTTGTCGATGAATGTCGCCCCAATAGTAGAGATGATTGGCAAACATGTTCAGGCATAGCCCCTGCACCGAGGCGCGGCGTAGCTGAGCATGATCAATCACCTGACAGTGTTGAAGGGTGTGGCGATGATCCCGTTTCGGCCAAAACGTCAACGCGCCTTCCAAGGCCTCCAGCATCAGCTCCACGGCCTCGTCACCATTGGTATGGATATGCAGTTGAAGGCCCGCCTGATGATAGGCCTCAACCATCTCCCGAAGGGTCTCCGGGGGCGCATTCCAGATGCCGTTAACATGCCCATCATGGTAGTAGGGCCACTTGAGGCGGGCGGTATAGCCCTGAATTGAGCCGTCGGTCATCAGTTTAACCGGCCCGAAGTACAGCTTGTCGTTGCCTTGCTCAAGGCAGCCCTGTAAACGCTCAATGCCCTCTTCTACCGGCCAAGCCAACGCTGCCATGGCCGGCACCAGACGCACAGGGTAGTCCTTGTCGGCAGTGACGTCTTTGAGCGCAGCGACGCCCTCGTCAGTCAGCGGGTTGTAGAGATCGGTGATAGTGGTTACCCCGGCATTACGAGCGACCCGACCGTACCGCCACAGCGTCATCGGTGACCCGACCGTTTCGAAGAGGTTCATGCCCAGGGTCTCGAAGATGGCGTGCATAGCGGCCATCTCCTGGAGTTCGCCATTGGGTCGGCCATCCTCGCCGACCATGATGCCTTCGATCTCGGCGTGCTGGTGGAGCCCAGCCAGCTCCAGCATCGCGGAGTTTACAGTCATGACATGTAAGCTGGCATGCAGAACCACCAGCGGCCGATGGTAGACCGCCTCGTCCAGCAAGCGGCGATCGAGTCTCGCGCCCTCGAAGTAGACCGGATCGAAGCCCCAGGCAATCAGCGGTTGGTCCGGCGGCAGCCGTTCGGCCTGTTCGCGGAGTAGCGCCTGGACCGCTTCGAGGCTCTGGGCACCCACCCAGTGCAAGCCTTCCGGGTCACGCCGCGGGAAATATCCGAGATAGGGGTACTCCCACATGGTGCCTTCCAGGGCGTGGCTGTGCCCCTCGACAAAGCCCGGCATCAGGCAGCAGTCAGCGAAGCGATCATCGACCTGGATCTCGCCGAATTCACGCATTGCCGCAAGGTCCCCCACCGCGAGGATGCGTCCCTCCTTGACAGCGATATGCGTGGCCTGCGGCTGGGACGGGTTCATCGTGATGATCTTACGAGCCTCATAGACCTGAATCATGATAGCGGCTCCTTGGTAGCGGGGGGAATGGCCAGGGCGGTTGAGGCGACGTCCTTATCACGCGTCGAGGCAGAAGGCAGGTTTTCCCAGAAGACGGCGGCGATATTCTCCTCGTGAGAGTGGGTCGTGAGCAGGCTGCCACCCACCGTGGCCAGCAACGAAACAAAAAAGCCGGCAAACACCTGATCGACGCCGGTATTGAGCAGCGGCCAGATCAGTGTGGTAATGCAGGCCAGGAGCATACCTGCCAGCACTGCCCCTCCTGTGGCGCGACGCCAGAACATAATGGCTAAGAAGGGAACCACCAGGGTTGTCGCCGACAATCGCAACGCCCATTGATAGAGCGAAATGATGTCGGTCATTAGATACGCCACACCTAGAGCAGCCAGTGATATTAGAACGACGCTCAGCCGGGCGACCCGCATTTTCTGATCATTGTCAGCAGCAGGATTGATCATCCGTGCGTAGATGTCTTGGGAAAGGTTAGAGGCCCCCTGAAGAATGAAGGAGTCGGCACCGGTCATCAGCGCGGAGAGAAGACCGACGATTACTATTCCCCCTACCGCCGGATGCAGAAGCTCGACGGTCACGTAGGAGAAGATCAGGTTGGGATCCATGTCAAGCGGGACGAACTGCCTAGCCACCACGCCGATCCCGAAGGGTAGCAGGGTCAGCACCAACAGTGATGCGTAGGCCGTTACCCCAGCTCGCACTGCGACCCGCTCATCCTTTGAGGCGAAGATACGCTGCCAGGTCGACTGCCAGACCAAGTAGAATGGCGCCACGGTCAACGCGAAGGTCAGCACCTCAGCGAGTCCGCCGGCGCCCGTTGGGCTAATATAGGTCACCGGCGTGCTAGCAATGATAGAGGAAACGCCGCCACCAAAATTCATCACCACCAGCGTCAGGATTACTATGCCCAATACCACGATCACGCTTTGTAGAGCATCAGTGACTATGGTCGCCACCAGCCCCCCGAGAATAGTGAAGCCAAGGATTAGCGCGAAGGAGAGCGCGATACCCACCTTAACATCTATGCCAAACACGATATGAAAGATGGTGCTCATACCCACAATCTGTAGGGCAGTGGTCGGCACCGAATAGACTAAGGCGGAGAACACAGATGGCATCAGCCCTACCCGGGCGCCGAATCGCTCACTAAACAAGTCCGCCAAGGTATAGAGGCGCTGGCGCCTCAGGGGCGCGCTAAACAGGATAATCAACAGCATGCTGGTCAAAAGAGCGGGGGCAGCGAACTTAAAGTAACCTGACATGCCGACGGTAAACCCCATGCCGATCCAGCCTATGAACACCGCCGCGCCGCAGTTGGTGCTGACGTGGGTCCCGACAATCTTCCAAAATCCCATGTTCCAGCCTGCGATCAGATAGTCATCCGAGTTCTTGACCTTCAGAAAGTAGTAGAACCCGATCGCAAACATGCTCGCGAAGTAGGTCACGATATAGACGTAATACCATTGCATCGCTCATTCCTCTCAACTTGTTTTTATTGCTCGTAATGGCGGATTTTTTTATGTCAGGAAGCGCGCATCGACACGGCAAGTCATAGCAATCCATCAGCGTCGACGTCCATTAGCCAATGCGCATAGCCAAGACTTGTCCTCTTTGTTAGTCCAGACGCAAACTTCCAGTGGGGTGCAGGTCCAGGTGCCGTAGCTCCCTCTTCTTCAAAAGGTAGCGAGGATAGGTGGCATCGTATAATATCAATACGCGAACAACTGATACTTTAAGGGCATCAAATGAACCGCTTTCTGGCGCTCCAGATCCGCTACTTCATGGTGGTCGCCGAGGAGCTACACTTTCGCCGTGCCTCCGAGCGACTGCACGTGGCACAGCCAGCGGTCAGTCGCGCAATCCGTCAATTGGAGGCGCAGCTCGGCGTGAAGCTGCTGGAACGAGACAACCGCAACGTTGCACTCACGGCGGGAGGAGAGGCGTACTATCAGGAGTGCCGCAAGGCTGCGGACATCATGGTAGGGGCTGGCGCACGCGCCATCCGTGCAGCTGACGGGCAAGCAGGCCACTTGACCATCGGCTACATTGACTTTGCCATTAATGGGCCGCTCCCCCGACACTTGTCACGCTTTTACGAGGCCTTTCCCGAGATCAGCATAGAACTGGTGCGTCGGAACTCCCACGAGCAATTAGAGGACTTGGCAAGCGGTCGGCTCGATCTGGGCCTGCTGATAGGCCCCGTAACGTCGGAAAAAATTGCCCATCGCACCTTCCATCAGGCTCCCTATGTGGCGGTACTGCCGCGCGATCATCCGTTGGCGGCGTGCCGAACAATTCCCCTGGAGGCCCTGGCCAACGAGTTCTTCGTGATCGGCCACCCCGACAGCTGGCGCCACTTCACCCCTCAGCTGCAGGCTTACTGCCTCGAAGCTGGGTTTATTCCCCGAATCGCCCAAGAGGCGCCGAATAGCGACAGCATCTTCGGGCTGGTGGCGGCGCGGATGGGTGTAACTCTCTACCCAGACTGCGAGCTGAGCCATGAACGCAGCGACATCGTCATTCGTCCGCTGGAAAACAGTAATGCTAAGCTGAGCATCGCTCTAGCTTGGCATATCGATAACACGAACCCGGCATTGTCTTCCTTCATCGAGCAAACCAACTGACCGCATAGCACGCCAGCATGGCGGGCCTAAGCACGCCAGCATGGCGGGCCTAAGCACGCCATGCTGGCGATCAACACTCAGATCACCTCATCCTTCAAATAGTACCAGCGATAGAGAAAACGCTGCCCGAAGCGCCGGAAGGGAGCGAAGGCCTGGGACTCGACCTTTTCGCGCAGGTTGGGGAACGGCATCTTCGAGTTGAAAATCGGCAGGTCAAGCTCATGGCCCTGCCCAGCGATCCACTGCGCCAAGCGTCGCCCGGCCTGGGCCGAATACATCACGCCGTTGCCGCCGTAGCCCAGGGCATAGTAGACCGTCTCCCTGGCATTGGGCTGATAGATGCGCGGCATCATATCGTGACTGACATCCACCCAACCCCACCATGAGTAATCGATATCGACACCCTTGAGTGCTGGAAACTTACGGTGCATGTCGCCGATAAGCATCGACTCATACTTCTTCTGGGGCGCATCCCGACCGGTGATGGCGCTTCGGCTGCCGATCTGTAGTCGATTATCGGGCAGCAGGCGATAGTAATGGCGCAGAATTCGGGTATCGGTGATCACCTGGCGCGTACGCAGGCTGCAGGCTTCGATCTCGTCATCGGTCAATTGACGTGTGACGATGGAGTTCGAGAGGATAGGCAGCAGCCTGTTCTTGAGCTCGCGATGCAGACTCTGAGAAGTGTAGCCTCCGGTGGCAATGCCAACGGCCCGCGCCTTGACTACGCCACCCGGGGTCTGCAGATAGTGCACACCGCCTCGGGTCTCGAACCCCTGCACTGGGCTCGCCGGGTGGATCTTCACCCCCAACGCGCGTGCCTTGCGGTGGTAGCCAAAGGCCAGCTTACCAGCATGGATTCCGATACCTTCGGGTTCGTGCATCGCGCCGGCCGCCTCCTGGTCGCCGATCCACTCTCGCTTCACTGTGTCGGCATCAATGATCCGGGCATCGTAGTCGAAGGTCTCGCGCAATAGCTTCGCCTCTTTCTCAAGGGTCGGCATCATTTTGTCGCGGTGGGCCACGTAGAGATGGCCACCAGGCTGAGGCTCGCAGTCGATGTCCTTGATCAGCGATTTGAAAGTTGCCATGCCGTCGAGACATTCACGATGTAGCTTCAGAGCGGTATCCAGGCCATAGCGCTGGATCCACTGTGAGCGCTTAAGGCGACCCGAGGCGCATTGAGCTTGGCCGCCGTTACGAGTCGAGCAGCCCCAACTGGTACGGTTGGCCTCAAGCACCGTCGCCTTGATGCCATACTCTTCAGCTAGAAAGATCGCCGCAGTGAGCCCTGTGAAGCCGGAGCCGATGATGACCACATCAGCATCCGTATCCTGGATAATGGGACCATCATCTGCTGGTGGCTCGCCGGCGGTGCCGATCCAGTAGGTCGGCGCGTAGTCACGACCAGCACCTGGAGTGGCACTCTTCAAAGGGTCATAGGCCGGATCATATGGCTGGGAGGGTGAGGTCTTTATTTCCTCAGTAACCGCCCCGCTTCTTGGTATTGCTGTCTCCATGATCGGACTCCTAGCAGCCTGAATGCGGTACTCGAACCCAAGGCAATTAAGCGTTAACGGGGGGACGGTTCTTGCGGAAGGCGTTCTTCACGGCGATTTTGCCATCGCGGAAGGTGAAAGCATCAATCATACGCGCTTCAGAGCGGACGCCGTCGACGGTGGTGCCCTGATAAGTGGACTCGGTGAAACCCTTATCGCCGATCACATAATGCTCGGCGTCAGTCCAACTGGCATCGGGGGCGGTCTTCCAGGCGTTCTCAAGGCCCTGGCGCACCTCAGCTTGGCCGACGAAGCTCTTGCCTTGCAGCTCCGGGCCGGCAATGGCATGGAAGACGCAATCGTCAGTCATCATCTCCATGATGGCATCGATGTCGTGACGGTTCAGGGCATCGCTAAAGGCTTGGAGGAATGCGGTATCGGGTTGGGTCATCTCGGTCTCCTGAGCATTGCTGTGAGTTAAAGAGAAGTGAAAAGACATTCGTCTCTTATCTAGTAAGAGCCTACTGCTCCCGCCAATTCAGCATTAGCGCCAATTGTCAGTGGGATATTGGACCAGCTCCTATCCGGTCGTGACCTGGGGCTCGTTGGAGACTAGCCGCAGGGTTGGACGGAAGGGCATCGGATCAAGGATTGGCGTGCGGCCCAGTAGCTCGTCAACAAGTAAACGGGTCGCAGCTGGTGCCAGCACCAGACCATTACGAAAATGGCCTGCATTGACAAAAAGGCCAGCCACACCAGGAAGCTCGCCGATAAAAGGTAGGCCTTCGGGTGCGCCTGGCCGCAGGCCCGACCAGTGATGTTCAATCTCACATTCGGCCAGTGCTGGAAGGATTGAAATCGCACTGGCATATAGAGAGTCTCGTGCTTCCCGCGTGGGCGTCTTATCGAAGCCCGCCTCCTCCAAGGTCGAACCCACCAGGACGCGCCCATCACTGCGGGGAATCAGATAGCGCCCGTCGCGTAGCACAACTCGTTCGAGCCACTGTCGACTCCCACTGATGGTAGGAGTTTTGAATACCATCATCTGTCCTTTGACTGGGCGTACCGGTAGACTGATGCCTAAGGGATCCAGGAGTTGACTCGTCCAAGCTCCCCCACAGAGAATGACTGATCCGGCGGTGAAGCGTCCGGCGGTCGTGTCGACACCGACGGCACGACCACGACTCACCACCAGACGCTCGACACAACAATGCTCGTGCAAAGCTACATTAGGCAATGTTTCTAGCTTGGCACGTAACGCCCTACCTAGCCGGGGATTACGCAGGCTACCCAGGGTAGGCATCCATAACCCCCCCTCAAATCCGGCGGCAAGCCAGGGCTCACGAGCATAGACAGCATAGGAATCAATCCGACTCAGTGGCTTATCGACGTCTCTAGCCCATTCGACGGCACGGCTCTCATCCTCGACATCGAGGTAGATCAATCCCTTTCGGCGAAACTCTGGGTCGATACCAGTTGCATCTGCCAAATGTGCTGTCAGCTCTGGGTAACGTCCTTCCGACCAGCTCGCTAGCTGCGAGATAGGCATAGTGTACCGCCACGGATAAAGCGGAGAGACGATTCCTCCCCCGGCCCAGGAAGCCTCACCAGCGCAATTCCCTCGCTCTACAAGATTAACTTTATGACCAGCATCGGCCAATTGCCAAGCGGTCATCATACCAATGACACCACCACCAATGATCAGAAAGTCCCTCATCAATTGTCTCCTAGAGCCTTCATTTAAAACGGCCAGCTCTCGACCCAAACTAGCTAAACGAGTCGGTGAGCGTATGCGGCGGACTCTTCGAGCATGCCGACATCCTTTTGGGGTGCTATTTATGAGGCCATGCCACGATCATAAAAAAGCCCCGACCTAGCAGTTTTTGTACCACTAAGACCGGGGCTTGGATCAAAACATCAGGTCAAAAACTTGATTACCTGATCAGACGTAGTCCTGGTACTTTTCAAGCAGTCGCACCGGCTTTTTCAGCGCGTCGCGACGGAAAGGATCGCCCAGCTCGCGGGTGCACATGATCTCAATGATGCAGGTCTTACCCTCGTTCATCTGCATGTCCACTGCCTTCTTCAGCGCCGGACCTACGTCCTCT
>Ga0098069_100801_pt1 | contig 10603 bp, 6 predicted proteins | sample 27_taG_FD_92584 | JGI IMG/M metagenome (GOLD analysis project Ga0098069, IMG submission 92584) | Marine viral communities from Cariaco Basin, Caribbean Sea - 27_WHOI_OMZ | ecosystem: Environmental > Aquatic > Marine > Oceanic | place: Caribbean Sea: Cariaco Basin | collected 2014-11-09 | reverse complement strand
TTCCATCAGCCGACAGCTGTGCGTCGGCTGTCCGATGATCGGGGTGATGTGTTCGAGATCGCCCGGGATCTGCCCGTCCTGCAGCTGCGTCACGAAGCGGTGGTCCTGCGCCATGCGCCACAAGTGATGATCGTGATTGCCCGCGATATAGACGATGTGCCGGCGGAAGATTTCCTGCCCGTTTTCCGGGTAAAACGCATCGATCAGCTGGAGGAACGCCTTCGACACATCCCCGAAGGGCGACAGTCCCAGGTCAAGCGCATCGCCAAGCAGCAAGAGCTGGGGCTTTTCCCGATCCCCCAGCGTCGCACGCAGGCCCGCAGCGAAGGCCGCCAGCACGGGGGACGGTTCGCGGGCGATTTCCCCGCCGCCGAGCACATGGGTAAGCAGGCTGTCGCGGGCCCCCAGATGGAGGTCCGACAGGACGATCTGGGCAATAGTCATGAGCGGTTCTCCAGGCAGGCATAAAAGGCGTCGCGGACGATCTTTTCGCGCGGATCGTCCCATTTTCCTGTGCCGAGCTGGTTGGTTATCCAGGCGTAGGCGACTTCGTCCTCGGGATCGGCGTAGGCAAGCGAACCGCCCACTGCGAAGCTGCCAAAGGCGTTCCGGCTGCGGGCGTATTCCCAATCCGCAAACGGCTTCTCGAAGCCGTGCGAATAATACATGTCGAGCGCGAGGATCCGGTCCTTGAGGCCCTTGCGCGGATAGCGATGGCCCGAGGAAATCTTGTTCATCACCGCGCGGGTGATCCCGAGGCGCTCCCCGCCCTCGGCAAAGACCTGGTAGAGTGCGGCCAGCCCGCGTGCGGAGGCCATCCCCCCGGCGGCCCCCTGCCCGGCCCGCCAGAAAGCCTCGCAGTCGAGCGCCCCCGGCCCCTGCAGCAGCAAGGGGTTGTTGAGCGTTCTGAACGCCAGCGTGCCAGGCAGGCACATTCTGATCGTCAGCGGCCAGGGCATGGTGGTGTGGTGCAGGAACAGGTCGGGCACGCCGAAGCCAGCGATCTGGGCGATGCGGCTGCGATCGAAGCTTTCGTCCAGCCCGATGAAGACGTCGATCCCCAGCGGGGCGGCGATTTCCTCGGCGAAGAACCGGCCCAGGCTGCGGCGCTGCGGATCGCGGCGGCGGATCAGCTCGCTGGCGATCCAGCCCAGCGTATAGGCATGGTTGCCCGCATAGTCTCCGGGTGTCCAATTGGGCTTCTGCCGCGCGATGGCAGCGCAGATGGCGTCCTCGTCACCCATGGTATCGAGCGTGAGCTTGAAATCGATAGCCGCGAGCCCCGCCTGTTCGGACAGCGCTTCGCCAACTGTCACCGCGCCCTTGCCCTGCGCGGCGAATTCGGGCCAGATATCGGCGACCGGCTCTTCATAGGCGAACAGGCCGCGCGAGACGGCGACTGCCGCAGCCATTCCGGTCACCCCCTTGGTGAGCGAATAGACCAGCGCGATATCGTCACCCTGCCAGGCCACTTGGCGCGATCGATCCTGCCAGCCGCCCTGCAAATCGACCACCGTTTCGCTGCGGTGGATGATGGTGCAGGCAGCGCCCAGTGCCGCGCCCGACCGGATGGTCGCTGCAAAAGCATGCGCTACCGGCTCGAAGCCCGCGGCCACATAACCGCGCGCCCAATCATCGTCATGGAACCGGCTCGGTTCGGCCGATCTCGGCGAAAGTGCCTGCTGCGACATTCTGGCTCCCCGTCTTTTTCCGGCGAACCCCCGCTCGCCCCGCGAATATAGCTAATGTTAAATAGTTAATTCCCGGTTCGGGGGATTACGCAGATGCGGGATCGGGTGGTCCCGGCAGCGTCGCGGGTCGCGGCGTTTGAAATGCCTCGTCGGTGCGTGCAAAGTCCTGGGCCATGAATGCCAAGGCAAATTCGGGCGCATGGCGCTTCGCAGTCGATCGCGGCGGGACCTTTACTGATGTCGTCGCCGTGACTCCCGCAGGACGGCTGGTGACCGACAAGCTGCTGTCGGAGAACCCCGGCCATTACGACGATGCCGCGAGCGAAGCCGTGCGGCGACTGATGGACCGTCACGGGGAGGCCCCGATCGCCGAACTGCGGATCGGTACGACCGTAGCCACCAATGCGCTGCTCGAACGTAAGGGCGAGCGGTTGGCCCTCGCGATTACGGGAGGCTTCGGCGATGCGCTGCGGATCGGCAACCAGGCGCGCCCCGAGATATTCGCACGGCATATCCTGCTGCCCGAACAATTGCCCGCACGTGTCATAGAGATCGACGAGCGGGTCGGTGCCGACGGCACGGTTTTGACCCCGCTCGATGAAGCAGCGGCGCGTGTCCGTTTCGCTGCGCTGAAGGCCGACGGGTTCGATGCGCTGGCCATCGTCCTGATGCACGGCTGGCACTACCGAGCACATGAGAAACGCCTCGCCGAGATCGCGCGCGAGGAAGGCTTCTCCCAAGTCAGCGTCAGCCACGAGGTCGCCCCGCTGGTCCGCTTGGTTCCGCGCGGCGACACTACGGTGGTCGATGCCTATCTCTCGCCTGTTCTGAGGCGCTATACCGATGCCTTGCAGGCAGGCCTGCCGCAGACCGACAGCCTGCGCTTCATGCAGTCGAACGGCGGGCTGGCCGAAGTGGGCGCCTTCCGCGGGAAGGACGCTATCCTCTCGGGCCCGGCCGGCGGTGTGGTCGGGATGGTCGCGGCGAGCGAGCCGCTGGGCCATCGCAAGCTCATCGGGTTCGACATGGGCGGGACCAGCACCGATGTCACCCACTACGCGGGCGAATACGAGCTTACTGCCGACAGCGTAGTAGCCGGAGTGCGGATCGCCGCACCGATGATGCAGATCCACACGGTGGCCGCAGGCGGCGGCTCGATCTGCCGGTATGATGGTGGGCGCTTCCGCGTCGGCCCGGAAAGCGCAGGCGCCGATCCGGGCCCGGCTTGCTATCGCAAGGACGGCCCGTTGACGGTGACCGACTGCAACCTCTTTCTCGGCCGGATCGATCCAGCGTTTTTCCCGAGCGTCTTCGGCCCCGATGGCGACCAGCCGCTCGATCCAGCCGCGGCGCGCGCGCGGCTGGAAGACATCGCCGCTGGCCTGCCCGACAGCCGTTCGCTCGAGGACATTGCCGAAGGCTTCCTGGCCATCGCGGTCGACAACATGGCGAATGCAATCCGCAAGATCAGCGTCGCGCGCGGGCATGACGTCACCACTTATGCGCTCGCCTGTTTCGGGGGAGCGGGCGGACAGCATGCCTGCCGTGTGGCCGATGCACTGGGCATGGGCACAGTGCTGGTCCATCCGCTGGCGGGGATCCTGTCCGCCTATGGCATCGGGCTCGCGCCGGTAAAGGCGATCCACGAGGTCAGCCTCGTGCGTCCGCTGACCGAAGACTTCACCGCCGAACTCGGCGCGCTCGAAGCGGATAGCCGCGCCGCCCTTGCCGAACAGGGCCTCGCGGCTGATCAGATCGTTCTCGAACGCCGCGCCCGGCTGCGGTTTTCCGGCAGCGACAGCGTGCTCACGCTCGACTGCGAAGATCGCGCGGATATGGACACTGCGTTCCGCATGCTCCACCGCCAGCGTTTCGGCTATTCGGACGCCTCCGCCCCGATCATCGTCGAAGCGCTCAGCGTCGAAGCCAGCGGCACTTCGGGCGGGCTTGGCGAAGCGGTTGCCGAACCGGTATCATCGGGCACGGCTGCCACGGGCGGTTGGGAGACTATTGACCGCGCCGCAATGGTTTGCGGCGAACCGGTCGCGGGGCCCGTACTGGTCATCGATCCGGCCTCGACCACGGTGGTCGAACCCGGCTGGCAGGCGGAGCGGGCGGTCGAGGGTAGCCTGATCCTGGAGCGCAACGAACCTTTGGCGCGCAGCAGTGCGGCGGGGACCCTTGCCGATCCCGTCCGGCTGGAGATCTACAACAATCTGTTCATGGCCATTGCCGAGGAAATGGGCGTCGTGTTGCAATCCACCGCCACCTCGGTCAACATCAAGGAGCGCCTCGATTTTTCCTGCGCGCTGTTCGATGCGGCCGGCGAACTGATCGCCAATGCCCCGCATATCCCGGTGCATCTGGGCAGCATGGGCGACAGCATTGCGCGCGTGATCGAGGCCCGCGGCGAAGCCCGTGACGGTCGCGGGTTCAGGCGCGGCGATGCCTACATGCTCAACGATCCCTATCGCGGCGGCACCCATTTGCCCGATATCACCGTGATCGTCCCGGTGTTCTATGGCGAGGACAGCCGCGAACCCGATGCGTTCGTGGCCGCGCGTGGACATCATTCGGACGTCGGCGGGATCGCGCCCGGATCGATGCCCCCCGAGAGCCGGACGATCGAACAGGAAGGCGTGTTGATCGACAATATGTTGCTGGTCGATGAAGGCCGCTTCTGTGAAAGCGACGTGCGCGAGCTGCTGGCATCAGCCCGCTATCCGGCGCGCAATCCCGATCGCAACATTTCCGATCTGCGCGCGCAGTTGGCAGCGTGCACCCGGGGGATGGAACTGCTCCAGGCGGCAGCGCGCGACGAGAGCGCAGAGGTCGTCTCCGCCTATATGGATCACGTGCTCGCCAATGCAGAGGAAAGCGTCCGCGGGCTGCTGTCCCGGCTGCACGACGGCGAGTTTGCCTACCCGATGGACAATGGTGCCGTGGTCAGGGCCGCGATCCGGATCGATCATGCCAGCCGCTCGGCCGTGTTCGACTTCACCGGCACCAGCGACCAGCTGCCCGATAATTTCAACGCTCCCAAATCGATCACCCGGGCAGCCGCTCTCTATGTCGTGCGCACGCTGGTCGACGATGCCATCCCGATGAACGACGGGTGCCTGCGCCCGGTCAAACTGGTGATCCCAGAAGGATCGATGCTCAACCCCCGCCCCGGCGCCGCAGTGGTGGCGGGCAATGTCGAAACTAGCCAGGTCGTCACCGACACACTGTTTGCGGCGACCGGCCGCCTGGCACCCAGCCAGGGGACGATGAACAACTTCACTTTCGGCGACGGAACCGACCAGTATTACGAGACGATCTGCGGCGGTTCGGGCGCGGGTCCGGACCATGATGGCACCAGCGCGGTGCAGACGCATATGACCAATTCGCGCCTGACCGATCCCGAAATCCTCGAGACCCGCCTACCCGTGCGGGTCGATGCTTTCGCGATCCGCGCGGGGTCGGGGGGGGATGGCGAATTTCGCGGCGGCGACGGGGTGGAGCGGCGGATTACCTTCCTCGAACCGATGCACGCCAACATGCTCGCCAACCGGCGGGCGATCGCGCCGCGCGGCATTGCCGGCGGGGGTGATGCCGCGCCGGGCCGCAACTGGGTCGAGCGCGCGGACGGGTCGCGCGAGGATCTGGGGGCTACCGCCAGGGCCGAAATGCAGCCGGGCGATACCTTCGTGGTGCTGACCCCGGGCGGCGGCGGGTTCGGCCCGCCCCGCCCGGTGTAAGCATATCGATCAGACGGCGGCGTCGCGCTTGACCGTGATCACCTGCGGATAGGTGAACTCCTTCAGCCCATCGATGCCGTATTCGGCGCCGAAGCCCGACTGCTTATGCCCGCCGAAGGGCGCGAAGGGCGACAGCTGCATGAATTCGTTGATCCAGACGGTCCCGGTTTCGAGCTGCTCGGCGATCTCGACGCCCTTGTCGGTATCCTTGGTCCAGACCGCGCCGGCGAGGCCGTATTCCGAATTGTTCGCGCGCTCGATCACTTCGTCGACGCTGGCGAACTTCATCAGCGGCATGACCGGGCCGAACTGTTCCTCGGCCACGATGCGCGCATCCTCGGGCGGATTGTCGAGGATGGTGATCGGCACATAGTAGCCGGTGCCGGAAGGATCCTTGTCGCCGCCGGTTAGGAACTTGTAGCCATTGTCCTTGGCGTCCTGGATCAGGTCGAGCACGCGCTCGTACTGTTTCTTGTTCTGGATCGGCCCGACGCCCGTGCCCTGCTGCGAACCGTCACCGACGACCACGGTCTTGGCGTAGTCCGCGATCGCCTTCGACAGGTCGTCGTAGATATCCTCGTGGATGTAGATCCGCTTGGCCGCGATGCAGACCTGGCCAGCGTTGGAGAAGCTCGACCAGAACAGCTGTTCGGCGACCTTTTCGACATCCGCATCGGGCAGCACGATCGAGGCGTCGTTGCCGCCCAGTTCCAGCGTGATGCGCTTGAGGTCGCCCGAGGCGCCTTCCATGATCTTCTTGCCCGTAGCGGTCGAACCGGTGAAGGTAATCTTGTCGATATCGGGATGCTCGGTGATCAGCGGGCCGAGCGTGTCTTCGCCGGTGATGATGTTCACCGTACCCGCGGGCACGACATCCTTGATCAGTTCGGCCACCCGCAGCGTGGTGAGCGGCGTGAAGGGCGACGGTTTGAGCACGATGGTGCAGCCCGCGACCAGCGCCGGGACGATCTTCTGGATCGCCATTATGATCGGGAAGTTCCACGGCACGATGCCGCCGACCACGCCCACCGGCACGCGCCGCGTGCGCGACAGGCGGGTATCGTCGTCCTGGTTGATCACATCGTCAAGCGTGAGCGTCGACTGGGCGGCAGCGAGGCCCGCCGCGCCGTAGATTTCCTGCTGTGCCTGCGCATGCGGCTTGCCCTGCTCGCTGGTCAGCAAGCGGTAGAGCTCGTCGGCATTCTCCTTGATCGCAGCGGCGATCCCCTGGACGACCTGCTGCCGTTCTTCGGCGGTGGTCTTCTTCCACTGGGTGAAGGCGCGGCGTGCAGCTGCAACGGCGCTGTCGAGTTCTTCCTTGCCGCAGGACGGCACACGGCCGACGACCTGCTCGGTGGCGGGGTTGAGCACCTCCAGCCATTGGCCGTTATCGACCATCTTGCCGTCGATCAGGTTCTTGTAGTCGGTCATGTCTCTCTCCTCGCGCAAATCTGGGATCCGTCCCTTGGCATCACACTGTCGAAATTCGTTGCTCGATGCAACGGGTCTTGCGGTGCGGCGCCAAATTGGAGAGAGAGGCGCCGAAGAGGAGAGCGATGCAGACCTTCGTTACCGAAGCCGTCGATTGGCCCGAGACCGCGCCGGGCCTGCGCGAACAGGTGCGCGCGCTGGTGGCCGCGCATGGCGAGCGCGACCCGGTCCGCCGTGCGAATTGCTGGACCAAGGCAAACCCGCAGTTCAGCAAAAAGCTGGGCGAGGCCGGGCTGCTCGGCATGACCTGGCCCAAGGAATACGGCGGGCATGAACGCAGCCAGCTCGAACGCTATGTCGTGATCGAGGAATTGCTTGCTGCGGGCGCGCCGGTCGGCGCACACTGGATTGCCGACCGGCAAAGCGGGCCATTGCTGTTGCGGCTTGGAAACGAGGAACTGAAGCGCCGCTGGGTGCCAGAGATCGCGCGCGGCGAAGCCTTCGCCTGCATCGGTTTGAGCGAACCGGGGTCGGGTTCGGACCTCGCCTCGGTCCGCACCACGGCACGGCGCGATGGCTCGGATTGGGTGATCGACGGGCAGAAGGTCTGGACCAGCGGCGCGCATGTGAGCCATTTCATGATCGCCCTGGTACGCAGCGAAGCGGGCAGCGAACGCCAGCAGGGCCTGTCGCAATTCGTCATCCCGATGGATACGCCCGGTGTGACGGTGAAACCGATCACCGACCTCACCGGCGCGCATGAGTTCAACGAGGTGTTCTTCGACGCCGTCCGCCTGCCAGCGCATGCGTTGCTGGGCGAAGAGGGTGCCGGCTGGAAGCAAGCGACTGCCGAGCTCTCGCTCGAACGGTCGGGACCCGAACGCTATCTGTCGTCGATGGTGCTGTTCCTCGAACTCGTGCGCCATGCGGAAACTGCGCAGGATCCCGCGCTGGCCGAACTGGTCGGCAGGCTGGCCGCGGAAGCCTGGACCCTGCGGCTGATGAGCGCATCGGTCGCTGCCAAGCTGGCGCGCGGCGAAGACCCGGCGCTGGAGGCGACCATGGTCAAGGACCTCGGCAATTCCTACGAACAGGCGATCCCGCAGCTGGTGCAGGCCGCGGTCGATTGGGAACGCATCGATGCACAGGTCGTGCAGGCAGTCTGCTTCTACCTGCTGCAGGTCAGCCCGAGCTTCTCGCTGCGCGGGGGAACACGCGAAATCGTCAAGGGCATCATCGCACGGGGGCTGGGACTACGATGAGCGACACCAGGCGCATGCTGGCCGAAATGGCAGATCCGCTATTTGCCGAACTGGGCGCGGATGCCACGATGGACCGTGACGGGGCCAGGCTCGAACAATTGGGCCTGCCCGCGCTGCTGATGCCCGAAGCCGATGGCGGTTTCGGCGGTGACTGGATGGACGCGCTGACCGTTTTCCGCCTCGCCGGCTACCACGCCTTGGCCATCGACCTGCCCGCTATGATCGTTGCCAAGGCGGCCGGGGAAGGCACCGAAGCGCACTTCGCCCTGATGGCGTTCGCGCGCACGGCGCAGATCGCCGGCGCGCTCGATGCGGCGCTCGCGCTGTCGGTCGGCTATGTCAACGAGCGGCGACAGTTCGGCCGGCCGCTCGGCAAGTTCCAGGCCGTGCAGCAGTCGCTCGCCGGATTCGCCTGCGAGGCGGCTGCCGCGAATTGCGCAGCCGTCGGTGCGGCACAGGCGCTTGAGCGCGGGGATGCCGGGTTCGAAATTGCCGCAGCGAAACTGCGCGCCAACCGCGCGGTGGAGGTGGGCACGACGGTCGCCCATCAGGTCCATGGCGCGATCGGCTTCACGCAGGAATACGGGCTTCATCCGCTGACGCGGCGGCTGTGGCAATGGCGGTCCGAATACGGGAACGACGCCTACTGGAGCAAGCGTCTGGGCACAATGGTGGTCGATGCGGGAGCCGACTCGTTCTGGCCCGGGCTGACCGCGCGAACCGACTAGGCCAGCGCAAGCACGCCGGTCAGGATGTTGCGCACCAGATCGACTTGCCCGCGCGCGCCGGTCTTGGCGTAGATTTTCTTTGAGTAATAGCGCGCGGTCTCCACCGTCAGACCGTGCGCCTGCGCCGCCTCGGAGATCGAGAGCCCTTGCGCCAACGACCAGGCGAGCCGCGCTTCGGCGGGGGTCAGATCGAACAGATCGACCAATTGTTCGTGCCGGTCGGCGCTCGATGACCGGTCGCCGCGCAGATAGACCACTGCCACCGCCTCGCTTTCGCGAGCGAGCGCATCGATCCGCATCGGTGCCACCAGGATATCGATCCACGGATCCTGTGCCAGGTTGATGGCACGCGGTCGGTGGCGGCGGTCCCGCGCCATCGCTTTCGCCAGCGCGGTGAGTTGGCGATCGATCACGGGAGAAGATGGGACCAACCGGTCATACGGCCCCCGGCGCAGCACGCCCGAGCGTTCGAGCAAGCGCTCTGCCTGCGCATCCATATCGACGATGCGGCAACGCTGGTCCAGCGCGATCCAGCCGAAATTCATCCGCCGGAACGCCTCCGCACTGACCGAAGCGCGGTTGCGCTCGCGCTCGATCGAAGCGACGACCTGGAGCGCCACGCGCACATGCGGGACGAGCGCCGATAGCAGGCTGGCGACTTCGGCCCCCGGCGCGTTGTCCGCGAGCACACACAGGGTAAGGTCGATGTCCGCTCCGCTCACGCGGACGGCGCGCAGGCCATCCTCGCGACCGTCCAGATCGCCACCCGAATAGACACGCGCCTCGCGCATTGCGGCAGTAACAGCCGCAATCGGGGCCCCGTCGCCCAAGGCGATATCGCCCCCCTCACCCGCGCTCGCCAACCGGATCGCCGCACCCCGCGCGCCGCAGACACGCCGCAACTGGCGGAGGAATGTCTGCCACATGGGTTGCTCGAACACCCCCGAATGGAGCGGCACGAGCAGGTCGGTCTCGCCGAGATTGGGAATCCGCATGCAAGCTTTTCTATCACCTCCCATTTGGGAGGTCTATCCTGACGATCCGCTCCTATCTCTGGGGCAAGTGTTACGGAGCCCCACATGACCGAACCCCAGACCCTGACTCACCTCCAGCGGCTCGAGGCCGAGAGCATCCACATCATGCGCGAAGTCGCCGCCGAGGCGGACAAGCCGGTGATGCTCTATTCGATCGGCAAGGACAGCGCCGTGATGCTGCACCTCGCCAAGAAAGCTTTCTACCCGTCGCCCCCGCCCTTCCCGCTGATGCATGTCGATACGACCTGGAAGTTCCAGGACATGTACAAGCTGCGCGAGAAGGCGGCGCGGGACGCCGGGATGGACCTGATCGTCTATCAGAATCCCGAGGCCGAGGAACGCGGGATCAATCCCTTCGATCACGGCCCGCTGCATACCGATATGTGGAAGACCGAGGGGCTCAAGCAGGCGCTCGACAAATATGGCTTCGACGCAGCCTTCGGCGGCGCGCGCCGCGACGAGGAGAAAAGCCGTGCGAAAGAACGCATCTTCTCCTTCCGCACGGCAACCCATGGCTGGGACCCGAAAAACCAGCGACCCGAGCTGTGGAACATCTACAATGCGCGCAAGAAGAAGGGCGAGAGCATTCGCGTCTTCCCGCTGTCCAACTGGACCGAGCTCGACATCTGGCAATACATCATGGCCGAGAACATCGAGATCGTGCCGCTCTATTTCAGCGCCAAGCGCCCGACCTACGAACATGAGGGCGGGCTGTTC
>Ga0098069_100800_pt1 | contig 10629 bp, 7 predicted proteins | sample 27_taG_FD_92584 | JGI IMG/M metagenome (GOLD analysis project Ga0098069, IMG submission 92584) | Marine viral communities from Cariaco Basin, Caribbean Sea - 27_WHOI_OMZ | ecosystem: Environmental > Aquatic > Marine > Oceanic | place: Caribbean Sea: Cariaco Basin | collected 2014-11-09 | reverse complement strand
CAGATAGTCCAAATATCGGCGTCACGCTTGAGATTTTAACTGAGCTTGAAACCCTGCCGATTATGGCACAGCGTTATTTACCAGAGATCAAAGAAGGCGATAAGCGCGTGTTGATCGTTGATGGTGAAGTGGTCGATTATAGCTTGGCGCGTATTCCTACCAAAGGCGAGACCCGTGGTAATCTTGCGGCGGGTGGTAGCGGTGTTGCGATGCCGCTCACCGATGTCGAACGTCAAGTGGCAGAAGTCGTCGCCCCGATTGTTAAAGAAAAAGGTCTAATGTTCGTCGGGCTCGATTTAATCGGCGGTCGTATTACCGAGATTAATGTCACCAGCCCAACGTGTGTACGTGAGATTGATGATCAATGCGGTACAGATATTGCGACCGATTTTATCATCGCCATTGAGAATAAAGTAGCAGTTTGCGCAACGCTGTAAGGATAGAGTGATTTATCACTAAGCTATGCGCACAATACTTAAAAAACACTGTGCTAAGATAGATTGATAAACAGCATCTTTTCATAGCGCATAGAAAGGCGATAAAACGTCATTTATAAACGATGCTTTTATGATTTTTCGATAGTATTTATAAAAGCCAAGTCGTGATTGCTCGCGGCTTGGATTTTTGTTATTGACAGTGCATAAAGTGCTATATATCAGCCAACGATTTACACTATACTATGCGAGATTTTATAGGGTCATTATTGGCTGATGACTAAGATGATCATAGGATAATAAGTCCTTCATATAAATAAAGAAAAGATAGGCAGGCGTTCATGAAAGCACCGCATATATTAATGATGGCCGCGGGTACTGGCGGGCATGTGTTCCCAGCACTGGCAGTGGCTGAGGAATTGACTCAGCGTGGTGCGGTTATTCATTGGCTAGGAACGCCAAATGGTATGGAAAATGGCTTGGTTGCACCGACTGGTTATCCTTTTCATGCGATTGAGATGCAGGGTTTACGCGGTAAAGGAATCGGGCGTTTATTGAAGTTGCCAGTGACTTTATTGTCAGCGACGATGGCAGCTATAAAGGTGATTCGTAGTAATCAAATTGACATAGTTGTCGGTTTTGGTGGTTATGTGACAGCGCCTGGCGGTATCGCTGCACGTCTGACCAATACGCCTCTGATTATCCATGAACAAAATGCCATTGCAGGCATGAGTAATCGCTACCTATCCAAGATTGCAACCAAGGTGCTGCAAGCATTTGAGGATACCTTTGCCAATAGTGCACAGGATGCTAAGCTTGAAACGGTGGGTAACCCAGTACGCAATGCTATCACTGGTGTCTCTGAACCAACGGTGCGTTATGATGTTAATGACAACTCACCGCTCAAATTGTTGGTGGTGGGTGGCTCACTTGGTGCACAAGCCTTAAACGACACTGTGCCAAAAGCGCTGGCATTGCTCAATCAGCCTTTTGAAGTGCGTCATCAATGCGGGCGTAACAATGAGGCTGCCACACAAGCGGCTTACGATGAGCAAGATTTGAATATGCACAAATTTGTGGTACAGCCTTTTATCGACGATATGGCCGCCGCTTATAATTGGGCAGATATTATTGTTTGCCGAGCAGGCGCATTGACGGTTACGGAAATCCAGAACGTTGGTATTGCCGCAATTTTTGTACCGCTGCCGCATGCGGTAGATGACCATCAGACTGCTAATGCCCGCACGTTAACCTCACACGATGCGGCGATTTTGTTACCGCAGTCTGAACTGACAGCACAGCGTTTGAGCAATGAGCTTGCTGCCCTTAATCGAGAGAAGTGCCTAGCGATGGCCAAAAAAGGCCATGCCCTTGCCAATCGAAGTGCGAGCAAGCAAGTTGCTGATATTATCTGGCAAACGCTGTAGCCTACATTCTTATAGCTGACTGTTTTTATTACCAATTATTTTGATACACTAAATTTTATTAGCCTTTAATAAAGAGAAGCCCTATGTCTAACCCTGCGAAAGCTCTACCTAAGCGTTTGATTGAAATACCAGAAATGCGTCGTATTCAGCATTTGCATTTTGTCGGTATTGGTGGCTCGGGGATGTGCGGTATCGCGGAGGTGATGAACAATCAAGGTTATCAAGTAAGTGGTTCTGATATTGCTGAGAGCTTAGTGACCAAACGTTTGGCACAGATTGGTATTGATATTGCGATCGGTCATGACTCCAAAAATATTGCCAATGCTGATGTCATCGTTGTATCGTCAGCGATTGATCGCAGCAACCCTGAAGTAAAAGCGGCATTAGAAGCGCGTTTGCCAGTGGTACGCCGTGCCGATATGCTGGGCGAGTTGATGCGTTATCGTCACGGTATCGCTGTTGCTGGTGCTCACGGCAAAACCACGACGACCAGTTTGTTGACTACCATGATGGCAGAAGGGCAACTCGATCCTACCTACGTGATCGGCGGTAAGCTGAATGCATCTGGTAAAAATGCTGCACTGGGTAGCAGTCGTTTCTTAGTGGCAGAAGCCGATGAGTCTGATGCATCGTTTTTATCGTTACATCCGATGGCCGCGATTGTCACCAATATCGATCAAGACCATATGGAAACGTATGAGAATAGTTTTGATAAATTAAAAGCCGCTTATATTCAGTTTTTACAAAACATGCCATTCTACGGTTTGGCGGTGGTCTGCGGTGATGATCCAGAATTGTATGCCATGATTGATGATATTGGTCGTCCCGTACTGACCTTTGGACTTGAGCCTTTTAACGACGTTCAAGCCATCGACTTGGTAACGGAAGGTACTAAAACTCACTTCACGGTACTGCGCCGTGACCGTGAACCTTTACGTTTGACTCTCAATATTCCTGGTACTCACAACGTTTACAATGCACTTGCTGCTATTACCATGGCGACTGATGAAGGGGTGGATGACGAAGCGATCAAACGCGCTCTGCAAAAATTTGAAGGCGTTGGTCGCCGTTTTGAGCAGCATGCCTCTGTCAATCTTGATGATGGTAATGTTTTATTGATTGACGATTATGGTCATCACCCAAAAGAAGTCGATGCCACCATTAAAGCGGCACGTCAAAGCTTCCCTGAACGTCGTTTGGTAATGATGTTTCAGCCGCACCGTTATAGTCGTACCCGCGATTGCTTCGATGATTTTGTCGAAGTACTCTCCAGCGTTGATGAATTATTATTATTAGACGTCTATTCAGCAGGTGAAAGCCCAATTACTGGTGCTGATACCAAGTCATTGGCGCGTAGTATTCGGTTGCGCGGTGAAGTTGAACCGACGATTATTGACAAGGACAATTTAGCTCCTGTCATGCAGCGTTTATTAAAAGCCAATGACATGCTCATTACTCAAGGTGCAGGTAATGTAGGGCAGATCGCTGTCGACTTGGCTGCCAATAACCTTTACATTAAGTAAGCTAAAAAATTCTAGGAACGATCTTCATGACGACTGATACTAAAGAAAATACCAGCACTCAAAATTCAGATAATTTAGAGAGCAATGATGCCACTTTAAACACGACGACCAGTGATGCAAAAGATGCCAGACAGTTTGGTAAAGTGGCGGTTGTCTACGGCGGCAGTAGCAATGAACGCAGCGTGTCATTAGACAGTGGTGCTGCCGTATTGCAGGCGCTACAAAACCAAGGCGTTGATGCCACTCATTTCGACCCTAAGCATCAAGACATAACAGAGCTACGTGAGTATGACCGCGTGTTTAACGTGTTGCATGGTCGCGGCGGCGAGGATGGTTTATTGCAAGGTGTGCTGCAATGGTTTGATATTCCGCAGACGGGTTCAGGCATTCTGGCATCAGCGCTGGGTATGGATAAGGTTCGTACCAAGCAATTGTGGCAGGGTTGTGGGTTAGCAACCGCGCCATTTTCATTGTTAACAGCTGAGACTGACTGGCAGCAAGTGGTCAACATGCTAGGTTTACCACTTATTATCAAGCCTGTTCATGAAGGCTCGAGTATTGGTATGACCAAGGTCAACAATCTTGACGAGTTGCCAGCGGCTTATGCAACGGCGGTACAGTGCGGTGATGCGGTCATGGCTGAGCGCTGGATTACCGGTCGCGAGTTTACAATCGTCATTATCGACGATGAAGCCTATCCAGTCATTCGTCTTGAACCTGCTGATATTACCAACTTCTACGATTTTGAAGCCAAGTATAATCGTAATGATACCAGTTACTATATCCCCTGTGGTCTGAGCGCTGCTGACGAAAAGCATTTACAAGATCTGAGCCTTGCAGCGTTCCGTGCCGTTGATGCCAAAGGCTGGGGACGCATCGATGCTATGCAAGATGAAGCAGGCAACTTCTGGTTGCTTGAAATCAATACAGTGCCAGGCATGACCAGCCATAGCTTGGTTCCGATGGCAGCCAAGGCTCGAGGCATGGACTTCGATGCATTGTGCTGGCATATTTTAGCGCAGACATTATAGTGACTGGTATAGCAGTTATTGCTTAAATAGTTATTTAGCAATGCTACTTTTTAACATTGCTCATTTTTTAGTATTGTTCATAATGCTATTGATATTTATTAAGGCAGTTGTCATTAATAGGCTGTCTTAATAAACCAGTGATAAAACTTATGAATGATTAGAGTTAAATTTTTCTTATAGCCTGAGAATACTACTAGACTAGAACGGGTTAATGTATCACTAGAGCTGCTATACCACAGCGTCATGTAAACTTGTGTAAATTCGTTGTCACTAGTAGGGGTTAAGCTATTGTTTAACCATAAAATACGTTAATATTGTAATTATAGGTCTGTTTTAGTGATATTTCTGTTTTCTATGAATTTAGCCCATAAGTTATTCATAAATTAAGAAAAATGTTACGTTTAAATGAGCATTACGTTTAAATGAGCATAATGTCATCCTATAAATCGTTTTAGTAAAATATTTTGATAATATGTCAACTTAATAGGCTTCTGCAAAAATATGCAGAGTTACATTTATAAATAGCATGATCAGTTTTATGCAAATATAGGGACAAAGGTCGTTATGGCTCAAACTGTCAACGAGGTAACTGACTTGATGAGTGATAAAACCCGTCGCCCAAACTCTAAGTTCCAAGTACCGACTTCGCTCAAATATTTTTTTATGGTATTGGTACTAGGGTTGCTCGTACTGATATTGATAATGGGTGGAAAATCGTTGCGTGATGCACCGCCAGCTTCTATCCATGTGAATAATCAGGGTTTAACAGTTACCCAGTATCGCGCATTGCAACAGGTTATGAATCAACAAAAGGTAAGCAGCTTTTTTACCTCTGATTTGCAAGCGTTAAGAGATATTACGACGGGTCTGGCTTGGGTTGATCAGGTCAGTATTTCTCGTGATTGGCAACGGGGCATAGTCGTTACTGCATTACCTAAGCAAGCGGTTGCTAATTTTGGTACAGAGCGTTTGGTGGATGCAAAAGGTGCGGTTTTTGTCCCTGCTGATAGTAAAGATCTGACGCAAGAACGCTTCGCCACCTTACAAGGTGAGATAACGCAAGCCCCAGTTATCATGCAGCAGATGCAGCAAGTTAACGACTGGTATGCGCCACTTGGTATGCAAGTCGAAGATATTATCCTGTCACCAAGAATGACTTGGCTGATTCGTTTTGACAATGGACTGCGTGTGATTGTTGATAACGAGAATACTGCGCAAAAGCTGCTGAGTTTAAGTCAGCTGCTCGGCAATCAGTTAAGTGAGCGTCGAGGCGAAATACAGTCTGTAGATTTGCGCTATAAAAATGGTTTTACCATTGCTTGGGATATGGCACAGCCAAAAATTGATGCAGCAAAATAACGATAGATAGATAGATAGCATAAGCAAAAACTGGTTAGCATTTTAGTTTGAGCTATTTTGATAGTTTGTAGCACAGAATATACAACATCATAGCGTGTTGATAACGCTTTTTTTAATGATCTAATGGAGACGTCATTTGGTCTCCTGTTTAGCGATAATTTGTCTGGTACCATGAAAAATACTGAAAATCTGGTTGTTGTCCATCTAAGTGCCACGGCAGTCTATGTCGTCATTGGTAACGTTGTCTCTGCAAAAGACATCCGTATTCTGGGCGTGGGACAAGTCAAAAATAGCGATTTTTACCAAGGTCAAATAAAACACCGTGAACGTCTACAAGGTGCTATTAAGCAAGCCATTCAAGAAGCAGAAGATACTGCCAATTGCCGCGTGCACAGTGTGTGGTTGACCCTAGCAACACCGGAATTATCGAGCAAAAATAGTGCAGGCGAGGTACGTGTAGAAGATGAGGCGGTACGTGCCAAAGATATGGTGCAGGCGTTGTCTAATGCCAAGTCACGCGATCTATCATCAGACTATTATTTAATGCATTGCTGTCAGCAGGGCATCTATGTTGATGATCAAGATTTCATGGTGGATGATGCGATCGAAATGATGGCGCATAATATTACTGTGATGTATCACATGATGATGATGCCCGTTGCTAGTCGTCAGAATATCCAAAAATTACTGCAAAGCTGTGATGTTGGTATTGATCACATTGTATTTGATGCAGTGACGAGTGCTGAATATAGTTTGATGAGTGACGAGCGCCAGCAAGGGGTCTGTTTGGTAGATATTGGTGCTAGTACGACCAGTATTTGCGTTTATAAAGAAAACAAGCTCATATTTACCCATTGCATCGCGACAGGCAGCCACGAAGTGACGATGGATATCTCAGCTGATTTTGGTATCTCCATGATTGAAGCTGAAAAGCTGAAGAAGTCTCATGGTACAGCTGATGTTAATAGTGTCGATCCAAGCGCCTTCTTTTTATTCAAGCCTCAAGGCTCGGGCGACGAAATTAATATTGGTATCTATAACTTGGCACGTATTATTGAAGCTCGTTACGTTCAGATATTTACTGAAGTAGCGCGTCAATTACACGAAGCAGGTTTGATAGGCTATATCGATAAAGGGATTGTGTTGACTGGAGGCGGTAGTACGATTAAAGGTATGATACCCTTTACCAAAAAATTGCTCAAAATGCCCGTAGTATTAACCAACACTCATCCTGCTATTAGTGCTCATAATCATTTTGATAATGATGAGTCATTTAAGCAGCTAAACAGTCAAGTAAATGATCGTGCTTATCAAACGGCATTTGGTACACTATTATATAGTCAAAGCGAGCAGTTTCGCCGTAGTGAAAAAAGCGAGCCTGAAGCGATTCAAAAAAATCGAGTCACTGGTGTTTTTCAAAGTGCAGGGCAGCGTTTTGCTAGTGTACTCAAAAAGATATTATAATCTGTTAGCAAAACATACTTATATTAAGCAGCATAAGAGTATGCAGCTATATAATAGGCAAGAATACGAAAAGTAACACCCTGTACTATACTGGCATATTTTGGCTAGCACAATTATCTAAGCCATTGCCCTGTTTTATTTAAATACAATTATATATAGTAAGTCGATAGCGCGCCATATAAGTGTGTTACCAAGTATCGACCATCACGCTATCTGCAACTGGAGAAACCTTTTTATGTCAAAATACACCATGCCAGATGATAACCAGCCTCAAAATAACGGCCAAGCAAGCTTCACTGTATTCGGTGTTGGTGGTGGTGGCGGTAATGCGGTTGAACATATGGTACAACAAGGGATTAGAGGTGTAACGTTCGTCTGTGCTAACACGGATAAACAAGCGCTTGATCGTTTAACTGCACCGCATAAATTGCAACTTGGCGCAAAAACGAATCGCGGTTTGGGCGCAGGGGCGAACCCAGAAGTTGGGCGTGAAGCAGCAGAAAGCGAAGAAGAAGCCATCCGTGCATTGCTCGAACATTCAGACATGGTGTTCATCACTGCCGGTATGGGTGGTGGTACGGGCACAGGTGCAGCGCCTGTGGTTGCTCGTATTGCTAAAGAAATGGAAGTGTTGACGGTAGCGGTTGTTACGACGCCATTTAAGTTTGAAGGTGGCAAACGTATCAAGGCTGCTAAAGCTGGTATTGAGCAATTGACTAACTTTGTTGATTCTATCATTACGATTCCGAATGATAAGTTGATGAGTGTCTATGGCAATATTTCTATGCAAGATGCCTTTAAAAAAGCGGACGATGTGTTGTTACATGCGGTTCAAGGTATTGCTGAAACTATCGCTAGTGAAGGTATGATCAATATCGACTTTAACGATATCCGCACTGCTATGACTGCCAAAGGTCATGCGATGATGGGTATTGGTCGTGCTAGCGGCGATGATCGTGCGCGTCAAGCAACTGAGAAAGCCATCAGATCACCATTACTTGATGACTTGCGTTTAGAAAATGCAAAAGGTCTATTAGTTAACGTGATTTCTTCTGAATCTTTATCATTGGATGAGATGAGCAAAATCAGTGTCATCGTTGAAGAAATTACTGATATAGATGATGCGCATATTTTCTATGGTTCAGTGATTGATGAAAAAATGGGTGATGACTTACATGTCACTGTTATTGCAACGGGTCTGACGTTAGATGAAAACGCTGGGCAAGAGCCAGAAGTAGTCGAGGCACCAGTTCCTTCTGTCAATAGCACTCAACCTGTTGACCCTAACGTGCATACCAGTGCTTTAAACAGCCAGAAGCAATCGCAAGCTCAGATGTATCAAGAAACGGCTAGTGCTACTCGCTCAAGCGCGCCTCAAGAGCAGGCGAAAACCAAAACCAATAGCATTCAAGACTATCTAAAACGTCAACAAAATAAATAATATTTTCAGATTTTTAGATTCAAAAAAAGCCAGTACTAAGTTGCTGGCTTTTTTGTGCCTATAGAAAATGTCCATATATTAGCAAACTGATTCAGCTATGAGTGCGCTCTATTTATAAGAGTCGCCTCTCGATGCGAAAATAATCATTAATAAATAGGCGTATAAAACAATTTATGATTGTAACATTTGGCTGTTATTTCCCTGTTTTAACAGAGGCAATGTGATCAATAAGACATGAGAACCATCAAAATTTATTGACGATAAGTGTTATCAATCAAGGAGATAAGGAAATTAGCGAGTTTTAACTATGGCGAACTAGGGGCGGGTAATGATACACTATGGCAATTGTAACAAAATATGTGAGAAGACAGCCATGAACCAAAGAACCATAAAAACTGCTATTGCTGTTACAGGTATTGGTCTCCATAGTGGTCAGCCTGTTGACTTAGAGTTTCATCCGCAACCTATTGATACAGGTATTGTTTTCGAGCGTTCTGATATCGAAGGCAGTCAGCCGATTCCAGCCAGTGCTTTTTTAGTACAAGACACTATGATGTCGTCAAACCTAGTGTTTGGTGGCACACGTGTGGGGACGGTCGAGCATTTGCTTAGTGCCATTGCAGGACTTGGCGTGGATAACCTTTTAATTCGTGTATCGGCCTCAGAGATACCGATTATGGATGGTAGTGCCGCTCCTTTTGTAGCGTTGCTGCTTGACGCAGGATTCTGTGAACAAGATGCTTTAAAGAAGTTTATAAAAATCGTCAGACCTGTAAGAGTAAAAGTAGACGATAAATGGGCAGAACTGCGTCCTTATGAAGGGTTTGAGCTAAATTTTGAGATTGATTTTGATCATCCTGCTATCGACAAAGATTTTCAGCATGCCCAGTTGCAGTTTTCGACGCAAAACTTCATTGAGCAATTGAGTTCAGCCCGTACTTTTGGATTTTTACGAGATATAGAAGCCTTACGTCAGAATAATTTGGCGTTAGGAGGCAGTATGGATAATGCTATTGTTATTGATGAGGCAAATATTCTTAACGAAGAAGGTCTGCGTTTTAATGATGAGTTCGTTCGCCATAAAATTTTGGATGCTTTAGGTGATTTATATTTGATTGGCTATCCGATTTTGGGTCGCTTTAATGCTTATAAATCTGGTCACGCGTTAAACAATTTATTGGTACGTGAGATACTATCTGACCATAATAATTTTGAAATTGTAACTTTTGATGACAATGTAACATGCCCAATTCAGTATTTACCTCTCGAAGGTTTGACTGTTGAAGGATGAATACAGGAATATACACGAAGTATCGAAACATTTACGCAATATTACATAATCCGGCTGTAATTACATTCTAATAATATTCGTTTTTTTGAATGTATTGTTTAGATTATTTTAACAATTCTGCTCTAGAGTAGAGAATATCAAAGCTGTGGATAGTTTTTCAATCATCTGTTGGTGACGTTCATAATGTGAACGGAGCTAGCAGGTGATTTTTTTTGTTTGCGTCATTACAAAATCGCAGCGTTATCAGCTGATTTTTACGGTTTTGTTTACACAACTTTACATAGCAATATTAATAATTTCAATGATTTGCCAGACGCAAAAGTGCTTTTTTGAGATTTTCATCAGTGGTGACATGCTCTGCGGCCTGTGATATAGTCCGCTTTGTGTTTTGGCTAAGAGCCTGATTTTCATTGGCTTTACTAGACTTTGACAAAGTTGATGCTGCTGCTGATAGTTGTTTAGATGAATGATTATCAGCTGAATTTTTAGCGACGACGACGCGAATTTGCTTGAGTTGTTTAAATGTAATTGACTGCTCTGTTAACACCTGCAAATAAGCGCTCTGTAAATAGCGAATATGATTGGCGGCAGTCATCGAGCCCACACTGAGTATAAGTTGCTCAGAGGTTAAGCCCACGACCCAGCAGTTATCGAGGATT
>Ga0098069_100798_pt1 | contig 10654 bp, 7 predicted proteins | sample 27_taG_FD_92584 | JGI IMG/M metagenome (GOLD analysis project Ga0098069, IMG submission 92584) | Marine viral communities from Cariaco Basin, Caribbean Sea - 27_WHOI_OMZ | ecosystem: Environmental > Aquatic > Marine > Oceanic | place: Caribbean Sea: Cariaco Basin | collected 2014-11-09 | reverse complement strand
GGTCTGTGCGCCATAACGATCCAGTATATCTTTGAAGCGCTGACCAAAGTATCCTGTAGAAATTACCAGCACATGGTCTCCCTGTTCAATTAGATTGGCAGCGGCCATATCCATAGCCAGGGTGCCCGTCCCGGCAACGATAAAAGGTTGCCCGGTGGGAGATTTCCATACCTCCCGCATTAGCTCCAGGCTATTCCCGAAAGTCTCAATAAAGTCTGGCGCTACATGGCTATTAGTAGGCATTCCCATGGCCTGTAACACTTCAGGTTCAAATTCTATGGGGCCGGGAATCATAAGTAATTTTCTGCCTTTCATTCTTTTTTTTCTGAGGTTAATCTTCTGTATAAGCTGTTCTAAAATAATAAATGCGATATCCTTAAATATCGCATTTATTATTTTAAGTATTATTTGTCCAAAACGGGTTCGCGCTCTGTAACAGATTCCTGTTCTTTAAACTGGTTACTGGTGTTCTTTTCACCTCCTGCTTTCAGGGCTTTTTCTCCTGAAAAGAAGGTTTTATGATCATCTCCCAGATCTGATCCTGCCATGCGTTGATGTTTTACACAGGAAACCCCTTTACGAATTTCCTGTCTTTGAACACCGCTTACATAGGCTAGCATACCTTCTTCAGAAAAATACCCTGCGGTAAGATCATGCATGTGGAGCGCGGTAGTGTGATAGGTTGGCAGGGTAATCAAATGATGGAAAATTCCCGCTTCTCTTGCACCATCAACCTGGAACTTCTTAATCTTCCTGTCTGCCCTAAAACATAGTTCGGTACCGTCATATGCTGCATCCATAAGATTATTTCTATCATACCCGGTCATATTTTCACCTTCTGCAAGCATTTCATCATAAGCCTGATGGCGGAAGTTCAAAGTCCAGTTAAAAGATGGTGAGTTATTGTAAACCAACTTGGCATTTGGCACCACTTCTCTTACCCTGTTCACCATGTGGGCGATCTGTTTCACATTAGGGGTGGGCGTTTCTATCCATAAAAGATCTGCGCCATTTTGAAGACTCGTAATACAATCTAAAACAACCCTGTCTATGTTTGAACCTTCTTTAAATTTGTACAATCCATTGGCCAGTCTTACGGGGCGCATTAGCTTACCGTCTCTTTTAAGGAGCACATCATCTTCTTTGGCTTCATTGATATCGATAGTTTCGGCTTCTATAAAAGCAAGGTACTTAGAAGCCAAATCTCCCGGCTCCTGACTCACCGGAAGTTTTTGAGTGAGGCCGGCACCTTCAGAATCTGTTCTGGCTACAATAATTCCGTCTTCTACACCCAGTTCAATAAAAGCGTACCTGATGGCATTTAGTTTAGCAATAAAATCTTCGTGAGGTACAGTGACCTTCCCATCCTGATGCCCGCATTGTTTGGCATCAGAAACCTGATTTTCAATTTGAATAGCACAAGCTCCTGCCTGGATCATTTTTTTTGCCAGTAAATAGGTCGCTTCCTCATTTCCAAATCCGGCGTCGATATCAGCAATAATAGGCACTACATGAGTTTCAAAATTGTCAATTTTATCCTGCACATCCTCTCCTTTCTCAAGTCTTTTAAAAAGGTCGTTTAGCTCAACCGCATCGGCCTGTCGCAAGAAATCATATATTTCATTTATCAATGAAGGGACAGCCGTTTTCTCGTGCATGGATTGATCTGGTAGTGGCCCAAATTCTGAACGCAGAGCAGCAACCATCCAGCCAGAAAGATACAGGTATTTTTTACGGGTGCTTTTGTGGTACTTTTTAACAGCTATCATGTTTTGCTGCGCCACAAATCCATGCCAGCTACCTAGAGACTGCGTGTATTGAGAAGGATCTGCGTCATACTCCTCCATATCATTTCTCATAATGGCTGCGGTATACCTGGCGATGTCCAAACCGGTTCTAAATCTGTTTTGAGTAATCATTCTGGCTGCACTTTCGGGATTGATGGAATTCCATGTTTCCCCATACTTTTCCTTAAGTTTTTTCACAGCTTCTAATGCTGAACGGTAGTTTGTTTGTGGTTGAATTTTCATAATTTTGTTAGATGTTATTTATTATTAATAATTAGATCCTGCTGATTGTTGCCGCAATCGCAGGATTGCTTTTTTTAGATGTATTTATAAGCGGGAAGCGTTAAGAACTCTTCAAATTCTTCTGATAATACCAGCTTATCAAAAAGCTCAATAGCAAGTTTATACCGGTTATTTTCATTAAAATACTCTCCCGAACCAGATAATATCTTGTCGGCTTCATCATTTAATAGATCGATGTACAACTCAGTATTAAATTTACGTCCGTCTTCCAGCTCTACTTCATGCTTTAGCCATTGCCATAATTGCGTTCTTGAAATTTCGGCAGTAGCGGCATCTTCCATTAAATTATAAAGTGCCACGGCACCATAACCTCTCAGCCAGGCTTCAGTATAAAGGATCCCAACGTTGATATTTTTTCTGATCCCGGCTTCTGTAACAGTACCTTTTGGTATCTCTACCAGGTCTTCTTCGGAAATATTCACGTCATCACGAGTCACGTGCAGTTGATTTGGATCTGGCATATGTTTGTTAAACTCTGCCATAGCTACTGCTACCAGGGCAGGATGTGCAACCCAGGTACCATCGTGTCCATTTTTAACTTCACGCTCTTTATCTTTCCTGACTTTTTCCAGTGCAGCTGCGTTGGCTTCTTCGTCATTTTTAATAGGAATCTGAGCAGCCATACCGCCAATGGCGTGGATCCCGCGTTTATGGCAACGCTGGATAACGAGTTTAGAATACGCTTCCATAAAAGGAGTGGTCATGGTAACCTGATCCCGGTTTGGCACCACAAAGTCCGGATGGTTCCTGAATTTCTTGATGTATGAAAAAATGTAATCCCAGCGACCACAGTTAAGACCTACAATGTGATCTTTAATTTCATATATGATCTCATCTAACTGGAAACTTGCAGTGATGGTTTCAATAAGAACAGTCGCCTTAAAAGTACCTTTTGGAACTTCCAGATAATCCTGTGAAAAATTAAATACGTCATTCCACCAGCGCGCTTCTTTATAGTGCTCTAATTTTGGAAGGTAAAAGTAAGGTGCAGTATTATGCTCCAGCATTGTTCTTGTATTATGGAAAACATACAAACCGAAGTCTACCAGGCTACCCGAAGTTTCCTCCCCATTGATTAGCACGTGCTTCTCGTTTAAATGCAGGCCTCTGGGCCTAACCAGCAGAACAGCTGTTTCAGGGTTAAGGCTGTAAGATTTGTTTCTTTCCGAATCTACCAGTGAGATGGTCTTGTTATTGGCATCAATTAGGTTTTGCTGACCTTCAATTACATTTTGCCAGGTGGGTGAAGTACTGTCTTCAAGGTCGGCCATAAATGTTTTGGCACCTGAATTTAAAGCATTGATCACCATTTTTCTATCTACAGGCCCTGTAATTTCTACCCGCCTGTCCTGTAGGTCTTCCGGAATATTGCCTGCCTTCCATTCTCCTTCCCGAATTGATCTGGTCTCCTGCGGAAATTCAGGTAACTTACCTTCATCGAAAACCTTTTGCTGGTTTACCCGGTTTTTTAATAGAGAAAGTCTTTCCCCGTTAAATTTTTCATGAAGAGCTGCTATAAAATTTAGAGCGTTATCTGTAAGGATTTCCGGATAGTAGTTTTTTACATCATTTGAGAATTCAAAATTTGATGTTTTTAAGGTTTTGGTTTTCATATTTTTAGCGTTTTACATGACAATATTACTGGAAAGTTTTTAAAAAAACAAGCGAACGTTCGCTAAAACAAAATATTCGCAATTTATTAAGATTCGCAAAAAGCTTTATATTTGATCTATGGAAGAAGACTATATCAAACTCATATTTGGGCTGAAGCTAAAGCAGATAAGGACTGACAAAAATTTGTCTCTATTTGGATTGTCTAAACTTTCGGGATTATCAAAATCATATCTTAACGAAATTGAAAACGGAAAAAAATATCCAAAACCCGATAAAATAGCACTGCTCTCAGATAAGCTGGAAGTTCCATATGACCAAATGGTCTCTTTAAGGCTGGATAAAAATTTAGCACCAATTGGTGAATTACTACAGTCGAAGATTCTAAAAGAAATTCCGCTAGACCTTTTTGGTATCAAAGAAAGTAACCTGATAGATATAGTCGCCAACGCTCCTACAAAAGTAACTGCATTTATAAGTACCATCATTGAAATTGCACATCATTACAGCTTTAGCAAGGAAAGTTTTTTTCTTGCTGCCGTACGTTCATTTCAGGAAGCTAATAATAACTACTTTGATGATTTAGAGCAGCAGGTTCTCAATTTTTCCAAAGCTTATCAGGTAGATCTTACGAGCTCGATTACTTCAAAAGTTTTAGAAGAGATCCTGACCGAAGAATATGGGTATGTGATTAACGACAACGAATTGAGCAAAAATGAGGCTTTAGGCAATCTACGCTCCGTTTTTGTGCCTCAAACCAAAACGCTTTTACTCGCTACCGGGATTGACGAAGCCCAACGCACTTTTATATTCGCCAAAGAAATTGCTTATAACTACCTGGATATAAAAGACAGGCTGCACACTTTTCCGTGGATTAAATTTCAGAGGTTTGATCAGGTACTCAATAACTTTTATGCCTCTTACTTTGCCGGTGCACTCATTATTCCAAAAGATAACCTGACCTCGCAGCTAGAAAGCTTTTTCGAAAAACAAATATTTGATGAAGCTCACTTCCTGCAAATGCTTGAAGCCTTCAATGCTTCCCCGGAATCTTTTTATCAGCGGTTAACCAACATCCTGCCCAAAGCTTTTAATATAAAAAACTTGTTCTTCCTCAGGTTCACTCATAAACAAGGTACCGAAAAATTTATCTTAAACAAGGAACTCCATTTAACGCATCATCATTCTCCGCGGGCCAATGAAACAAATGAACATTATTGCAGAAGGTGGGTCTCTTTAAAAGGTTTGAAAGAGATAAGTAAAAGCGGAAAGGATCATGAATTCGGGGTGCAGATTTCCAATTATCCAAGTCATGGCACCACCTATTTAGTAATCTCATCTGCAACTAAAGATCCTTTTAAAAACAACCAGTATAGAAGTGTAAGTATCGGGTTACTCATCAATAAGCAACTGGAGCGAAAAGTGAACTTTTTAGGAGATAAAGCTATTCCCTGGCGGGAGGTTGGCGTAACCTGTGAACGCTGCGGGATCATAGATTGTAAGGTAAGGCAGGCACCCGCGATTATCCTGGACAGAGAAGCTAAAAACAAAAAAATAGAAAATATAGTTGAGGAATTGAACTTCAGGTTCCAGTCTTGATTGTGCTATAACTAACCCCGGATTTGATTTCTTCCTTCACATTATGAACGGTGATGGGATCAACATGCGACCCCTTCGGGGTCGTAATAAATTCCCTAAACATTTGGGCTATAAACATCTGACCCCTTCGGGGTCATTTTACCGAATATTAATCCTGAAGGGATAACATGTTTATAACCCTCACCCGTAGGCAGACCTTCACCCTGAAGGGGTCGTACCTTTTATTCCCTGGTTTTTTGCCAACATCGGACCCCGTTGGTTTGGGGTCATTATACCGACTATCAATTAATCCCGAAGGGATTACACGTTTATAACCCTCACTCATAGGCAGACCTTCGACCCTGAAGGGGTCGTACCTTTTATCCCCTGGTTTTTTGTCAACATCTGACCCCGTTGCGTTGGGGTCATTTATACCGAATTATTAATAATCCCGAAGATATTACATGTTTATAATCCTCACTCATAGGAGGCTTTCGACCCTGAAGGGGTCGTACCTTTTATCCCCTGGTTTTTTGTCAACATCGGACCCCGTTGGTTTGGGATCATTTATACCGACTATTAATTAATCCCAAAGGGATTACACGTTTATAACCTCAACCGTAGGCAGATCTTCGACCCTGAAGGGGTCGTACCTTTTATCCCCTGGTTTTTTGTCAACATCAGACCATTGCGTTGAGATCATTTATACCGATTATTAATTAATCCCGAAGGGATTACACGTTTATAACCTCAACCGTAAGTTAGCAAACCTTCGACCCTGAAGGGGTCGTACCTTTATCCCATAATTTTTGCCAACATCTGGCCCCGTTGCGTTGGGGTCATTATATCGACTATCTTACATGTTTATAACCTCACCCGTAGGCAGACTTTCGACTTTGAAGGGGTCGTATATGGCCTTTTGGTTAACACTATACTGGTACTCGTGGAATTAGTGTCTTTGTTCTTGCCTGGGTAGCGGACCTACTCGATCCAATCGAAAAGATATTCATCTTTGTGTTCGACCTGATATTTGTCCAGGAAATCTTTGTATTCATGCTTAAAAGTTCGTTTTCGGTGGTGCTCTTTCTGATTATGAATATACCTCACCACATTATCTACTGAAGAATAGGAATACGAAAAGGCTCCGAAGCCTTCCTGCCATTCAAATTTTGATCTGGTGAATCTATTCTTGTTTATAAATTCATTAGATGCCTTCTTGATCTCCCTGACCAAATCAGACAGGCAACAGGAGGGTTTCATGCCTATAAAGATGTGAAGGTGGTCGGGCATTCCGTTTATGGCAAGCAACTTCTGATTCTTGTTGGTAACTATGCCGGTGATGTATTTGTAAAGCTCTTCTTCCCACTGCTCCGAGATCAGGCTTTGTCGGCCTTTTACCGCAAATACGATTTGAATATAGATCTGTGAGAAGGTTCCAGGCATATTTAATTTTTAAATATGATTTTAATTTTAGAGGGGGATTAGAAAAGATAGACCAACGTAACCCATTGTTATCTAATTTACTACGTAAATTGTAATTCTAAAAATCATTGACTAAAAATCTTATGAATACGGATCTTTTTGATGCGTGGTTGTGCGACCCCTTCGGGGTCGTATCTATTCCTACATTGCAAATGCTATAAACATCTGACGTGCTATAAACATCTGACCCCTTCGGGGTCATTAACAGTTTCATCCCGAAGGGATTATATGTTTATAACAGGAAACGATCATGCGACCCCGAAGGGGTCGTACGGCCAATCATGACAAAAGCCTTCTGTTTGCACAGAAGGCTTTTTATGTAAAGATGTATCACAACCTTTAAGATAGCTGTTGGGAGGTACGTTAGAAGCTTACCTTCCGAAGGGATCTATACCGAACCCTCGGGATGGGTGCCATTTCTTTTGGAAACAGGCTTCCTGTACACACTCCTAATAGGCCATTTTCACGATCTCTTCTACATTAGCGGGGGTGAGGGACTGGTGTTCTCCCAGGCCTGTCCAGCCTCTGTCGATGAATCGTTTATTGATCTCTTCGGCGGTACCGTGGTAATCTTCGGTATAGGCTGACAATTTGGTGTCGATGCCCATCTGGTTAAAGAATTCTTCGGTCCTGTCTATAGCGGCCGAGGCTTTGTGATCTACAGAACCTTCGGTGATGTTCCAGATCCTTTCAGCATACTGCGCCAGTTTTTCTTTCTTAGCCTCAAAATTGAACCTGTAATGACTCGGTGCAATCACCGCAAGGGTGCGGGCATGATCAATTCCATAAAGAGCGGTGAGCTCGTGGCCCATCGCATGCACCGCCCAGTCTGTAGGCACTCCTTTTTGAATGAGTCCGTTGAGGGCCATGGTACAGCTCCACATGAAATTTGACGCCGCAGTATAATCTGAAGGGTCATTTAAAACTTTTGGCCCAACCTCTATAAGCGTCTGCATAATGCTTTCAGCAAACCTGTCCTGCAAATACGCACCGCTGGGATAGGTCATGTATTGTTCCAGCACGTGGGTAAAAGCATCGGTTATGCCGTTGACGAGTTGTCGCGATGGGATGGACTTTATTACTTCCGGATCGAGAATAGAGAACACCGGAAACAAGCCCGGGCCGCCCATGCCCAGCTTCTCTTTGGTTTCCTCGCGGGTAATTACGGCACCCGAATTCATTTCTGAACCCGTGGCAGGCAACGTAAGCACCGTACCAAAAGGCATTGCTTTAGTAGTTGGCACCTTCTGCGTTAGGATTTCCCATGGTTCTTCTCCTTCATACAAAGCTGCAGATGCCAAAAATTTGGTTCCGTCAATGACCGATCCTCCGCCCACAGCCAGCAGGAACGTGATATTTTCTTCTTTAATCACCTTCAGGGCCTTCATCAAAACCTCGTATTCGGGGTTTGCGGGAATACCACTAAACTCGACTACTTCAAAGCCGGAAGTAGCTTCCTTCACCTGCTCGTAAATTCCGTTGCGCTTAATACTTCCGCCGCCATAAAGCATGAGGATTTTGGCATTTTCGGGAAGTTCTTCTTTCAGTTTTGCTATCTGCCCTTTTCCGAAGATAATTTTCGTAGGGTTCTTAAAATCAAAATTTCTCATAATTAGGTTTTCAGGATTAGTCAAGAACTGTGATCAAATCTTCTTTGGGTTTGCGCACCTTGGCCAAACCGGCAAGCCAGTCATTATCGGTGTCGCGGTAGCCTAGCGGCAGGATCACACAGCTCTTAAGCCCTTTTTCGCGAAGGTTGAGGATCTCATCAAGAGCGGCCTCATCAAAACCTTCCATTGGCGTGCTGTCTACCCCTTCAAAAGCAGCGGCAGTAATAGCCTGTGAAAAGGCGATATAAGCCTGGCGGGCAGCGTGATTGAAGTTTTCGGCAGCTTCCCGTTGCGGATAATGGCCAAGCAACTTCTGACGGTAATTCTCGAAACCTTCATTTTTGAAGCCGCGTACCTCGTTGGTATGGTCAAAAACTTTGTTGATACGGTCTTCGGTATAAGTATCCCAGGCCGCAAAAACGAGCAGATGTGAACAATCTGTCACTACCGACTGGTCCCAGGCGATAGCCCTTATCTTTTTCTTCAGCTCGGGGTTAGTCACCACCAGGATCTCGAAAGGCTGCAATCCGCTGGAAGTTGGGGCCAGCGAAGCCGCTTCTAAAATAGCATCGATCTTTTCCTGTGGCACTTTCTCGCCGTTCATTGCTTTGGTGGCGTAGCGCCAGTTGAGTTTATCTAATAATTCCATAGTTTTGATTATATATTAATGAATATTCATTCTTTTTTTGGCGGAAAAAAATTTCCTCTTTCCTTCTTCTGAAAAATTAAAGCTTAATAGCGTCCCAGGCTGCGGAATAAGCCCTTTCAAGCGCCGGTTTATCTACTTTGCACCAGCCTTTCATCTCGGTGTTGAGCAGAAAGCTGATGGGATAAACGGTAAAAGCATATAAAATAAAAGGCGAAAAAGGTTTCACAAGGCCTTCCTCTTTTCCGCGCTCCCACAGGGCAATAAGCGGTTGCAGGTGCTTAAGGCCTTCCTGCCTGCTCTCTTCATCTATCATGGGCGTGTTATCGCATTGGGAAAGGAACATGGCATGGTCAACCTCTTTCAGTTTAAAAGTGGCAATATTCATCCAGATCTTTTTAAACCCCTCTTCTACCCCCATATTGGGTTCATAATCTTTAAAAGCGCAATTGCTGAAAGAACTTTTCACCTCTATATATGCCTGATTCGCCAAATCCTGCTTGTTCTTAAAATACAGGTAAATGGTGGCCGGGGAAACATTGGCCATTTTGGCAATTTTAGACATGGGAGCTGCATGGAAACCGTTATTGTTTACCAGGCATATAGTTGCTTTTAGCAAAGCATCGCGCTTAATCTGACTTTTTGAAACTGCTTTCATCACTTAATTGAAGTGCAAATATACAAAAAAAGAATGAACGTTCATTTTTTAATGACTTAATCTGAATCTCTGCTTTATTACTGCGGAAGAATTGAAGAAAACGGAGATTTACATCCCTTCTGAAAGCAGTTAAGAGGAAAATTCAATTTCAGCGGAAGTAGAATATTAATTTCCCAATAACCGAAGCATCTCAACTGCCCCGGAAATATGAGGTGTCAAAAATGCCATTTTGGGAACCTTTATTTTGAATATTACGCAAACAAAGCAAAGGCCACGAATACACAAATATTTTTTATGTATTACTCCTCTTAAGCTTTTTAATCAAACTTTTTTAATCAAACTTTCTGAGCACTGAACACTCATCACTTTTTAAACCGGGTTCATCATTCCTGTTCCTCTAGTAGCTACAAATACACGAATATTTTTTATGTATTACTCCTCTTAAGCTTTTCTATAAACTTTCTGAGCACTGAGCACTTTTTAATACTGGTTCATTATTCCTGTTCCTCTAATAGCCAACAATACACGAATATTTTTTATGTATTATTCCTCTTAAGCTTTTTTAATCAAACATTCTGACCACTGAGCACTGAACACTGATCACTTTTTAAACCGGGTTCATCATTCCTGTTCCTCTTTTAGCCACGTATAAAATTACATAATTTTAGGGCAGGTTTAAATTCCTGGTGCTTGTAGCTGTTCTGGTTTTTTCCCGGTTGAAAATATTCCAAAATCACGTATTCCCTATACCAGCGCCCTTATTGCTCTCTGAAGTACAGCTTCCCGCTTAAAAAAAGGAGCACTAAAGGAAGAAGGGCCACCGGACTGTATTCTTCCCTTTCCAAAATACTTACAATAATAACTAAGCGTTCGTGTGGCCGGTACGGCCCAACATGAACGCCCTGTTGACTGAACCGGTTCTTTGCTGGTTGTCCTATATGGGGTTTAGTCTATTTTTTAGAGGTGTGATTTGGGAAGG
>Ga0098069_100797_pt1 | contig 10657 bp, 9 predicted proteins | sample 27_taG_FD_92584 | JGI IMG/M metagenome (GOLD analysis project Ga0098069, IMG submission 92584) | Marine viral communities from Cariaco Basin, Caribbean Sea - 27_WHOI_OMZ | ecosystem: Environmental > Aquatic > Marine > Oceanic | place: Caribbean Sea: Cariaco Basin | collected 2014-11-09 | reverse complement strand
CCATCATGATCAACTGCAACCCGGAGACCGTGTCCACCGACTACGACACCTCCGACCGGTTGTACTTCGAGCCGATCACCCTGGAAGACGTGCTGGAAATCATTCACGTCGAGAAGCCCAAGGGCGTGATAGTCCAGTACGGCGGCCAGACCCCGCTGAAACTGGCCCGTGGCCTGGAAGCGGCCGGTGTGCCGATCATCGGCACCAGCCCGGACGCCATTGACCGTGCCGAGGACCGGGAACGGTTCCAGCAGATGATCACCCGCCTGGGCCTGAAGCAGCCGGAAAACGCTACCGTGCGCAGCCACGAGGAAGGCATCCTGGCAGCCAGAGAGATCGGCTACCCGCTGGTTGTGCGTCCGTCTTACGTGCTGGGCGGTCGTGCCATGGAAATCGTCTACGACGAGGAAGAACTGGTTCGCTACATGCGCAACGCAGTGCTGGTCTCGAACGACAGCCCGGTGCTGCTCGACCACTTCCTGAACGCCGCCATTGAGGTGGACATCGACGCCATCTCCGACGGTAAAGACGTGGTCATTGGTGGCATCATGCAGCATATCGAGCAGGCCGGTGTTCACTCCGGTGACTCCGCCTGCTCGCTGCCGCCGTACACCCTGCCCCAGCAGGTTCAGGACGAAATGCGCGATGCCGTCAAGAAGATGGCCATCGAGCTGGATGTGGTCGGTCTGATGAACGTGCAGCTGGCCTGGCAGGACGGCGAGATCTACGTGATCGAGGTAAACCCGCGGGCCTCGCGTACCGTGCCGTTCGTGTCCAAGGCCATCGGTGTGTCCCTGGCCAAGGTGGCGGCCCGGGTGATGGCTGGCAAGACCCTCAAAGAGCTGGAGTTCACCCAGGAAATCATCCCCAGCTATTATGCGGTGAAAGAGTCGGTGTTCCCGTTCAACAAGTTCCCGGCGGTGGATCCGATCCTTGGGCCGGAAATGAAATCGACCGGTGAGGTCATGGGCCTGGGTGACAGCTTCGACGAAGCCTTCGCCAAAGCCGCGTTGGCTGTTGGTGAGCGTCTGCCGGCCAAGGGCACTGCGTTCATGTCTGTGCGGGATGTTGACAAGCCCGGCGCCGCAAAAGTGGCCCGGGATCTGGTCGAAGCCGGCTTCAAGCTTGTGGCTACCACCGGCACCGCCAAGGCCCTGAAAGAGGCCGGAATCGAGGTTGATCGGGTGAACAAGGTCCGTGAAGGCCGTCCGCATATTGTGGACGCCATCAAGAACGGACAGGTTCAGCTGATCATCAATACCACTGAAGGTCGCAAGGCCATTTCCGACTCGGCCCAGATCCGCCAGTCGGCGTTGCAGACCAAGGTAACCTACACAACAACACTGGCGGGCGGCGAAGCCTTCTGCCGGGCCATCAAGTTCGGCCCGGAGCGCACTGTACGCCGCCTCCAGGATCTTCACGCAGGAAAGTGAGACTATGGCTGACAGAGTACCGATGACAAAGGCGGGCGAGACCCGCCTCCGCGAGGAGCTTCAGAAGCTGAAGTCCGAGGATCGTCCCCGGGTTATTGCGGCGATTGCCGATGCCCGGGAGCACGGCGACCTGAAAGAGAACGCTGAATATCATGCTGCCCGCGAGCAGCAGAGCTTTATTGAAGGCCGTATCCAGGAAATCGAGGGCAAGCTTTCAGCCGCTCAGGTAATCGATGTGACCACCATCGAGAATACCGGCAAGGTGATCTTCGGCACCACGGTACACCTGCTTAACATGGATACGGACGAACAGGTGATCTACAAGATCGTTGGTGAGGATGAGGCGGATATCAAGGCAGGCAAGCTGTCGATTTCCTCACCGATTGCGCGGGCGCTGGTAGGCAAGAGCGAGGGCGATGTGGTCGCCATTCGCGTGCCTTCCGGTACCGTGGAATACGAGATTGAGCAGGTCGAGTACATCTGATCTCGTCTGTGCTGAACGAAAAAAGCCGGCTGGGGTTTTCCCGAGCCGGCTTTTCTGTTTCTGGGTTCCGGGCGGATCAGTGTTTGTGGCGCAACAGGTTGGAGAGCTTGGGGTTCGGCTTTTTGGCCCGGCGCAGTATGACGGCGATCTTGCCGATGGTCTGGACGAGCTCGGCGCCAGAGGATTCGCACAGCGCGGTGATCGCCTCGTGCCGGGTTTCCCGGTCTTGGCTCGCCACCTTGATCTTGATCAGCTCATGATCATTCAGTGCGCGCTCGAGTTCTTCCTGCAGTCCCTCGGAAAGGCCTTTGTCGCCAACAATGATGACGGGCTTGAGGTTGTGGGCAATCGCCCGGTATTCCCGGCGCTGTTCCGGTGAAAGACTCATGATGTAATCTCTTTATTGGTGCAATTAACAAAAGGTCAGCGGCGGAAAGGCTGACTTGAACGTATAATCGACGAATTGTAACAGATCGTTCCGCTGTAAGAATGGCCGTTAACACGTATCGACGTGGGGGCAGCAAGCAGAAGGAACCAACCCGGGTGGCAAGGGTCAAAAGGTTCGCGGAATTGGGGGCGTATTGAGGGTTGCTGTTGTAATTTCAGATATGGCGCCCAATATGAAGGTTAAGGCGACTTTTCATTAAAAAACTGTGTGCTGCGTGTGGCCGATACGGATGGGCCGTTTCTGGTGGACGGGCGTACAATTGGTGTAAGGTGTCAGAAAAGGGTGCTTTGAGAAAGGTTAACCCTACAATTCACAGGTGATGATCCTTGAACGATATGGCAAAAAATCTGGTTCTCTGGCTAATTATAGCCGCCGTGCTGCTGATGGTGTTTCAGAACTTTTCTCCCACCACCACCGGCCAACAAGTCAACTATTCCCAGTTTGTGGAGATGGTCCAGGAAGGCCAGGTCCGTCAGGTCACAATCGATGGGTTGCAGGTTCAGGGTACCCGTGGTGACGGCTCCCAGTTCCAGACAATCCGTCCTCAAGTGTCTGACAACAAGCTGATGGACGATCTGCTCGCGAACAACGTTGAGGTTATCGGTAAGGAGCCTGAGCGCCAGAGCCTGTGGACACAGCTTCTGGTAGCCGCGTTTCCGATACTGATCATCATCGCACTGTTTGTGTTCTTCATGCGCCAGATGCAGGGCGGCGGTGGCGGCAAAGGCCCCATGTCGTTCGGCAAGAGTAAAGCGCGTCTGATGAGCGAAGACCAGATCAAGACCACCTTCGCGGACGTGGCCGGTGTTGATGAAGCCAAGGAAGATGTTAAGGAACTGGTGGATTTCCTGCGAGATCCCAGCAAATTCCAGCGTCTTGGCGGCAGCATCCCCAAAGGTGTCCTGATGGTTGGTCAGCCGGGTACGGGTAAAACCCTGCTCGCCAAGGCTATTGCCGGCGAAGCCAAGGTGCCCTTCTTCTCCATCTCCGGTTCTGACTTTGTCGAAATGTTCGTGGGCGTGGGTGCTTCCCGGGTTCGTGACATGTTCGAACAGGCCAAGAAGCAAAGCCCCTGCATTATCTTCATCGACGAGATCGATGCTGTTGGTCGCCACCGTGGCGCCGGCATGGGTGGCGGTCATGACGAGCGTGAACAGACGCTCAACCAGCTGCTCGTTGAGATGGACGGTTTTGAGGGTAATGAAGGCGTTATCGTAATTGCCGCTACTAACCGTCCCGACGTTCTCGACCCGGCACTGTTGCGCCCGGGCCGTTTCGACCGTCAGGTTGTTGTTGGCCTGCCAGACATCATTGGTCGTGAGCAGATCCTCAAGGTGCACATGAAAAAAGTGCCCCTGGCGGATGGCGTAGAGCCGGTTCTGATCGCTCGTGGCACGCCCGGATTCTCCGGTGCGGACCTCGCAAACCTGGTCAACGAGGCGGCGCTCTTCGCGGCCCGTCGCAACCAGCGTCTCGTGTCCATGGAAGAGTTCGAGCTTGCCAAAGACAAGATCATGATGGGCGCCGAGCGCAAGTCCATGGTGATGAGCGAGAAAGAAAAGCGGAATACGGCTTACCACGAGTCTGGCCACGCTATTGTGGGTCGTCTGATGCCGGAGCACGATCCGGTGTACAAGGTGAGCATCATTCCGCGCGGCCGCGCTCTGGGTGTCACCATGTTCCTCCCCGAGGAAGACAAGTACAGCCATAGCAAGCGCTTCCTGATCAGCTCGATCTGCAGTCTGTTCGGTGGCCGCATCGCGGAAGAACTGACGCTGGGCTTTGATGGTGTGACGACCGGTGCGTCGAATGACATCGAGCGGGCGACCAGTCTGGCCCGCAACATGGTGACCCGTTGGGGTCTGTCCGAGAAGCTGGGTCCGTTGCAGTATGATACCGACAGCGAAGAGCCGTTCCTCGGCCGGTCTGCGGGTCAGTCCCAGACGGTGTACTCACCGGAAACGGCCCAGCGCATTGATGAGGAAGTTCGCAACATCATCGACAGCTGCTACGAAAAAGCCAAGCAGATTCTGGTCGATAACCGGGACAAGCTCGACATGATGGCCGACGCGTTGATGAAGTACGAAACCATCGATCGTCACCAGATTGATGACATCATGGAAGGCCGCACACCTCGCCCGCCGAAAGGTTGGGGAGACAGTGGTCCCGCTGGTGGCGTCAAGGCCGACGAGCCTGAGACGGCGCCGGAGCCAAAGGCTTCCGATGACGGTCGTCATCCCGGCGTTGGCCGGCCGGCCGGAGAACACTGACGGCTAGCAGCTTTTGGTTATAAAAAGAGTGTAGTTCCCTGCGCCGCCCGGATTCCGGGCGGCGTTTGTTTTTGTCATTGTGAAAAAAGGTTTGCCATGAAAATGAATTTTGCCGGGCGGGAACTGGATATGTCCCGCTGCCACGTGATGGGCGTTCTGAATGTAACACCGGATTCGTTTTCCGATGGTGGCCAATATAACCGGCCGGATGCGGCTCTCGTCCGGGCCAGGCAGATGGTTGCCGATGGCGCCACGTTTATCGACATCGGTGGCGAATCCACGCGCCCGGGTGCCACGCCCGTGTCGTTGCAGGAAGAGCTGGACCGGGTCTGCCCGGTGGTTGAGGCAGCAGCCCGGGAGCTCGACGCGGTTATCTCGGTAGACACCAGTGCGCCGGAAGTGATGGCTGAAACGGCAAAACTCGGGGCCGGCCTGATCAATGATGTGCGGGCCCTGCAGCGTGACGGTGCTCCGGAAGTGGCTGCAAAAGCGGGCATACCGGTTTGCATCATGCACATCCAGGGGGAGCCGGATACCATGCAGGATCGTCCCGAGTACCGGAATGTGCGTCGGGAAGTCAGTGCTTTTCTGACCGAGCGCATCCGCGTTGCGGAGCAGGCCGGAATTCGCCCTGAAAACATCCTGCTGGATCCCGGCTTCGGTTTTGGGAAAAGCCTTGAGCACAACCTGCAGTTGCTGGCCTCCCTTGAGCAGATGCACATCCTCGGGCATCCCCTGCTGGTTGGCGTTTCCAGGAAGTCCATGTTGGGCCATATCACTGGCCGTGAGGTGAATGAAAGGTTGCCTGCGAGCCTTGCGGCCGCGACAATAGCGGCCATGAAGGGTGCCAGTATTATTCGTGTGCACGATGTCAGGGAAACAGTGGACGCTATCCGTGTGGTGGCGGCAGTGAAGGAGGCAGGTTAATGTCCGAGAGAAAGTACTTTGGTACGGACGGTATTCGCGGGCACGTGGGTGAGTTTCCGATAACGCCGGAATTCATGCTGAAACTTGGCTGGGCTGCGGGCCAGGCCTTCAAGCGCGATGGTCAGCGCAACAGCGTACTGATCGGCAAGGATACTCGCCTGTCCGGTTACATGTTTGAGTCGGCCCTTGAGGCTGGCCTTGCGGCGGCGGGTGTGGATGTAAAGCTGCTTGGTCCGATGCCAACGCCGGCAATCGCTTACCTGACTCGCACTTTCCGCGCTTCGGCCGGCATTGTGATCAGCGCCTCCCACAATCCCCACCACGACAACGGCATCAAGTTCTTCTCAGCGGCCGGCACCAAGCTGGACGATGCTCTTGAAGCCGAGATCGAGCGCTGGCTGGACAAGCCCATTGAGGTTTGTGGCCCGACTGAGCTGGGCAAGGCCTCCCGCGTTGACGACGCGCCGGGCCGGTATGTGGAATTCTGCAAGAGCACTGTGCCCAATGAGTTTACGCTCGACGGCATGAATATCGTATTGGACTGTGCCCATGGCGCCACCTATCACGTGGCCCCCAAGGTATTTCGGGAGCTTGGGGCCAAGGTTTCGGTTATCGGTGGCGATCCCGATGGGCTCAATATCAACCTTAACGTTGGCTCCACTCATCTGCAGGCGCTCAAGGCAGCAGTGATCGAAAAAAACGCTGATCTGGGGATCGCATTCGATGGGGATGGCGATCGGGTTCTGATGGTGGATCGGGACGGATCCGAGGTCGACGGCGATGAGCTGCTCTACGTCATCGCGTCCCAACGCTTTGCCGAGGATCGCCTGAAAGGCGGTGTGGTCGGTACGCTGATGACCAATCTGGGTGTCGAGCTTGCTTTGAATGAAATCGGAATCGAGTTCGAGCGTGCAAAAGTCGGCGACCGTTACGTGATGGAGCGGCTGCTCGCCAACAACTGGGTGCTCGGTGGCGAAGGCTCTGGCCACATGGTTATCCGCGACTGCACCAGTACCGGTGATGGTATTGTTTCGGCGCTGCAGGTCCTTCTTTCAGTGTGGAAGTCCGGGAAAACCCTTGCGGATCTGCGGAAGGGGATGAGCAAGCTCCCCCAGAAAATGATCAACGTTCGGGTGGCGCAGCGTTTCGATCCGTTCAGTCGTGATGATATCGTAGCTGCGGTGCGCAAGGCCGAAACCGAGCTGGGCAGTTCCGGCAGGATTCTGTTGAGGGCTTCTGGCACAGAGCCGCTGATCCGTGTGATGGCGGAGGGGCAGGACGCCAGCGAGATTCTTCGGGTAGTCGAGGAACTGGCAAAAGTTGTGGAGAAATCCACCGCTTAATTTTGTGTTTTCAGGCGGTTGTCTGCCGGGAGGGAGTGCTGTATAGTTCGCCCTCCCTAACGTTCGGGAACTGTTATGCGTCGGAAGATTGTAGCCGGAAACTGGAAAATGAACGGGTCAAAAGACCTGGCACAAACGCTGGTAAGCGATGTGCGATCCCAGGCGGCCTCTCTTGATAATGGCGTTGAGGTTGTTATCATTCCTCCCGCTATTTACGTCCCGGGCGTAGTTGCCAGCGCAGGCGATGTACTGTCGGTCGGTGTTCAGAACGTGGCGCAATGGGCGTCCGGAGCCTACACCGGTGAGATTTCCGCGGACATGGCGTTGGATCAGGGCTGTCAATACGTCTTGGTCGGTCATTCCGAACGTCGCCAGCTCTTCGCTGAGACAGACGCTGCAGTGGCCGAAAAAGTCGGTCGCATTCTCGCTTCCGGGCTCCAGGCCATGGTTTGTGTTGGTGAAACCCTGGAAGAGCGTGAGGCTGGTAAGGCCGAGACCGTTGTTGCCGCCCAGGTAAAGGCCGGCCTTGCGACGGTCACAAGCGAGCAGTGGCAGCGTGTAGTGGTTGCCTATGAGCCTGTCTGGGCGATCGGAACAGGTAAAACCGCTACGGCACAGGACGCGCAGGCAATGCATGCGTCGATTCGGCAGGTGCTTTCAGAGATGGGCGCGCCGGCCAATGAGATTTCCCTCCTTTACGGGGGCAGTGTAAAAGCGGATAATGCAGCCGCTCTTTTTGCCGAGCCGGATATTGACGGCGGTTTGATCGGCGGAGCGTCGCTCAAAGCAGAAGATTTTGTAAGTATTTGTCGGAGTGTTCCGGCGGGTACCTGAATTTAAAGGTTCGCGAGAGTCGTTATGGATTGGGTAGAAACGCTGGTAGTCGTTGTGCACGTGGTGATCGCGGTGGCGCTGGTGGGTCTGGTGCTGATCCAGCAGGGCAAAGGCGCAGATGCCGGCGCTGCCTTTGGTGGTGGTGCATCGCAGACTGTGTTTGGTAGTCAGGGTAGCGGTAGCTTTCTCACCCGCTTCACGACTCTGCTCGCAGTGGTATTTTTTGTAACAAGTTTCTCGCTGGCGATTTTTGCCAAGCAGCGTGCCGAAGTGGCAGGCGAAGCCGGTATTCCAGTTGTTCAGGAATCCAGCAGCGCCGCCCCTGCTGATACCGCTGCTGACAATGGCGAAGCCGCAGCCAGCGAAGCCGAGGGTGGGGAGTCTGATCTCCCTGAACTCGAGTAAGAATGTTGCCCGGGTGGTGAAACTGGTAGACACGCTATCTTGAGGGGGTAGTGGCGAAAGCCGTGCCGGTTCGAGTCCGGCCCCGGGCACCATATTAGAAGAAAAACGGCTTGGAGTTTCCAGGCCGTTTTTTTTGGTCAGTCCTTGACCAGTCTGTCCGGCGTCTCTATACTCCGGCGGATATTGGGACCTGCCGCGTGGTGCTGGCGGGTTTCTGGCAGGCCAGGTGTCTGTCAGCAGGAAGCGGTACACCGGTTTGCTTCCTGCGAGTTCTTGCAACAAAAGGCCCCATTGTCAGGGGCTTTTTGATTAAGGGGCCTGGCGCAAAGGGCCCTGGTGCATAAAAAGGGCTGATAAAACAGCCCTTTTTTTGTTTTTGTGGCCGGTAAATTGATAACGGAGAAGGCACAACTTGTCAGCCAAGCTTAAGCAACTGGAAGACATTCTTCAGCCCGTGGTGGAAGGTCTGGGGTATGAGTTCTGGGGCATTGAATTCCGCTCGCAGGGCCATCATTCCCTGTTACGGGTGTTTATTGACGATGCCGAAAACGGCATCGAAGTCGACGACTGTGAGAAAGTCAGTCGCCAGATCAGCGGTGTGATGGATGTGGAAGATCCCATCCAGACCGAATACACACTGGAGGTCTCATCCCCGGGGATGGATCGCCCGCTGTTTCGTCTAGAGCAATACGAGGCCTTTGTTGGTCACCAGGTTCAGATTCGTCTCCGGATGGCATTTGAAGGTCGCCGGAAGTTTCAGGGGCTGATCAAAGGCGTGGAAGGTGATGATGTGGTTGTGGTCGTTGATGATCACGAGTATCTGCTGCCATTCGACAGCATTGAAAAAGCCCACATCGTGCCGGTGTTTGAGTGAACGATTTGAATAAAGTCCGTGGACGCACAGTTGATTTTAAGGGCAGGGCAATCCAATGAGTAAAGAGATCTTGCTGGTGGTTGAATCCGTCTCGAACGAGAAAGGTGTCGAGAAGGATGTGATTTTTGAAGCGATCGAGCTGGCACTGGCCACAGCTGCCAAAAAACGCTTTGAAGACGAAGAGGCGGATATCCGCGTATCAATCGACCGGAAAACCGGCGAATACGAAACCTTCCGCCGCTGGCTGGTGGTGGATAACGATGCCGTTCCTGCGCTGGGCACTGAGCTCACCCTGCAGGAAGCCGAGGAAATCGACCCGGCCCTGAAGCCTGGCGATATCCACGAGGAGAAAATCGAATCTGAAGCCTTTGGCCGCATTGGCGCCCAGGCTGCCAAGCAGATTATCTTCCAGAAGGTTCGTGAAGCTGAACGCACCAAGATTGTGGACAGCTACCGCGACCGCGTTGGTGAGCTGGTGTCGGGTACCGTCAAGAAGGTTACTCGCGACAACGTGATTGTCGATCTGGGCGCCAATGCCGAGGCGCTGCTGCCCCGCGAATTCCTGATCCCCCGCGAGACGTTCCGGATGGGTGACAGGGTGCGTTCGCTGCTGCTGGAGATCCGTACGGATCACCGCGGTCCCCAGTTGATTCTCAGTCGCACCTCTCCGCAGATGCTGATCGAGCTGTTCCGCATCGAAGTGCCGGAGATTGCTGAAGATCTGATCGAGATCCGCGGTGCTGCTCGTGATCCCGGTTCCCGGGCCAAGATTGCGGTGAAGACCAACGATCGCCGTATTGATCCCGTTGGCGCCTGTGTTGGTATGCGTGGCTCCCGGGTTCAGGCCGTGTCCAATGAGCTGGGCGGTGAGCGCGTTGATATCGTGTTGTGGGACGACAACCCGGCCCAGCTGGTGATCAATGCCATGGCGCCTGCAGAAGTGGCGTCCATCGTTATGGATGAAGACCGGCACACCATGGAAGTGGCTGTGGCGGAAGACAACCTGGCCCAGGCAATCGGCCGTAACGGTCAGAACGTTCGCCTGGCCACCGATCTGACCGGCTGGACCTTGAACGTGATGACGGAGGAAGAAGCCGGTGAGCGTCAGGAGCAGGAATACAGCCGGCTTGTCGAGCATTTCACTGGCAATCTGGACGTTGATGAAGAATTTGCCGGTGTACTGATCGAGGAAGGGTTTACCTCCATTGAAGAGGTGGCCTATGTGCCAATGGAAGAGATGCTGGCGATCGAAGGTTTTGACGAGGAAACCGTCACCGAGCTGCGCCGTCGCGCCAAGGACGTCCTGCTGAACCAGGCCCTGGCAAGCGAGGAAGCGCTCGAAGGCGCTGAGCCGGCAGAGGATCTTCTGGGAATGGATGGCATGGACCGTAGCCTGGCCTTCAAGCTGGCCGGCATGGGTGTGCGCACCATGGAAGATCTGGCAGAGCAGTCGGTTGGCGATCTGCTCGAGATTGAAGGTATGGATGAAGAGCGTGCCGGTCAGCTTATCATGACTGCACGTGCCCCCTGGTTTGAAGACCAGGCTTAATTCGGGAGGAGGACCAGTATGGCTGAAGTAACGGTAAAACAACTGGCCGAAGATGTAGGCGCTCCCGTGGATCGTTTGCTGAAGCAGATT
>Ga0098069_100794_pt1 | contig 10676 bp, 9 predicted proteins | sample 27_taG_FD_92584 | JGI IMG/M metagenome (GOLD analysis project Ga0098069, IMG submission 92584) | Marine viral communities from Cariaco Basin, Caribbean Sea - 27_WHOI_OMZ | ecosystem: Environmental > Aquatic > Marine > Oceanic | place: Caribbean Sea: Cariaco Basin | collected 2014-11-09 | reverse complement strand
CCAGCGGTAATGCACTTTTGCAAGGTAATTCACTACAGGATTGAACCCGGAACTCACAAAATCTGCGAATTGCATCTCCACCATCGCTTTCATTCCTTTAATAGAAAGACCCATTGCAGTTTCTACAATCCCCGACTCACAAATGGGAGTGTTGCGCACCCGTTCTGCCCCAAACTCTTCGACAAAATTTTCGGTTATTTTAAAGACACCGCCATATTCAGCTATATCCTGCCCCATGAGCACGAGGTTTTCATGCCGCTGCATTGATTGCCTTAATCCTTGAGATACAGCATCTATAAATCTAAGCTCCTCCGTTTCTTCGGAATGTACAAACTCTTTATAATCAAACTCTTGATGCACATCATTTAATTCTTCAATTTCATTGAAATCTATACCGGCTTCGGCATTTGCCTTTTTTAGATTTTCATCAATTTCCTGCTTGATTTCCGCTTTGTATTGAGTGTCAAGATCTTCAGAAAGAATTTTTTCAGCTAACAAATATTCCCGGAAGTTATCTACAGGATCTTTTATTGCCCACTGCTCCATCAGGTCATTAGGAACATATTTTGTTCCGCTGGCTTCTTCATGACCTCTCATTCTAAAGGTCTTGAATTCCAGTAATACGGGGCGCGGATTTTTCCGCATACTTTCAGCCAACCGGGAAACCTTTCCGTAGACCTCTAAAATGTTGTTTCCGTCAATAATATGAGATTCCATACCATAACCCACAGCACGATCGGCTATATTATGGCAATTGTACTGCTGCGAAGTGGGAGTTGAAAGTCCATAGCCGTTGTTTTCTACACAAAACATCACCGGGAGCTGCCATACCGAGGCAATATTTAGCGCTTCGTGAAAATCCCCTTCACTCGTGCCGCCTTCGCCTGTAAAAACTGCTGTAATTTTTTGCTCTTTTTGAAGCCTGTGGGCAAGAGCGATGCCATCGGCAACCCCCAACTGAGGTCCCAGATGCGAGATCATCCCCACAATTTTATATTCCTGCGTACCAAAGTGGAAACTACGATCGCGACCTTTTGTAAAACCCGAAGCTTTACCCTGCCACTGGCCAAATAGCCTGTACAAGGGAATTTCCCTGGCCGTAAAAACCCCAAGGTTGCGATGCATGGGCAGGATGTATTCATCTTTTTGAAGTGAAAGTGTGACTCCAATAGAGATAGCCTCCTGGCCTATCCCGCTAAACCATTTTGATATTTTACCCTGGCGTAAAAGCACAAGCATTTTCTCTTCAATGAGCCTGGGCTTAAGCAATTCCCTGTAAAAAGTGAGGAGCTGCTCATTATTAAATTTTGTCCTGTCGAACTCTATATCAGGTTGAAATGAAGTTTTTTTAATTTTCATAATTAAGCATTGGTTCCTCAAATGTACTTAAAATAGGATTCGTTGTTATTAAGAAAAATTTAAAGCCCGCGACACTCTTGGGATTTTATTTAACTTTGTGTGGTATCTAAAAAATGATCCTATGGAGATGAATAATATTCCCAGCGTTAATCTGGCCGACTTCCTGTCTGATGATCTGAAGAGAAAGCAAAAATTTGTAAATGAAATTGGTAAGGCTTACGAAGAAATAGGTTTTGTTGCTTTAAAAAACCATTTTTTGAGCGATAATCTTGTAGATGAGCTATATAAGGAAGTGAAGAATTTCTTTGCCCTTCCTCTTGAAACCAAACAGAAGTATGAAATTGAGGGGTTAGCCGGCCAGCGTGGATATATTTCCTTCGGAAAAGAGCACGCTAAAGGGAAGAAAGAGGGAGATCTTAAAGAATTCTGGCATTTTGGACAGGAACCTTCAAAAGATGCAAATCTTACTGAAGAATATCCTAAAAACGTGCAGGTAGAAGAGCTTCCCGATTTTAACCACACCGGGATGGAAGCATACAGAATGCTGGAAAAAACCGGAATCTACGTATTACGTGCTCTTGCACTATACATTGGCCTTGACGAATTTTATTTTGACCACTGGGCCAGCAACGGGAACAGTATTTTGAGACCCATTCACTACCCTCCTATCACCGAAGAGCCTAAAGGCGCAGTAAGAGCCGGAGCTCACGGAGACATCAACCTTATTACACTTTTAATGGGGGCTTCTACCGGAGGTCTTCAGGTGTTAAGAAAAGACGGGGAATGGATAGATGCTATTCCGCAGGAAGATGAGCTCGTCATCAACGTGGGAGATATGCTGGAGCGGCATACCAATAACAAACTGAGAAGTACAATACACCGGGTGGTGAATCCGCCAAAAGAGCAATGGAGCAATCCGCGGTATTCCATTCCCTTCTTTATGCACCCTCGCAGTGAAATGCCACTAAATTGTCTTGAAGAATGTATAGATGATGAACACCCAAAAGCTTACCCCGATATAACTGCCGGAGAATTCCTTCATCAAAGACTGGTAGAAATAGGACTTAAAAAATAGGTTTTTATGGCTAAGAAAAAGATGGGGCTGGAAGACCTGGGAGGATTCGTTTTCTCTACAGATAAAGATTTTAATCCTGAAAGTCACAATGAAGAGCAGGAAGAAAGTTTAGCACCACAAGATCAACTTTTGGAAGCCCACTATAGCTCCAAGGGACGGGCAGGAAAGAAAGTAACCGTGGTAAAGGGATATGTTGGCCCGCAAGAAGATCTCGATGCCCTCGGTAAAGACCTGAAAAAAAAATGCGGCGTGGGAGGCTCTGTTAAAGATGGTGAAATTATAATTCAGGGAGATGTTAGAGATAAAGTAATGTCTTACCTTAGAGAGCTTGGTTACAAAGTAAAGCGCATTGGAGGTTAAATTTATTTTATGGAGGAAAAGAACATACTACATATTACCAACGGCGATGACCTTTCTGAACAAATTACCAATCTTGTAATACCTGGAGATGTAATCACCTGGAGGGAAATGTTATGTGAAGGCCCTACAACGTTTGATGTGGGAGACGAAGAGTTTGTTTTGCGCAGAAAGAACTTTCTTCTTGAGAGGTACAATATTTCTGAAATGCGGTACCAGGAAGAATTCCTGAGCGAATTGGCAAAACTGGCAGCTATCAATAGTTATGATGAAATTGTATTATGGTTTGAGTTCGACCTCTTTTCACACATGAACATGCTTGCCCTAATTAGCTTCCTGCTTCAGAATAAGAAAAATGGTCCTTTCTCCTTAGTGTGTAGCCGTAAACTGAAAGGCGAGGCAGAAATGACTGCCCTCTCGCAACTTTCAGATAAAAATCTCTACGAACATTACAAACATAGAATTCCACTTGAAGAGGCCGATATTCAAACCGCACAATTGATTTGGGAGCTGTACTGCAGTAAAAACCCAAAACGGCTTATGTCAGAAATCAAGAAGACCACAAACTTTGAATATTTGTCAAGTTCTATAAGAGCCCATATTGAGCGTTTCCCTAATATAAATACAGGATTAAATACCCTGGAAGTTAATGTTTTAAAACTTATAGAAGAACACGACATTAAATCGCAGCATCATCTTTTAGGCTATGCCCTTCAATACCAGGGTTATTATGGCTATGTAGATGTACAGATGCAGCGGATCCTTGAAAAGCTTAGCCCTTTCTATGAAGCTTTAGCAGAAAAATTAGAACTAAATGAAGATGGACTTAAAGCATTAAAAGGAACAAAAAATTATTACCAGAATCTAAAAGATGACGAATGCTACGGCGGTGTAAGAAAGTACGACTTTCTTTATGACCCCGTTTCACACGATCTACTAAAATTATAACATGAATCATTTAGCTGCATCAGAATTAATTCTGAACAAAGACAACAGCATATATCACCTCAATTTAAAACCTGAACACCTTGCCGATACCGTTATTTTGGTAGGAGACCAAAACAGGGTAGATAAGATCACGAAGTACTTTGCTAAGATAGAAGTAGCCGTCAAAAAAAGAGAGTTCCACACCCAAACAGGAATATACAAGGGCAAAAGAATATCGGTGATCTCCACAGGAATTGGTACAGACAATATTGATATTGTACTCAATGAACTTGATGCACTTGTCAATATAGATTTTGAGACCCGCGACATGAAAGCCGAAAAAACCAGCCTCAATATCATTCGAATTGGAACTTCAGGCTCTATTCAAAAAGATATTCCGGTAGACTCAATAGTAGTAAGCGAGATGGCCGTTGGTTTTGATAACCTTCTCCACTTTTACCAAAGTGATGAAGTACAACTTCAGGATTTCAATGAGGCCATAGAAGAGCATCTTGGCACTTATGAAAGAAACAGTAAACCTTATGTAGTGCCGGCCAATGCAACACTGGTAGAGCAATTTATGAGCGAGCAGGTATTTGCAGGTTTTACCGGTTCAAATTCTGGGTTTTATGCACCGCAGGGACGTGTTCTCCGACTGCCTTTGAGAGATGATAATATGAAAGATAAACTGGCAACATTTAGCTTTAAGGGAAAAAAGATTACTAATCTGGAGATGGAAACTTCAGCAATTTTTGGACTTTCAGCAATGCTCGGCCATAAAGCTTTATCTCTTAATGCCATAATTGCGAACCGGGCAACTGGAAACTTTACCAAAGATAGTGCACAGGCAGTAGAGAATACCATTAAATATGCCCTGGACAAGATACTATCAGCCTAATTTCATTTAACAGAATATTAAAAGCCATCGTAACTCATATTTGTATTTTTGAGGAAACCCCTCCATATGTTAAAGCCTGAAGAGAAAATTAAAAGGCACCGTGATTTAAATTGGTTAAGTTTTAATGAGAGAGTGCTTCAGGAAGCACAGGATAAGACCACACCTCTTTACGAGCGGCTAAAGTTCCTGGCTATTTTCTCGATGAACCTCGATGAATATTTTCGGGTTCGCGTATCCCAGTTAAGGCAAATGAAGCGAGTGGAGAAAAGCATCAGGAAAAAACTCTCCTTAAAACCTAATAAGACGGTAAAGCAAATCCTTAAAGAGGTAAGGGAGCAACAGGAAAAGTTCGGTAAGATCTATAGAGAAGAGATTATCCCCGAGTTGGAGACCGTAGGTATACACTTGGTACACAGGGAAGATTACAATGAGCACCAGGAAGAATTTGCACGCAGATACTTCAAAAAAATACGTAAGTGTATCAATGCAACTACAACAAGCGTTTGGGGTGGCGAGGAGCTTTTCCTGGAGAATAACAGTCTCTACTTTATGGTGTGTTTCAAGGATAAGTCTAAGTTTGGAATAGTCAATATTCCGACAGATGAATGCGAAAGGTTTATCACTTTTTCTTCGGAAACAGAGGAATATAAAATTTCATTTTTAGATGATATTGTTAAAGTAAATGTACCGAAGCTTTTTCCTGATAAAGAAATTACCGGAATTTACGAGATCAAGCTTTCCCGCGACGCCGAGCTGTATATAGATGATGAAATAGACGGACTGCTAGCCGAGAAGATTTACGAATCTTTAGAACAACGCACGGATGGACAACCCACCCGACTGCTTTACGACTCCCATATGCCAGCTGAAGATCAAAAAATACTCAGGAAGCGGCTTAAGCTTGGGAAAATTGACATGATGCCCGGTGGCAGATATCACAATTTTAGTGACTATTTTTCCTTCCCGGATCCTACGAATAATCCGGCCTTACATTTCGAAGAATGGCCAACGGTGAAACATTCGGTCCTGGAAACTGCCGAAAATTATTTTGAAGTCATTGCCAAAAAAGACCAATCGGTTCACTTTCCTTACATGTCTTTTGAATATGTTGAACGATTCATACAGCAAGCCGCACACGACCCACAGGTAAAGGAAATAAAAATTTCTATTTACAGAGTTGCCGATGAATCTGTTGTTACTTCTGCCCTTCTCTCGGCACTCAAAAATGGCAAAAAACTCACTGTTTTTATTGAGGCTAAAGCCAGGTTTGACGAGAAGAATAATATAGACTGGGGTAGGAAATTTGAAGAAGAAGGGGCTAAAGTTATCTATAGTTACCCAAAAATTAAAGTACATTCCAAGATCCTGCTGGTGTCCAGGGAAGAGAATGGAGAATTAAAAGACTACGCTTATATTGGCACCGGTAATTTTAACAGCAAGACCTCAAAAATTTACTGTGACCATGCAATATTCACTGCACATGAGAAGCTAACGAGCGAGCTCTCACGGGTTTTCCTGGTGCTTGAAGGGGAACTAATTATCCCACGGGCAAAACACCTTCTTATTTCGCCATTTTCGACCAGAAAGTCTTTTGCGGACATGATCAATCGGGAAATTAAGAATAAAAAACTTGGTAAAAAAGCTGGGATCAAGGCTAAAATGAACAGTCTTGAAGATAAGGAGATTATTGACCTTTTATATGACGCCAGTGAGGCAGGTGTGGATATAAGACTCCTTGTTAGAGGCTTTACATGCCTGGTACCCGGAGTTGAGAACCTTAGCGGCAACATCTACATGACCAGTATAATTGATCGCTTTTTAGAACACGGCCGCATTTACATCTTCGAAAATGATGGAAAGGAAGAGCTCTTTTTCGGTAGTGCCGACTGGATGACACGAAACCTGGATCGCAGGATTGAAGTGATCGCACCCATCTATGATGAAGATATCGCAAAGGAATTTAAAGATATTCTCGAAATACAATTCAACGATAATGTAAAGGCGAGAATTCAGGATCTCACTGAAAAAAATAATTTTGTAGCGCCCAAACCTGGAGAAAAAGAAATGAGATCACAGTACGAAATATACAAGTACCTCAAAGAAAAACATGCCTCATGAGAAATATAAAAGTTGGAGGAGTGCCAGAACATTTCAACCTGCCATGGCACCTTTGTATTGATGATGGAACTTTTAATAACAACGGTCTCGATCTTAGCTGGCGCGATTTTCCCGACGGTACCGGGGCTATGTGCAAGGCCTTAAGAAATAAAGAGATTGATGTTGCCGTTATTCTTACTGAGGGCATTATCAAAGATATAATCAATGGTAATGAGGCCGTGATTGTACAGGAATATATCGCTTCTCCCCTTATCTGGGGGATCCACGTGGCAGCAGAATCTAATTATAATTCGATTGAACAATTAAAAGATCAAAAAGTAGCCATTAGCCGGTATGGGTCGGGTTCACACTTGATGGCCTATGTAAACGCCCAAAATTTGGGTTGGGATACATCAAAACTTGAATTTGAAGTAGTGGGAGATATAGATGGTGCAATTAAAGCTTTACAGGATGGCAGTGCCGGTTACTTTATGTGGGAGCATTTCACCACAAAACCCCTTGTAGATGAAGGCATTTTCCGCAGAATAGGGGATTGTCCCACCCCTTGGTCCTGCTTTGTAATTGCTGTTAGAAAAGAGGTGTTAGAGAATGATCAGGCCGGAATTCTTACTATGCTCAAGACGCTAAATGAGGTCACTAAAAAATTTAAGCAAATTCCAAAAGTAGAACTGGCACTGGCCAATAAATATGAGCAAAAGGTGGAAGATATTGAGCAGTGGCTAAAGATCACTACCTGGAGCCAAAAACAAATTTCTGTATTTGAGATCCAGAAGGTACAGGAGCAGCTCCTTGAGCTTGATCTTATCCCAGAAGCTCAAGACAGTTACTACTTTTTACCCCATTAAACGATATGAATAAGACTCATATTTTGACATTTTTGACACTTCTGTTTTTGGCGACACCAGTGGTTGCCCAGGAAAGTGCGTTTATTCAGGATACTCCTCAAACTGAAATAGAATCTGCATTCCAGGAAGAGGTCATCTTCAAAAGGGATACGACCAAAAGCGAAGCACATATTAATGTGTATAACCTATTGGTTTTTAGGGCACTTGATGTTGGATACGAGCGAATAATTAACGATCACACTTCTGCGGGAGTCGAGTTCTTTTCAAAAGTTTCAACAAGAACGAAGGCGAAGATATAGATCTTTCTGAAGTCTATTCCAAAGATTTTTTGACTATCGGGAAATTTAAATATTTCCTTAAAGACGACCGTGTTGGCCGTGGTTATTATGCCGAAGCCTTTGGGATGTTTTCTAATGGAAATAACGAAAAGAAGGTTAAAATAAAAAGATTCTACCACGGGAGAATTAAAGACCATAGAAGCCGACCTCGAATATACAGATATAGCCCTTGGAATAGGTGTAGGTGGAAAATTTGTTGCCAAACCGTGCTTTCTTATTAATGTATCTTTTGGAATAGGCAGAAACCTGGTTGATAAAAATTCTCCCGATATCGTCCTGCTCCCCACGATTAACGTAGGCTACAGGTTCTAGTTACCACGCAATGGGTTCTTTTCCTATAGAACTAAGGAACTCATTTGTCTTACTAAAATGCTTGTTTCCAAACCAATAGCCTCTATTTGCGGCTAATGGAGAAGGATGCCCGCTGGTAAGCACAAAATGTTTATTAGAATCAATTTTACGGCCTTTCTTTTGTGCCGGGCTACCCCATAGGAGAAATACAAGATTTTCCCGCTCTTTTGACAGAGTGGAAATGACAGCATCTGTGAATTTCTCCCAACCTTTTCCCTGATGAGAACCTGCCTGCCCTGCCCGCACTGTTAACGTTGTATTTAGCATTAATACTCCCTGCTCTGCCCAGTGCTTTAGATTGCCATTTCCAGGCAAAGGTCTCCCTAAATCCTCACTTATTTCTTTAAAGATATTTACTAAAGAAGGTGGAACTTTGGTTTCGGGCTGAACAGAAAAACATAAACCATGAGCCTGCCCGTAACCGTGGTATGGATCTTGCCCTATAATTACCACTTTAGTTTCTTCAAAAGAGGAAAGTTGAAAGGCCTTGAATATGTTATTGGGATGAGGATAACAGTCATACGCCTCATATTCGGCAGATACAAATTCAAGCAGATCTTTAAAATAAGGCTTTTCAAGCTCGTGATTTAACTTTTTTTTCCAATCTGGGGTGATGTCAAAGGTCATATTATTGGTTAAATTGCAGCTTCCCAAAAATAGGGAAATTTTCTATGATCAAAATTACAGCCAAGACTCTTCAGGACCTTGAATTTCCAACATTTTGCCAGCAGGTTAGCAGGTATACGGTCACAGGTCCCGGTAAGGATAAAGCTCTCGAAATAGCTCCTTTTTCAAGTTACAAAGAAACCATTTTTGCGCTTCGAAAAACAAATGAATATGTGTCTTCGTACCAGCAGGAAAGTCGTATTCCCAATCATGGCTTTGATGCTATAGACCAGGAAATAAAATTTCTGGGGATTGAAGAGACCCGCCTGGAAGCCTCGAGTTTCAGGAAGATAGGATCAATTTCAGAAACCTCAAATACTCTCATTCGGTTTTTTCAGAAATTTGAGGAGCTGTATCCCTGTCTCCATGAGACTGCTTCAGAAGTAGAGTATACTCCGCTCATCATCGAGAGAATCAATCAGGTGATTGATCGTTTTGGAGAGGTAAAAGATGACGCTTCTCCCCTTCTTCAGGAAACACGCAGAAAGATTGGGCATGTAAAAGGGCAAATTAACTCCAGCTTTGGGAGTGCTCTTACCCACTACAACAACCTCGGTTATCTTGATGACATACGCGAGACCGTAGTAGATAATATAAGAGTGCTTGCAGTTTCTGCCATGCACAGGAGAAAAGTTAAAGGCGGAATTTTAGGAAATTCTAAAACCGGTAGTATTGTATACATCCAGCCCGAAACTACCTATAACTACACCCGCGAGCTGAACAACCTGGAGTATGAAGAAAAGGAAGAAATAAAGAAGATCCTGAAGGAGCTGACAAGCTTTGTAAGACCCTATCGCAGTTTACTGATAGACTACCAGGAATTTCTCAGCAATATAGATGTCATTGCTGCAAAGGCGAAGTATGGGATGGACATGAATGCCATTATGCCCAAAATCTCCCGGAATCGGGAAATTGAATTGATAGATGCTTATCACCCGCTGCTTTTGCTCACTAACAGGAAGCAGAATAAAAAGACCTATCCGCAGACCATAGAGTTAAGCAGTGATAAACGCATAATCGTAATTTCTGGTCCCAATGCCGGTGGAAAAAGTATCACGCTTAAAACCATGGGGCTTTTACAGCTAATGGTGCAAAGTGGTTTGCTTATTCCGGTACACGAATACAGCAGGATGTGCTTTTTCGACAGAATACTGACAGATATTGGCGATAATCAAAGTATTGAAAACCACCTGAGCACCTATAGCTACCGCTTAAAGAACATGAATTACTTTCTGAAGAAAGTAGATGATAAAACGCTTTTCCTGATAGATGAATTTGGTACAGGAAGTGATCCGGAATTGGGAGGGGCTTTGGCTGAAACTTTCCTGGAGGTCTTCTATGAAAAAGAAGCATTTGGAATTCTCACTACCCATTATGCCAACTTAAAGATGCTGGCTAATGAGCTGCCGCATGTTATCAATGCAAACATGCTGTTTGATGCGAGAACACTGGAGCCGCTTTACAAGCTGCACATGGGGGAAGCCGGAAGCTCCTTCACCTTTGAGGTGGCTCAAAAGAACGGAATTCCCTATAGCCTTATCAACCGGTCAAAAAAGAAAGTAGAACGGGGAAAAATAAGGTTTGATAAAAGTATTGCCGACCTTCAGAAGGAACGATCGAAACTTTCGAAGACAACAACAGCCTTAAAAAACAAAGAGCAGAAAACAGAATTTGAAAAGAAAAAGCTGGAAGAAACAAACGCGCGAATTCAGCAGAAACTGGAGAATTTTCAGGAGTTATAT
>Ga0098069_100792_pt1 | contig 10680 bp, 10 predicted proteins | sample 27_taG_FD_92584 | JGI IMG/M metagenome (GOLD analysis project Ga0098069, IMG submission 92584) | Marine viral communities from Cariaco Basin, Caribbean Sea - 27_WHOI_OMZ | ecosystem: Environmental > Aquatic > Marine > Oceanic | place: Caribbean Sea: Cariaco Basin | collected 2014-11-09 | reverse complement strand
CCATGGGGCTGATCAATGATCACTCGTTAAATTGCATTACTCGCGAACGCGTTGAACAGGCGCGCGCAGCGTTTCAGCGGCCTTCTTGAATGAACACCTCGTTGCTCTTACTTCATCGCCAGTGAGGACTCGCGTACCTCGCTGAGCATCTCACGCGCTAGCTCGCCTACCGTGCGCACCGCTTCTTCCATCGCAGGCGTTAAGGTAAACGCGTAGTTCAACCGCAAGCACTGGCGAAACTTACCCGATGCAGAGAACAGCGCCCCCGGCGCCACATGGATGGCGTGTTGCGCTAAGCGCTCGTTAAGGCGCACGCAGTCGACATCCGCCGGTAGCTCTACCCAGAGTAAAAAGCCCCCTTGCGGGTAGCTAATGCCTGACCCTTTCGGAAAGTAGCGCTGCACCCAGCTAATCATGATATCCCGCTGGCGTTGATACTGGCGGGAAACAGCGCGTAGATGACGCTCAAAATGGCCCTTGGCGACAAACTCCGCCACGGCCAATTGCGGCAACGTGGCAGACGCGCCGGTGGAGACGTACTTCATATGCAGCGCCTTTTCCCGGTAGCAGCCAGGGGCCAGCCAGCCCACGCGCAGGCCCGGCCCTAAGGTTTTCGAGAAACCGCTGCACAGCAGCACGCGCCCGTCGGTATCAAAGGATTTTATCGTGAGCGGCCTGGGTTGGGTGTATGCCAAATCCCCATAAATATCATCTTCAATAATGGCCACATCAAAACGTTGGGCAAGCTGATAGAGCGCCCGCTTGCGCGCTTCTGGCATGGTATAGCCTAACGGGTTGTTATAGGTGGGCGTTACCTGAATGGCGCGAATAGGCCACTGCTCCAGCGCCAGCTCTAACGCTTCCAGGCTGATACCGGTTTGCGGGTCGGTGGGAATCTCCAGCGCCTTTAAACCGTTGGCTTTCAGAATCTGCATGGTGCCGTAGAAGCTGGGCGAATCTACCGCCACCACATCGCCGGGCTGGGTGAGCGTGCGAAGCGCAATGGAGAGCGCTTCCTGGCAGCCGGTGGTAATCAGCACATCATCCGGATGCAGCAGGCAGCCAGATGCCACCGCCAAGCGCGCCACCTGTTGGCGCAGTTCAGGGCTACCGCTGAGTTTGTCGTAATTAAAGCCGTGCAGATCGTTACTACGGTGCAGCCCGGCGAGGATTTTCGACAATGGCTTTAACGACGCCACCTCAAGATTGGGCACACCGCGCCCAAGCAGCAGCCGTTTGTCGTCTCGCTGGGTAGCTACCAGCTCTAGCACTTGGTCCCACTGGGAGACATCCAGCGGGCACTGGGCTGGTCGCGAAACAGAGGGCAAAACGGAGGGAATACGACACGGCAGCACGAAGTAGCCCGACTTTGGCCGCGACTCAATCAGTGCGGCGTCCATGAGTTGGCGGTACGCTTCTTGCGCCGTTGAGATACTCACATTCAGCTCTTGGCAGACCGCGCGAATAGAGGGTAACCGGTCGCCCACGCGATAAATCCCGTGCTCAATCCGCTCCCGTAACGTTGCCGCCACCTCTTCATAACGCGTCATCACGCCCACCCCCGCTCGGTTCATCTGCCATACAGAAGGCATCTCGTTTCGCCATACAGAGGTATAACACGCCCCATCTGTACCGTAAAAATAAAAAAATCTATATCTGTATTGCCACCAGCAGGCTGCGTAACCTAAACAGGCACCCCACCGCTCGGAGAGCCGCCATGCCACGCTTCAGCCTCACTCAGCTTCGTTACCAGCTAAGCCGCTACCAACGCAGCCGTCGGCAGCTGCTCACGCTAGATGACCACTTGCTGAAAGATATTGGCCTCACCCGTGAACAGGCCTGCCAGGAGGGAAAACAAACGTTCTGGAAACAGACGCTCTCTAATAAGGGGGATGTATGACCACCGCCGAGTATTACTTGCTGGATGTCTTTACCGACCAGCACTTTACGGGCAACCCACTGGCCGTGTTTCTCAACGCGGATGGGCTGGACACCTGCACCATGCAAGCGCTAGCCAATGAGTTAAATCTGGCGGAAACGGTGTTCTTGAGCGCCGAGTCAGCGCCACAACACTACCCCATGCGAATTTTCACCCCGACCAGGGAGCTGCCGTTTGCAGGACACCCTACGGTAGGCACTGCCCACCTATTGGCGGCGTTAAAACTCGCTCACCCAGAGCAACCCTTGGTGCTTCATCCGCCCATCGGGAAACTCGCGATCACATGGGCCAACGGTAGGGCAACGTTCAAAACATCCAAGGCCGTTATGCTGGCAGACAGCACTCTCGATCGCCCCACCACCGTTGAGCTGTTGGGGTTAGATATCCATCAGGTAGTGGGCGATCCGGTCATCGCCTCCTTCGGGTTGCCCTTTCACCTGATTGAGCTATCGGATATCGCAGCATTAGAGAGCGTCTGTATTTCCTCCGCCCTCTGGGCAAGTGCCGTGATGCCAAACAGTGCGGTTCAAATCTACCTGTACGCGAGGGAGCATTCAGCGGGACAAAAGACCGTGATTCGCAGCCGCATGTTCTGTATGCACGACAGCCTCTGCGAAGACCCAGCCACCGGCAGCGCCGCAGCAGCGTTAACCGGCTACTTAGCCTCACTCAAGCACGAGACACTGCAGTGCAAGATTCATCAAGGCGTTGAAATGGGACGGCCCAGCGTTATTTATACGGCGGCCAATGGTGATATAACGCCTGGGTATGTGACGGTAGGGGGGCAGGCGGTCTTGGTGGGTAGAGGGGATATATTTTTAGCGCCAAGTTAATCGAACGATGCATCATCAGTTGAGCCAGTCTTGGGCAACAGCTCATCCCCTTTATACGCTTCAACCAGATGCGACTGTTGCCAAAGCCGGGCGACAAGTTCCTGAATAAATGAGCGCACAATAAGCGAGGGGCGTCGCCCGGCTCGAGTAACGACACAAAACGGCGAAGCGATCTCCACCTGATCCGGCAGCAGCGCTTTGAGTTCGCCCCGCTCCACCCAGTGGTTGGCATAATAGTGGGGCAAATTGCCAATAAAGTGGCCGCTTAAAATCAGTAGCGCCTGGGCTTCCATATTGGATGCATGGGCACCTACCTGGGCATTGGGGAAACTTTGAAGCTCTTGCAGGTTGGCATAGGGGCGTACCACAAAGGGGTGATTGATGACGTCCTCAACCGTTAATTGAGCGCTGTCACGAGCAAACAGCGGATGCCGTTTTGCACAGTAGATACCGTGTACTTCGGTGTAGACCTGACGGTGCTGCAAGCCTTCCATTTGCGCCGTTTCCGGCAGGATGCCGAGCTGTAAGGCTCCATTAGCAATCTCGCCAATCAAGCGATCAGGGCTGCCCACAGTGATATTGAGACGCGCCTGTGGATTCTTACGTAGGAATTCGCCAATCACGCCTTGCAGATCAAGCTCGACATCCATAATGGTGTTATCGACTACGCCCAAGCGCAGCGTGCCGTAAACGGAGCTGCGCAGCTCGCTCATCTCGCTGTCGAAATCGTCTACCGAAGAGAGCAGCTGTTTAGCGCGCTCATACACAATGGTGCCCCGCTCGGTTAGCTCAAACCCCTGCCGCCCCCGATGACAGACAGTGAACCCTACCCGCTCCTCAAGAGCACGAATATGAAAACTGATAGCAGACTGGCTCATATGCAGCGCCGTTTGCGCACCGGCAAAGCCACGGTGCTCGGTCACCGCAAGGAATACAGAGAGGCTTTTCAGGTCAGCGGCTGAGAGTTTCATCGGCATGCTCTAAGTTAGTGCAATTAACATCAATAAAATGGGTATGAACATCGAAAGATAACAGTTTTATTGTTGCATAACGCCTGCTTAACTCAAGGGGTTCTTGCTCAGTAGGCGATAGCCGCTGATTCGAGTATCACCACCCCGAGGAGCATCCCCATGCAACGTATCCCGACTATTACCGCTGGCCTCCTACTTGGCGTTAGCTTCGCCACTACCGCTCATAGCGATTTGTTAGACGACATTCGCACCGATGCCACCTTTACCGTCGGCACTGAAGCGCGCTTCGCCCCGTTTGAATACATAGAAGATGGCGAAATTGTCGGCTACTCCGCCGACATCATGGAACACATCATGAGCGAGCTTGAGGGCGTCGAATTGATCCGCATGGATCTCCCTTGGCAAGGCATTCTGCCGGGGCTGGAGCGAGAGCGCTTTGACTACGTCATTACGTCGGTCACCGCCACGCCCGAGCGTATGGAGCGCTACCACTTAAGCGCTCCCATTGCCGATGCCACCATGGCAATGCTCAAACGCGCTGGCGAGGATGACATCAGCTCACCTGAAGATATCGCCGGCAAAGTAGCCGCCGCTCAGGCAGGCTCAGCGCAGTTAGAAGCGCTGGAGGCATTGGCCGCAGAGTTAGAAGAAACGGGAACACCCGTTGCAGATATTCGTACCTACACAGGCGTTGATGAGGCCTATGCCGAGCTAGGGACGGGCCGTGTCGATGTGGTGATCAATAGTCTTCCTAACCTGCTCGAAGCCGAGCGCACCCGCCCTGATGTGTTTGAAGTGGTCGGCACTTTCGGCGACCCGGTTTACTTCTCCTGGGCCGGACGCGATGACGAAGAGAGCGCACCCCTTAACGCCTTTATGGATGAGCAGATTCAACGCCTAAATGAAGACGGCACCCTGAATGAGCTACAGGAAAAATGGTTCGGTGGCCCGATGGATCTACCGTTAGAACTCCCAGCGGCCGAGTAAAAAGGGTTGAGTTGGTGAAGCCGTTTTTCTTCATTTTACAGGTGCTACATGTTTGAGATTCTGCTCAACCACTACCCTGTGCTGCTCAAAGGCTTGACCACCACCTTGGTGGTCTCGCTTTCCGCCATCGCATTGGGGTTGGTATTAGGCGTTTTGCTGGCCTTTGGTTTGACCAGCCGGTATCGCCTAGTGCGCTGGCCCTGCGGGCTTTACCGCAGCTTTTGGCGTGGCACCCCCATCCTGCTGCAACTGCTGCTGGTCTATTACTTACTGCCCGAAATCGGCATTGAGATCGCACCTATTACCGCCGCTATTTTGACGCTTACGCTGAATACGGCCGCCTTCCAATCGGAAATTTTCCGTAGCGGCATCAGCCACATTCCCGCTGGGCAAATAGAAGCGGCGCGCATGGCGGGCATCTCGGCGTGGCAAACCCGCAGGCGCATCATCATGCCTCAGGTATTTCGCCTGACGCTGCCGCCACTGACGAACGAGATCATCACGATTCTCAAAAATTCATCGCTAATATCGGTGATTGCCGTTACCGAACTAATGCGCGTTAGCGAGCAAATCGCCTCACGCACCTTTCAGCCGCTGGAAACGTATTTGGCTGCCGCGCTGCTTTATCTCGCGGTCAATTTGGTGCTGGCACGACTCAGCGCTTACTTAGAACACCGCATGACCGGCGGTCTTGCCACCGAATAGGGGAGTGTCCGTTATGTTTGATATTGCCCTGCTATGGGACGTCCGTGGGCTGATTCTGCAAGGGTTGTGGAATACGCTGTGGATCTGCTTTTTCGGCTGCTTACTAGCCGTTTCATTGGGGCTGGTGCTGGCGGCGCTACGGCTGGCTAATCCACGCCTGTTCGGCTATCCGGTGGCCTGCTATGTGGAAATTTGCCGCGGCATCCCGCTGCTGATTCTGTTGTTTTTACTCTATTACGGCGGCCCCAGCATTGGCCTACGGCTAGATGCTGAGATTGCCGGTGTCACCGGTATTGGGCTGTATGGCGCAGGCTACTTTGCGGAAATTTATCGTGGCGGCTTCAAGTCCATTCCCAAAGGCCAGCTTGAGGCGGCGCGAATGCTCGGCATTTCACCCTGGCACGCGCTGATACGTATTCAGATTCCTCAGATGGCACGTCTGATCGTACCGCCCGGCACCAATCAGCTAATCATTTTGGTGAAAGAGTCCGCGCTGATTTCGATTATCTCAGTGGATGACCTGACCAAAAACGCCACCACCATCGTTAATCAGACGTTTCAGGTCATCGAGCCCTACTTGGCGGTTGCGTTGCTCTACTGGCTGATGATTGAACTGGTCGCCCGGGGCGGCTATGCGCTGGAAAAACGCTTAGCCAATCGTCAACCGCGCCATGTCGCTCAAAAGGATAACTCCCATGCCAACGGCTGACACACTCTCACCGCCTACGCCTACCCGACAAAAAGCCATTGTTGAGGCACACGGTATCAGTAAGCAGTTTGGCGATCTGGAAGTGCTGACCAACATCGACTTCAGCCTCGCCCCTTCCGAAGTGGTCTGCGTGATTGGCCCCTCCGGCTCGGGTAAATCCACCCTGCTACGCTGTCTGGCGTTCTTGGAGCCCTACGATCATGGCAGCGTTTATATCGACGGCCAGCTATTGGGCTTTGAGGATCGCAACGGCAAGCGTGTGCGCACCAGTGAAAAGCGCGTAGATGAAGTGCGCGCGCCAGTGGGCATGGTGTTCCAGCACTTTCACCTATGGCCCCATCGCACGGCACTGGAGAACGTGACCGAAGCGCTGCGTCTGGTTAACGGCCTTTCCCGGCAGGATGCAGAAGTGGAAGGCATGGCCATGCTCGAACAGGTTGGCCTTGCTGACCGTGCAGGCCACTTTCCCGAGAGCCTTTCTGGTGGCCAGAAGCAGCGGGTGGCGATTGCTCGGGCGCTCGCCATGAAGCCCAGAGTAATGTTCTTCGATGAGCCTACCTCGGCGCTCGACCCTGAACTGGTTGGCGAAGTCCTGGATGTCATGAAAAAGCTAGCCGCCGATGGCATGACCATGGTGATCGTCACCCATGAAATGGGCTTTGCCGCCAAAGTGGCTGACCGCGTGATCTTTATGGATCAAGGCCGCGTGGTCGAGAGCGGCCCGCCCGCAACCCTGTTCCGCCAACCAAAAAGCGAACGCCTTCAACAGTTTCTTAATACCTGGCGTGAGCGCCATATCGACTGACTCAGTCACCTAAACACGATTAAAACACCTGGAGCATCCCATGAGTTCTGATACACGCTTTGACCACGCTCGCATTGAGCAACTGCCGCGCAGCAACAGCGAACCCTGCGGCCATAACCACAGCTTGGAAAACCCCATCTCCCCCGACGGCACGCCGGTGTTAGGCAAGCGCTACGAAGTCGCCGCCCGTGGCGGCCGGGCAGTGCGTCTAAAAGCCGGACAAACCATCCGTATTATTAATACCCACGGTACCCAAGTGTGCGACACCTGGGCGTTTAGCACCGATAATATCAACGAGTTCATGTCTTGGGAGCACGGGCGTGCCTGGTTGAGCGCGCTGATTCCTCAGGCAGGCGACCCGCTGATAAGTAACCGCCGCCGCCCGATCATGACCCTCACCGCCGACACTTCGCCGGGTATCCACGACACGCTAATGGCCGCCTGCGACCTGTTCCGCTATATGACGCTGGGTGTTGAGGGCTACCACGATAGCTGCGCCGATAACCTGCGTTTAGCCATGAAAGCGATAGGCGTTGTCACTCCCGAGGTGCCTCAGCCGCTCAATCTATGGATGAACATTCCCGTTAATGACCAGATGAAAGTCGACTGGTGCCCGCCTGTGTCCAAACCCGGTGACTATGTCGAGCTACGCGCTGAGATGGACTGTATCGTGGCGATGTCCGCCTGCCCGCAAGACATTATTCCCATCAATGGTGCAGACTGCGTACCTGTCGAGGTACATTTTGAAGTCTACGAATAAAATCCCCTAGGGAGAGCCTGATGGAAAGCCACCTTCATTATCCAACCGAGAAGCCCGTCATTGATGTGGCGGCGATAGCAGCAGCGGTAAACCCGGAACGACTTGCCAACGACTTAGCCACGGTCGCGAAGATGGGCGGCCGATCAGACGGCGGTGTAGCGCGTTTAGCGCTTGATGACAACGACACCCGCGCCCGGCTTTGGCTGATTGAGCAGGCCAGCGCACTGGGTGCCAGGGCAAGCGTCGACGCGATCGGCAACGTGTTTCTTGATGTGCCCGGTAGTGACCCCGCGCTTGAGCCTGTCGTTACGGGCAGTCATTTGGATAGCCAACCGACGGGTGGCAAGTACGATGGAGCGCTGGGCGTGCTGGCAGGGCTTGAAGCACTGCGCGCGCTTAAGCAGGCGGGGTTTACACCGCGCCGCCCTCTTTCACTGGTGAGTTGGACTAATGAAGAGGGGGCGCGCTTCTCACCCGGCACTTCTGGTTCGGCGGTATTTTGCGGCGTGCGAAGCCTGGATGAAACGCGCTTAGTCGAAGACAACGACGGCGTCAGTCTGGGACGTGCCTTGGATACTTGCCTGGCGGAACTGGACGCTGCAGGCGTTCCCCGTCGCCCGTTGGCAACTCCGATGCATGCTTTTCTTGAGCTGCATATTGAGCAAGGCCCTATTCTGGAGCGCCAGGGTGTCTCTGCAGGCGTTGTAGAAGGCATTCAAGGCGTTAGCTGGTATGAAGTCACCGTATCGGGAAGCGCCAACCACGCGGGCACCACCCCGCGTGCCATGCGTCGCGATGCGCTAGAGGGCGCCTGTGCGCTGGCAACCGCACTACGAGAAGCCGCCCGAGATAGCGAAGACCGCGTGCGTTTTACCATTGGCACGTTTGCCGTCAGCCCTGGCTCGGTGAACACCATTCCCGATCAGGTCACCTTCACTATTGATTTACGCCACCCCGAAGCAGCGACGCTAAAAGCGCTGGAAGCCGAATTCAATGAGCTCGCTCAGCAGACCTGGGCAGGCTGCAAAGCAACACTGACATCGCTATCGCGCGTTGAGCCAGTGGCGTTTCCCGCCACCCTCACCGTTCTGCTTGATGACACCGCCCATGAACTAGGTATTACTGCACCGCGATTAGTATCGGGTGCCTTTCACGATTCGATTCACCTCGCCAACCACTGCCCAACAGCGATGCTGTTTGTACCCTGCCGCGATGGCCTTAGCCACCACCCTGATGAGCATACTGAACTTGATGATGCCGTTGCAGGCACGCAACTACTGGCCGCCAGTTTGGCGAGCTTAACCCGATAAGGAGAGCCACATGGCCAAGGGCACCGACGGCACTCGCCGCAATGCCGCCACCGGCGAAAGCTACCTACCGCACCAGGAGCCACGCTATCGCGAAATAGCCAGCTTCTTGCGTGCGCCGCTAGCCGAATCGTTAGACGAACTCGATATTGCCCTGGTCGGCATTCCTTTTGATGGCGGGGTCAGCAATCGCCCAGGCGCCCGCCATGGCCCGCGTGAGATTCGCAACCAGTCGAGTATGATGCGCAGCCTGCACCATGTCACACGTCTAGACCCTTTTGCTCAGGCACGCATTGCCGACATAGGCGACGTTCGCTTTTCATCGATCTACGACCTTGAGCAGGTCTCCAATGATATTGCCACTTATTACTCGGCGATTCGCCGAGCAGGCGTTATCCCGCTAAGCGTTGGTGGCGACCACTTGATTACCTATCCCATCCTGCGTGGCTTAGCGGCCGATGGCCCGGTGGGGTTGATCCATATTGATGCTCATACCGACACCTGGGACGAGTTTCAGGGCTCAAAATTTCACCACGGCGGCCCCTTCCGCCTCGCCTGTGAACATGGCCTGATTGACCCCAAACGCACGGTGCAAATTGGCATTCGCGGTGCCCAAAACACCACACAAGGCTGGGACTACTCAGACGCTAGCGGCATGCGAGTAATATTTATGGAAGAAGTAGATGCGCTGGGCATTGAAGCGACAGTCGCTGAAGCACGCCGCGTCGTGGGCAGCGGCCCAGTATATCTATCCTTCGATATCGATAGCATCGACCCCGCCTTCGCGCCTGGGACCGGCACCCCTGAAGTAGGCGGTCTTACCAGCCTGCAAGCCCTGCAGCTAGTGCGCGGCTTTCGCGGCATACCGCTTATCGGCGCCGATGTAGTGGAAGTCTCCCCACCCTTCGATCCCAGCGGCAACACAGCACTGCTTGGAGCCACCATTATGTACGAACTTTTTTGTTTGATTGCTGAGCAAGTAAGCCTGGAAAGTCTAAGCCGTCAGCCCAATGCCTCTTAAAATCACAGAGGTCACCGACTGCACGGCTTTTTCAAACTGTAAGTCGTCCAGAGGTTTGTCGTCGTTGAGCAGGTAGATTTGGTAGTCGAAGTCCGCGTAGTGCTGGGTGGAGGCCCAGATCATGTAAAGCAGGTACGAAGGCTCGACGGGATTGATTTGGCCGGAATCGACCCATTCGCGGATTTTCGACTCTTTTAGTTTGGCCCATTCATAAAGGTTATCGCGCAGGCGCTCTTTGAGCATCGGGGCACCCTGCATCACTTCAGCGGCCCACACTTTGGAGCCGTGGGCGCGGTTGCGAGAGTGGTTCATCTTGGCGCGAATGTAGGTGGAGAGCACCACTCGGGGGTCTTCATACAGCTCAAAGCAGAGCGCGTCCTGCTTCCATAGCTCTAATAGCGCCAGCAATACCTCTTGATAGAGTACTTTCTTAGTGGCGAAATAGTAGTGCACATTGGACTTTGGCAGGTCGGCTAACTGGGCAATGTCGCCCATGGAGGCACCGGCGTAGCCTTTTTCGGCAAACAGCTGCTCCGCCGCCTGAAGGATCTTTTTGACGTTCGTTTGCCGAATTTCGTCCTGTGTTCTCGCCACGCTGGTATCCCTTTGCAACCCTGACCGCTCATAATACGCACCAAAAAAT